>Ga0247768_1000554_pt1 | contig 13506 bp, 11 predicted proteins | sample UWRJL016104C6_FD_179944 | JGI IMG/M metagenome (GOLD analysis project Ga0247768, IMG submission 179944) | Plant litter microbial communities from Arlington Agricultural Research Station in Wisconsin, United States - UWRJ-L016-104C-6 | ecosystem: Environmental > Terrestrial > Plant litter >... | reverse complement strand
ATGGCCAGCGGCTGGCCCCGGCCCGCTCGAGACAAGGCGGTCGCGTATGAGAACTGACCTTCACGACGAAGAGACCGATCACCTGGCCGCCATCAGCACCCGGATGAATGCCGGGTTCCAGGCATGGCCCTGGCCGCACCGCGACCGGATGAGGGGCCTCGTCGAGCGCCAGCTCGCCAGACGGGGCAAGAGGTTGCGGCCGAGGTTTGCGCTGCTGTGTGCTCGGCTGCTGGGCGCCGCCCCCGACAAAGCCGAGCCAGTCGCCGCGGCCGTCGAGCTGTACCATTGCGCGTCGTTGGTGCTGGACGATGTCCAGGACAACTCGAGCTTCCGGGGCGACACACCGGCCGTCCATGTCACCGAGAACGTGAGCAACGCCATCAACCTCGGTTGCATCGTCCGCTCGTTCTCCCACTACCCGATCGACTGTGCCGATCTCACCCTGTCGGAAAAGGACCGGCTGCGCCGTCATCTCGATGTCATGGAGACATTGGTCCCTCTCGGACAGAGCATGGATATCGGCTGGAACCAGGGCTGGTACGACTTCCGGTCGTTTCCCCATTGGGAGATGATGCGCTTGAAGACCGGCGCACCATTCGCCTGCGTCGCCGCCGGCGCCGCAGTGGTCAGCGGCGCGGACGAACGGACCGAAAATGAAATCGAACGTCTCGGCTACGAAGTCGGCGTGCTCTACCAACTGGTCGACGACTACCACGACATGTTCACCACCGACCTCGGTACCGTCCCTGACGACCTCGCCGGAGGAAAGTTCACCCGCCCGATCGCGATCCTGATCGATCTGCTGCGAGCTGACGGCCTTGAAGGAACTGCCGAACGCGTCGCACGCGACCTCCAGAACCCGCCCGCAGCCCAGGACCTGCTCTGGGTTCGCGATCTCATGGCGGAAAGATCCGTTGCCACCGCCTTGAGCAGTGAGATCGAGCGCAGCGCGGAGGAGATCGAACGCCTCATTTCCCAGCTGGCACTCGGTGGTGACGCGGCAGCCGGTCGGATGGTCGAGTTCGTCCACCGGCTCGTCCGTATGACCCAGGGGCCGTCATGACGACGAACCGGCTCGATCCCTGTCGTACAACAGACGGTCCAGATAGTCGGATAAGGGCACGCCGACCCCCAGCTGAAGGTAGTTTCCCGCGATCCTCTTGGCCCAGATGGGCAGCACGACCGCGGTCACCAGGGCCACGTGTTCCCGTTTCCCGAGGACGAGGGCACCGAACGGCAGGAGAAGCTGGGAGAGGAAAGAACCCAGGGCGCTCGATCCGCAGAGGTATCCGATCACCGGGCCGCCCAGCATGATCGGCGCTGCCCACCGGCCACCGGCCAGGAGAACACCGGTGGCCGGCGTGATCCCCCGCCCGCCGGCTCCTCGCGCGAACGGTGACCAATTGTGCCCCACGACCACCAGCGCGGCGCGCAACGACAGCGTCGGACCGTTCCCGCCGGTCAGTTTGACGGCCGCGTACCCCTTGACCACGTCCAGTGCGGCGACAACGACGAAAGGCGCCAATCCAGCCACGCGGTACACCCCGGTGGCGGAAACGGACTCGGGATGAGCGACGCGGAGGTCGACCCGCCCAGCCCGCTTCGCGATGATTTGCGCAAAAGGCAAGGCGCCGATGAGGAACGCGCACCCCGCCCGGCGAAGTTCGGTGTCGATGGTCACCGCCCGCGCGGGCGCACCGACGTCCCGGAGGCGTCTGAGCGAGACCATGAACCCATGCTAGCCGATCAACGGCTGGGCCGGGCGTTACCGGACTGGCTCCGCCGCCGGGCTGCCGCTCTCACTGCGGAGCCGGACATCGGTTCGAACGCTCGGCGCAAGTGGTGGGTACGAATGGTCATCGTCGTCCTCACCATAGCTTCAGGAATATGGTTCGCGCGGCGCGAGCTGCCGTCCCTTTCAGCGCTGGCAGCAACATTCTGGCACGTGAACGTTCCGCTGCTCGGCGCCGCAGTTCTATTGCAGGTTCTCTCGTTCTGGTGTTTTGCGCGACAGCAGCAGTCCTTGCTCGCTGCATTCGGCATCGGGATCGCGCTCAGGTCGGCGTTGGCCATTGCCTGCAGGGGAACAGCGGTGGCCGTGACGGTCCCGGCGGGTCCGGTCGTCTCGGCCGCGTTCGTCATCAGGCAATACCGGCGGCTCGGCGTCGACCGCCGCAGCGCCACGGCAACGATCGTCCTGTCCGGCCTGGTCTCCGTCGCCGGCCTGTGCTTGTTCTACCTGCTTTGCGCGTTCGCTGTCCTGATACTGCCCCGACCGGCTGCCTCCGTCGCCGGTGTCGTGGTGTTGATGAGCCTGCTCCACCTGGGAGTCAGGCTGGCAAATCGACGTGCGGGCAACGGTGCGCCGCCTCGAATCCACTGGCTGGCCGCAACGAGTTTCGCGGCGTTCAACTGGGCCACCGACCTCGCTTGCCTGGCTGTCGTGGGTGCTGCTCTCGGATTGCACGTTTCGATCGTCGAGATCGGGACGATCTATCTCGGGCTCCAACTGGTGAGGCAGCTTCCGGTCAGTCCAGGCGGAGTCGGCGTCGTGGAGACGACCCTCGCTGCGGCGCTCGCGACGGTCGGCGGGAACGGCACCGTGGCCATGGCTGCAGCCCTCGCCTATCGGCTGCTGTCGTGTTGGCTGGTCGTCCTGGCAGGACTGATCACATGGCTGCTGCTCAACCGCTCGAACAAGATTCGTCGCCAACCTCCAGATCAGGCGCGTTCCACCGGTAGCACAGCGCGATTCTCGGCGACTCATGAGCAACGAGGTGAGGAGTCGCCATGCCACAACGCCCCCTCCTGACACCGCGCATATGGGCGATCGGCGCCGCAGCGGCGGTGTTTTCGCTCGGTTTCGGGATGCTTGCGGTCGCCTCCGCGCTCGGCTTGGGAGAGTCCGCGCTTCCCGGCCTCTTCACCTACCGAGCGGCGACGGTGGGTGACGGGATTCTGCTTCCGCTGCTCGCTTACTCGCTCGTCCGTTCTTGCGAACCAGTCCGTTGCTGGAGCCGGGTCACCAGGTGGGCGGCCGCCGCGGGCGCGACCGCGGGCGTTCTTGCCGGCGCAGGTTCGCAGGCGAGCTGGCTGGAGAATCCGCGTCCCAAGGTCAACTGGACGTTCCCGAGCGCCGGAACGTTCAACGCAGTCGGCTGGTACCATGCGGCCTTCCTCGTCATCGCCAGCGGCTTCTTCAGCGGGGCCACGATCGCCGCCGGCGCGCGTCTTCGCAAGGTGCGCTCGATGTCGTCGGTGCGCTCGATCGGCCTTCTCGGGACCCTCGTGCCCGCTCTCGGCTTCGTTGCGCTATTGGGCGAGGACAACGCCACGAGCCTCATCACCGTCCTCACCGAACTCGTGACTCTCGCCGTGGTCGCGACCGGAGTACTCATCTGGGCGGTCGGAGGAACAGGAGCCGGATGGTGTCTTCTTGCCACTGCCTCGGCGGTCCTGCCCACGGTTTCGCTGTCACTGCTGTTCCTGCCGGGCTCGACGGTCAACCTCACCACTGTCCTGCCGGCCGTGTGTGCCGCCTTGGCAGGAGCGTTCGGTGCGTGCGTGCTCGAGGTCATCACCCCAGTAGGCAGGATCGCGGCACCACTCTGCGTCGCGGTGTGCTCCGCCGGCCCGGTCTATGCATTCGCCGCCGCATCGAGGACGACTCTCCTGGGACTGGCCGCAGGGTGTGCGCTCGGAGCGATCCTGGTCGCGTTGGAACTCCTCATGCTGAGGTCACTCCTCGGGCACAGGAGTCCTCCCGTCCGCACGGTGCTCCTGCTGCCGCTGACGGCACTACCCATCACTGCGTTCAGCCTCACCGGCAGGTACTTCAGCCAGGAACCTGGCATGGTCTCGCCCTACGCCGTCATCGCCGGCGTCCTGGAGACGGCGTTGTTCCTCAAAGTGTGCGCACACGGTGTCCGAGTCCTCTTCGACCCTGTCATCACCGCTGAGAAAAACAACGTCGCAGGACACGAGCTGGCCAAAGTCAAATGGTCGGCGTACCTCGCGATCTCGGCGATTTACACCGGAGCGCTGATCGCCTGTGTGGCGTCACTCATCGGCACGACACCAGCGGAAAAGTGGATGAGCGGCAAGACGGGCGGCTTCGGCCTGCTCGTGGTCCTGGTGGCGATCCCCGCCGTGTTGTTGGTGCTTCGCCTGGTCATCGCCCGAATGATGGGGGTGATCGCGCCGACGGTCTGCCTGGCCTGGACCGTGCTGATGAGCATCCAGCTCACTCACGGATACGCGAGCCTTCTTCAGACAGCCCTTTCAGTCATGGCCGCGGTGATCACCGGCCTTTTCGTGTTCGAGGGAACCTTCGGAAACCTCGGTCCCCTGCAGAACGGAGAGATCGATCGCACGCTGATCGTCACCGCGGCATTGGCGGCCATGGCGGCAAGTGCCACGGCGGCTTGGATGACCGGCCCCGCGATCTGGTCGAGGTCCTCTACGAGCTCGATTCCGTATGCGATCGCCGCGTGGGTCATCGGCTCTGCGGCGATCATGTCCCTGCCATGGATCGCGGCACGCGCACTACCCGGGGCCCGGCCCGATCGCACCTACACACTCGGAACTCCGACCGCGGGAGTACTTCAGGACGGCTTCATCGTCGTGATCCTCGTTACGAGCGTGGTGTGGGTACCCAACCTGTTCCTCGCGCATATCGCCGACGTGACATCTTGGTGGACTGCGGTCCTGCCGTTTTTCGCGCTGCTGTCGCGGGCGTACATCTACGTGATGATGAACAATATCGGCCACGCAGAGCGAGAACACGTCCGCGTCACAGCGCTAGCCGCGCAGCAAGCCAGACCAGTGTCAGCGGACGAACAACGAGCATTGACGGGACTCGCCCGTCATATTCAACGTCAGAACAGAATAGCCCTCCTCGCGCTGGCACCTCTAGGATTCACCGTCCTGTTCAGTGAGCGAACCGGGTTCGACAAGGAAGGGCTACAACAGCTCTTCACGGTCACACTGCCCGCCATAAGCCAGTCCGCAGACCAATGTCGTCCCGCTCAGCCAGCTGTCGACGATGAGGTGCGGGGCTAGATCAGCCCTCGCGCTCCGCGTCACCTGGCCGAGGACGTTGTGGACTGACAGTCTGCGGCTTTGCTCCAGGTTCACGGCATCTTGGACAGCACAGAGCAAGCGGATCTGTCGACTGGCATGATCGTCGACGCGCGGTGGAAATGCGGATCGCAGACCAGTTATCGCTCGCCATGTCGACTCGCGACCCCGGAGTCACCCTCGAAGCATGGCTTGGCGCTATCGTCGGCAACCACTGACACTGTGACTCGGACAGAGTCGACGATAACGACGACCGGAGCGAGTTTCTTCGAGGAGAGCGTCAAGGTGACCAGTCGCAAGGCGCCCCTCAATGCGGCTCAGCGGGAGGTCCTCGCTTGGGTGCGTGACGGGTGCGCGGCGGGAGTGTATGAGGATTGGTCTCATCGTTCGGTGGCTCGTGCGCTGCACAACCGCGGCCTGCTGGTAGTGAAGGGCCATGGTTCGTCGTGGGTTGCCTCGATCACCGAGGACGGCATTTATTACCTCGAGAACGACGCATACCCGCCCCAGGAAGACGACCACCATGGTTCATCGTCTGCAGAGACCAAGAAATCCGAGCAACGCCCGAAGACGCCAGCGCCGGTCACGCGGAAGCCACCTGAGCCCGACACAGTTGGACCCGCTGGTGCGCCGGCTCGGAAGCCGGTCGCACAGAAGCGAGGACCGCTCGACCAGCTCATGCAGAAACTCCAGGACGCCGTCGATCATCGCGTCCTGGTACCGACCGACCGGGGACCGAAACACCGTCAACTTGCGGCGTTGGCGCAGCGGTTCGGGCGGATCCCGGAGGGGATGCGGCTGTCGTTCGAATACTGTCGACAAGACACCGGATACCGGTTGGCGATCACGCTGGAGTCGCCGCCCGAGTGGCACACCAGGCTGGCAGCTCGAGCCGTGTCCACGACGCTGCCAGATCTCACCGATGTCGTGCAGGCGAGCATGGAGCTGGAGGAATTCCCGGTCCAGGGAGCGCCGCGGGACCGAGCGTTCCGCCTGCTCGACGCTGTGGTCCGGGGTGCGCGTGAGATCGGGATGACCGTGTCGCTGCAGACGGAGCGGCACACACGTGGATACGTGAGGAGGGAGGATCATCAGAACGAGGTCCGGTTCGCGCTTGACCGGGACGAGGTGTGGCTCCGATTCACCCAGGCCACGCTGCAGCGTCCGCACGAGCCGACAGAACGGGAGCTCAAGCGAGCGCGGCAGGGCTACATGTTCCCGGACTTCGACCAGGTCCAGGACGAGCACCTGGTGATCGGTCTGTCCGGCGGCGGGCGGTTCTGGGCCGACAGCTGGAAGGACACCGACGAGCATCGTCTGGAAGACGATCTCGTGGAGATTCTGGAGGAGGTCCGGCTCCGGCTGGGTGGCTTGGCGGTGCAGCGCGCGGCGGCTGAGGAACGGCAGCGCCAGGCGGAGCTGGAGCGGGTCGAACGGGCGAAGCGTCAGGCCGAGGCAGAGCGTCGCGCCGCGATCGCGCAGCGGGAGCACCTGATCGATGAGGAGGCACGGAGTCAAGCGAGACGCTGGTCCGAAGCCGGTCAGCTCCGCGCCTACGCGGTGGAGGTGCGCCGGCGGGCGTCATCGCTGGCTGCCGAGCGTCGCGCGGATGCGCTGGACTGGGCAGACCGGATCATCAAGGTCGCCGACGCGCTGGACCCGTTCCCCGACCGCGCGGTCCGTCCCCACCTTCTTCCCGGCATGCCGACCGCGAGCGAGCTGCGGGACTTCCGCAACCGGTGACGCTCACCAGTGGCGGTACCCCCAGCGTCGGGGCGCGCGCTCGTAGCGGACCGGGATCTCCGAGGGCTTCAGTGGACGGTCGACGACGGGGCGGTAGGTGGCCGGGGTGATCCGCTCTTCCTCGTGCACGCGTTCCATGACCTCGGCGAAGTGGCTGTGGTCGTGTTCTTTCATCTGGTCGATGAGCCGGGTGATGAGCACGTCCAGGCGCTGCACCTCCGCCTCGGCCGCGGCCAGCCGTTCCTGCATGGTGACTGCGCGATGACCGCACCAGCCCCGCAGCAGCTCGTGCCGAGGCCGGTAGCGCTCGAGGTAGGACTGATATTGGGAGTCCGGGTCCGATGTCCACTCATGCCCGCCGCTGCTCGTGTAGGTCACACCGCGTTTGGTCTTCTCCCGGCACTCTCGTTCCTCCTCGATCACGCCGTTCAGGATCGGCATTGGGTTCACCCGGCAGGCGTACTCGGCGATCATGAGCGTGCCCTCGGGGGACACCACCGTGCTGTCGTCGGTGGTGAACGACTCGACCTGGCCGAGGAGTTCGCTGACTGGGATCCCGATGAGCGGCTCGAGCGCTACCGGGTCGTGGATCGTGGTCACCCATCGCACCAGGGCCGACCACTCCCACGTTGCGACCTCGTCCGGGATCAACTCCCTGAACACGGTCTCGACGGCTGCTTCCTCCGGATCGGTCAGCTCGACCGAGTCGAGCCGTTCCCAGTTCGCCATCAGCTCGTCGTACTCACGCACTTCGGACCACGCTCCGCGGAGCCGTTTCCCGGGAACTTTCTCCCGCTTCCCGGCGGTGTCTCCGTCCAGGAACTCGATCTCGTACTTCGCGGTCTTCTTTTGCATCTCGATGGCGACGACACGGACACGTTGCGAGGAGTCGAAGTCCCGCACGCGGTAGATCTGCTCGTCGCCGACCTGGACCATCCGCATTCCTCCCTCGACGGGGCACCGGCAGCGTCACCACATTAGCCAGTCGGTCACGCCTGGAGATCGCTCTCGACACGCCTGGAGATCCTCAGCCGGCGACGGCTATCGCGGCACGTATCCAGCTACTGGGCGTTGGTCGTCCGGCGTGGCCAACGGGAAGAGCGGCCGCACTGAGAATTCCGGTGGCCTTGTCGAAATGAAGCTGGAGCCGCAGGCCCCGGTAGCCGGCGGCAGCTGCGGCACGATCACCGTTGCTCATCCTGGCCATGTGGCCGAGCAGGCTGGGCCGTGCGGTTGCCAGCCATCGGTTCACCGCGCGCTCGAGGATGTCCTCGCGGAGGTAGACCGACGGTGGGTGGGATTCTCGAGTGGGCGAATCAGGGCGCAGTGTGCGGGCTTGGCAGCGGTAGTAGCTGCGGTCGCCGCGGCGGCAGGCTTCCATTTTTCGCCCGCACACCGCACACCGGATCATGCCCTGGAACAGGTAGAGCGACCGCGTTCGTCGCCCGGCCCGTTCGGTACGGCACACGGCGGGGAGCCCGCCTACGGCTTTCGCGCGGCGCCGTAACTGGACTTCGACAAAGTCCTCGACCGTCACGATGCCGGGATGCGCAGGCTTGCGCGAACGCACGACGGTGTCCGGGGCGGCGCGACGGAACCGGACGAGGTGGCCTGCCGCGGCGTCGTCGGGGTCGAGCAGGACCTCGTGTTTGGTCCAGCGGCCGAAGACGGCGTAGCCGGTGTAGCGAGGATTTTCCAGGATCGAGCGCACCGTGCTGGCCTGCCAGCCATCGCCGCGGCGATGCGGGTTCTGCTCGGGATGTCGTGCTGAGGGACAGGGGATGCTGTCGCGGTTGAGGCCGTTGGCGATCGCCCGGTCACCCGCACCGTCGAGGTACTCGGTGTAGATCCGTCGCACGGCCATGGAGGCTTCGGCGTCGATGCGCAGCACGCGTAGCTGAATACCGTCGGCGGCTTTGCGCGGGTGCGGATGTGGGCCGTTGTTGACGACGACGTAGCCGTAGGGGGCGCGGCCGCCTTGGTGTCGTCCTTCGTTGACGACCTGGGCGTCCATTGCGGCTCGGACCCGGGCTTGTACGTGCTGGCGTTCGGATTCGCTCATGCCGCCGAGCAGGCTCATCAGCATCGTGTGCGGTGGGTTGCGCGGGTCGAACCGCCCGCCCAGTTCGGGCACCCACAATGCCACCTTGTAAGCGGCCAGCCGTGGTGCGATCAGGGAGAACTGGTTGCCGAACCAGCATCGGGTGCCCTCGCCGACGACAACCGCGGCCCATCCGCGGCCCGGATCTTTCAACGCGCGCAGCAGCCGGGCGGATTCCGGGCGCCGGTGCCACGGCACCGACCGGGACTGGCCGACATCGAAGAACTCGGCCACCGCGTGCCCGCCGAGCGGTTGCGCGAACCGGCAGGCGTTCGCGAGCTGCCATGATCGAGACGTTGCCGGATCTTGCTGATCTTCAGTCGAGCACCGCCCGTAGAAGGCGAATGGCCCGACGCGCTGGTCCGCTACGTCGTCCCGGGCACCGGACAGGGTGTCCAGTCGAGCCCACGGATCGGCCCCGTCATCTGAGGGCATCTCGCCCTCGCACTTGATTTGTGATCACCACTGGCCCAGCCTGCGCGCGTGGGACGGCGAGACGCCAGATCTGTCACTCCGACAGGTATCAGCGGATGCGGAAATCGGCGCAGCGCGGCAGATATCAGCTCCTGCCAGCACTGCACCCCGCTCTTGCGGTCGAGTGGGGGTGTGCATACCGGACAGGTTGGCGACCAGCGAACCTCCTGGTTGCGTTCGCGATCACCCCGGGACACCGCGGCCTGGGGCGTCGTCTCGCTGGCTGACTGCCCGACCGCCAGCTTGACGCGGCGCCCACCGACCCGACGTGACGCTTCGACGTAGCGCTCGAGTTCAGTGCGCAACGCGGCGGCGTTGTCGTCGGACAGGTCGATCTCGTACGCGACGCCGTCGAGGGCGAACGGTACGGTCTGGGTGGCGGGGGTGCCGTCGATGTCATCAAGCATCTCGACGAGAATCTTCTGAGCCATCGTGACTCTCCTTTCAGCAGTTCAGGGCAATGACCGGGATACAATGTGGACGGACCAAGGCGTCGGCTTCGACCAATGCTTCGCCAGGCCATGGTGATCATCCAGAGCGACAGCCACCCTGCCGCATTTTGGCATTCGCAGGCGCCTCCACCGACCAACCGCGCCAAGCCCGCTGGCTGCTGATCTTCGCCAGCGTGATGACCCATGGCATTGACGTCGCTGACCCGCTCGTAGCCGGTGAATACGGCAAGGCCGCGCTCAAGGCCGTAAGCCCGGTTGCTCCTGATCAGCTGGGCCGATCGTCCGTCGGGCCTCGCGGGAAGCTAGCGCGCTGCTGTGCTGTGACGAAGCCAATCAGACAGTTCGCGATGCCGAAGCTGGTAGGAGACTCCCGCAACGCGGAGTAAGCCGATGTCCACGGTCCAGTCGAGAAAGCGAGCGAACCGAAATGGCAGGCCCGCCGTCCTGGACATCACGGCCACCGCGAGGAGATAGCGGATCGCGGTTACTGGGCCGACGACGACCGCGCAGACCACGGCGGTCACGATGCCCACGGCGATGCCGAACTGCACCCCGATCGCCACGGTCGCCGCCAGACCACCGACGGTGCCGATTGTTGTTCCCAAGGCAATTCCGTGAAGAAGGTCGCCACGGATGACCCGCCGTGGCCCGATCGAGGGCAGCAGACCACGATCTGCGCCGAAGACGACACCGAACGCGAACCCTGCGACGCCCCCGCCGACGGCGCCGATCGGCAAGGCTAGTCGCAGCCCGAGCGCCAGTCCGCTGGCGAGGCCGATGGCGCCACCGCCGACCAGACCGGTCGCCACGCCGACAAGGGTGCCCAGTACCAGTGATCGCCACCCGCGGCGGGTGCGCAACCGGCCGACGCGAAACCGCGATGGCTGCGGCTGCCGCGCAGACGCGAGCCGGGCCGCCAACAGCGGCAACACCAAGATCCCGACCAGGACGACCAGCATGGCCCCGAGAAACGTCGGTTCAAGCCGTGTCGGCGAGGCAAGGTAGTCAACGATCCGACGCCAACCCAGGACGCCCTGTCCGAGCACGCTTAATAACACGATCATAATTCCCGCGAGCACCGCCAAGCCGGAGAGCGCGCCGTGCAGGACAGCAAGCCGCGGAGCGTGACGTTGCTCCACGGTGCGTCCCCAGGTGTGCAAGGCGATGTCGGTCGTCGACGGGTGCCCGGCGGTCTCGGCGATAGTCCGCAACCAATCGATCACCTTGTCGGGGTCGTAGTGGCCCCCGGTGCGGTCCCGGCTCGTGATCGCCGCTTTGACATATCGTCGGAGCAGGAAATCCTTCACGTCGGCGGGCTGACGCACCTCGTCACCTGCGAAGAAGATGTCCCGAGCCCGAGTGTCGTCGCGCGACACCGTCAACGCGAGGGTCACCATCCAGGGCGTCGAGAGCACCTCCGCAAGCTGGCGCGCGGTGATGCCAGTTGGTCGGTCACGCAGTTCGGTGAGAACCTCGAGCCAGGCCAGTTCCTCTGTTTCGTCCGCGACATGCTGCATCAGGTGTTGTTCGATCTGCCGAGGCTGGAGGGGTTGAATCTCGACGGCGGTCGCGTCGCGGATGGAGACCGGTAATGCGGCGTACCGATCTGCCCGGCAGGTCACGATGGCCGGGCCTGCATCGCCCGCGTCGAGGACGCGGTTGATGCACGCCACGGCGCGCTCTGCCCGCGACGGCACGGCGCCGTCGTCCATCTCATCCAGTCCGTCCAGGACAGGGAGGACGTGCCCGCCGCCGATCAGCAGCCGCGCTTCGCGCCGGGTCAGATCGAACTGCTCGACAAGTTCGTCCCGTAGCCAATGCTCGAAGGTTTGATCCGGATCGAACCGAGTGAGTGAGACATGTACCGGCACGAGGGTGGCGTCGGCATCGTTGAGTTGGCGGAGAAGCTCCAGCGCCAGCACGGTTTTGCCGGCCCCGGCGTCGCCGAGGATAACCAGTCGCCGTGGCCGAAGGCCGGCGAAGTAGGCACCGACTGTGCGCAGATCACCGTGCTCCTCGCCGCCGGCATGGCGGTACTGGACAATGTTCCGACGAAAGGTCAGGTTGATCGTGATCAGTTTCCCGTCGTTGGTGCCGAGTAACAGCTCGCGGAGCTCGTTGCCTTGAACGGTCCGGTTGACCGCCGCGATGCGGCGGACCAATTCGGCGATCTCACCTGAGGTTGCGTGTCGTGGGCGGGGCACGCCCAGCATGGGCAGCACCGCGACGACAATGGCCGCCACGCCGACGAGAACTGCTGCGACGTTGGCGATGCCGACATAGCGGGTGAACTCGTCGCCGCTGCTGGTGATCGTCCGCCGCAGCAGTTCCGCGCTCGCAGCAAGAGTGATCGCGCAGAGACCGAGCACCAACCAGCGCCACCTGATCCTGCGAAGCGGTTTCGACATGCCCTTTCCTCGTGGCCTATCAGCACTGACGCAAGCCGAGCCCACCCCGTGACGCGGTGGTGAGATAGACCTCGGACACGAACCCTAACGACCCGTCTGGTGCGCGGACGCCGTACCACAGATCCGACGACACACGTTCCGGATTCCTGCGAGCTGCCAACACGCGCAAGTCCATGTTGGTCATACCGGCTCCGAAAGCAAAACATTCCGCGGTGAGCACGGAGCCGTCGACGACTTTTGAACCGGCGATCATGCACGAGGGCTGCTGGTCCGCGCATCGCGGCACCCGCTGGCTGGACAAATACACCGGGGTCTTGTCGGGCTGCGTTCCTGACGAGCTCACCACTACCTGGTTCTGCACGACGATGCGAGCCGAGAGACGAGTGCCGGGTCGCGCTACCACTGGGTCTTTGCCCTGCGCGTCGTATGCGGCAAGGACGGTGAGACCGAGAAGCATGGCCAGCACCGCACTGGACGTCACGACCAACCGCGTCGCTCCAGATCCAGACATGTGTCCGCTCGCCCTCCTCTGTCCGGCCCACGGAATTGTACTGGCGCCCGCGGGCAAACTGGTCGACCGCGCAGCGGCTTGGACGCGACGTGGCCGGACTGGGCAGAGCGCGCGCCAACGGCGGCGACGACGAACTGCTTGTCCTCAGCCCCAGGGGCTACCGGATCCGACGGTAGCTCTGAGGTTACGACGGATCACGGGAAGACTTTTCCTCTCGGCGCTGCGTCGGGGCGGCGACCAACCGCTTGCACGAGAAGGCGCCGTACTCATCCTGGATCAGGTACTCCTCGCCCGGCAACGCCTCGTACAGCTGTGAGACGACCTCGGCCGTGTCAGCGGTTTTGCAGTGCGCGCCGTCCGGCTCGGTGTGGATCAAGTAACCGGTCGGGCACGCACAAGCTATCCCGAATGCGTAGAACTTGCCGCGCATCGCCTCGTCAACCAGGACGGCGGGGTAGTGAACCACGTGCTTGCCACAGATGGTCGGCAGCTCGACGAGGCCACCGACAGCCTGGCTCGGCGCCAGCTCACTCGCGGACCTCCACGGTCGTAGCTCGATGTGCTCCTCGGCCGAGCGGAGGCTTCTGCCGCCGACAAAGTCGAGGAACGTGGCCTCGTCGAGGGGCGTTCCGCTCGGCCAGGTGACCGTCCCGGTCGGCGGCCAGATCTGCGGTAGGTCCAGGCGAGTGGACGCCTCGACCTGCAGGCTCGACGTCGTGAACCGCACACCGTGCAGCA
>Ga0247768_1000553_pt1 | contig 13513 bp, 6 predicted proteins | sample UWRJL016104C6_FD_179944 | JGI IMG/M metagenome (GOLD analysis project Ga0247768, IMG submission 179944) | Plant litter microbial communities from Arlington Agricultural Research Station in Wisconsin, United States - UWRJ-L016-104C-6 | ecosystem: Environmental > Terrestrial > Plant litter >... | reverse complement strand
CCACGTTCGGGTGAATCTGACACCGCGCCAGTCACCTGATGGCCGCAGAATTGCCTTTACGGCATTGGGCACGCTGTATGTCCAGGAATTGCGCTCGGGTGCCCAACCGCGCGCTGTCGCCGGCGCTCAACGTCAGGCGTTCCAGCCGAGTTGGTCTCCCGACGGCAAGACGTTGGTCTACGTCACCTGGGATCGAGCCTCGGGCGGCACTATCTGGTCCCTATCCGCTCAGGGCGGCAAGCCCAGGAAGTTGACAGGTGCGGTGGCTTACTACACCGAGCCGCGTTTCTCACCGGATGGGAAGACGCTCGTTGCTTTGAGGGCGAGTCATTATGACCGCGTTCGTGCGCCCACGGAGATTTCGCCGGACCGAGTGACAGATGTCGTACAACTTTCGGCTCGAGGCGGGGCGGTGACATTGATTACTCACACTGCCGCGGCGCGCCTGGTTGATTTCGCGGCGGACGGTCAGCGGGTGCGGTTCTATGGGCCCGATGGAGTCAGCTCCATTCGCCTCGATGGCACGGACTCGCGTAAGGAGCTGATTGTTCGGGCGCGCTCACCTTCAAAGTACGTCGGGGTGCCGATACCCGTTGAAGAGGTACGGTTGAATCCCGCTGGCGATCGCGCTGTTGCACGCACTGCTTCAGAGCTGTACCTGTTGGAAGTCCCGCCTCGAAGCGGTGATAAGCCTGTCGAAATCGACCTGACGCAGTCTCCTGGCGTGAAGCTGACACGCGTGGGTGCCGACTTCTTCGATTGGACGAGCGATGGTAAGACCCTCGAATGGTCTCTGGGCTCGCAGTTCCGCCGGATCGCCCTGGCAGACGCGGACGCCTCGGCGGAAAAGCGTGCGCAGTCATTTTCGGCAACGGTCGAGGTCCCGCGGGATATTCCGCAAGGGATCGTAGTGCTGCGCGGCGCAACCGTCGCCACCATGCGAGGCACCGAAGTACTCGAGTCCGCGGACATCGTCGTAACCGACAATCGCATCACGGCTGTCGCGCCCACGGGTTCGGTTGCGATACCGGGCGGCGCGCACATTCGCGACGTCTCCGGCAAGTACATTGTGCCCGGATTCATTGATGCGCATGCGCATTGGTTTGAGATACGCCGCCAGATTCACGACGATCGCATGTGGGACCTGATTGCGAATCTGGCGTACGGCGTGACCAGTGGTCTGGACGTGCAGCCATTCACTTCCGATGTATTTGCCTATCAGGACATGATCGACGCGGGGTTGATGCTGGGGCCGCGTGCCTGGTCAACGGGCCCGGGAGTTTTCAACAACAGCGAGATTGTGTCCGCGGCGGATGCAGGGGATGTACTCACACGGTATCGGGATTACTACCGCACTCGCAACATCAAGTCGTATATGGTCGGTGATCGTGAGCGCCGCCAGTTCATGATCGAGGGCGCGAAACAGCTCGGCATGATGCCGACGACCGAAGGTGCCAGTGATCTCGACCTCGATCTGACTCACGTCATTGATGGGTTTGCCGGGAATGAACATGCGCTGCCGGTGACGCCGCTTCGTGCGGATGTGTTGCAGTTGTTCGCGGCTAGTCGGACGAGCCTGGTGCCTACGCTTTCGGTTCTCTACGGCGGTGAGCCCGCGCTGTTTGATTTCATCATTGAGCGGCGTCCGGAACAGGATGCCAAATTCCGCAGGTTTGTGCCTCCCGAGGTGATCAGTGAGAAGCTTCGCAACCGACACTGGATGGCGCCTGAGCTGAGCACCTATGCGCTGTTCGCGGCGGATGCGCTTCGCATTCAACGCGGTGGCGGGTTGATCGGTGTGGGCAGCCATGGCGAAATCCAGGGGTTGGGGTTCCATTGGGAAATGGAAGTGCTGGCTTCGGGTGGCGCTCACCCTATGGACGTGTTGCATGCCGCCACTATGGGAAGTGCCGAGGTCATTGGGCATGCGCTGGATGTGGGGAGTATTGAGGTGGGGAAGCTTGCGGATTTACTGATCCTCGATGCGAATCCGCTCGAGGATATTCGCAACACGCAGTCTATTCACTGGGTGATGAAGAACGGCCGGTTGTATGAGGGGGCGACACTGAACGAAGTCTGGCCCCGAACGCGGCCGGGGCCGGCGGCCATGGCTGCCGACTGATCCGGCTATTTGCGCGTGGGCCGGTTCGAAATGTGTTCTGTCTGATAGTGGACGGTCACTGTGCGGTTGGCGGGTATCAGCAGCTTGAACAGGGGCCGGCCATCACGGGCGCTCAGCGGAGCATCCGCGCCAATCAACTGGGTCCCGTCCGGCAACTGCAAGCGCAGCTCGAATTGAATATCAACGCTATCCGCATTGTGGATCTCAACACGGCTCACATCATCAACCAACGATGATTTGTATCGCACGACCCCTCTCAGGAAGGGGGGGCGGGTGTAGGCGGTTGTTTTCTCCATCACCGCTCTGACCTGCACGTCGGTGCTGGAGCCTACAACTAGCTCAATCTCCTCGTTGAGCGCCGTGTCATGCAGGGGAGTTTCATCGAGCAACAGGGTGGCATTCTCGTTTGCCAGGAAGCTGGCGACGCTGCCGGAAGGCAGGGGCAAGCCGAGGTGATGCGCCGCGTCGTTCCGTGTTCGAATAGTCCTCTGCGCGGATCTGGATGGCACACTCTCATTCGCCGGCAGATCGGCACCGTAGAACAGCTCGACCGGGATGTCTTGCCGATCGAGCAGCCGCACCTGTTTGATCTGTCGGCTTTTGAGGGTGGTGCGATCGGGCACGCGATACAACTTCAAATCACCCAGCTCTTCCTGCTGCACGAGCTTTGCCGCAACGATTGCCATCGCCATTGGCGGTGGGGGCGCCATTCGCGCGTCTTTGCGCATACCCGTTACGATGATCTGTTCGAGCTGCTTCGCTAAATGGTCAGTCGTATTCCCCAAAGGCCAACACCGGGCGAAGATGGGAGAGCCGAGATCCAGTGGCTCAACTTCATCGGTATCGTGATTGATGCGGCCGGCAACAATCTGGGTGCGGGCGGAGGGAAATGTCGTGCCGTTACTGTTGCCGAGCGTGATCCAGGCGCCGAGACTCATGGATTTCTCATCGGGCGAAAGGGTGGCCACGTAATTCGCCATCCAGTCAAAGCCCCGTGCAAGATAGGACAGCGTCACTTTTGCGGTGGCGGCGTTCGGGCTGTGCACACGCGCCGACAATGTTGGCGTGGAGGAGAGATCGCTCTTCGTCAGGAAGCCGAAGGTTTCCGGCAGACCCGAGCAGCGCAGCGCCTCCACGCCTTCGGAAGTTTCAAACACCACGCCATCGCCGGCGTCCGAACGGATCCTGGCCGGCAGGCGCTTGACTCTGCCGGTTTTCGGATTGGTACGAACCAACATCACGGAGCGGCCAAGGGCCGCGGCGACGAGCTGGGAGGGGCTCAAGAGTCGCGCATCCCGATTCTTCTCGAGCAGGATTCCCGGCAGTCCGGTGATGATGGCGCTCGCGGGTTCGATGCCGTCGGCAACGCCTTCGAAGCGAATCCGGTTGTCGCCTTCCGGCACTGTGACGGTGCGCGTTTCAGTGACCAGCGCAAATCCATCGAGGTCATCGAGGTCCATCTGCCCGGCGGAGCGGTCCGGCGCGCGATAAACAGTGACTGACAGGTCACCTTCCCGCGGCACGGTGACTTCGACCGCGACGGCAGCGAGCGGCAGGAGTCCCAACAGGGTCAGAAGTGCGCGATGCACGAAAATGCTGCTAGAAACGAGTGGTGATCGTCGCGGTGACTTCGGCCTTGCCGTTGGCGGGAATCTGCACCAGCCATTCGGCCATCTGCGCATCGCGCCGCTTGCTCTTCTGGCTTTCCGCGGTAATGGTCGAGTCACCCCACAAACCATCCTGAAGCAATGACACCGTGACGGCCTTCGACATGGCATTGGTGAGGGTGTAGCGCATTTCGGTGCGCCAGTTGAAATCACCCAGTGCGGTGCGTTTCACCACCGTGGGCTGAACTTTGACATCAAACGCGTCACCCGTTGACAGCGACAGGACGGAGCCCATGGGGGTGTGATCGATGTGACTTTCACCAATGAACTGGGGTTCGCCGCGCTTGTCTCGCAGGTAGAAACGCAGGGTGCCGGCAGGAAGTTGGTCGCCCAGTCCGGCCTTGGCGCTCGTGGAGAAGCGATACACTGACTGCGCGCTCGAGGGCGTGCTGGATGTTCCCATCCAGCGATTGCGGAATTCGTAGGCGTGCTCGGCCGGCACGCCGTGCACATCCATGAAGCTGACCTGTTTTGTCTGGAGGTCCGCGATCGTCGTGCGCTCGGCGAGCGGGTACAGGTAGAAATCCCCCAGGCGCTCGCGTTTACCGCTTTCAGTGCCGGGCTCGGCGAGAGTCGAGCGGGGCCGGTGCGGTGTCCACGCATCGGTTGCAGCTGCTTCGCCCGGTGATCCCGCGACCAGCAGTGTCTTGGCATCGTCGTAGGTCGTGCCGCTCGAGTTGGTCAGGGTGACCCAACCTTGTACATCGAGCTTGGAGTCCGTTTCGTTGTAGAGCGCCACGTAGTCGGCTTTCCAGCCGAGCCCCGGGGTGAGATAGCTCAATGTGGCCGGCCGTGTGCCGCCGCGCGGACTGTTGACCGTCACGGAGAGTGTAGGCCGCGCCCTCAGATTGTCGGGCACCTTGTCGAAAATGACCCGCACTGGCAGCCCATCGTCACGCAGGACCTCGATGCGCTCGCCGATCTTGAGGACGACGCCCTCGTTCGTGGCCAGCACCAGCGCCTTCTCCCGCGTTTCCACGCCCGTGCCGGGGCTGACTCGCACGAGCGTCACCTCCTGGCCGACCGCCTTTTCCATGAGCTTGCCGGGCGTCAGCAGGTCGAAGTCGAAATTCTGCTCGACAATGGTCACGCCTTCTGCCGCAAGCGCAACCGTCTCAGGACGAATCTTCGCCGAGACATTCTGAAACTCGATGCGTTGCCGGCCACCGGCTACGTTGATGCTGCGATGATCCTGGATGAGCGCAGTGTCATTGCTATAGATCGTCACGGCGACGTCGCTGTCGGCCGCGGCCGCAGGCAGCGCGGCCAGGGTGCTCAGTGCACCGCCTATCCACAGGGGTAATCTCGCTCGCATCGCGGGCCTCATCAGTTGCGAAAACGCCAAGCATCGCTCAACGTTAGTGGCAAAATGCCGCTGTGTCGATACGAGGGCGCCGCAGCCATGAACAGCATCTCGCTTCTCGGACTTTCTGGTGTGATCCAGGCTCATGTGACGCAGGGCGGAGGCCACAACCCATGAGAGTGGTGTCCGTCGCCGAAATACTGACCGCGTTGGATGAGGAGGCCGCGATCGCCGCCATCGAAGCGGGATTCAAGCGCTTTTCCGCGGGTCAGACCCAAGTGTCCACGGTGTTGCACCTGGGATTCACCGAGCCTCCCGGGGATTGCCACGTGAAGGGGGCCGCGATTGCCGGCGACGATGTGTTTGTAGTGAAGCTGGCAACGAGCTTCTACCGCAACCCCGAGTTGAATCTGCCCTCCAGCAATGGATTCATGGCGGTGATCAGCGCCCGCAACGGGGAAATCCTGGCCTTGCTACACGATCAGGGCCATCTGACAGACCAGCGTACCGCCATGGCGGGAGCGATCGCCGCGCGGGCGATTCTCCGCCCGGGTTCGCGTACCCTGGGAATCGTTGGCGCGGGAACACAGGCCCGGCTGCAGGCCAAACTGCTCAAGCGCCGCCTGGGATTGGAGTCTGTGTTGATCTGGGCGCGCAACGGCAAGCGCGCGACCGCTCTCGCCGGCGAGGTTCGCGGTGAGGCGGTTGCGCTCGAGGACTTGTGTGCACGCTCTGATTTGATTGTGACGACGACTCCCTCCACGGAAGTTTTGTTGAGTGCAGACCTCATCAGGCGCGGCACTCGTATCGTGGCAGTCGGTGCGGATAGTCCCGGCAAGCGGGAGTTGGATCCGCGCATCCTGGCGCGGGGCCGCACCATCGTCGACTCCATCGACCAGTGTGTGGATCACGGCGAAGCCGGGTGGGCCGTGCGCGACGGTCTCATTGAGCGCAGCTCGCTGATCGAGCTGGGCACGCTTCTCGATGCCCCGGTGGCCTTCCTGCCGGATGAGATTGTCGTCGCGGACCTGACTGGCGTGGCGATCCAGGACTTCGAGATCGCGAAGAGTGTCTGGCGGCGCCTACAGTCAGGCGCTCGGATGTAAAAAAAACCTGGACAGAACGAAGGCGACCAGCGTGATTGCCCGGCCAAAGCCCATCGCATAGCCGCACGCTATACTGCAGTCCATGCAGGTTCTTCCAGCAGCCGCGCGAGCCCGGACCTCTGCGCGGTTTGTCGCGATCTACGCACTGGCCTACGCGGCTCTCTGGCTGGCACTCCTGACTCCCGCGATCATCACGCTGGCGCTGCGTGTCCGGCAATTGGCGCCGGGGAACGCGGCCGAGCCTATCTCGCGCGTGCTGATGGCGGGCGCGATTGTCGCCTTGATCAGTAATCCGATTTTCGGCGCCTTCAGCGACGGCACCCGCTCGCGATTCGGCCGACGTCGACCCTGGTTGGTGGGAGGAGTGCTGATCGGCTGCGCTTCCCTCGTTGTGATCGGGTTGGCGCCTACGGTCAACATTGTGCTCCTCGGATGGTGCGCGGCCCAGCTTGCATTCAATGCGGTGCTCGCGGCGATGGTGGCAATCATTCCCGACCGGGTGCCACCGCAGCAGCGCGGCACGGTCGTCGGCATCCTGGGCGTGTGCATGCCCATAGGACAGATCACCGGCACCTTCCTCGTGCAGTTGCTCTCAATCAACATGACACTGGCCTTGGTTGTGCCCGGGGTGATCGGTGTGGTGGGCGTGTTGGGTTTGGTGTTTGCGCTGGGCCGCGAACCCGGGGCTGCGGATGCTGCGGCGCCGGCGGTCGCGGGGGCGGCCGAGGGTTCGATCGCCGCCGCTGACCCGCCGGCAACAGTGCCACCGGCCGTTCCCGCCGCACGACGGGGCCATCACGACTTCGCCTGGGCCTGGCTGAGCCGCGTGTTTTTCACCACAGGCTCCTGCTTCCTGCAAGCGTACCAACCTTTTCTCCTGCTGGATGCGCTGCATCGGGACCCGGCAGATGTGCCGCGCCTGATGTTCCGTTCAACGCTCGTTCAAGCTTCCATGGTGGTCATCTGGAGCCTGATATCAGGCCGCCTGTCGGACCGCACCGGGCTGCGCAAACCCTTCGTCATGGCGGGCTCCACGCTCCAGGGCCTCGGCCTGTGGCTCATTGCGTTTTCGCACTCCTTCACGATGTTGTTGTTTGGGGTTGGCCTCGTGGGAATGGGGCACGGTATGTACGAGGGGGTGGATCTTGCGCTCGTCACCGACGTGTTGCCCGATCGGGCGCGCCACGCAGCCAAGGACCTGGGTCTTCTCAACATAGCCAACACCTTGCCGCAGGTGATTGCACCGCTCGCGGCACCCGTGATACTTGCCGTCAGTCGCGGTGACTACATGTTGCTGTTTGCCGTTGCGGGAGCCGTGGCGGTGCTCGGCTCAATTTTCCTCCTGCCGCTGAAAAACGTCCGCTAGTTCTGGTAAAAAGTACCAACGTTGTCTTTTTGGTACATCTGAAAATAAATATAAAAATCAGATACTTGAATATAGATAGGTCCAAATTGACCGGATTCTGTTTGACAACGTTGTCAGCACGGGTGTAATTCTGCGCGCCACAGTCAAACCAACTGTTGTGGGTAAGGGGGGGAATATGGCGACTGTATCCAGGTCTGTTGCATTGGTCGTGGGCGCGAGCCTGCTGTCCATGGCCGGCGCACGTGCGGCAGAAGAGGCGGCCAAGCCCGCGGAACCGGCGGAGCTCGCCGAAGTCGTGGTCTCGGTCGAGCGCGTAACGCAAACCTTGCAGAGCTACGCGGGAACGGCCGTCACGGCCACCCAGTCCGAGCTCGATTCACTCGGCGCCACCAATCTCGTCGATATCCCGTCGGTGCTACCCGGCGTGGAAATCTCGAATTACGAAGACAACACCAACATCTACGTGCGCGGTATCGGTAGCGACGCCAATACCGAGCTCGGCGACCCGGCCGTGGCTCCGCATCTCGATGATGTCTACGTGCCCCGTCCGCGCGGCCTGCAGGTTGCGTTCTTCGACATCGATCGTGTCGAAGTCAACGTCGGTCCACAGGGCACCATCCGCGGCCGCAATGCTCTGGGCGGTACGGTCAACATTGTGACCAGGAAGCCGGAATTCGACAAATTCGAAGGCTATGCGCAGGCCGGCTACGGCAACTACAACGAGAAGGAATATCGCGCGGCTCTCAACCTGCCGCTCGTCGATGACATCGCGGCGGCGCGCTTCTCGGTATATTCATCGAATCACGACCCCTTTATCCGCAATGAGGGGCGGCTACGCGGGTTGGACGGCTGGGAGTCGCAGGATGACGTCGGCGGCCGTGTACACCTGCTGGTCAAACCGATTGAGCAGTGGTCGATATTGTTCACGGGCGACTACTTGCGCTCACGCGGCACCGGCTCGCGCGGCGTGGACTTCTTCCAGGCGGCCATGGCCGGTATCAACTTCAACGACGTCAGCGACCCTCGCCAGACCAACCAGGTCGGCTTCAATCCAACCCAGGATACCCGTCACTGGGGTATGTCGCTGAACACCACGTTCAAGACCGACTACCTGAACGTGCAGTACATCGGTGCCTACCGCAGCCTGCACTACATTTCGGATCACCCCACGGGAGGTCGCGACTATTCATTCCCGGGTGACGATGCAATTTCCATCGAGCGCGGTGGCCTGGCACAACCCGGCACGCCCCAGGGCGACCAGTACCTGGCGGAGCGCGTGTACGGCAACTACAGCGCGTTGGATTGGGATACGACCTCGAAGGAGCACACGCACGAGCTGCGCTTCACTTCGCCCGATTCGGCCGAGAAGCTCACCTGGGCGGCCGGTCTGTATTACTTCCGCGAACACCAGGATGTCTTCCTCGGTATCCCGCAGGATTACAACACCAGCACCCCGTACCTGGAATTCAACCAGGGCAGCACGAATGGCGAGTCGAAGTCAGGTTACGGCGACCTGACCTACGCATTGACGTCGAAATGGAAGGTGACCGCCGGCGCCCGCTACTCGAACGAGAGCAAGGATCGTGAAGGGTTCAACTTCATTGCGAAGCTGGACACCAATGGCGTGGCCGTTCGCACCGGCACGCCCGGATTCAGCTTCGCGGGATTGTCGCGAGCGCTGCGTAATCCAGATGCCGATGGCGATGGCGTTGCAAACACCCTGGCGGATGTAGTCGCATTGTACCGTGCCGGTATTTCCTCCTATGGAGTCAACGACACGCTGCAGACGTTCCTGAACGGGGGATGCGTTCAATCGAGCGCGTTTGGCGGGACCTGCGCAAACTATCCTGGATTGAAGAGTGGCGGGGGTGGGGCGACCGTGCAGCACGGCGAGAACTCCGACAAGTTCGTCGATTGGCGCGCCCGTACGCAGTATGAGTTCACCGATCGCAACATGGCCTACGCGTTGGTCGCTCTGGGCCACAAGGCTCCGAGCTTCAACGATACGGTTGATGCTGATCCGGATCATCCCGGCACCAAGCTGATCACCCCGGGCGTGGGGCCGGAAAAAAGCATGATGTTCGAGGTCGGAAGCAAGAACATATTCGATGTTCTCGACCATCCTTTGGTGTTGAACGGCTCGGTTTACTACGTCCGCTATACGGACCAGGTATTCAGCTCACTGGTCGGTATCGCGTTCCTGGCGAATGACGCCGCGGGCCAACAGGCGTGTCTGGACAACAATCCCAACACCGACTGTCCCACGGTCACCCTGAACCAGAACGTCGGCAAGTCGCGCAACATCGGCTTCCAGTTGGACAGCGCCTACAGCCTGGGGCATGGATTGGCACTGGCCGGCACGATCCTCTATCAGAACACCCGTTACCTCGAGGGATCAGTGGTTGTTGACGGCCGCCGTGGCAACGCGCCGGGCGCCAGCGGCAATCCGTTGGTGGATCTCACGGGTAACGAGCTGCCGCGTACACCGCCCCTCACTCTCAATCTGCGCCTGAACCAGGCATTCCCTGTTCCCGGTGGCATGGCTGACTGGGTCATCTCGGGCACCTACAAGACCCGCCAGTTCCTGACGGCCTTCAATGGCGGCGATGGCCAGAACGGTTCGCGTGATGTCACGGCCGTCAATGCCGCAGGTGTTGCGACAGCCTTCGGCGCCGAGGAGCTCCGGTTGTTTGACAAGGTGGACGGTTACTTCCACATGGACCTGGGAGTGGGATACACGCACGCGGCCAGCAACGCTCGTGTAGAGTTCTACGTCAACAACGTGACCGACGAAGCCCATGCCACGCAAGCGACTATCGACACCGGGACACAGGAGTTCATCTTCAATCCGCCGCGTACCTACGGTGTCCGGCTGCAGGTGAGCTTCTAAAGACATGACCCGATTGCGTTGGGTGGTAGGGGTCGCTTGCGCGCTGACGTGTGTTACCGCGGCGCAGGCGGCAGAGCCGAAAACCGATATCTGGCCGGTTGTCACCAGCTCAGTGAAACGCAATCCGCGCCTGGAGGCGCGGATCGCCGAGCTGCTGCGCAAGATGACCCTCGAGCAGAAGGTCGGACAGATGCTCCAGGCGGACATCCGTTCGGTCACGCCCGAGGATGTCAGGAAGTATCGGCTGGGCTCGATCCTGAACGGCGGCGGCGCGTTTCCCGGCAATGAGAAGTACTCGAAGGTCTCTGACTGGGTTGCGCTCGCGGACGAGTTCTACGATGCCTCCATGGATACCGCCGGCGGCGCTCCGGCGATTCCCATTTTCTGGGGCACGGATGCGGTCCACGGACACAACAATGTGGTTGGCGCGACTCTGTTTCCGCACAACGTCGGGCTCGGAGCGGCGCACGATCCGGACCTCATCCAGCGAGTAGGCGAGGCCACTGCCCGTGAAGTAGCGGCTACCGGCATCGACTGGACTTTCGCGCCGACAGTTGCAGTCGTTCAGGACCCGCGCTGGGGACGCTCTTACGAGGGTTACTCCGAGCGACCTGACATTGTGAAGGCCTACGCCGGCAAGATGGTGCTTGGATTGCAGGGCGCCGGTGGTACGCCAGCATTCCTCGACGGCAACCACGTCATCGCCACCGCAAAGCACTACATCGGCGACGGTGGCACCAACCACGGTATTGACCGTGGCAACAACGAGTCGTCTGAACGCGACCTTTTCACTGTTCATGGGCAGGGGTATGTCACGGCGATCGAGGCCGGTGTGCAGACCGTGATGGCTTCCTACAACAGTTGGCAGGGAGTCAAGATGCATGGCCAGCGCCACCTGTTGACGGATGTACTCAAGAACCGCATGGGGTTCGATGGCATCGTGGTCAGTGACTGGGATGGCGTGGACGAAGTGCAGGGCTGTGCGAAGGATCGTTGCGCGCAGGCCATCAATGCGGGCCTCGACATGATCATGGTGCCCGATCTGTGGAAGCCGTTCCTGCAGAATACGGTTTCCCAGGTACAGGCCGGCGACATCCCCCTGTCCCGGATCGACGATGCGGTCACCCGGATCCTGCGGGTGAAGTTGCGGGCAGGACTGTTTGAAAAGGGACGACCCTCGTCGCGTCCGCTGGCCAACAAGGCTGCCGAGATCGGTGCACCGGAGCATCGCGCGGTGGCTCGCGAAGCCGTCCGCAAGTCCGTGGTGCTTCTCAAGAACGACAAATGCCTGTTGCCGCTGTCCCCGAAGGCCAACGTGCTCGTGGCGGGTGATGGCGCAAACGACATCGCCAAGCAAAGCGGTGGGTGGACCATCTCGTGGCAGGGTACCGGCAACACCAATGCCGACTATCCGGGTGCCACCTCCATCTACGACGGCATAAACGCTGCAGTCTCGGCCGCTGGCGGCAAGGCGACCTACAGTGTGGACGGCAGCTTCCAGACCAAGCCGGATGCCGCCATTGTGGTGTTTGGCGAGAGTCCGTATGCCGAGTGGCATGGTGACATCAAGTCCCTGCAGTACCGGGGACCGGTTGGCGACGGACAGGCGGTCGATATGAGCCGCCCGGCGCCGGAAGTGAGTCCGTTGTTCGACGGGCCACTCTATGAAACATCACCGGTTGTCCAGCCTGCCGCGCCGGTTGCCGAGCTGGCCTTGCTGAAGCGCCTCCGTGATAGCGGGATTCCCGTAGTGGCCGTTTTCCTGACGGGTCGGGTTCGTGCCGTGCTGCCGGAGATTGAGGTGGCCAATGCGTTTGCGGTGGCGTGGCTTCCGGGTACTGAGGGCGGTGGGGTTGCGGATGTCCTGTTTCGCAAGGGCAGCGGGTCTGTGAACTTCCCGTTCTCAGGGAAACTCTCATACACCTGGCCAAGCGGGGTCGAGGGCGGCGCACCTCTATACCCCTATGGCTACGGCCTCGGGGGTTGCAATCAGCATTGAGACGCGCCATCGTCGCGGGATCCATGGCGAATGCAACGATTATTGATGTCGCAAAACACGCGGGCGTTTCGATCAAAACCGTCTCGCGTGTCATCAATAATGTAAAGACGGTCAAACCGGCCATCCGCGAGCGCGTCATGCGCTCGATCCAGAAGCTCGATTATCACCCCAATCCGTCGGCGCGCGGATTGGGGGGTAACCGCTCCTACCTGCTGGCACTGCTCTACGACATTTCCTGCGGCTACTACGCCACCAGCGTGCTCGCCGGGGTCATGGAAAGAAGTCGCGCGGCGAAATATCAGATCGTCATGCAGCCGTGCGATTACAACGCGGAGTCATTGTCCGATGATGTCTCGCGCAGCGTCAGGCAATCGCGTGCCGACGGCGTCATTCTGACTCCGCCCCTGTCCGACCTGAGTGCCGTAATTGAGGCTGTTGAGAGCCTCCATGTGCCGTTTGTAAAGATTGCGCCGGGCAAGCATGCCGACACCTATCGCAGTGTCTGTACGGACGATCGCGACAGTTGCGCCCGCATGACCGGGCAACTGGCCGCCCTGGGGCATCAGCGGATCGGCTTCATTATAGGCAACCCGGATCACGCCGCCCTGATCGACCGTTACCGGGGTTACCAGGACGGCCTGGAGGCCTGCGGTTTGAAGTTGGATAAGACCCTGGTGGTGCAGGGTTACAACTCGCACGAATCGGGTGTGCAATCGGCCCGCAAGTTGTTGAATGTCATACCGGCGAAGCGGCCCACGGCCATCTTTGCCAGTAATGATGAGATGGCGGCCGGCGCGCTCACTGTGGCTCACAGCCTGGGACTCGGTGTGCCCGAGGACATTTCCATTGTGGGATTTGATGATGCGCCCCTGGCGAGTCAGGTCTGGCCGGCGTTGACTACCATCCGCCAGCCCATCCAGGATATGGCGGCGGAGGCGGCTGCCCTGTTGCTGAGCGCGTTGGGAGGCGAGCCCGCCGATCACTCCAAGCACGTCCTCGCGTCCTCCCTGCTGTTCCGACAGTCCACGGGACCCGCTCCCAACAGATCCCGCAAGCTGAA
>Ga0247768_1000550_pt1 | contig 13546 bp, 10 predicted proteins | sample UWRJL016104C6_FD_179944 | JGI IMG/M metagenome (GOLD analysis project Ga0247768, IMG submission 179944) | Plant litter microbial communities from Arlington Agricultural Research Station in Wisconsin, United States - UWRJ-L016-104C-6 | ecosystem: Environmental > Terrestrial > Plant litter >... | reverse complement strand
TCAGTGCTGCATTGAAGAGCATACACACCGGGTACAATAACTGTGCCAACGTGTTGATCTTGCTCGATACAGTCGGCCTCCCGCGCAAGTCCCCGATCAACACCTTATAAGCCAACGCGCCAAGCGCGATGGATACGTCACGCGCAACTACCGCTGCTGTCAGCCACCATGGAGTGAGCCCCATCCACGCCGACTCAACAAACACCGTCACCAGCAGTAACTTGTCGGCCAATGGGTCCAGGACCTTGCCCAGCTCCGACGTCCAGTTGAAACGCTTCGCGAGGTAACCGTCAACGCCGTCGGATGCTCCCGCAACCATGAACAAGCCGAGTGCCGCCAGGTACTCATGAGCAGCGAGGGCAGCCGCGACCGGCCACACCAGCAGAATCCGGAAAACACAAATAATGTTAGGGAGATGCCGCACGATCAGACTAAGGTCGGTACTGATAAGCGAGCCGCGAACTGGAGGCTTCCTGTTGCACGAGATGACTGGAGCCTGTCAGCGCGCGACTGAGCGCGTCACCGCCACCTCTCGCAGCCACATCGAACATCACACCGTTGCCACTAGCCGCGCCAACATTGACGCGTCGAGCGCCTGGAACACTCTCGAGCAGGCGCTGGACGTTTACGAAATCTGTCAGCGTGGTCACATCAGTGATTTCAACTCTCGCACTGGCTTCGGTCTGAGACAGCGAGCCCCCCTGGGCGGGGACAATGTTGTCGACCGCGCCATTGATACCAGCGCTCAACGGACCGCTCCAGCTCTCGCTCGTGAAATTCGTGTTCAGCGTCCATAGCAATTGTCCGCTGGCTGTCCCCGTATCGGAACGCCCGATCAGAACGGCGTCACCGCCATAACGTTGTGCCATCTGCATCAACGAATCGCGGGACAATTCGTTGCCTGAGGCATCCAACGGTGACAACGGAACGAGCGTGATTGGAAGGCCGCGTGAAATCGCTGCCTGGTCCAGCTCAGTGCGGGCCGCATCATCCGCCCCTCGAGGGAGTTGCGGGTAGAGAACTACCAAGGTGAAGGGGCGCACCGGGTCCCACGCGCTTCTTCCGGCAGCAACAATAGCGCGCTCTACAGCGGCGCTGTCGAAGATCACTTGGGCTTTCGAGTAACCCTTTACGTAGGTCTCCGCCCCGGAAATGATGCTGGCGAGAGCAGGGTCGGTGGCGGATTCACGACGGCCGGTCGCCCTGACGAGCACCTCACGCATGGCGTCCTGAACAGAAGCCGGAGATTGACCCCCTTTCAGGTCTACTTCGTAGACCCTGACGGCCCTATCGGCCCAGGCATCCACAGAGACCGCGCACAGGAGCAGCCACACGAATCGGGTGAAGGCGTTGCGAGTCATACCCCCCATTTTAAGTGTGTAGAATATTTACATGGAAAAAAATGCGCCTACTGACCGAGGAATCACCTACCGCGACGCGGGTGTCGACATCGACGCCGGTGATGAGCTCGTCGAGCGAATCAAGCCTGTCGTGCGCCGCACGCAGCGTCCCGAGGTCCTCGCTGGAATTGGCGGATTCGGGGCCTGTGTGGAAATCCCCCAGGGTTATAAGCAACCCGTGCTCGTCTCCGGAACAGACGGCGTCGGCACAAAACTGCGCCTCGCAATCGACACGGGTCGCCACGACACCATTGGAATCGACCTGGTCGGCATGTGCGTCAACGACGTCGTCGTTCAAGGCGCCGAGCCTCTGTTCTTCCTCGACTACTACGCTACCGGCAAGCTTCGCGTCGATATCGCGGAGTCAGTGATCCGCGGAATCGCCGAAGGCTGCTTCCAGGCGGGTGCGGCACTCGTGGGCGGCGAGACGGCCGAGATGCCGGGAATCTATTCCGGCGAAGATTATGATTTGGCGGGCTTTTGTGTCGGCGTTGTGGAAAAGAGCGCCATCATTGACGGATCGCGAATCAAGCCGGGCGACGTCGTTGTCGGAATGGCTTCGTCGGGTCCACATTCAAACGGCTACTCGCTCATTCGAAAACTGATAGGCGTTGCCAACGCGAAGCCCGACACGATGCTGGACGGGAAAACCCTGTTCGATCGCTTGCTCACGCCTACCCGCATCTACGTCAAGCCACTCCTCGAGCTCATCCGGACAGTGCCAGTACTGGGCCTCGCGCACATCACAGGCGGCGGCATCACCGACAACATCCCGCGCGTTTTGAGCGAAGGGCTGGAAGTCGTGCTCGAACGCAAGAGCTGGCACCGCGATCCGGTGTTTGACTGGCTCCAGCGGACGGCGCGCATTGATTCGGCGGAGATGTACCGTACATTCAACTGCGGAATCGGGATGGTGGCGATTGTTCCCAAAGAGCAGGGACAAGCGGCATTGGACCTGCTGAAGGCCCGCGGTGAAACGGCCACGATCATCGGCGAGGTCCGCAAGGGCGGACACGGCGTCGTCATCAACGAGTGAGCAAGCGCACCGGCATCGGGGCGACATCGACGGCGGAAAAAACCACCCGTACGCCTCTGCGACTGGCGATCCTGATTTCGGGCCGTGGCTCCAACATGGCTACCATTGCGCGCGAGTGTCAGCAGCACCGAATCGCGGCGACAGTGAGCGTTGTCGTCAGCAACAAACCCAGCGTCGCCGGTATCGAGATCGCACGCGACATGGGGATTGAGACAGAGGTTGTCTCGTCCAAGGGGATGGATCGCGAGGCATTCGAGGGTGCGTTGAGCGCCGTGATAGATGCCCACTCGCCTGACCTGATCGTTCTCGCGGGATTCATGCGGGTCCTGACAGAGCCGTTTGTCCGGCGATACGCTGGACGCATGATCAACATCCATCCGTCCCTACTGCCGAAGTACACTGGACTTCACACTCATCAGCGCGTCCTGGATGCAGGCGACGCAGTGCACGGTGCCACCGTTCACTTTGTGACCCCGGAACTCGACGGCGGCCCGTTGATCCTACAATCCAGAGTACCCGTGAAAGCGGACGATACGGAGTCGACGTTGGCGGCACGCGTTATGGCCACGGAGCATGTGATCTACCCGCGCGTCGTGGGGTGGATCGCTGACGGTCGGCTCGCGTGGAATGAGGGGCAGCCATTGTTGGATGGCAAACCATTGACGCAACCGGTAACGGAGGGTTTCTTCCCGTGAAAGCGCTGCTCGCAGTTGCGCTGGCGCTGAGCTCTACCGCAACCTCCGCCGACGAGCTGAAGCCCTTCGAAGCATCCTATGCATGGATGTGGCACGGCATGACAGTGGCCGTATCCACCGTAAAGCTCGAGAAACAGGGCGACACCTGGGTCTACTCCTCCAAGAGCAGCCCGCGGGGTATTGGCAAAGTATTCTCACAGCGCCCCATTCAAAAAAGCGTCCTGCGAGTGACGGACAAAGGCGTCCAACCTCTGAGCTATGACGCGGACGACGGCACGCCCTCAACAAAGCGCGACGCTCATGTGAAGTTTGATTGGGAGAACGGGCGCGTCACCGGTGTCTACGAAGACGCCAAAGTGGACATGCCCCTGCACCCGGACATCCAGGATGACTCCTCGGTACAGATTGCGTTGATGGTGGAATTGCTCGCCGGCCGCGAGCCGCAGAAATTCCAGATGATCGACAAGAACGGTGTGCGGGAGTATGGCTATCAGCACGAACGTGAAGAGCCCCTCGACACGGCTGTTGGAAAGCTCGACACCATTGTCTATGGTGCGCAGAAAATCGGCTCACCCAGGGTGACGCGCTTCTGGTGCGCGCCCTCCCGGGGTTTCATTCCAATGCGCGTCGAGCAGAAAAAAGGCGGCGACGTGCAGTGGACGATGCAGCTCCAGGCCGTTACGCGCGAATAGCCGGCTGTTTGAACTGTTTGGCCAGCTTCAGGCTCTGCCCCTGGTAGTTGGATTTGATCTCCTGCCCGTACAGCGTCTGCGGCATTCCGGCCATGCGCTCGTACCGCAGCCAACCCACAATCTGGCCGTGCTCCAGCAGGAACGGCACCTCGTGCGACCGGACTTCCAACACGCCACGGCTGCTGCCGGCCTTGCCGCTCGCGCCCGTCCACCCGAACCCCGGATCAAAAAAACCCGCGTAGTGCACACGGAACTCACCGGCACGCGTGTCGTAGGGAAGCATCTCCGCAGCGTACTGCGGCGGAACGGCGATCGCCTCCTTGGTCATCAGGATGTAGAAATCATCCGGCTCCAGGATCAGCGCCGGCTCCTTGTGAAAGAACATGGGCTCCCAGAAGTCCAGGGGGTCATAGTCGCGCCGCTCGAGATCGATGCGGCGGGTATTTTTCTTGGCGCGCCAACCGATCAGGGCGTTGTTTTCGCCGTTGCCCCGCAGATCCACAGTGAACGGCAACACGCCGGGGCGCTCGGTGAGTCGCGGCACCTCGTGGGCATCCACAATGTGCCCGTCCTCGAGCAACTGCCTCCACTCCGCGGACGTGATCGGCTTCGGGGCCACGCCCCGGGTGCGACGGAATCGCAACTGGTTCAGCCGCGCCCCGGTCTTCACCACGACACTGAAGCTGCGCGGGGCAATCTCAATATACAACTGCCCCTCGTACCCATCCTCCACCTGATCGAAATGCGTGGCCTGATCGGCAATCAAACGGGTCAGGATGTCCAGGCGGCCGGTCGAGCTCTTGGGATTCGCGAAGGCCGCCACTTCACTCTTCAAGCGGATGCTTTCCTGCAGCGGCACCACATACACCCGGCCCTTCTCGAGCACGGCGCCGGCGCTCAAGTCGATGCGGAACTTCGCGAACTCCTCATCGAGCTGTTGGAGTTTGTCCAACACACGGACACGGCTTCCGGGCAGGAAGCTGGTATCCACCGGATATGCGTACGTGCCGAGGCGCAGATCGATGCTCGCCGGCTGGAGTTGGTCGTCTTCGATGGGCGACAGGATCGAGGCGATCTCGCCGTTGCTTACCATCTCGCGGATGGCCTGATGAGGCAGAATTCCTGTGTAGGGTGCGTCCATCTCAACTTTCTTCGACGACAATTTTGGGAAACAGGCTGCTGCGATCGCGGGCCCGGCGAGAAAGCGCCGCACCGGTACGGCGTGCCATCTCGAAGTACGCTTTGGCACGCGGCGAATCCGGCGCGGCGACCACAGTCGGACGCCCCCCATCGGCCTCCTCCCGAATGCGCGCATCCAGAGGCAACTCGCCCAGCAAAGCGACACCAAACTGCTCGGCCATCCTGGAGCCACCACCTGCACCAAAGATGTGCTCAGCATGGCCGCAGTTTGAGCACACATGGATGCTCATGTTCTCAACGATACCGAGCACCGGCACCGCGACCTTCTCGAACATCTTGAGGCCTTTACGGGCGTCAGCGAGGGCGATGTCCTGTGGCGTTGTGACGATGAGAGCACCGGCGACTGGTACGCGCTGTGCCAACGTCAACTGGATGTCCCCCGTACCGGGTGGCATGTCGACGACGAGGTAGTCGAGGGAGCCCCATTGGGTCTCAGACAGTAGCTGTGTCAGTGCCTGGGTGACCATGGGGCCGCGCCAGATCATCGCTTGGTCTTGATCCTTCAGCAGGAAGCCGATGGACATCGCCACGATGCCGTGTGCGGGCAGTGGCAACAGATGTTTTCCGTCGGGAGTGGACGGTGTCTGGCCCTCCAGTCCGAGCATCAGCGGCTGGCTCGGTCCGTAGATATCCGCGTCCAGAAGCCCCACACGGGCCCCTTGAGCGGCCCACGCGAGCGCAAGGTTTGCAGCCACAGTGGACTTGCCGACGCCCCCCTTGCCCGAAGCGACTGCCACAACGTTCTTGATCTGCTCGAGGGGCTTCAGGTTTCTCTGCACTGCATGGGAGCGGATATCCGCCACCAGCTCGATCGACAGGGGCGTGTTGATCCCGGCCCCGGCCAGGTGGGCCGCGAGACCGGCCGCCAGCTCATCGTGATAGCCTCCCACGGGAAACCCAAGGCGAATGTGCACCGTTGCGCCCGCGGGCGTGGCTTTGAGCTCCTGCACTGCTTGCGCTGCCCCTAGGGTCTCCCCTAGATAAGGATCTACATACGCATCCAAAGCGGTGCGTAAACCGTTTAGAGTGGAGTCATCGGCCATGTTGAAAACCGGGAGGGTTAAAGGGCTTGAATTGTAGTGGCTGTGAGGATCGCGTGCTCGGCGGACGCGGCGCGCGCAACGCTGGCCACAGCCAAGGCTGTGGCATAATCCGCCGTCGCAGCGCGACCCAGGATCGCCCACGCGCGGGAACGCCCCAGACCTCAAAGGCTGAATGAGCTTTTTCACGAATTTGCGCGCTGACCGGCTGATCACGGAGATCCGGTCGGCCACCGACCAGGCCAGTCCGGCGCTGCAGAAGGCAGTGACCCGACTCAAGGACCTGGGACCCGGAGCCATCGAGCCCGTTTTCGCCGCCTTGCCGGATGCGAGCAAGACGGCGACGATTGCCTTTGTGGAAGTGCTGGCCGGTCTGGTCAGCCAGAAGACCTTTCCCCAGTTCATTCGCGGCCTGATCGAAGGCAGCGCCAAGGTCATTGCCGGCATTTCCTGGGCGTTGACCAGTAATCGCAATTACCCGCCGCACCTGCTCATTGAGGCACTGAATGCGCCGGGCATTTCCAAGCCCGCCATCCTTGAAGTGATCATGGCGCAGAAGAGCCGCTTCGGGGTGCGTGAGCTGCTGAACGCGGCCTATCAGCAGGAGCCCAACGAGAAGGCGGCGCTCTTCAGAATCATTGGCGAGATCGCCACTGCAGACGCGGTGCCGGAGCTCATCGGCCGAATCGGGGGCAAGGACCCCATTGCGCGCGTTCACATCATTAACCTCCTCGCGCGTTTCAATACGCCGGAAGTCCAGACGGCGCTGCAGACGCAACTGCGTGATGCCAACAAGCTCATTCGGGGTGCCACTCTCTCCGCTCTCCAGAGAATGGACGGGCCGATTGACATCGAGCGCATCTGTGCGCTGCTCAAGGACCCTGAGATCGACGTCCAGAACAAGGCGATCGACGTCGTCATCAAGGCCAATCATCCCGACACAATCCGTTATCTGATCGAGATCCTGAAGGATGAGAACGAGAATGCGCGCCGCGCGGCCGTTGAGGTTCTCAACGAAGTCGGCAACGCCAAGTCAGTCAAGTACCTGCTCGATTCCTTGAAGGACAGCGACTGGTGGGTGCGCAGTCGCGCCGCGGATGCACTCGGCAAGATCGGTGGTCCCCGCGTCATCGAGGCCGTGCTGCAACTCGTACGTGATAAGGACGACGACATCCGACGCGCGGCCATCGAGATTCTCAATCAGACTAAAGACGAACGCGCGGTCGATTCGCTGATTGCCGCAACCCATGACAGTGATTGGTGGGTCAGCGAGCGTGCAGTCGATGCGCTCGCTGAAATCGGCAGCAAGCGCGCATTACCCCGGTTGGCCGAGATGCTGCAATCCGGTAACGCGAAGGCCATGCCGATTGTGGTCCGTGCGATTGGCAAACTGGGCGACACCAAGTTTGTCGATACGCTGATGCCGTTGGTGTCGAGTTCTGAGCGCGAAGTGCGCATCGAAGCGATTCAGGCGCTCGCGAAGCTGGTGGATGAGCGGCGGGTGGATCAACTCCGTGCGGAGTTGCAGAACCAGGCGGGCTCAGCAGATCAGACTATTGCCCGGATGGCAGCATCCGCCATGGCCGAGCTCGACAATCGGATTGGCACATCGCATTCCGGCAGCTCGTTGCCTCTGACCGGAACGGGAGGCGCGCATCACGCAACGTCGCCTCCAACATCCGTACGACCGCCTCTGCCCCAGGTCGAGCAGGGCAAGACGATGTTGATGTCCGAAACGGCTGTTGCGGCTGCAACCAAACAGGCGGAAGCCGGCGCGCGGTTGGATATCGGCGCGCTGAAAGCCGGTGATGTCATCGAGGGTCGCTACAAGTACATCGACCGTATCGGTCGCGGCGCCTTCGGTACCGTCTTGTTGATGGAGGATACGGTCGTCGACGAGCGGCTGATCCTGAAGTTCTTGAATCCCAACGTGTCGAGCGACGAAGAAGTCATGAAGCGCTTCGTCCACGAATTGCGCTATTCGCGCAAGATCACTCACAAAAACGTCATCCGCATCTATGACTTCCTCTACATGCAGGGCAACTACGCCATCTCCATGGAGTATTTCCCCTCGCATACGTTGGGCGGCGAGATCGTCAACGAGAAGCCGGTCGAGCTGAAGCGCGCAATCCAGTTTGCTATCGACATGTGCAACGGCATGACCGTCGCCCACCATGTCGGTATCGTGCATCGTGATCTGAAGCCCGCGAACGTCCTGATCAACCAGGAAGGACTGCTGAAGATCGTGGACTTCGGTGTCGCCGCCGCTCATCGCGAGGGCGATACGCAGTTGACGAAGACCGGTTACGTCATCGGCTCGCCCAAGTACATGGCTCCCGAGCAGATCCTCGGAAAGAAAGTCGATGAGCGCGCCGACATTTACGCACTCGGCGTCATCACCTACGAGATGGTGACCGGCGTGCCTCCTTACTCCCGCGGCGATCACATGTCTGTGATGTATCAGCATGTTCAGGGTAAGGCGCGCGTACCGCGTGAGATCAACCCGGCCCTGCCTCAGGGATTGTCCGACCTCGTGGTCAAGGCGATGTCCGTCGATAAGACCAAGCGCTTCCAATCCATGGAAGAGCTGCGCGCAGCCTTGGAACGCTTCTTGTAAGCTGCCCCCTTCTCGAAAAAGAGTATTACGTCAAATTTTTAGGGGTGGCTGGTTGATTCCACAGCCGGCACCGGGCAAAACAGCTCAGTCGCAAACGAGAGGGCGCTCCATTTGGCGCGTATAGACGCGTTTTTGAAGCTCGGGACGCAGCAGGGCTGCTCCGACGTCCATTTGGCCGTCGGTGTACCGCCCATGCTACGCATGCACGGGGACCTGCTACCCATCAAATTCCGCGACCTGCGGCCCGGAGAGCTCGAAGGCTATATCACTGAGATCCTGACCCGATCCCAGGTGGACATACTGGCCAAAGGCAATGACCTCGACTTTTCGTATGTCTCGTCTGAAGGCGGCCGCTTCCGCGTAAACGTCTACCGGAAGGAAACGGGGATGGGCGCGACATTCCGCTCCATCCCCCAGGAAGTGCCGTCGCTGGAGAAGCTGGCACTGCCCCCCATCGTGACCAAGCTGTGCGACTTCCACCAGGGAATGATTCTCGTGACCGGCTCCACCGGCACGGGCAAGTCGACCACGCTCGCTGCGATGATCGATTATCTCAACAGCCATCGTAAGCTGAACATCATCAGCCTCGAGGATCCCATCGAGTTTGTTCACCGGAGCAAGAACAGCCAGGTGATCCAACGCGAGTTGAATACACACATTCCAAGTTTCGCGGAAGGCGTCCGCGCCGCAATGCGCGAAGACCCTGATGTCATTCTCGTGGGCGAGCTGCGTGATGCAGAGACTATCACGATGGCGATGACCGCCGCTGAAACGGGCCACTTGGTGTTGGGTACGCTGCACACTACCAGTGCCGTCAAGACCATCGACCGTATCATCGACGCCCTGCCCGTTGAAGAGCGCGAGCAGACCAAGGCCTTCCTGTCACAGAGCCTGTTGGCGGTAGTCACCCAGGTGTTGGTCAAAACCGCTGACGCTCGCGGCCGCAAGGCCATCTGTGAAGTCCTGATGATGAACCGGGCCATAGCCAAGCTCATCCAGGTGGAACAGACGCACCAGATTCCGGCCCAAATGCAGATGGGCCGCGATCAGGGCATGTCCTCTCTCGATCAGTCGCTGCTCGCAGCCCTGACCGCGCGTGAGATCGATCCGGACGACGCCTACAACTACGCTGTCGAGAAGAAGCCGTTCCAGAAGTATGTGACCGACACGAGCATGCTGCCGAAGGTCGACATCACCGGCACGAATCTCATGCCGTCCAAACCCAACACGTCGGCTTCAGCCTGAGTGCGCGCCCATGGCCGAGATTGATAATTTTCTGCATGAGGTCCTGGAGAAGCGTGGCTCGGACCTGCACTTCATTGCCGGGGATCCGCCCCGCATCCGTCAGTTTGGCGACCTCATGCCCCTCAGGCCGGACAGGCTTGCCACCGAGTTCGTCAAAGCGGCGTTGTACGAAATCATGCCGAAGCCGGCCGTCGACCGCTTCGAGGCCAAGGATGGCGCGGATTTCGCCTACACCTTTGCCGACAAAGGCCGCTTCCGGGTGAACGTCCTGCGGCAGTTGAACGGGATGGGCGCGGTGTTCCGGGCCATTCCGTCCAAGGCTTTGTCGCTGGATCAGCTCAAGATGCCGGAGGCTGTGCGGCAGTTGTGCCGCGCGAACAATGGGCTGATTCTGGTTACGGGCAAGACGGGGTCGGGCAAGTCCACGACACTGGCCGCGATGATTGATGACATCAATGTGCGCGTGAAAGGGCACATCCTCACGATTGAGGATCCCATTGAGTTTGTGCATCAGCGCAAGAGCTGCCTCATCAGCCAACGCGAGATCGGCGTGCATAGCCCGAGCTTCGCAGCAGCGCTGCATTCGGCGTTGCGTGAAGATCCCGACGTCATCCTGGTAGGTGAGTTGCGTGACCTCGAGACGATGAGCATTGCCGTGACTGCCGCAGAGATGGGCATCCTGGTGATGGGCACGCTGCACACGAACGGTGCCGCGCCTACCGTGGACCGCATGATCAACGTGTTTCCGTCCGACAAGCAGTCGCACGTTCGGACGATGCTTTCCACCTCACTGCGTGGCGTGGTCTCACAACAGCTACTGCAGAAGTCGGACAAGCAGGGCCGCGTCGCCGCGCTGGAAATCCTGGTGAATACGTCTGCGTCGCAGAACCTGATCCGCCAGGGGAAGCTCGACCAGCTGGAGAACGTAATGCAGGCGGGTGGCGCGCACGGAATGCGCACGATGGATACTGCGATTCAACAGCTTCTGGATTCCCGGCAGGTGACGGGGAAAGAGGCTTATAAGAAGGGAATCAATAAGACGCGGTTTGAGGCGGTCAAGGACCAGGGGTGAGATGAGGGCCCGCGGCGGATGTCATCGCAAGATGATTCCCCGCGGCAGACGATGTGCATGGCCGCCCCATCGCCATTGTCGGGCGCACCTTGCCGGTCGGCCCGTTTTAGCTTTTGCTAAACGCGCCCCCCAAATCGACTAAAATTGCGGTATGGCCCGCAAATTATTCGTCACCACAGCCCTCCCTTACGCCAATGGCCCGTTTCACATCGGGCACATCATGGAGTACATCCAGGCCGACGTCTGGGTCCGTTTTCAGCGGATGCAGGGAAATGTCGTCCATTTCGTCTGCGCGGACGATGCGCACGGCGCACCGATCATGCTCAAGGCAGAATCCGAAGGCATCACGCCCCAGGCGCTCGTCGCCGGGATAGCAGCCGATCGCCCCAAATATCTGAACGGCTTCCACATCCGTTTCGATCATTGGTATTCGACTGATTCGCCCGAAAACACCGAGCTGTCGCAGGACATCTACCGACGCCTGAAGAGCGTCGGGCTGATCTACGATAAGCCGATCGAGCAGTTCTACGACCCTGTAAAGGGGATGTTTCTCGCCGATCGCTATATCAAAGGCGAGTGCCCCAACTGCCACACGAAGGATCAGTACGCTGATGCATGTGAGTCGTGCAGCATCGTCAACACGCCAACAGATCTGATCAATCCGTATTCGACCCTGTCCGGCGCCAAGCCGGTGATGAAAACATCGGATCATTATTTTTTCCGACTGTCAGATCCCCGCTGCGTGGAGTTCCTGACCGGCTGGCTGACTGCAGCGAATCGCCTGCAACCCCAAGTGGTCAACAAGGCCCGCGAGTGGCTGACCGGTAAAGGCGACGAAGCGCTCGGCGACTGGGATATCTCACGCGATGCCCCGTATTTCGGCATTCCCATTCCGGATGCACCGGGCAAATATTTCTATGTGTGGCTGGATGCGCCGGTCGGTTATCTCGCCTCACTGAAGAATTACTTCGCCAGTGGCAAGGCACGCGCCCAGGGAGAATCGCGGACCTTCGAGGAGTTTCTGGGGGCGCCCGATACCGAGCAGCTTCATTTTATTGGCAAGGACATCATCTACTTTCACACGCTGTTCTGGCCTGCGATGTTGAAATTCGCGGGAGCGCCTTACAAGGTGCCGAACCACGTGTATGCCCACGGGTTCATTACCGTCTCCGGCGAGAAAATGTCCAAGTCGCGCGGCACGGGCATCAGCCCGCTGCGCTACCTGGATATCGGCATGAATCCGGAATGGCTGCGGTACTACATTGCGGCGAAGTTGAATTCGAATGTCGAGGACATTGATTTCAACCCGGACGATTTTCTTGCGCGGGTCAACAGTGACCTGGTGGGCAAGTACGTCAACATCGCCAGCCGGGCTGCCAGCTTTATTACCCGGTACTTCGACGGGGCCTTGGCATATAGCGGCGACAAGGAGTTACTGGTTCGCGAGGCGCGCGGCATTGCCTTGGCAATTGCGGAACATTACCAGGCACGCGAGTTCGGCAAGGCCATGCGGGAAATCATGGCACTGGCGGACCGTATCAATCACGATTTTGACGCGCATCAGCCGTGGGTGTTGGCGAAGGATGCCGCGGCTAATGAGGTTGAGCTGCAGGATGTGTGCTCGCGGGCGTTGCAGGGATTTCGGCTTCTCAGTGTGCTGATTGCGCCGGTATTACCTTCCGTCGCGGAGCGTGTTGCTCGCGAGTTGTTCGGGTTGGATCGCGCGTTTGTCTGGAGTGATGCGGATGTGTTGCCCGAGCGGGTCAATGCTTATCAGCATTTGATGACTCGGGTGGAGGGGAAGCAGTTGGATGCGTTGTTTGATGTGGCGCCGGCTGCCGACGCATCAGCTCCCGCTAAAGCTACTTCCGCAAAAGCTCCTCCGGCGCCGTCCGCCAAAGCGGCTCCTGCTGAAACTGCTTCCACCAAAGCCGCTTCTGCCGCCGTTGCTCCTGCCGACTCGACGATTTCTATTGACGAATTCAAGCGCGTGGACCTGCGTGTCGCGCGGATCGCCAATGCCGAGCACGTCGAGGGCGCCGATAAGCTGCTGAAACTCACGCTGGACCTGGGGTCCGAAACTCGCACGGTGTTCGCCGGCATCAAAGCCGCTTACGACCCAGCAACGTTGGTGGGTCGATTGACGGTTGTTGTGGCCAACCTCGCGCCCCGCAAGATGAAGTTTGGCGTGTCCCAGGGAATGGTGCTGGCTGCGAGCGGCGATGAGCCTGGGTTGTACCTGCTGTCACCGGACAGCGGGGCCAAGCCGGGGATGAGGATCAGTTGACCCGGCAGCCGCGGGTGCGGGGTACGTTGGCCGACGCCCGAGATCGCACAACGGCCGGCGGACCTCGTGCCGGTGTGCGCGACTGCGGGACCTGCTAACACGCAACATGACTCTCGCTGACAAAATCGACGCTCTTCTGCCACAAACGCAATGCACGCGCTGTGGCTACGACGGTTGTCGCCCCTATTCCGAGGCGATCGCCAGCGACGCGGCGCCGATCAACCAATGTCCTCCGGGGGGCGCTGCAACGATTGGTGCATTA
>Ga0247768_1000549_pt1 | contig 13546 bp, 14 predicted proteins | sample UWRJL016104C6_FD_179944 | JGI IMG/M metagenome (GOLD analysis project Ga0247768, IMG submission 179944) | Plant litter microbial communities from Arlington Agricultural Research Station in Wisconsin, United States - UWRJ-L016-104C-6 | ecosystem: Environmental > Terrestrial > Plant litter >... | reverse complement strand
TTGTTCAACGCGCCGAGCGCCAGCTGGGGCGAGACGTCGGTGGCCTGGCCCTTGATGAGATCGCGCCGATTCATGAGCTTGTTTTCCTTACTGTGCTACCGAAGTTCAGGGCTACCGGGTTCAGGGGTCAGGAGAGAAAAGGCTTGACGATGTTCACGATTTCGTTCTTGGAGCGCCGTTTCTCGATCGGCGCGGGGAACGGATTCCCGCCGATGAGGGCCGCCAGCACCGCCGCGTGGCGTGATTCCACGCCCGCGATCGACGCGGCCGCGCCGAGCACCGCGCCGCTTTTGATCAGCGCGACCTGACCGTGGTAGGCCGTCACCCCGACCTCTTCGAAGTTCGAGGCGGTCTTCAGGAACGTCGCCTTGTCCTTGAAGGTGTCCCCGGGGAACCTGATCGTCGGCTTGTTCACCGGGGTGCCACCGAGCTGCTTGACCAGCGCCTTCACCGACGTGACATGCGAGCTCTCGTTGTCGGCGATCTCGGTGATCAGCTCGAGCTCACGGCCGTTGATCAGGCCTTTTTTCAGACCGGTGGCGTAGAAGTCCGCCTCGAGGAATTCGAGGGTCAAGGCGAAGTTGAGGATGTCCACGTCGCCGCCGTCGCCCGCCTGGGGCGCGCCCCAGGCGATGCCCGAGCCCACGCCACCGGCGACCAGGCCGGCGCCGACCCCGACCAGGCCGGCCATCCGCAGGAAGGCCCGCCGGTCGGTCTCCTTGGCGATACCGAGTACCGGCTCACCACCGAAAACCCTGTTGTTCTTGAACGGCCGCATCCGGCACCACGCTTTCTTTTTTCGCGCGCAGGCGCGCCACCCGATACTCGAAACGAGTCATCAGGGGTTCATGGGGATAGCTGCATGAGGGAACGAATTCACTTCGTCCGCACTTCACCCGGTGGAGGAATCCGACTCCGAATCCACCGTTACACGCTCGATATCGAGGAGCATGGCACATCGGCCCGCACAGCGCCAGTAGCCGCCGGGCAAACTTTCGCGAGCCCATGACCGAGGGATGAATCGCCAGGTGGAGGGCACTTTTCGGCGATCAGAACGACCGCTCGCAACAAATTTCGGAAGACGACCAATCCGGCGCCGCCACGGCTACGAACGGCCTCCGCGGTTGTGATCGCGGGTCGTCGGGTACCCACCCACTGTCCACCTTCACGCCCTACCCGGGAAGGCCCCGATGACCACCGTTCCCGAGGCCCGCGACACCGCGGGCACCAGTGTCGACCGCGCCGCCCACGCCTACTGCCCCCGGTGCAATCCCGACCCCAAGCCCGGCGACACGATCACCGCGCTGTGCGGCGCGAGCCATCCTTACTGGGGCCGCCGCGACCGGCCGGTCAACACCTGCAAGGACTGCCAGGCGCAGGCCACCGCCACCGTCTTCCCGTGCGGGCACTCCGGCTGGGGCAACTGAGGCGGCCCGGCTCGTGAGTGTTTCGCGGGGTTAGAACCCCGCGAAACACTCACGACCCCTGGCGGGTGGACCTCAGAGGTGACTCAACACCACTTTGGCGACTTCGATCAACGCGCTCTCCGGCACGGGGCGCATCGTCCGGAAGTTCAGCACCCGCATTTCCCCTCCGGTCAACTTCCCCGAGACGATCCGGCCGGGTTGCCCCGGCTTCGTGCACAAGATCGCCTTCACCCCCACATCGGGAACCGGCTTTTTGGTGCGATAGTCATTCTCCACCATCCCGTCGACGGTTTCCGCGAGTACACCTTCGGTGTACTCGCGGTGCCAGACGAAGACCTGGAGTTCCAGCGCGACGGATCCATTCCGCGTGTACTTGCAATCGTAGCCCTCGCCCTCTTCGTCATGCCCGGCATCACCGTCCTTGACCTTGATCGAATCTCGCGCGGAATAGCCGAAAATGCGGCGCGCGTCATCGATGCCGAGGGCCGGGCACGCCGCCGTGACCGGCGCAGGGGTCGAATAACTCCACGAAGTCGTCGACGCCGGTATGGAAGAGGGCGGTAGGGCCGTGGTCGGCAGGGCGATGGTCGGCGGTGCGGTGGTCACCACGACCTCCTTGCCGGGAGGCGGCGCGGCGCCGACATCGGCCGAACACGCCGCGGCACAGCCGAACAGACATGCCACCAAAAGAAATCCCCCAAAGCGGTGCATATCTGAATAGTCCCGCTTATTGTGAACTGTCGCAATCACAATCGTGTCACGGCGGCTCGACGCCCCGTCAGGGCATACCGTCAGTGGCCGAGGCCGCGGCAGCGCTGTCCTTGGTGGATAGGTTGATGGTCGGATCAGTGCTGCCTGACGGGAAGTGTCCGGCGTAAAGCTGTTGGTCGGCCACCGACTCCGGCGTGGTGGTGAACGAGTTGTCGTTGGTGAGTCCGATGTGGACATCGGTCACGGCGAACGCCAGCGCGGCCAGTACCACCACCGTGCTCGCCCCGATCAGCTTCGGCCTGCGCGCGACACCGTTGGCCACCGTCACCCAGAAACCCTTGGCGCCGAGTCCGCTGTCGGGCGCGAGGTCGGCGAACAGCAGGCACAACAGCCCCAGCGCGACGGTGACGGCCGAGGCGAGGATCGCGCGGCGCCGCGGCCATCGCGCCGCGCCGGTCCTCGTGCACGCGCAGTTCTTCGCGTTACGGCAAGCCCGGGTTCGGGTGTCCCGCAAGACACCCGCAACGCTCACAAGGTTTTGAGGCCCGTAACGAGCAGCTCGACCAGCAGCCTCGCGTTGTACTCGGGATCGCTTTCCGCGCCCACACAAAGGTTCCCGACCCCGCGCATGAGTTCGTAAGCCCGCACGTCCGCGCGGATCTCACCGGCGGCGGCCGCGGCGTCGAGCAGCTGGGTGCAGACGGGCGCGAGGCGGTCGAGGAAGTACGCGTGCAGCGTGGCGAAGCCGGTGTTGTCGGATTGCAGCACCCCGGCGAGGCCGTGCTTGGTGACCAGGAAGTCGACGAACAGGTCGATCCATCGCGCCAGCGCGGCGTGGGCGGAATCGCAGGTCTCGAGCAGGGCCGGACCGGCCTCGGCGCAGGCGTCGACCTGGTGCCGGTAAACGGCGATGATGAGATCCGCCCGCGTCGGGAAGTGGCGGTAGATCGTGCCCGTGCCGACACCGGCCTTCCCCGCGATGTCGCGCACCGGCACGTCGACGCCCGAGGTCACGAACAGCGCGGCGGCCGCGTCCAGCAGGGTCTTCTCGTTGCGCCTGGCGTCGGCCCGCTTGCGCGGGACCGGCTGCCCGGCGCCGTCGTCGTCTCCGCCCACCACGCGGTTACCTCCCGGACTTGCCAAGCGGAACCATGTTCCGTATGTTGCTTATCGGAACGAGGTTCCGCTTGCTCTCCCATGATGCCAGAGCGGGCGCCCTCGACCAAACCAACGGAGGAACACACCCATGCAGTACCGCACGCTCGGCCGCACCGGCATCCAGGTCAGCACCCTCGCGCTCGGCGCGATGAACTTCGGCGCGATCGGGCGGACCACCCAGGACGAAGCCACCGCCATCGTCGATGCCGCCCTCGACGGCGGGATCAACCTCATCGACACCGCCGACATGTACAGCCAGGGCCAGTCCGAAGAGATGGTCGGCAAGGCCATCGCCGGCCGCCGCGACGACCTCGTGCTGGCCACGAAGGCGGCCATGCCCATGGGCGAGGAGCGCAACCACCGCGGCAGCTCACGCCGCTGGCTGGTCACCGAACTGGACAACAGCCTGCGTCGCCTCGACGTCGACCATGTCGACCTCTACCAGATCCACCGGTGGGATCCGACCACCAGCGACGAAGAAACGCTCTCCGCGCTCACCGACCTGCAGCGGGCGGGAAAAATCCGCCACTTCGGCTCCTCGACCTTCCCCGCTTATCGCATCGTGGAGGCCCAGTGGGCCGCCCGCGAGCACCACCTGAGCCGGTACGTCACCGAGCAGCCCAGCTACTCGATCCTGCAGCGCGGCATCGAGACCCACGTGCTGCCCGTGACCGAGCAGTACGGGCTCGGGGTGCTGGCGTGGAGCCCGCTCGCGACGGGCTGGCTTTCGGGCGCGGTCCGCGAAGGCCGCGAGATCACCACCAGCCGGGCGAAGATCCTGCCGCAACGCTTCGACCTCGGCCTCCCGTCGAACCGGGCGCGACTCGACGCCGTCGAACAGCTCGCGAAGGTCGCCGAGGAAGCGGGCCTGACCCTGATCCAGCTCGCGCTCGGCTTCGTCACCGCGCACCCGGCCGTGACCGCCGCGATCATCGGCCCTCGCACGATCGACCACCTGCACTCGCAGCTCGCCGCCGCGGACACCGTGCTCCCCGCCGACGTGCTGGACGCGATCGACACCGTCGTCCCGCCCGGCACCGACCTCGCCCCGGAAGAAAAGTTCGACACCCCGCCGGCGCTGCTCGACCCGGCGCTGCGCCGCCGCTAGAAAGGAACCGGACAACCCATGTCACGGAAACCCAGCTTCGGGATCATGACCGCCCCCATGCAGGTCCACTACGAGGACATCCGGCGGGTCTGGCTCGAAGCGGACAAGATCCCCGAGATCGAGCACGCCTGGCTGTTCGACCACCTCATGCCGATCGGCGGCGACCCGGACGGACCGGCCTACGAAGGCTGGACGATGCTCTCGGCCCTCGCCGCCCAGACCGAGCGCCTGCGCCTCGGCCTGCTGGTGACCAGCAACCGGTTCCGGCCGCCCGCGCTGCTCGCCAAGATCGCCACCACCGTCGACATCGTCTCCCGCGGACGGCTCGACTTCGGTATCGGCGTCGGTTCCCGCCCCGACCACCCGCTGGCCCGGCGCGAGTACGAAGCGCACGGCCTCCCGTGGCACGACACTGCGCAAGCCGTGGGGAACTTCGCCGAAGCCATGACAGTGATCCGGCGGCTGTGGACGGGGCCCGAGCCGTTCGACTTCGACGGTACGTACGTCAAGCTCACCGGCGCGTTCGGCAACCCGAAGCCGGTGCAGCGCCCCCACCCGCCGATCATGATCGGCGGCCGCGCGGCCGCGACCCTGCGCGTGGTCGCCGAGCACGCCGACATCTGGAACATCCCGGGCGGTGACATCGCCGACGTCATCAGCCGCAACACACTGCTGGACCGCTACTGCGCCGAGATCGGCCGCGACCCCGCCGAGATCACCCGCTCGATCCACCTGGCCGCCTCGTACGACCACCCCGGCGCCACCCGGGACGCGATCGCCGAGGCTGTCGACGCCGGCTTCGGGCACGTCATCCTCGGCCTGTCCGCGCCCTACCCCGCCGATGTCGCCCGCTGGGTCGCCGACGAACTCATCACCCGGTGACTCACGTGGTGGGCCGCCTGCGGTCGTGAGTGTTTCGCGGGGTTCTAACCCCGCGAAACACTCACGACCCCAAGGTGATCTCGAAGCCGTCGAACGCTGCCTCACCGCCTGGATCGCACACCTGGGCGACCACCTAAGATGACCGGCACCTGGCCCGGCGGGGGCGATCGAGGGGGCTGGACGAAGTGGTGGGGCAATTCGGTCCGTACCGGATGGACGGACTGATCGCGCGCGGTGGCATGGGTGAGGTGCACCGGGCCTACGACACCCGGCACGACAGGGTGGTCGCGCTGAAGCTGTTGACCGACCACACCGCCGACGCGCCCGAGTTCCGGCGCCGGTTCAAGCAAGAGGCGCACGCCGCGGCGCGGCTGCGCGAGCCGCATGTCATCCCGATCCACGCCTACGGCGAGATCGACGGCCGGCTGTACCTGGACATGCGGCTGGTCGAAGGCACCGACCTGAGCAAGACCCTCGCCAAGGACGGGCCGCTGCGCCCGGCGGTCGCCGTCGACGTGATCACCCAGATCGCCGGGGCGCTGGACGCGGCCCACGCCGAGGGCCTGCTGCACCGCGATGTGAAGCCCTCCAACGTGATCGTGGCCGAGAGCGGCTTCGCCTACCTCGTCGACTTCGGTATCGCCCGGTCGATCAGCACCACCACCGACATCACCGGGACCGGCGACACCGTCGGCACGCTCGCCTACATGGCGCCGGACGCTTCGGCTCCGATCCGGTCGACCACCGCGTCGACGTCTACGCGCTGGCCTGCATGCTGTTCGAGGCGCTGACCGGCGCGAAGCCGTTCAGGGCCGAGAACACGCTGGCCGTGATGTACATGCACCTCACCAACGAGCCGCCGAAACCGAGTGTGGCCCGCCCAGGGGTGCCGTCCGCGTTCGACCGGGTGATCGCCCAGGGCATGGCGAAAGATCCCGCGCGGCGGTTCGCGAGCGCGGGTGAGCTGGCCGCGGCGGCCCGGCACGCGCTGACCGACCGGGGAACCAAGCAACTTCCCGTGGTGCCCGCGGCAACTCCGCCCGCACCCGTAGCCGCGCCAACCCCGCGACGCCGTCGAGGCCCGCTTGTCGCTGTCGCGGCTGTCGTGGTCGCCGCGCTGCTCGGGACCGGGGCGTACATCTGGTCGCAGTCGAGTTCGGCACGGCAGACCGGCCCGACCACGCCGACTTCGTCGGCCGGGACGTCGAGCGCGGCACCGCCGTCAGCCGAACTGGGGCTGGCGAAGCCACTCACCAAACCGGCCTGCGACGGCAGCTACATCGTGATCGTGGGCTCCGCGGTCAACCCGGCCGCTTACGCCACGGAGGTCCAGAAGTTCCTGGATCTCAACCCCGGCGCGAACTACCTGCACGCGCCGTCGACCGGCTGCACCTCGCTGCGCGCCCGGCTCAACAACGCCGACATCTACTCGGTGTTCTACGGCCCGTACCAGGACAAGAACGCCGCCTGCGGACAGCAGTCCTCGGTGGGCGGCGATTCGTTCGTCCGCCGCCTGGACAAGTCCTCGACCCCGGACAAGACCGTCGGCTGCCACTGACGCGCTTGTGAGCGTTGCGGCCGGTTAGAACCGGCCGCAACGCTCACAAGGCCACCTCAGTAGCGGAACGTGCGGACGCCGGTGAGTGACCACGCTTGGGCGAATCGGCCGTCGCGGATGGTGAAGAAGTCGACGCCGCCGACGGTGTTGCCGCTCTTGCCGGTCCAAAGCAACGCCACCCGCCCATGGGCGAGGTCGATCACCGGCTCACGGTGGACAGCGACGTCGGTCGTGACCGAACCGCTTCCGGAGAACAGCGCGAAGTCGTCCGTCACCACGTCCTGCCCGGTCTCTCCGTTCCGGAACCGCACCCAACGGTCGCACAGTTTCTCGGCGACGTCGGCCTCGACCGGTTCCGCCGCCAAACCGCCCGCGGGCCACGGGCACTGCTGCTCGCCCACGAACGTCCAGTTCTCCCGCACCCGGCCGTTTTCCAGGATGTTGACGTCCGCGCCGGTCAGGACCCGGCCGTCGGGGGTCCGCACGTCCCACAGATAGGCGAAGCGGTCCCCGGCGTCGAACAGCGCCCGCGGGCTGAAGGCGTTGATGTGCCGGGCGCGGTAGCGCGCGACGAACCGTTCCTGCTCGGCCGGGCCGACCACGCCGTCCAGGCCCGGGGTGTTGCCGGACCACTGGACGCAGTCGGCGGCCATCAGGTCGTGGGCCAGTGACGGGTCCTCGTCCCACATCCGGCACCAGAGGGTCATCAGCTTGTTGTTGTCTGGGTGGGTGTCCATGCGGGACAGCGTCGCAACCACTGGCGACACCGTCCTGTCGGTGTTTCAGGTCACGTTGTGAACGGTTCGGCGGCCAGGCGGTCCAGCTCCGCCGCCCAGTCGGATTCGCGTGGCGTGACGCGCTCGTCCGACAGCTCCACCGAGCCGATCCGGTCGAGCTGGAAACCGCGGACAGCCGACCGCAACCGGCACCAGGCCGCCAGATACCAGCCGCCCGGCCCCCAGAGCAGGCCCAGCGGCTCGACGTCCCGGGTGGTCGCCGCGCCGGCCAGGTCGGTGTAGGCGAGGTGCAGCACGCGGCCCGAGGTCATCGCCTCGCCGATGACCTCGCTCACCGCGGAACTCCCGGCGTGCGGGTGGTCCCCGAACCGGTGAACCCGCCGGGCCAGGGCGTCCTCCCGGCGCCGGACGTCGGCGGGCAGCACCGCCAGCACCTTCTGGCCCGCGCGGCGCGCGGCGGCCGCGAACGGTGTCGACGACGCCGTCCGCAGCGCGACGCTGATGGCGAGGGCTTCGTCGGCCGTGAGGGTCACCGGAGGCAGCGTCCGGTCCCGGTCCAGGCTGTAGCCCCCGGTCCGGCCGGTTTCGCCGCGGATCGGCAGGCCGGACTGCTTCAGCGCCTCCAGGTCCCGCTCGACCGTGCGCACGCTGACTTCGAAGCGCCGCGCCAGCCACGAGGCGCTGCGCGGCCGCGGTGCCACCGCTCGCAGCTCCTCCACCAGCGCGTAGAGGCGATCAGTACGGTTCACGACGCCCAGCGTAAAGACGCCCGATGTTTCTCGGCGGCCGGTTGTGGGCAATCACCTCCCCGAAGGGGAACCCACGACAGTCCAGACGATTAGAGGTTGAAAGCCATGACCCGGAATGCGGATTCCGTGAGCGATTCGGTGAAGAGCGGTGCACTGGGCCTGCGCACCCTGGTCATCGAGGCGGGCAAGGCAGGGGCCGAGGCGACCGCCCAAGCTGTCGAGATCGCCGAGCGGAAGCTCTCGGAGGGGACCGACGAGTTCGCGAAGACCAGTCTCAGGACTCGCAAGAACTTCGAGAAGCGGACAAAGCGCCCTCGCAAGGACCTCAAGACCAGTGCCGCCGCGACGCGCAAGGAGGCCCTGCTGAGGGCCGCTGAGCTGCGCAAGCCCGGTCGCCGGGCCAAGCAGGCCGCGATACTGGCCGCCAAGTCCGCCGGCGACTCGCGCCGTCGCGGCAAGAAGAACTTCAAGGCCGCCCGGGAGGACTTCCGCACGGCCTTGGCCGAGGCCAAGAGCGCGGTCAAGGGCGAACGCCCCCAGCGCCGCCGGTGGCCGTGGCTGCTCGGCATCGCCGCCGTGGCCGCGGCCGCGGTTTACGCGCGCCGTTCCTCGCGGCAGGAGCCGCCGGTGGAGGCCCAGCCGCCCACCCCGGCCGAGCTGAAGCCCAGTTCGACCACCCAGCCCGCCGCGGCTCCCGGCAGCGCGCTGCCCGAGACCGTCGGCACGCCTCTGCCGGAGCACAACGGCCGCCAGACGTCGAGCACCCCGGGCCCCGAGCACAAGAACTAAAGCCCAAAACCTTGTGAGCGTTCCGGCCGGTTCTTGAGGCGACACGACCCTCGGGCGCTTGGGGCGATGCCGTCAAGGGAGCCTTGAGGGACTCTAGGTCCCTCAAGGCTCCCTTCAGGGCATGCCGACGAAGGCTCGCCGGGACTGTCCCCGCCGGTGGGGGTCGTGAGTGTTTCGCGGGGTTAGAACCCCGCGAAACACTCACGACCCCACCCAGCCCCCAGCCCAAGCCAACACGCCACCTTTGCCTCACTTGTCAATAGAACCGGCCGGAACGCTCACAAGTCTTTCAACCATACGCAAATTCCACCCGATATTTGCTTTACCTTTCGAAACGAATCCGCGTCCCGTCGGCGACGCTTTTCCCCTCCCGAAAAGGCCGGGAATGTGCTACGAGAACAGGTCCCAGAGGGAGACCGGTTCGTAACGCCACGAATCACAAACGAGCAAGATTAGAATTCGACCGGACGGAGCAAACAAGCTAGCCCGAGCGGACCCGCGAGTCATACGCCCCATTTTCTTCGAATTGATCGTCAAAGAACAACCCCGCGAAAAGATCCTTGACATCGTCATCTCCCCCGGCGCACGATGTCATTCCGGATCGCGTCGCCGATGACGAGTGCCGCGCTGTCAGGCTCCAGGGGGAATAGTGGTCTCCATTGAGAATGCGGCATTACCGCACTGGACACCGGTCTTTCCCGAACTCGGCGAAACCACACTTTCCGGCAATCTGGATTCAATTCCCGGCCTTATCGAAGAATTCTCCCGAGCCTATCGTGGTTCGGTGGACCGCCTCGACGGAAACGGCTTGCGAGCCGCATTCCGCGCTTACGAAGAATTCCTCGCCCCACTCCAGCAGGCGACGACCTACGCCGAAGCCCGCCTCGCCGCGGACGCCGGCGACACCGAAGCGCTCGCGCTGCTCGATCGCTGCGACGCGTTGTGGAATTCGGTCGCCGAGCGCGCCGAGTTCTTCGAGCGGGAACTGGCGGCGCTGCCCGAGGTCGAAGCCACCGCGCTCCTGCATCGCCCGGAGATCGCCGAGTATGCCAACCACCTCCGCAAAGTACGCGCGGCGAGCGAAGTCCAGCCGTCACCCGCTGCCGTGGGCGTGCTCGCGCAACTCGACGCGGTGGGCGGCTGGGAACGCCTGGCGCGCAAGCTGCTCGACCGTGTTGTCGTCGAAGATCAGGGTGAACGGCTCAGCCTCGGCTCGGCGTTGCCCGCCCTCTACCACCCGGAAAGCGTTCGGCGGCAACGGGTCTGCGCGGCGATCTCGGCGGCCTTGGAGCCGGAAGTCGAGCTGCGGGGCACCGCGCTGGTCGAACTCACCCGGGCGCGGATCGGGCGGCAGCGCGTATGCGGGCTAACTTCCTGGCTCCAGGAAGAGTACTTCACCGACCAGGTCGCGGAGCGGGACGTGACGGCGCTGCTCGACGTCGCCAGGGCTCATCGGGGCCTCGTGCACCGGTACTACCGCGCCAAGGCCGGCAGGTTCGGCGGCGGCCTCACCGATGCCGACAGGTACGCCCCCGCGGCGACGTCCGACTCGGCGCCGACCTGGTCCGACGCGTGTGACCTGGTGCTGAGATCGTTGGCGCCCTTGGGGAAGACGATCGTCACGGTCGCGCGCGACCTGCTCGCCAGCGGAGCCGTGGACGCCGAACCCCGGCCCGGCAAGCGGCGCGGGGCACTCACCTTCAGCATGCCCGGCGGGCACGCCGGTGTCCTGGTCAACTTCACCGGCAGCCCGCGGGACGTGCTGACACTGGCGCACGAACTCGGCCACGCGATCCACACCCGGCTCTCCGGCCACCACGGGCCCTTGAACTTCGCCGTCCCCACGGTGCTCGCCGAGACCGTCGCCCTGTTCACCGAAGCCGTGGTGATGGAGACCTACCGTGACCTGGCCGGCACGACGGCGGAGCGGGACGCGCTGACCGCCCGCTGGCTGGAGGACCAGCTGGTCGCGACCTTCCGTCAGGTCGCGCTGCACGACTTCGAAGCGGCCCTGTACGCCCGGGTCGGCGCGGGCGAAACACCCGATGCCACCGAATTGGGCGATATCTGGCTCGAAGAGCAAAGTGCCTTGTACGGACCGGCCCTCACCTTGAGTTCCGGATATCGCCATTGGTGGAGTTATCTCGACAATTTCTTCTTCGCCCCGGGCACCCGATACGCGTATACCTTCGGGCAGCTCGCGGCGATCGCGCTGGTGGCGAAACAGCACGAAGATCCGAATGGTTTCCGCACCCGATTCGAATGGCTGCTGGGCTTCGCCGGCAGCAGACCGCCGTCGGAGATCCTCGGCGAAGCCGGAATCGACACCGCCGATCCGCGCGGCTGGGAGAGCGGGCTCGCCGTACTCGAATCACAGGTCCGGGAATTCCACGATTATTCCCTTACCCCGCCGGCCCCGTCCAGCACCGGGCTTCGATCGGCACTATCCGAGGAAAGGAGGTGAACCCACCATGACCGTCACCGTGCGCATTCGCAAGACGAGCATCGCCTCCGGCGCAAGCGAGGGCTGAACTCGATGACCGGGACCGCTGGTGGATGACCAACAGGGCATCCACCGGCGGGCTGGCCGGAACCCCCGCCTGTCCTACCACGAACCCGGCGGGCCACCGACTGCTCATCATCGCGTCGACCCCTGTCGTGCGCGCTTCGGACGCCCGAGACGACCACCCAAGCGCTGCCACAGAGGATTCTTCATGAACGAAAACGTTTTGCCCAAGATGAAGCACATGAGACCCGTCTTCCCGGCCGAGGGAATGCTTTTTGTCGGCGGTTACGGGCAGGTCTCCGAGATCCCGGACGAGGACGGCGCGATCCGGCGGCTGTTCGAGCTCCTCGACGGGACCCGCACGCTCGACCAGGTCCACCACGACCTGGCCGCCGACTACCCGCACGTCACGGCGGCCGAGGTGCGCGCCGCGGTCGAGCAGTTCGACGAGGCGGGTTTCCTGCTCGACGAAGGCGCGTCCGCCGGGGATCTGCTGGACGAGTACGAACTGAGCCGCTGGGCCCGCAACATCAACTTCTTCGGGTCGTACAGCCGGTTGGCCGACAACAAGTACCGCTATCAGCGCAGGCTGCTCGACGCCCGCGTGACCCTGCTCGGCCTCGGCGGCCTCGGCTCGCACATCCTGCTGGACCTGGCCGCGATGGGGATCGGGCACGTCCGCATCGTCGAATTCGACCGCGTCGAGCTGTCCAACCTGAACCGGCAGATCCTCTACCGCGACGCCGACATCGGCAAGCTCAAGATCGATCTCGCCGCGGAGCGGGTCCAGGAGTTCAACCCGCGGATCGACATCGAGAAGATTTCGGGGCGGATCGAATCGACCGAGGACGTCCTCGCGGCCGTGAACGGCGCCGACGTCGTGATCTCCGTCGCCGACCGGCCCAAGATGGAGATCAACCACTGGGTGAACGAAGGCTGCGTCCGCGCGGGCGTCCCGCTGGTCACCGGGGGCCTGGACACCCAGCGCCTGGTGTACTTCACCATCATCCCCGGGCAGACCGGGTGCATCGAGTGCTGGCGGCTCGGGGTCTTCCGCACCGACCAGGTCTCCGCGACGCTGCTCGCCGAGAAGCGGGAGCGGCAGATCGGCGGGGACAACGCGGCCTTCGTGCCGTTGGTGACCATGACGACCGGGCTGCTCATCGGGGAGACCGTCCGGCTGCTGACCGGGATCGCCCCGCCTGTCGCGGCCGGCCGGTTGATGCAGATGCGTTTCGACGACTACGAGGCCACCGAGCACGAGCGCTGGGAACGCCTGCCCGACTGCCCGATCTGCGGCGAAAAAGCGGGCACCGTGAAAGAACCCGGCTCCTCGATCACCGTCTCCGCGGGCTGAAACGGCCTGCTTCGACCAATTCCCGTCATGGGATCAACGCATCTCACTGTCTCCCGCATGGAGCCCTCGGGTTCCCGCGGGCCGATGATCCGCACTAGCAGGAAAGGAAGTGAATCCGAAATGACCATCACCGTGCGCGTGCGCAAGACCAGCATCGCCTCCGGCGCGAGCGAAGGCTGATCTCGATAACCGGGACCGCTGGTGGATGACCACCAGGACATCCACCAGCGGGCCGGCCGGAACCCCGCCCTGTCCTACCACGAACCCGGCGGGCCACCGACTGCTCATACAGGGTAACAGTTTCGTGCGCCCTGTCGCGATCGTCGCGCTTCGCCTGGCGATGCCCCATGCCTTCAGCGACCCACGCACTGGGCGCGACATCCTGCGGGGAAGACCATGTCAGCGGACAACACCGAAATCTGCGTGATCGGCTCGGGACCGCGCGGGATTTCCGTGCTGGAAAGGATCTGCGCGAACGCGCGGGCCGATCCGTCCCGCCGCCGCGCGCGGGTGCACCTGGTCGACCCGCACCTCGGCGGCCGGGTCTGGCGCACCACCCAGTCC
>Ga0247768_1000548_pt1 | contig 13548 bp, 11 predicted proteins | sample UWRJL016104C6_FD_179944 | JGI IMG/M metagenome (GOLD analysis project Ga0247768, IMG submission 179944) | Plant litter microbial communities from Arlington Agricultural Research Station in Wisconsin, United States - UWRJ-L016-104C-6 | ecosystem: Environmental > Terrestrial > Plant litter >... | reverse complement strand
GGCGTACGCCGACGGGCGGCTCGACCGCGAGGAGTTCGACGAGCGCACGGACCGGGCCGCGCAGACCCGGACCCTCGGCGAGCTCGCCCCGATCGTGGCCGACCTGGTCCCGACCACCAGCGTGCCGGCGCGGACCGTCGACCTCCATCAACGCGCGATCGAGAAGTACAACTCCGAGCGCCGCGAGGCGGTCTTCGGCTTCCTCTTCGCCACCATGATCACCACGGTGATCTGGTTCCTGGTCACGCGCGACACCCTCTTCTGGCCGGGGTTCGTCGCGCTCGGCACCGGGATCAACGTCGCCAAGACCGTGTCCCGCAAGAAGGACATCATCGCCAGCCACGAGCGCCGGCTCGAGAAGAAGCGCGCCAAGGAGCTCGGCCAGCCCTGGTCTCCCAACGACAAGCCCCACAACGACGAGGCCTCCGAGTGAGGACTCGGCAGCACGTCGGCACCGTCCTCGCCCACCCGTCCGCGATCCTGCTCGGCGCCCAGCTCGTCGCGGTGCTCGCCTACCCGTTCTTCGACCAGACCGCGCTGGGCCGAGCGGTCATCGGCTGCGTGCAGCTGGCGATCGTGCTCGCGGCACTCGCCGCCGTACGTCCCAGCCCCGCACTGACCTGGGTCGCGGTCCTCTTCGGCGCCCCGGCGATGGTGCTCACCGTCCTCGAGGCGGCCCAGCCGCACACCGACGCGATCGTGCTGCTGTCCGCGGTGTTCCACGCGCCGTTCTACTTCTACATCTCCTATGCGATGCTGCGCTACCTCTTCCACGACGACCGGGTGACCAGGGACGAGCTGTTCGCGACCGGAGCGGCGTTCACGGTCGTCGCGTGGGGGTTCGCCTACCTGTACGCCGCGTGCCAGGTGCTGTGGCCGGGCTCGTTCATCGGCGCCGACGGGACCGGCGCTCGGAGCTGGTTCGAGCTGCTCTTCCTGTCGTTCACGACGCTGACGAGCGTCGGCCTCTCCGACGTCGTACCGGTGCACGCGCACGCCAGGTCACTGGCGATGGTCGAGATGGTCGCCGGCGTCTTCTACGTGGCCCTGGTCGTGGCCCGACTCGTCAGCCTCGCCGTGGTCAGGCACCAGACGGACGACTAGGAGTCCCACCCCAGGGGGCGGTGCTTCTTCGGCAGCTTGGCGACGATCATCCGGTAGGAGTCGTCGACGGCCTCGAGCAGCTCCTCGTCGGGGATCGCGCCCTCGAAGGACAGGTCGTTCCAGCCCGACCGGCCGATGTAACGCATCACGGAGGCGTCGCCCGGGAAGCGCGCGAGCCACTCGTCGGCGACCTCACGGGTCGCTCCGCACTTCACACCGACGCCGGTGGCGCCGAGGAAGGCGAAGATCTTGCCGGCCCCCTCGGGACCGACCTTGATCACCGGGTACTCGTGCTCCCAGGGGAAGTCCGCCCAGGCGCCTGGCTTGGCCAGGCAGTAGGCCTGCAGCTCAGCCACGTCCACCGGTCAGTCCTCGTCCTCGCCATCACCGTCGTCGAGCAGGCCCTCCTTGCGGGCAGCCGCGACGATCTTGCGGACGTTGGTGAGGGTGCCGCAGTCGGCGTCGATCTGGGCGTTGCGCTCGGTGGCGAACTGCTCGCCCAGCTCGGCGCGCACCTGCGGGCCGACGTCCTCGCGAGCCGGGTTGAGGATGGTGAGCTCCTCCTCGGTCAGGTGGTGGTTGACCACCTTCGCGAGCTCCTCGACCGCGTCGTCGAAGGCCTGGGTGTCGGTGCCCTTCAGCTCCAGCACGGCCAGCAGCGCCTCGTGCCCCTCGGCGTGCTCCTCCTCGCCGTGCTCGGCCTCGTGCGCCCCGACGGCGTGCTTCTTGCGCAGCTTGGGGTAGACGTACTTCTCCTCCGCCTCGGCGTGCGCGACGTGGAGCGCGGCGAAGGCGCGGCGTACGGCGTCGCGGTCGGAGCTGCTGTCGCGCAGGTCGCGCAGCAGCGTCTCGAAGCGTCGGTGGTCGTCGAGGATCAGCTCCACGACGTCACCCTGGACCGGTCTGCCGAGGTCGATGGCGGTCATGGGCCAACCCTAGGCAGAGCACCCACACTTGCGGTCATAAGGTGGCGACGATGACAGGTCGCGAGCGCTCGCCACTGCAGGCCGCGGGCCTGGTGATCGGCGCGACCGTCGTGCTCGCCGTGGGGTTCTCCCTCCTGCACGTGCCGTCGGCGGTGCTCTTCGCATCGCTGCTCGGCGGCATGGCGCACGCGCTCACCTCGCCCACGGTGCTGGCACTGCCGCCGTGGTCGTTCCGGATCGGCCAGGGGCTCATCGGCATCACGATCGGCGCCCTGATCAGCCTGTCGGCGCTCGCCGACCTGGGCTCGGCGCTGGTCCCGATCGTGCTGGTCACGCTCGCCACGATCGCGATCAGCCTCGTCGCGGGGAGGCTGCTCGCACTCCGCGACGACGTCAGCGAGGTGACCGGGGCCTTCGCCCTGATCGCGGGCGGCGCGTCCGGCGTCGTCGCCGTCGCGCGCGAGCTCGGGGCCGACGAGCGAGTGGTGACGGTGATCCAGTACCTGCGGGTCTTCGTCGTCCTGGTGACCCTCCCCCTGGTCACCGGCGTCGTCTTCGACCCGCCGCACGGGCTCGGGTCGCTGGACCTGGCCGGCGCCCCGCTGCCCGAGGACCTGGCCTACACCGCCGTCACCCTCGGCCTCGGGCTGCTGATCGCCCGCCTGGTGCCGATCAGCACGGCGACCCTGCTCGGGCCCCTGGCGGTCGCGGTGGCGCTCACGGCGACCGGTTGGCTGGGTACGCCGACGGTCCCGGTGCCGCTGCAGTGGTTGGCCTACGCCCTGATCGGCGTGCAGGTCGGCCTGCGGTTCACCCGGGCCAGCCTCGCGTCCATCGCGAAGATGTTGCCGGTCGTCCTGGTCATCATCGTGACGATGGTCGCGGCGACCGCGGGCCTGGGTGCGCTGCTCGCGCGGCTCACGCCGGTCGACGGACTGACGGCGTACCTCGCCACGACGCCGGGCGGGCTCTTCGCCGTGCTGGCGACGGCTGCCGACAGCGGCTCGGACGTCACCTACGTGATGGCCGTGCAGCTGCTCCGGCTGGTGTTGATCCTGGCCATGGTCCCCGGCCTGGCGGCGCTGCTGCGCCGCCGGGCCGGGTGACCGGCGACGTCAGGAGGCGCAGAGCACCTCGGGCTGGGCCAGCACCGGCTGGGCGCCGGCCTGGGGCTCCGCGCTGCCGGCGACGTTCGAGGTCCAGGTGAAGCTCAGCCGGAACATGCCCGTGATGTCGAACGTCGCGGACTCGGACTGGGTCAGCGCGAACGACTTGTCGACCAGCGTCGTGCCCTTGAGGGCGTCCGCGAGGACGATGTGGCTCGTCGCGTTCGTGTCGCCGACGTCACCGGTGCCGATCCGCACCCGGAGGGTCGTGCAGGCCACGTCGAGGTTCCAGTCGGCGTACCCCTCGGCGAAGCCCGACACCCCGACGACCGCCGGCTCGTACAGCTTCCCGGCGATCTTCGCGCCGTAGGTCCCCGTCGTGGCCTTGGTCTCGCGGAACTGCATCTTGGCCAGGCTCCGCCACTGCATCACGGTGACCTTGACCGGCTTGCTCTTGCCCGCCTTCACCTTGCCGGTCTTCGGCGCGACGACGCGGTAGTAGCGGACGCCAACGTTCTTGGGCTTGTCGGTGTAGGTGAACGTGCCCTTCTTGCTCACCTTCAGCTTGGCCTCGGTCGACCACTTCTTCGAGTCGCCGATCCGCTTCTCCAGGACGACCTTGGTGCCCTTCGGGACAGGCTTGACCTTGCCGGAGAGCACGAGCTTCTTCGTGGCCTCGACGGTGGCCGAGCTGGCCTTGAGGGTCGGCTTGTACGCCGCCTTGCGCGCGACCTGCGCGTGGCTCGCGGTTGCCGCGGGGACGGTCAGGCCGGCGGTCAGTGCCGCTGCGAGGGCTACGACGCCCAACTTGCTGACGAGGTTCATGGTCTGAGTCTCCGTTTCGTTTCGAGGCAGCCAACCTGGCTCCTGCCTCACCACAGAAAGCGCTCGACCGGCCGATCGCGTTACATCGGACCTCAGGAGGTCGGAGGCGCGATCCCCTCGAGCTCGTCGCGGTCGACGACTCGTCGGGTCCGCACGCGGTAGCGGTAGACCTGCACGAGGCCGAGCGCCCAGATGAAGTACTGCGTGCTCATCGCCCAGCGGAAGGCCGACGGCGTGTAGTCCGAGCCGCCGCCCGGCGTACGCCAGTCGAGCACCAGGCCGATCACGATCACGAGCACCAGGCTGGCGGCGAACCCGCCCTGGTTGATGATCCCGCTGGCGCTCGCGAACCGCTCGCGAGGGTTCGACGTGCGGCCGACGTCGAACCCGATCATCGACGCAGGTCCGCCGATGCCGACCACGACCACGAGCACGAAGAGCAGCCAGGTCGGCGCGTGACCGGGCCAGGCGAGCACCGCCGTCCACACGACGACGATCGCCGACACGATCGTGAGCACCATCGTGGACCGCTGCCAGGGGTGGGCACCGACCAGCCAGCCCAGGGTCGGACCGGCCGCCATCACGGCCAGGACCATCACGGTGAGCAGCACACCCGCGGTCGCGGGAGTCTGATGCTCACCCTTGACGAAGAACGGATAGCCCCAGAGCAGGCTGAGCACCGTCGCACTGAACTGTGTCGAGAAGTGCATCCAGAAGCCGAGCCGGGTGCCGGGGTGGGCCCACGACGTCGCCAGGCTGCGGCGCAGCTCGGCGAACGAGAGGGACGGACCCCGCAGGTTGCGGTGGTTCGGTGAGTCGTGGAGCACCAGCAGCGTCACCACGGCGAGCACCAGACCGAGCGAGGCAGCGATCAGGTAGGCCTTGGTCCAGCCGAGATGGCCCAGCGCCCAGGTCATCGGTACGGCGGCCAGCACCGCGCCGAGCTGACCGAGGGTGCCGGTGAGCTGGGTGACCAACGGGACCCGACGTGACGGGAACCAGGTCGCGACCAGGCGCAGCACGCAGATGAAGGTCATCGCGTCGCCCATCCCGACGAAGAACCTGGCCACCAGCGCCGCCGGGTAGCTGTCGGCGATCGCGAAACCGGCCTGTGCGACGGTCAGCAGGGTGATGCCGCAGAGCAGCACGCTGCGGGAGCCGAACCGGTCGACCAGCAGCCCGACCGGGATCTGCATGCCGGCGTACACGAGCAGCTGCAGCATCGTGAACGTCGCCAGCTGGGATGCCGAGATGTCGAACCGCTCGGTCGCGGCGAGTCCGGCCACCGCGAGGGACGAGCGGTGGAAGACCGCGACGAGGTAGACGAGGAGCCCGACCAGCCACACCGACCAGGCGCGAGCCGTGATGGTGGGCGGGGAAGTCACTCCCCCGAGTCTAGGTGCGGCAGGATCGTGACCGTGCCGCGGTCTCCGTCGACGCGAACCCGGTCCCCGGTGCGCAGCACGAGGGTGGCGCCCTGGGTGTTGACCACGCACGGGAGCCCGTACTCACGGGCGACGACGGCGCCGTGCGAGACCGAGCTGCCGATGTCGGTGACGAGCGCGGCGATCAGGGTGAAGTACGGCGTCCAGCCGACGTCGGTCACCGGCGCCACCAGCACCTCGCCCGGCCGCAGGTCCTGCGCCTCGGCGATCGTGGTCGCGACCCGGACGGTGCCCTCGACCACTCCGCTGCTGGCCGGGCGGCCCACGATCACCCCGTCCTCGATGCCCTCGGGCGGCGACGGCGTGAACGGGACCGGCTTGCCGACGGAGACGTCGGGGAACTCCAGCCGCGCCTGGAACGGCAACGCCGTACGACGTGCCTCGGCTGCGGCAACCAGGTCGGAGATGTCCCCCGACCCCACCACGGCGGGCAGCTCGGACCGGTCGAGGAAGAACACCAAGTCGGCGTCGGGAAGCCGGCCGATCTCGGCGAGCTGCTCGCCGAGGAGCCGGTAGCCACGCCCGAGCCGGTGGGCGACGAGCACCATCCGGGACTTGGTCGCCTCGCGTCCACGGGCTCCGGCGCGGGCCATCCTGGCGAGACTGCGCACCGCTCGCGGGAGATCGGCGTCGTCCACGGGCTGCGTCGGTCGGGCCGCGTTGCCGGTCGTCACCCGAGCCCGCAGCATGGCCTGCATGATGGTGCCGAGCCCCTCGGGGTCGTCGCCCCAGGAGGGGTCCCGCACGCACAGCTCGCGGTAGCCGCGATGGCCGTGACGCTGCAGGAAGTCGTTGAACTTCCGCGTGGTCATGCCCTCGCCGCCGACAAGCCAGGCCACGGCCTCGGCTGGCCCCAGCTCCGCGAACTGACGGCCCTTCTGCTCGTCGGCGGCGAGCTCGGCGACGACCTCGTCCAGCTGCGCGAGCATGACCGCGCTCTCGACGTTGGTGGCGCCGGCCATCAGCGCGGAGGCCTGAGCCCGGCCCTCGTCCTCGGTCCTCCCGGCCTTGACCGCGGCCTTGACCACCGTGTCCTCGAGCACGTTGGCGGCGACGGCCGAACGGGACGAGGAGCGCACGTGGGTCAGCGTGGCCTCGTTGTAGAGCTCGATCGCGGCGTCGAGCTCGGCCAGCAGCGCCTCGGGCGTCGCGGCCGAGGGCGTCTCGAAGTCCTCCAGCTTCTTGTCCAGCCGCCGGATGTGCGGCCCCGCGGACAGGGCGAAGGTGGTCAGCTTGACGGTGTTGACCAGACGGCGCGGGAACGGCTTCGGTGGCTTGGGGACGAGCTCCTCGACCACGCGGCCGGCGATCGACAGCGAGTACTGCTCCAGGGAGTTGCCCAGGATCCCGGCGCTCAGCGCGGTGCCCTCGGTCATGTTGAGGAAGAGGTGGCCGGAGAAGTAGCCCATCTGCAGCCAGCGGCCCTCGTCGTACGCCGGCTGGAATCCGCCCTTCACCTGCACCATCTGCATCGCGTACTCGATCGCCTGCCCGCTGACGGACGCCGTGAGCGGGCAGAAGGCGCCGGGCATCATCTCGCCGATGTTGCACCGGGTGTAGACGTCGTCCTCGGTGCTGACGACCGAGTCCATGGCGCTCAGGTCACCGGGGAGCGTCGTGATCGGCCGGGCCTGGAGCCAGCGGACGTTGCCCACGGCGTCGATCGTCCACTCGAGGTCGAGGGGTCGACCCCAGCGGGCCTCCGCCTCGCGGGCGCCGGCGGCGATCGCGGTCACCTCGGCGTCGCTGATCGCCGGGGCGTCGGTCGTCTGCCGGCCGGTGATCTGCCCGGCGCGGTCGACCTCGTAGTGGTCGGAGGTGGTCGAGCCGTCGACCAGGGACTCCCCGAGTCCGGCCACCGCGTCGACGACCGCCAGGTCCCTGCGAGCGCTGGTCGGGTCGGCAGTGAAGACGACGCCGGCCGCCCGCGCGTCCACCATCTCCTGGACGACCAGGTGCATCGTCCCCGAGACGCCGGACTCCGCCTGGTAGGCGGCGGCGCGAGCCGAGCCCGTCGACGCGACGCAGTGGCGGATCGCCGCGATCAGCTCGTCGTAGCTGCCCACCCCGAGGACGGTCTCGTACTGACCGGCGAAGGAGCTCTCGGCGCCGTCCTCGCCGGACGCCGACGAGCGGACCGCCACTGTCTGACTACTGCTGCCGGCCACCAGGCGTGTGTAGCGCTCCGTCAGCCCGTCGGGAAGTGCGTCCGGGTCGGCGTTGGCGATGACGAACGCCGCGGGGACGGCGAACCCCGCCTCCGAGAGCTCGGCCAGGCCGAGCGCCTTGCCGCCGTACCGGCCATCGACGACGTCGGACAGCTCCACCAGGTCGCACGTGAGTGAGGTCACATCGAGTTACGTTACACTCGTCACGGAGATGGCAAACGAAATTGGAAGACCTCGTGACACCCGGATCGACAGCGCCGTGCTGGACGCCGCTGCCGACCTGCTCGCCGAGGTCGGGTACGCCGACCTGACCGTGGCCGCGATCGCGGACCGCGCCGGGACGTCGCGACCGGCCGTCTACCGCCGCTGGCCGACCCTGGCCCATCTGGTGCACGAGGCTGCGTTCCGCGACAGCGTCACGCGCGAGCCGGTCCGCACCGGGGTGCTCGACGAGGACCTCCGCGAGCTGGTGCAGACGACGGCCGAGCTGCTCACCACTCCCCTGGCCCGGGTCGCCGTGCCCGGCCTGATCGCCGAGGCCTCCGCGGACCCGACGCTGCACGCGCGCCTGCTCGACCGGTTCTCGTCCGAGGGCTGGGGCGGTGTCGACGACTACCTGCGCTCGGCCATCGAGGCCGGCCAGGTCCGGCCGGGCATCGATGCCGTGACCGTTATCGAGCTGGTCATCGGCGCCGCCCTGGTCGCGATGCTGGTGCGCGGAGCCGACGGGCTCACCGACGACTGGGTCGACCAGACGACCGCCGTGATCCTCGGCGGGATCAGCGCCTGAACAGCCGCGCCAGCAGCCCGCGCTGCTCCTGGATGACGCTCGATGCTGGGCTCGGGACCGGGGTCGCCGCGGGAGCGGGAACGTCGACGTACGCCGAGGGCGTGGCGTCCACACCTGTGGCCAGGACCCGGTCGAGGAAGTCGTCGACCTCGGCCATCAGGTAGCCCTCGCTCAGCCGGACCGGGGTGAACAGGGCCGTCTGGACGAGCTCGTCGATCGGCTCGCCGGATCGCACTGCGGCGACCACCCGTTCGAGGAACGCGTCGACCTCGCTCATCCTGTACCCCTCGCGGAAGCGCACCGGCGTGAACTGGACCTCGCCGATCGCGCGGACGAGAGACTCGGGGTCGGTAGCCACGGCGCCAATGTAGGGGAAAGCGGCCTCAATCGAGGCAGAACTCGTTGCCCTCCGGGTCTTGCATGACGATGTGGCCGCCGCCCATCGGCGGGCTGGGCTCGAAGCGCTCCACCCGGGTCGCGCCGAGGGAGAGCAGGCGCTCGCACTCCGCCTCCAGGGCCGCCATCCGCTCGTCACCTGCGAGCCCGGGCGCGGCCCGGACGTCGAGGTGGACCCGGTTCTTCACCGACTTGCCCTCGGGGACGCGCTGGAAGAACAGCCGCGGGCCGGCGCCGGCGGGGTCCTCCGACGCCGAGGCCATGTTGCGCTTCTCGTCCGGCAGCGTCTCGGAGAAGGCGTCCCACGAGTCGAAGCCCGGTGGCGGTGCCGGGAACTCGTAGCCGAGAGTGGCGTTCCAGAACAGCGAGAGCGCGCGCGGATCAGCGCAGTCGAACGTGACCTGAACTTCCCGGATGTCCGTCATTTCGTAGCCTTTCCTCGCTTCGCTCGTCAGGCTCCTCGCTCGTCGGGAGCACTTGACCTCGTTCCTCGGCCGCGCTCCCTCCTCACTTCGTCGCTTCCATCATCTGTCTGAGCTCCTTCTTCAAGTCGGAGATCTCGTCACGCATCCGAGCGGCGACCTCGAACTGGAGCTCGGCGGCGGCGTTTTTCATCTGGTCGGTGAGCTCCTGGATCAGCTGGGCGAGGTCGGAGCTCGGCATCCCGGCGATGTCCGCGGCGTGCTGCCCGGCCGCCGCCTTGGAGAGGCCGGGGACGGGCTGCCGGGCCTTGACCCCGCCGGCGCGACCCTTCGCGGCCGTGCCGGCCCAGGTCTCCAGCAGCGCCTGGGTGTTCTCGTCCTCGCGCGCGAGCATCTCGGTGATGTCCGCGATCTTCTTGCGCAGCGGCTGCGGGTCGACCCCGGCGGCCTTGTTGTAGGCGACCTGCTTCGCGCGGCGACGGTTGGTCTCGTCGATCGCCTTCTCCATCGACGGCGTGATCTTGTCGGCGTACATGTGCACCTGGCCGGACACGTTGCGGGCCGCGCGCCCGATCGTCTGGATCAGCGACTTGTCGGAGCGCAGGAAGCCCTCCTTGTCGGCGTCGAGGATCGCCACCAGCGACACCTCGGGGAGGTCGAGGCCCTCGCGGAGCAGGTTGATGCCGACGAGCACGTCGTACTCCCCCATCCGCAGCTCTCGGAGCAGCTCGATGCGGCGCAGCGTGTCGACCTCCGAGTGCAGGTAGCGGGTGCGGATGCCGGCGTCGAGCAGGTAGTCGGTGAGGTCCTCGGACATCTTCTTGGTCAGCGTCGTGACCAGGACCCGCTCGTCCTTCTCGACCCTGGTGCGGATCTCGTGGATCAGGTCGTCGATCTGGCCCTTGGTCGGCTTGATGACGACCTCGGGGTCGATCAGCCCGGTCGGCCGGATGATCTGCTCCACGACGTCCGGCTGCCCGCCGTTGACCGTCACCTTGTCGAGCTCGTAGTTGCCCGGGGTGGCGGACAGGTAGATCGTCTGGCCGATCCGCTCCAGGAACTCCTCCCACCGCAGCGGCCGGTTGTCCATCGCGCTCGGCAGCCGGAAGCCGTGGTCCACGAGGTTGCGCTTGCGCGACATGTCGCCTTCGTACATGCCACCGATCTGCGGTACGGCGACGTGCGACTCGTCGACCACCACGAGGTAGTCCTCCGGGAAGTAGTCGAGAAGGCAGTTGGGCGCCGAGCCGTGGGTGCGGCCGTCCATGTGCATCGAGTAGTTCTCGATGCCCGAGCAGGAGCCGACCTGGCGCATCATCTCGACGTCGTACGTCGTGCGCATCCGCAGCCGCTGTGCCTCCAGCAGCTTGCCCTGCCGTTCGAAGGCCGCGAGCTGGTCCTCCAGCTCGAGCTCGATCCCCGTGATGGCGCGCTCCATCCGCTCCGGACCGGCGACGTAGTGGGTCGCCGGGAAGACGTAGAGCTCCTTGTCCTCGGTGATCACCTCGCCCGTGACGGCGTGCAGCGTCATCAACCGCTCGATCTCGTCGCCGAAGAACTCGATGCGGACCGCGTGCTCCTCGTAGACCGGGAAGATCTCGAGGGTGTCGCCGCGCACCCGGAAGGTGCCCCGGGTGAACGACATGTCGTTGCGCGTGTACTGGATCTCGACGAGCTGACGCAGGATCGAGTCGCGGTCGCGCTCCTCGCCGACGCGCAGCCGCAGCATCCGGTCGACGTACTCCTGCGGCGTGCCCAGGCCGTAGATGCAGGACACGGTGCTGACCACGATCACGTCGCGCCTGGTCAGCAGCGAGTTGGTGGCGCTGTGGCGCAGGCGCTCCACCTCCTCGTTGATCGAGGAGTCCTTCTCGATGTAGGTGTCCGTCTGCGGGACGTAGGCCTCGGGCTGGTAGTAGTCGTAGTAGGAGACGAAGTACTCGACCGCGTTGTCCGGGAAGAGCTGGCGCAGCTCGTTGGCGAACTGTGCGGCGAGCGTCTTGTTGGGCTGGAGCACCAGCATCGGGCGCTGGACCTGCTCGGCCACCCAGGCCACGGTCGCGGTCTTGCCGGTGCCGGTCGCGCCGAGCAGCACGACGTCCTGGACACCGCCGTTGATCCGCTTGGTGATCTCCTCGATCGCGGCAGGCTGGTCGCCGGACGGCTGGTAGTCGGAGACGACCTTGAAGGGCGCCACCCGGCGCTCGAGATCGGTCACTGGTCGCATACCACGAGCCTAGACGGGCCATCCGACAGAGCTGCCGCGAGAAGGGGCTGCCGTCGCGAGCGTCGTCTCGCGGAGTGCTGGGCAAGGCGGAGGAGGGAGGCGGGACGGAGTCCCGATGACCGACGACAACGCAGCCCAGTGCCCGCGAGGCGGCGCGCAGCAGGCATAGCCCTTCTTGCGGGAGCTCATGGCCGATTGGCCGATGCCGCAGCCCGGCTGGATGCCCGAGGCTGGGCGACCAGATCATCGCCTCGTGACCAAGGGGATGTCGATGTCACGCAAGAAGTTCCTGCACGTCTCGGGCTGGAGCCTGCGCCGCAAGCTGGCGCTCGTCCTGGCCTTCCCGATCGTGTTCGCCGTCTCCTTTGGTGTCGCCCGCGTCTCCCGCGAGTGGATCGAGAGCACCGACCACGCTGCCGCGGCGAGCCAGGTGACCGTGCTGCCTCCGGCGGTCGACTTCCTGAACGCCGCCGAGAACGCAGCCGTCGTCGCGCGACGCAAGACCGCCTCGGTCGACCCCAAGCGCGACGCCGCCGTCAAGGAGGTCGACAAGGCTGCGACCGAGTTCGAGGCAGCAACGCAGGACGCGGACCTGTCCGCCGCCCAGCAGGAGCAGGTCGAGTCGATCCTCGAGCTCAGCCAGCAGCTGCGCACCAATGAGGGCTACCTCAGCGTCGGCCAGTCGGTCTCACAGGTGCGCCAGCTGCACCAGGGCATCACCCAGCTCGTGACCCAGATCGTCAACGAGCAGGCCCAGCCGGAGCCCAAGCTGCCCGTGCTCACCCAGGCGCTCGACGGGCGGCTGGCGCTCGCGATGCAGCAGTTCCAGGTCGCCTACGCCAACGGCTCGACCGCGAACCCCATCGACGTCTCCGCCGAGATCGGCGTCGAAGGTGCCGCCATCGACCGTCTCGGCACCACCCTCGGCCTCGACGACGACCGCGTGATGGCGCTCAACCAGGGCAACGCCCAGCGGTTCGGCCAGATCCGCGCCGGCGGCCTGGACATGGGCGGGGCCGACGCCTACAAGCCGTACGACGCGCTCACCGATGACCTGCTCACCGACATCGACAGCGACCTGACCGCGGCGGCCGAGCAGGCCCGATTCACCGCTATCGCGAGTGCCGTGGTCACCGGCATGTGCCTCCTGGTCGCCGTACTGATCGCCCTGATGATCTCGCGCACGATGCTGCGCCAGATCCGGACCGTGCGCGACGGCGCGATCCAGGTGGCCAACGAGGCACTGCCCGAGACGGTCTCCCGGATCCGCGCCGGCGAGGAGCCGGGAGAGATCACCCCGATCGACGTCACCACCCAGGAGGAGATGGGGCAGCTGGCCCGCGCCTTCGACGACCTCCATCGACAGGCTGTCACCCTGGCCTCCGGCGAGGCCGAGCTGCGCTCGCAGGTGGGCGACATGTTCGCCACCCTGTCGCGCCGCAACACCACGCTCATCAACCAGCAGCTCGGTCTGATCGAGGACCTCGAGCAGGACGAGGAGGACCCGCGTCGGCTGGAGAGCCTCTTCCGGCTCGACCACCTCGCGTCCCGCATGCGGCGTACGGCGGAGAGCCTAATGGTCCTCGCCGACGCGCCGACCCCGGGTGCGGAGGGCTCCAACCTCACCTTCGCCGACCTGCTGCAGGCCGCGATCGCCGGTGTGCGCGACTACCAGCGCGTGCAGATCCTCTCGACCCCCGACGGCCGCCTCGCCGGCGGCGCCGCACCGGACGTCGTGCACCTGCTGACCGAGCTCGTCGACAACGCGCTCAACTACTCACCCCCGACGGCCCCGGTGATGATCGATGCCGTCCGCACGGCCTACGGCATCGAGATCGAGATCGCCGACGCCGGCCTCGGCATGTCGATCAGCGACCTCGCCCGGATCAACGCGCAGTTGACGACCGGCGGCCAGGTGAACGCCGAGACCGCTCGACGGATGGGCATCCTGGTGATCAGCCGGCTGGCCCGGCGCCGGGACATCCAGGTCCGTCTCGAGCTCAACGAGCGCGGCGGCGTGACCGCGCACGTGGCGCTGCCCCAGGCGCTCCTCCCCGGCATGTCGCCGGCCCCGGAGACATCGACCCCGGCCGTCGCGCCCACCCCGGCGGCGGCGACGAAGGAAGAGGCGCCCGCTCC
>Ga0247768_1000545_pt1 | contig 13569 bp, 9 predicted proteins | sample UWRJL016104C6_FD_179944 | JGI IMG/M metagenome (GOLD analysis project Ga0247768, IMG submission 179944) | Plant litter microbial communities from Arlington Agricultural Research Station in Wisconsin, United States - UWRJ-L016-104C-6 | ecosystem: Environmental > Terrestrial > Plant litter >... | reverse complement strand
CAGCTCGCGGGGTCCGGGCAACCGAGCACGACTTCGTTCGTCCCGGCCTTGAGATCGACCGGGACCGACGCGGTGCCCCAGGTGTCCCAGTCGGTCGTCACCGGGAACGAGATGGTGCGGGTCACCCCGGCCGCGGTGAGGGTCGCCGTCCGCGTCGTGTGGGCGCCGTCGCCGCCGGAACCGTTGGCGTAGCGCATTTGCAGCTGGTATGTGCCGTCCGAGGGAACACTGACGACCCGCTGGGTGAGGCTGGCGCCGCCGTTGAGCTCGGCGACGAAACCGGAGCCGGCGTACCCGGGGTGATCGCCGGCCACGACGGCCGACCCGCCGGGCAGACCGGATTCCGCCTCGCAGCTGACGCCGAACGCGCAGTCGCCGTAGGCGCGCGCGGTGGCGGGCGGGTAGGCGGAGCCGGCCTTGAGCACCGCGAAGCTGTCGACGTTGATGCTGCCCGAGTCGGTCGCGGTCCGGGTGAGCCGCACGACGTGGTGCCCGGCCCCGAGGGTGACCGGCGTCGAAGCGAACGCCCACGAGTCCCAGCCGTCAGTCGGGGCGAAGGAGATGCGCTGGGCCGGGCCGCCGTCGACGGACAGGCTGAGCGTGCGGGTCTCGTGCCGCCCGTCTCCACCGGTTCCGTTGGCGTACCGGGTGGTGAGGGTGTACGTCCCCGCTTGCGGGGCGAGGACGTCCGCGGTGGCCTGGGCGCCGGTGGATTCGAACCCGGCGAGGAACCCCGCGCCGGTGTAGCCGTTGTGGTCCTTGGCGGTGCCCAAGCCGTCGGGGGTCAGGTCTTCGGCCTCGCACAGCGCGTCGACGGCGCAGGTCAGGCGGTGCCACGGCGCGGCGGCGACCGGAGCGGGCCCGGCGTTGAGGCGGACGCCGAGGTTCCCGGCGTCGAACGGGCCCGAGCCGAGCCGGTAGGTCAGCGTCACCGCGCTCGTCCGGACGGTGAGCACACCATGGGACACCGAGGTCGTGAACGGGGTGGCCCGGAAGTCGCCGCGCCCGACGGCGTTGAACGTCGCGGCGTCCTCGAACCGGCCGTCGCCCGCGTACTCCGTGCGGATCAGGGTGGGGGAGAGCACCTGGAAGCGGGCGTTCCCCACGACGACGGTCTGCTTGGCGGCTTCGGCCACCGCGGGCAGTCCCACCGTCACCGCGGCCGCCGCACATCCGGCGAGGATGAGCGCACCGGCTCGCCTCAGGGCTTTCGCTGTTCTCTGCCGCACGGCGGAACTCCGTTCCAGAAGGCTGAGCCACCCGTTTTACAACGTTATAAAACGAGCCGGTAAAGATCGAACCACGAGCGGGCGACTCCTGTCCAGGCCATGATTTCCGTTACGGCACAAGCCTCTTGGCGTTGCGTCGGGCGCAACAAAAAGCCTTGTGAGCGTTGCGGCCGGTTCTAACCGGCCGCAACGCTCACAAGGCGGTGGGGTGGTGGCGAATCAGATGTTGAGGTGGAAGTCCGTGACGTACCAGGAGTCCTTGATCTTGGTCAGGCCGAAGGAGATCTTCGCCTGGCCCGGCTTCACCCCGGTGGAGTGGGCGAGGACGATGTCGTCGAGGGTCTGCCCTTCGACGGAGACCTTGTCGGCGGTGATCGTCGCACTGTCGCCGGTCGCGGCGGGGCCGGTGACCTCGACCTTGGGCGGGTTCGGCGCGTTGTCCGGGGCGAACGAGGTGTGCAGGCCCGTGAGCACCGGCTCCAGCTGCTTCACGACGGGGTCATCGCTCGCGCAGGTGGCGGCCGAGAAGGTCTTTGGCGGGGTTTCCTCGGTGTCGGCCATGACGGTGCAGGCCTGCGTGTAGTCGGCCGAGACGACCGCGCCGATCCACTTGGCCAGCGCCTTCTCCGCGGTCGAAGTCCCGCTCGCCGTGTTCGACGCCGGTGCGCTCTTGCTGCTGGACGGAGCCGGTGCGCTCACGGGGCCGCTCTGTGGCTCCGCGGTGCCCGTCGTCTTGGCGGAGCACGCCACGGTCAGGGCGGCGGCCGCCACCGCGACCCCTGTCGCCCGCAGGATTGTTTTTCTGTTGTCGACCGTCAGCATGCCGGGAATCATGGTGCAGAACGGTCACGAAGTACAGAACCGTGACAACGTTGCGCCGCGAGAACTGACCGAAAAGGCAGCCTGGTGGGAAGAAAGGGTAAACACGGGAACCGCGGGCGGGAATTCCGGGGTGTCCGGGGAACCCCATAGGCTACCGCAGCGGTTCCAGAGGTCGGCAATTGGCTTGGCACGAAAGAGAAAGTGGCCGCGTCCTTTGTGGAGGCCGCCCGATCGTCCCGGTTCGGATCGTTTATGTCACCGGGTGTTCGCGCAGCGTCATAAGGCGTACCGGGGTATTTTCTCGTTGACGCGGATCACGAGCTTGGGAGAACCGATGCTGGTCGGTGATATCGACATCCATCCCGTCGCCGACGGGACTTTCCGGGCTTCGCCCGCCTACTTCGGCGACCACGCCCGCGCGGAGGGCCACGAGGACCTGTTCACCCGCCACGGCATGGCCTGGCTGCCGATCGGCTGCTTCCTCGTGCGCACCGGCGATCGCACCATCCTCGTCGACGCGGGCATGGGCCCCGAAATGCGTGACGACGGCCCGCGCCGCCTTCTGGTCGGCGGCCAGCTCCTGCTCGGGCTCCGCGCCCTCGGCGTCATCCCGCCCGACATCACCGATGTCGTCTGCACCCACCTCCACGCCGATCACTGCGGCTGGCTCTTCGACGTCGGCGCCGCGCCGGTCTTCACCCGCGCCACCATCTGGTTCGGTGCCCGCGACTGGGACCACTTCGTCGCCGATCCCGAGGTGTGGATGTTCGACCACATCCGGCACGGCTTCCGCGCCGCCGCGGACCGCGGCGACAGCCTCCGGCCGGTCAGCCACGACACCACCATCGCGCCCGGCATCACCTTGACTATGACACCCGGGCATACCCCCGGGCATCTCAGCGTCATCGTCTCCTCGCGGAACAGTCGCGCGCTGCTGCTCGGCGACGCGATCGTCTGCCCGGTACAACTCGACGAGCCCACCTGGCAGTCGATCGGCGACGTCGACCCGGTGCTCGCGCAGCAGGTCCGCGAACGGCTCTTCCGCGAACTCGAAGACGGCACGACCCTCGCGGCGGGCGCGCACTTCCCGGAGCTCCAGTTCGGCAGAGTCCTTGCCGGGCAAGGACGACGCTGGCTCACCTGACCTTGTGAGCGTTGCGTCCGGTTAGAACCGGCCGCAACGCTCACGAGTCTTTAGTGGTCCGGCGGGTTCGCGGCCAGGTGCAGCTGGTCGCGCAGCCAGCGGTGGGCCGGATCCTTGTCGTGCCGGAGGTGCCAGGCCTGGGAGATCGACAGGAGCGGGAGCCCGAGGTCGACGGGGAAGAGGCGCGCACCGCTGGTGGCGGCGAGCTGGCGGGCGTAGCGCGCGGGAAAGAGGCCGACCAGCTCCGAGGTGAGGACAACGTGCGCGGCGCTGGTGAAGGTCGGTACGACGACGGCGACAGTGCGCCGCAGGCCGCGCTCTTCGAGGGCGTCGTCGAACGCGCCTCGCGCCACTCCGCGGCGCGAAATCGCGATGTGCGGTATCGAGACGAACCGCCGCAGGGTCAGCTTTTCCCTGGTGAGGGGGTGGTCGGCCGCGAGGACGCCGACCAGGTGGTCCTGGTAGAGCGGACTGGTCCGGATTTCTGCGCCGCCGCCGTGGTCGATCACGCCGACCTCCAGGTCGATCGTCCCGTCGCGCAGGGGCGTGATGTCCTCGGCGCCTTCGGCGGCGAACCGGAGCCGGACCCCGGGGGCGACGGGGTGGACGCGCTCGGCCAGCGCGGCGCCGAGCGGGCCGATGAGGACGTCGTTGGCGCGCAGGGTGAACGTGCGGTCCAGGGCGGCCACATCGAGGTCCAGCCCGATCTCGAGCAGCGCCTGCGCCTCCTCGACCAGCTCGTGCAGGCGGGGCCGCATCGCCAGCGCGCGAGGGGTGGGCACCAGCCCGCGCCCGGCGCGGACCAGGATCGGGTCGCCGGTGGCCTTGCGGATCCGGTCGAGCGTGCGGCTCGTCGCCGGGACGCTCAGGTGCAGCCGCTCGGCCGCCGCGGTCACGCTGCCCTCGGTGAGAAGCACGTCCAAAGCGTGCAGCAAGTTCAGATCCAGTTGCGCCATGCGCAAAGATTACTTGAAAACGTTGCAATAGACATCAAGTGGTTTCCGGGTGAAGCTCGTTCCGTGCCCCAAATCGGGGCCAGAAGGAGGAACACCCACCATGAAGGTCTTCGTCACCGGAGCCACCGGCTGGATCGGATCCGCTACCGTCGACGAACTGCTCCGCGCGGGCCACGAGGTCGTCGGCCTGGCCAGGTCGGCCGCCTCCGCGGCGTCGCTCGACGCCCAAGGCGTCACCGTGCTGCGCGGGGATCTCGACGACCTCGACTCGCTGCGTCATGGGGCCGCCGGGGCCGATGCCGTGGTGCACCTGGCGAACAAGCACGACTGGGCCAATCCCGCGGTCTCCGACGCCGCCGAACGCGGCGCGGTCGAGACCATCGCGGACACCCTCGCCGGATCCGACCGGCCGTTCGTGATGGCCGCCGGTATCTCCGGTGTGGTCCAGGGCCGTCCCGCGCTGGAGACCGACCGTTCTCCGGCGATCGGCCCGGACTCCCACCGCGGCGGCAGCGAGAACCTCGCCCTCGAGTACGCCGAAAAGGGCGTGCGAGTCATCAGCACCCGCTTCGCCCCCACGGTGCACGGGGCGGGCGACCACGGGTTCATGTCATTCCTCGTCGCCGCGGCCCGGCGCCACGGAGTGTCCGGCTACGTCGGTGACGGCACCCACGCCTGGTCCGCGGTGCACCGCCCCGACGCCGCCCGCTTGGTGCGGCTCGGCTTGGAGAGCGCCCCAGCCGGGTCGGTGCTTCACGCGGTGGCCGAGGAAGCCCTTACCCTGCGCGAAATCGCCGAGTACATCGGTACCGCGCTCGACCTGCCCGTCGCCTCGGTCGCGCCCGAGGACGCCGCCGGGCACTTCGGGTTCGTCGCCCGCTTCGCAGGCCTGGACATGTCCGCGTCCAGTACCCACACCCGCGAACTCCTCGGCTGGAGCCCCAGCGGGCCGACCTTGGCCGAGGACGTCGCCGCGGGCGCTTACTCCGCCGCCTGAGCCATCCGTCACCGACCCCGAGGGGGAACCACATGTCCGACACCGCAACCGGCTTCGACGCGACCGTCACCGCGTTCATCCTGGTGAAGACCACTCCCGAGTGGCTGGGACTCACCGTCGCCGAGCGCATCACCGCGTTCGAGACCAACGTCCTGCCGACCATCACCGGCAAGGTCAAGGACGTGCGATCGCGCTTCTACGACACCGAGTTCTACTCCGCCCGCGTCACCGACATCTGGGTGTGGGAGGCGCGGGACCACGACGCCTTCCAGCTCGTCATCGAAGCCCTGCGCGAGACGCCGTTCTGGGACCGCTACTTCGACGTCGTCGAGATCCTCGTCGGTGTGGAGAACGGCTACGCCAAGCACTACGGCACCGCCACCCCGACCACTATCAACGCCTGACCCTGGACAGACTTGTGAGCGTTCCCGCCGGTTCTAACCGGCCGGAACGCTCACAAGTCCTTTTCAGGAGGGCTGTCGGTAGGTGCGGTAACAGACGGCTTCGAACGGCACGCGCAGCATCTCGACGTCACCGGCGATCGCGAGCAGGTGCTTCCTGGCCGTGCCGAGGATCTCGACGCGGTCGTCCGCCGACTGGGCCAGGACGCCGCTGTAGGTGCTCAGCAGTGCCACCACCTGATCGGCGGTCATCTTGCATTCGTAGGGGAACACTTCACGTTCCGGCGTGGTGAAAGGGGATTCGCCGGTGAGGTGGAACCGGCCGGGCTCGTGCCCGGCGGTGTGGGCCGACGCGATGATCTCGTCGATTTCGGGCAGCCACAGCTCGCTCGCCGCCCGCGCGTTCCACCCGACGCCGAGGATTCCGCCGGGGGCGAGGACCCGTGCCGCTTCCGCCAAGGCCGCCGCCGGTTCGACCCAGTGCCACATCGCCACGCCGAACAGGCCGTCGAGGTGGGCGTCCGGAACCGGCAGCACCTCCGCGGTCCCCGCGCGGACGTCCACCTCCGGGCAGTTCACGGCGAGCACCCGCCGCATTTTCTCATCGGGTTCGATCGCCACGATCTCCGGCGGCTCCCCGTCGAGCCTGGCGGCGAGCTGCCCGGTGAACAGGCCGGTGCCCGCGCCGATTTCCGCCACCGAGCGGCATTTTGCCGGGACGAGCCAGCGCACCGCGTCGTCGGGCAACGACAGGCGATTTTGGTGGTAGTGCTCGGCGCGCGGGCCGAAAACCGCGCCGCTGTCGTGTCCTCCGCCGGCCACGGCGCTCAGTTTCCCAGCGTCGGCATGGGAATGAGGATGGAATTGATGTCGAAGTGCTCCTTGAGGGCGCCTTCCTTGAGCATCAGGTCCGGAACTCGTTGCAGGCGAATGGGATTCAGCGTCGACTGGAAGTTGACCAGGCTCATCAGCTGCGCGGTGCTGGGGTCGATCTTGGTGAAGGTGGGCAGGATCTTCCGCACCGAATCCGGGTCCTTTTCGGTCAGCTGCGCGGCTTTCTGCATGGCCCGCTGGAACGCGAGAACGGTTTTCGGGTTTTCCTTGGCGAACTTGTTCAGCACGGTGTACGCGGCGATCGACATGTTTTCGTTGGGGCCGTCGGCGAACGGGTCCGCGACCGGCGCGATGCCCTTAGCGCCGCGCTGGCTTTGCTGGGTCTGGGTGTAGTACGGCTCGGTCTGCATGGTCGCCGCGAGGCCTTTGTCCGACAGCGCCGTCTGGCTGCTCGCGTAGGGTACCTCGATGAAATTGACGGTGGACGGGTTGACGGCGTGGGATTCCATGTAGTTCCGCAGGGACAGGGTGATGATGTCGTCGCGGCTGCTGACGCCGACGGTCTTCCCTGGCAGGTCTTCGATCCGGCTGATTCCGGATCCCGGCGCGCTGACCAGCATGTAGGTGTTGGGTGCCGCGCTCGGCCCGTCTGCGATGATCCGGAGGTCCGCCGCGTGCTTCACCTGCGCGTTGATGGCGCTGACGTCGTTGACCGACACCACGTCCATCTCACCGGCGATGACCTTGGTCAGCCCGGCGGCGCCGCCGTCGATCGGGACCGGCTCGACGGTGAGGCCCTCGGCCGCGAAATACCCCTCCTGCCGTGCCAGGTACAGGGTCGACGAGCCGATCGAGCTGATCACCCCGACGGAGAGGTGCGGCTTCTCCAGGCCTTGCGGATTGGCGACCGGCGTGTCGGCCTGGCTGCTCCCGAGCGCGCCGCAGCCGCCGGACGCCAGCAAAGCCGCGGCACCTGCCACCGCGGCCATTTTCCTCCGGATCAAGGTGTTCTCCCAGAATTGTGTATCGATAGATGGTACAAGAATTAGGAAATAAACGAGAACCCGCGCGTGAGCACGGGTCCCGTGGTATGCGGTTGTATCCGCATTTGCGCGAAGCATCCCGTCGGCGACGGACGCCGCCGCGGCGAGCGACAAAGCGCCGGGAACGCGAGTGACTATGCCAGCCTCGACGTGGCGCGCTTATGCGCTTGATGCATATAATGTTATGCTCCCAGCGCATAAGTGGCCCCGCCATTTCGTGCTATAGGTGGTGGGATTCACTATGAAAGGGAACTTTCTTGCCACACGAACAACGCCGGTGTGTGCACTGCTCGGCGGTCTTGGCTCACGACGATTTCCGCAGGTCCTGCCCGAACTGCGCAGGCGAGGGGCGTGACCTCACGGTCGTTTCGCCGAAGGTCCCCGCGGAGTTCTGGCTCCACCCGCCCCTGCGCGCGGCGCTCGAAAGCCGCCATATGGGCCGGGTCGTCGCGGCATATCGGTACAACCCCTGGCACAGACCACCCCTGGGGCAACCGCTTGTCGCGAGCTGGCTGGGGTTGAACCAATCGGTGCTGAGCCGGATGGAGAGCGGGGCGGCCCCGCAGGATCTGGGCCGGCTCATCGACGTGGCACTGCAGTTGCAGATTCCCGCCCATTTGCTGTGGTTCAAACTGCCTGGTGACAATGCCCCAATGGGTCCCGCATTACCCACCAGGGCGACACCGTCCGAAGCCCTGCGGGGACATATGGCCCGCTCCGCCGGGGAATCATTACGGGTCGCCGACGATGTGGCGGCGTTGTCCCCGCGCACGGACCTTTTGGATTACGCGCGCGGCGAGCTGAAACGGATCGCTGTCGCATATGTCCATTCTCCGGTCAGCTCGGTGTTCCACGATCTCGTCGAAGTCCGGGATCTGGTTTTCTCCCGGGTGGAGCGCCCGCAACGGCCGGACAGCGCCCGTGAGTTATACGTGCTCGGCGGGGTCGCGTGCCTTCTTCTCGCGCACGCCTGCCACAACAGCGGTGACCAGAGCGCCGCGTTCGCCCACCTCGCGGCCGCGTCCGCGGCGGCCGAGGTCATCGGGCACGACCCGTTGCACGCCTGGGTTCTGGGTACCTCCGCGCTGGTCCACGAGTGGTCGGCGCAGCATTCGATGGCGCTGGCCGACACCGAACACGGCCTGGGCCTGGCGTCGTCGGCGCAGAGCCGGATCCGGTTGAGCGCCATCGAGGCGCGGATCGCGGCCAGGGTGGGAGATCGGGCGCGGGCGATGGCGGCGCTGGAGCGGATCGACTCGCTGCTCGGCGTGGAGGAGCCCGACGACGACGTCACCGAAACGGGCGGCCTGCTGAGCTTCCCCGCCGCGAAGCGGACGTACTACCGCGGCAGCGTCCACGGCCTGCTGGGCGAGAGCGAGCTTTCCGAGCGCCACGCCCGCGACGCGATCACCGCGTATTCCGCCGGTGACCCCGACAAGCGGTCGTACGGCGACGAGGCCCTCGCCTGGCTCGACGTCACCAACGCCCGCCTCGGGCACGGGGACGTCGACGGTGCCCACCGGGCCGCCACGGCGGTGCTGGGACTCGCGCCCGAACTCCGCATCCGGCAGGTCGACACCGCGATCGGCCGGACGCGGGCGCTCGCGGTGTCGCTGCACGAGCGCGGCCACGGGGCCGCCGGCTCGTTCGCGGAGATGCTCGGCGACTACCTCGCGGGCGTCGCCGTGGCGGCCAAAAACGGCTCGGTCCGGGGGGCGAGACAGAGTCGCACCCGCCCTCCGAGAGCCAGGCCGCCTCGCGCTCGTCGGAGGCGGCAGCCGCGGGTCGTGAGTGTTTCGCGGGGTTAGAACCCCGCGAAACACTCACGACCCCCAAGTGACCGGTAACTCGTGGACACCGTAGATGTTCATGTCGGTCTTGAGTTTGACTTCGCTGGCGGGGATAGCGAGCTTGAGAGTCGGGAAACGCCGTGAAAGGCCCTCGAAACCGGCGCGCATTTCGATGCGGGCCAGCTGCTGGCCGAGGCATTGGTGGATGCCGTGGCCGAAGGACAGGTGACCGCGAGCTTTGCGGTGGATGTCCAGCGTGTCGGGGTCCTCGAAGCGCTGGGGGTCGCGGTTGGCGGCCAGCATCGAAACGACGACGGTCGAGCCCTTGCCGATGGTCTCCCCGCCGAGTTCGAGGTCCTCGGTGGCGTAGCGATAAAGGATGTCGACAACGGACAGGTAGCGCATCAGTTCCTCGACGGCGCCGGGTAGCAGCTGCGGGTCGTCGCGCAGTGCGGCCAGCTGCTCGGGGTGCTCCAGGAGTGCGAAAGTGCCCAGCGCCAACATGTTCGCCGTGGTTTCGTGACCCGCGAGCAGCAGCAGGAAGGCGCTGCCGGTCAGCTCCTCGATGGTGAGGTCGTCCTGGCGGGCCAGGTCGGAGAGGATGTCTTCGCCGGGGTCGGCGCGTTTGCGGGTGACGAGTTCGGCCAGGTATGTGGTCAGGGCGCCGTACGCGGCCATCTTCTCTTCGAGCGGCTGGTCCTTGATCAGGAACTTGGCCGAGTTGGCCTGGAAGTTCTCGCGGTCCGCGTAGGGGACACCGAGCAGTTCGCAGATCACCAGCGACGGCACCGGCAGCGCGAACGCCTTGACCAGGTCGATCGGCGGGGTCAGCCGCGCCAATTCGTCCAGCTGCCGCTCGACGACGTCGACGATGTGCTCTTCGAGTTGCTTCATGCGTTTTACGGTGAAGGCGCCGGTGAGCCGTTTGCGCATGCGGGAGTGGTCCGGCGGGTCCATCGCGATGAACACGCCCGGGATCTGCGGGGACGGTTCGGTGGCGGCGGGCATGCCGGGGGTCTCGAACGGCATGTGGAGCACGCCGATGTCCTGGCGGGAACTGAAGCGAGTGTCGGCCAGGAGCTGACGCGCGGCGTCGTAGCCGGTGACGAGCCAGCCTTCGTGACCGTCGGGGAACACCATGGGGCTGACGGGGTGCGCGTCGCGGAGCCGGGTGATCCGCCGGGGCGGGTCGAAGGGCCCCGCATCGCGCTCCATGGGAAGACCTTGAGGGACGGGAACCGTGCGGGTCATCGGGTTTTCCTTTCGCGGCGGGTGTGGTGACCACGATCGCCGCCGCCCCTGACACACCCCTGACACACCCCTGACACGGCCCTGACGCGAGGGACGTCGGCCCGCAGGGGAGTGAAGCACTCACGACCCCTGGTGATCACCCCGCGTGACGAGCTGGGTCCAGTTTGTCCGGGTGCCCTCCTTGGCCGCCTCGGCGAACCGGGTGTCGCCGAGGTGCTGTCGTGCGGCCTGTTCGATCCGGGCCTCGTCCGGGTGGGAACGGTCGGGCAGGCCGCGTACGGCGGCTCCGGCCGCGAGCAGCCGCGCGGCCTGCTCGTACTGTTCCTGACGCAGTGCTTGGTCCGCGAACCCGACGAGTACCTGGGCGATCAGCGGCGCGTGCCCCGCTTCCGTCGCCGCCTGACAGGCCGCTTCGCGGTGCGCACGAGCCTCGACGAGATCGTCGGCGAGGTAGCCGAGCAGGTCGTGGGTCACCGCGCGGATGTTCGCCTGCTCCGCTTCTGCGCCGAGAAGAGCCTTCGCGACGGCGAGTTGCTGGTGGGCCTCTTCGGCGTCGCCGCGCCAACGGGCGAGTTCCGCTTTCGCGAGGGCCAGCAGGGCCAGCGCGCCCGGCCAGGTGACCCGTTTCGCATACCGTTCGGCCTCGGCCATGGCGGCCGCTCCGGCGTCCTTGTCGCCCAGCAGCCAGTACAGCTGGGCCTGCCGCGCCCGCACCCGGATGACATCGTCGGCGGCGCCGCATTCGGTGACGACCGCGACCGCTTGTTCGTAGTGCTCACACGCGCCCGCGAACTCGCCGCGCATGGCGATCCGGTCCGCCAATTCGGTCAGGGCGAACGAGATCCCGAATCGTTCGCCGATCGCCCGGAACTCGGCGAGCGCCGTTTCGAGGCAGGCGTCGACCTCCGGCCCGCCCTCGCCGAGGATGGCGCGCGTCTTGCCGAGATGCAGGCGGGCGAGCGCGCGCACCCAAGGGTCGTCGTCTTCCAGCAGCAGTTCCCAGGCGGGCAGGACCGCGTCCGGCGCCTTCAGCATGCGTTCCAGCGGGACGACCAGCCGCAGCGCCGGGTGATGGTGCCGGTGGTTCTCGCCGAACCGGTAGGCCTGGTGGATCCACTCCGCCGCCGTGTGTTCGTCGCCCGGCCCGGAGTTCACGAACATCGAGACGAGGCCGTAGACCGTCGCGCGGATCTCGTCGGCCACCTCGCCCGGTGTCCTGGTGGCCGCGACGATCAGCTCGTTGCCCTCCGCTTTGCGCCCGCCGAGCCACCAGTACCAGGCGGCGCCCGCCGCGAGCCGCATCGCCGCCTGCGCCTCGCCGGCCGCGAGCGCGCCGCGCATCGCCGCGCCGATGTTGTCGTGCTCGGCCTCGATCCTGGCGAGCCACTCGAGTTGCTCGGCGCGGCGAAGGTGCGGTTCCGCCATCTCGGCGAGTTCGGTGAAGTAGGCGAGATGCGCTTGGCGCGTGAGGTCCGCTTCGCCCGCGTCGGCGAGTCGCTGGGCGGCGTACTCCTTGATGGTGCCGAGCATCCGGTAGCGCGGCGGGCCGTCGCCTTCGTTGCGCAGCAAGGACTTCTCCGTCAGTGCGTCGAGCAGTTCGAGTACGTCGCCCGGGTTCTCGGCGCAGACCCGCTCGGCCGCTTCCAGGCTCGCGCCGCCCGCGAACACCGAAAGCCTGCGCAGGACGACGCGTTCGGCGTCGCTGAGCAGCTCCCAGCTCCAGTCGACCACCGCGCGCAACGTCTTGTGCCGCGGCAACGCGGTGCGGCTGCCTCCGGTCAGCAGGCGGAACCTGTCGTCGAGCCGGTGGGCGAGCTGGTCGAGGGACATCGTGCGCAGCCGGGCCGCGGCCAGCTCGATCGCCAGCGGCATCCCGTCCAAGGCCCGGCAGACGCGCAGCATCGTCGGCAGCGTGGCGGCGTCGGGGGTGAGGTCCTTGCGCACCGCGCCCGCCCTGTCCAGCAGCAACCGGACGGCCGGGGAAGACTCGATTTCGCCCGGCTCGGCGTCCGGGTCCGGCAAGGCCAGCGGCTCGACCAGCCACAGCGCCTCACCGGTGATGCCGAGCGGTTCCCGGCTCGTGGCCAGGATCCGCAGGCGACGGCATTCGCCGAGCACCCGGTGGGCGAAGGCCGCCGCCGACTCGATCACGTGCTCGCAGTTGTCCAGTACCAGCAACGCTTCCCGTTCGCGGATCGCGGCGATGAGCCTGCCCGCGGGCTCCGCGTGCGGTGCGTCGCCGAGCAGCGCGTCACGGAGGCCGAGGCCGGTGAGCGCGGCTTGCGCGATGTCCGCGATGTCACCGTCGGCGCCGATGGCCGCGAGTTCGATCAGCCAGGCCCCGTCCGGCAAGCCGTCGAGCAGCGAGCGCGCGGTTTCGGTGGCCAGCCTCGTCTTTCCCGCGCCGCCCGGCCCGATCAGGGTGGTGAGCCGGTGCCCGGCGATGAGTTCGCGGACCGCGGCGGCATCGGCGTCCTTGCCGACGAAACTGGTCAGCTCGGCGCGCACGTTGGTCTTCCGGGTCTCCTCCCGGTGCCCCAACTCGCCCCGCAGGAGCGCGACATGCAGCGCGGACAGCTCCGCCGAGGGATCGGCGCCCAGCGCGTCGGCCAGCGCTTCCCGCGTGCGCTCGTACACGAGCAGCGCTTCGGTGTCGCGCCCGGCCGCGACGAGCGCACGCATCAGCGCCGCGACCAGGCGTTCCCGCATCGGATGCGCTGTCACGAGGTCGGTCAGCTCCGCGACCAGCCCAGCCCCATGGCCGAGCCTGACCTCCGCGTCGAACCGGTCTTCCGTCGCGGTCAGGCGGAGTGCTTCGAGCCGGGTGGCCGCCGCCGCGAACGCCTCGCTGTCGGGCAGACCGACGTCCTGCATCGCCGCGCCGCGCCACAAGGCGAGGGCTTCGCGCAGCAGGCGTGCGCGCTGCGAGCCCTCGTCGGTGCGGGCTTGGCCGATGAGGCTTTCGAACCGGACGGCGTCGACGGCGTCCGGCTCCACCGCCAGCCGGTACCCGCTCGGGTGACCTTCGACCACCCCGTCCGGCAGTGCCTTGCGGAGGCGGGAAACCAGGCGCTGCAACGCATTTGCCGCGTCGGCGGGCGG
>Ga0247768_1000543_pt1 | contig 13578 bp, 10 predicted proteins | sample UWRJL016104C6_FD_179944 | JGI IMG/M metagenome (GOLD analysis project Ga0247768, IMG submission 179944) | Plant litter microbial communities from Arlington Agricultural Research Station in Wisconsin, United States - UWRJ-L016-104C-6 | ecosystem: Environmental > Terrestrial > Plant litter >... | reverse complement strand
GGACCCTACATCCGGAGCGGCACTCGCCGGCCGACGGGAGCCGGAGCCGCAGGCCGGCGCGCCCAGCGCAGCACGGCACGGTGCGTCCTCGCGGGGCGCGCAAGTGCTGCTCGCGCGCCCCTGGGTGATGCGCGCTCGTCCGGCGCTGCCTACGGAGGTCCGCGCGCGCCCCAACGACCTCGACGACAGCTCTCAAGCCGTCGCCGCCCGCGTCGCCGCACTGATTCACGCCAGCACCGTGGGCGCGCCGCCTGGGCCTGGGGTCGGCGGCGAGCCCGTGGGGGGCCGCCCCGGTCGTTCCGGGAGCGAGGGCGTCGGCTCTCGCACCACGCCCAGCGGCTTTGGCCCGGGTCCGGACACGCTCAACGACCCCGGCATCCAGGGCTACGTCGCGGGCCTGAAACAGCGCGTGGACGAGCAGCTGCGCCGCGCCTTCCCCGAATGGGCGATCGAAGAAGGGCGCAGCGGCCACGTCATCTTCGAGCTCGCGGTCCTGGCCGATGGCCGGCTCGAGCGAGTGCGCATGGTCCGCCCGAGCGGCATCGCCGAATACGACGGGAACGTCCTGACCGGCGTCCGGCGCATCCCCTCATTTGGCCCGCTGCCCAAAGCCCTCGGGCAACGGGCCCTGATCACCATGAGTTACACCTCCCTGAACCACGTGATCGGCCGCGAAGGCCCCGGTCCCGGCGGCTACGGCGCCATCCCCCAAGCCTCACGTTGAGACGCGCTTCCCGGCTTGACAGCCCCCGGTGCGCCCGACCATATTCCCGCCCCCAAAAGCCGAAGTAGCTCAGTTGGTTAGAGCACGCGCTTCATAAGCGCGCTGTCGGCGGTTCAAGTCCGCCCTTCGGCACCGTAAATCCTGCTGGTTTGTGTTTTCAGGATCCTCCACCTGAGCATAACTGATGCTCAGGTGAGGAATTGGGGGACGGTTCGACCGTGCCTTGCACGCGCGGTTCGCTCATTCGATCACAATCGACCGAGTGACCCTCCGATCCCCGAAGCAGGCTCAGCGCCCGACGCGCCAGGCTTCAGCGCCGGTCGCGGGCTCGTACGCGCGGAGCGCGCCCCAATTGACGGCCAGCACGTATTTGCCGTTGAAGGCGAAGAAATCGGGGCTGTTGCTCACGCTGTCGGGCACGGCAATTTCGTACGCCTGATTGCCGGTCGCTTCGTCGAGCCCGATCAGCAAACCTTTGCTGCGTTCGGAAGGCTGCGCGGCCCAGAGCAGGATCTTGCCCGAACCGACCGCGAGCGCCGCGCCGAAGGTGCAGGTCGCGTAAGGCAGTTCCTTGGCCCAGATTTGTTTTCCGCCCTCGCTCACGCGCACGGTCAGGATTTCGGTGCCCGAAGGGCGCACGGTCATGCCGTATTTGCGAGGGCCGACCGTGAGCTCGGTACTCTTGTCGGTCAGCCCCATGAGCCCCGGTTCGTCGAAGCCATAGCAGCGGCGCATCGTCGTCACCGGACAAGTGGTCGCCACGCCGCTCGGCAATTGGAGGCCCTGGGTCGTGCCGTCGTCCGTGCGCAGTTGCACGCAACCTTGGCCCACGCCATACGCGCTCACTTTGTCGCGCGCCATCACCGCTGTTTTGCCCCAGGGGCTGCGCGCGGTGAAAAAATCGATCTGAAAATTGCCTTCGACGACGAAGAAGCCGTGCTCGCCGAGGCAGCCGAGTTGCACCGCTTTGGTCAACGCGGGAGCCTGAAACAGCACCTTGCCACTGCTGCCGTCGACCACCGTCGGCTGATTGGGCTCGCTCGTACCGGTCAAGCCGGCGATGTCGAGCACGCCATCGCCATTGGCGTCGAGCAAGCAGCCCGGCTCGGCAGCGCTCCAGCTGCTCGTGCTCAGCGCGGGCAAGTTGGGCAAGCTGGGCAAGTTCGGCAAGGAGCCGCCGCCGACATCGTTGAGCGCCTTCTGGATTGCGGGCGAGCCGCTGCTGCGGAGGAGCCTTGGGATGATGCTGACCGCAAAGCTCGCGAGGGCTGCGAACGTGAGCGCGAGCACGATCAGAATCGTGCCTAAATGGCTGCGTTTCGCGGGCGCGACGGGCAGCTGGACGCGCGCCGGGTAGTGCCCGTGTCCGCCTTGCCCGTAGCCGTGAACGCCGGGCGGCGCGGGCAGCGGCGCGCTGCTGGTCGTCCCACAATAGTTGCAGCGCACCGAACCACCCGGGGGGACTTCGAGCGGCGCGCCGCAACGCTCACATTTCAGCAGCATTGCCCGCACGATAGCGCGTTTTGGATTGCGCTATAAAGGACGCGGATGCGAGACCTTCCCAGGCGACGATTTCTCGAACTGACGCTGATTTCGGCCGGCGCCGCCGTGGGCACCGCGGCCTGTGGTGTACAGGCCAACGCACACGAGCTGAGCCCCGAACAGATTTTCCCGCAGTCGCTGGCGTCGGGCGATCCGCGGCCGACGAGCGTCGTGCTCTGGACGCGGGTGGTCGATAGCGAGCGCGCGAAAGCAGACCTCGAGCTCAGCCTCGAGCTCGCGACGGACGAGGCGTTCACCGAGCTCGTGAGCCTCGACGGTGCCGCCCGCCGCGACTTGCTCGCCCTTGCGGATTTCGATCATTGCGTGAAGACACGGGTGGAGGGTCTCGCTCCGGGCACGGAATATTTCTATCGCTTCAGCTACGTCCGTGCCGGAGCTCGCGCCACGACGCGCGTCGGTCGCACCAAGACCGCTCCCGACGAAGACGCGGACGTGAGCGTGCGCTTTGCGGTCGTGTCGTGCCAGGATTATGCCGGCAAGTACTTTCACGCCTATCGAAAGCTGGCCACGCTCGAGCTCGACGTGATCGTGCATTTGGGCGACTACGTGTACGAGACCACGGCCGACCCAGCCTTTCAGGTCGCAGACGCAGCGCGCCAAGTGAGCTTCGGTCGGCCGGAGCAAGCGCTCAGTCTGGGTAGCGGCAGTGGCGCCTATCAGGCCGCGCAATCCTTGGACAACTACCGAGATCTGTATCGATTGTACCGCGCGGATCCCGATCTGCAGGCGGTGCACGAGCGCTTCCCCATGATCGCCATCCAAGACGATCACGAATTTTCGGACGACTGCCACGGCGCGGTCGCGACTTACCAAGATGGGCGCGTGGACGAGACCTCGACGTTGCGCCGACTCGCGGCCGATCAAGCCTGGTTCGAGTACATGCCGGTCGATCTGTGGCAAGCACCCGCGCAGGATTGGTCCGAGCAACCGTTCCCCGACGAGCTCAGATATTACCGGAACTTCGTGTTCGGGCGGCACCTCGAGTTGGTGCTGACCGATCTGCGCCGTTATCGGCCCGACCACTTGGTGCCGGAAGACGCCTTCCCGGGCGCCGTGTTCTTGCAGCAGGCGGAGTTGCTGGAGATTTCCGAAGGCGACTTGCCGGACGACGCCGTCGCCTACGTCGACATCGATAGTTACGATCATGGCAGCTACCAGCAAGCGTTGGCGGAAGGTGCAGCGCGCCTCGGCTTTCGCGCGAGCAGCCTGACCGGGCCAATCAGTGTGCCATTCATCAACGACGCGCTCGCCACGTTGGAGCTGGACCACCCGCTGGCCATCGACGAAAGCGCAGCCGAGGCCGGCGAATTATTGCGTGGTTACGCCTACCATCAGCTGCTGAAGAGCGAGGAATTCTCGCGCATCGGCTCGCGCTACGTGCTCGCGCTCAAACCGTTCAACGCGCTCGCCAAAGCTCGCTTTCGAGCCAGCAAGGGCGAAAGTGAGCAGCTCATGGGCGCGACGCAACGGGCTTGGTTCTTGGAGACCATGAAAGCCTCCACGCGCACGTTCAAGATCTGGGGCAACGAGGTGTGCCTGATGCCGCGCCACATCGACCTGACACCGGTCACGCTGGTGCCCGCTACGCTTCGCCAGAAGATCTGCATTTCAGCGGAAGACTGGGACGGCTTCCCCAACGAGCGCGCCGCATTGCTGAGCGAGCTCGGCAAGCTGAAGAACGTCGTGATCGTGTCGGGGGACCTGCACTGTTTCTTCGCCGGCACGCCCTACGCCGGCGATGACCCGAGCCAGCGTGTCGTGGAATTCGTGACCGGTAGCTTGAGCTCGACGACCTGGCTCGACGGCTTGAGCGCGCTCGTCGAGAGCAATCCTTCGCTGCCCGCTCAGACCAAGTTCATCGCCGCTTCCATCCCAACCCTGCTCGTCGACCCCGAGACGCGCCCGAACCCGCATCTTGCCTGGCAGAACCTGGCCGACAACGGCTTCGCCGTATTCGAAGCGAACGCCGAGCGGCTGAGTGTGCGGCTGCTCAGCCTGCCAAGCTCGGCGGTGGCCACCGCACCCGCGCAACTCGGCGTCGATTTGGCTAGTTTGTTCAGCGAACAGCAGTTCGAGGTGCCCTCCGGCAGCCCTGATTTGTTACGCGACCAGGGCGGCATTCGCGAGCGTTGGGAGATCGCGGCCATGGCCTGGGTGAGTGTCGACTGAGTGGCAATTTTGCCAGACCCCGATACAAGCCATCGACACGCCGCGCGTTCGCCTTTATGACCTTCCGACAACCAGGAGGACGCGTGAAGACTTCGTCATTCGCAGTGATTCTGACGCTCGGAACTTTGGGCTTGCTGACGGCATGTGGCGGAGGGCAAGCCGCTGAGCCGCCCGCGGCGCCGCCACCACCACCCCCTCCGCCGGCAGCAGAAGCAGTCGCCGCAGAGAAGACGGCGCCCTTGGAGGCTCCTGCAGCCGAGCCGCGCATGCTCCAGGTGAAGCTCGAGCCCAAGAGCGGCTCCAAGCTGAGCGGCAGCGCGATGCTGATGGAGGTAGAGGGCGGCGTGAAAGTGACGCTGTCGGTCGAAGGCGTGGCACCGGGCGGCGATCACGGCGCGCACGTGCATGAAAAGGGCGACTGCAGCTCTCCAGACGGCAAGAGCGCGGGGGGCCATTTCAACCCCGGAGGTCACGACCACGCTCTGCCCGCGACAGCCAAGCGCCACCTCGGTGATCTCGGCAATCTGACGATCGGCAAAGACGGCAAGGGCTCGCTCGAGATCACCATCCCAGGAGCGAACCTGAAAGCGGGGGACCCGAGCTCGTTCGCCGGAAAGGCCATCATCGTGCACGCCAAGAAGGACGATGGCGGTCAGCCGACAGGCAACGCGGGCGACCGCATCGGCTGCGGCGTGATCGGCTCGTAGCCATTCCCGAAGAAGGCGGGGGTCTGTACGCCCCCGCCTCGACTTTCCCGCACTTTGGACTCGGCCCGCCCTGGAGCTCGAAAACCGCACAGGGTGCGCTAGCCTTCCGAGGCTGCGCCGAACCCTCCTAGCTGGTCGCGCAGCAACCAACGCTCATGTCCCGAACTCGCCCGTTCCGAACCCGGCTTTGGTCCGCACTGGTTGCAGCGCCCGTTCTGGTCGCCTGCTCGTCATCGGACGACAGCCACTCGCAGCCGCCTCCGGCGGTCGTGCTGGAAGGAGACGCGAGCGCTGCGCAGCTCGACACGTTCCTCCAGCAGAAGGCGCGAGACTGGGCCTGGGCGGGCGGGCAATTCGACGCCCCGCGCGACGACGCGACGCTCGCCGCAAATCCAGCGCTGACCTTTGCTTGGCACGCCGATCCTGCAGATTTCGCACAGGGCGGCGCGGCAGGTGAGGTCGTGATGACGCACCTAGTGCTGTTCAGCACGCAGGGGCAGCCCGACTTGCTGCAAGTGTTCAGCACACTTTCCGAGTACACGCCCGACGCGCTGCACTGGCAGAAGCTGGTCGATGCGCACGACCCGATCACGATCAGCCTCACGACTGGAACTTTCGTGGGCGATGATTTGCCTGAAGACGGCGGACCCTTCATCGGGCAAACGCTCACGTTCACGATCGAATAACGCACCGCTGTTGAACGTGAACGTGCACGCGTGCAATCCGTTTGCAGCGAGAGCGGCGTCTAGGCGTCGCGTGCGAGAGCGCCCCAGGCGATTTTTTTTGCGCTGCGAGCCCGCCCCGCGTCAGGTCAACCGCTGAATATTCGTACGCAAATCCCCATTTTCCCGCGGAATCCGAGCCAAACAAAAATCTAGTAACGTGGTAAACAGCTTGCTATTGTAGTGTCACTGCAACCCCCCGAGAACAGCCAGAGGAGCGAGCCTTGCCCATCGAAGTACCGAGCGTCCGAATCCTGATAGTGGATGATGACAAAGCGATCTGCGACTTCATGCAGTCGCTCCTCGAGAAGGACGGTTTCATCGTCAAAACCCTGAGCGATCCGACACTCGTCGAAGACGAGGTTCGGCAGGGTGATTACCATGTGCTGATCCTCGACCTGATGATGCCCAAGATGGACGGCATCGAGGTGCTGAAGAAGATTCGCACCATCGATAGCGACATCGCCGTGGTGATCTTCACCGCGCACCCCAACCTCGATTCGGCGGTGGCCTCGATGAAGCTCGACGCGGTCGACTACATCAAGAAGCCGTTCAACGTGGACGAGTTCCGTGAGGTGCTCGCGCGCGTGATGAAGAAGAAGGGCTTGGCGCGCACGCCCGAAGAGCAGCTGCACAAGATCATCGGCGATACGATCCGAACCATGCGCAAGGAAAAGGAGCTGACGCTCAAGCAAATGAGCCGTCGCACCGGCCTCAGCATCTCGCTCCTGTCTCAGATCGAACGCGCCGAATCGAGCCCCTCGATCTCGAGCTTGTACAAGATCGCGATCGCGCTCGATTCGAAGATTCAAGACCTGTTCGGCAACAACTGAACGGCAGCGCGGGGCGAGTGTCTTCCGATTGGAAGGCACTCGCCGCGCTCGCGTTTCGCGGTTCGAACGAGCGAGAGACGATCGGGCTCGTTACTTGACGGGCGGCTCTTGGATGATCGTGCCGCAGTTCACGAACGCGAGGTTGGTGTCGACGCGGAAGTTCGACTGGTCCGTGTGGCGTTCGGCGTGGAAGAGATCCAAGTCGTAATTCTGCCCGATGCTGATACCGAGCTTTTGTGCCTGTACGTCCAGCGAGATCTCTTCGGATTCTTGCGGGTGCAGCCCGCCCAGGTCGATCGCGAGCTTGTGGTTGATGAACACCCACAGGTCGTCGTCACCCGTGAATTTGAAGGTCTCGCCGCCGCGGTAGTTGAACTGGGTATGAACCTCGGTGGTGAAGCCGAAGTTGTCGTTCGCGCCCTTGGTGTTGCCCCAGCCCTTGCCATCGAGCGGGAAGAACTTGCTGCTCTCGAAAGTGAGCACGCCGTTGTTCGGCTCGAAGTAGAAGTAGACCTCGTACGGCTTGTTGACGTCCTTCGTGCCGCGATACCACTGGTCGAAGTCCATCTTGCTGGTCGTCTGCTGCCCGTTCTTGGTGTCGACGATCGGCCCAGTGCCGTTGTAGACGGGCTTCTGATCGTCGCCCAAGGTGGCCTTGACGATGCCCTTGGACGCGCCTCGGCCCGAGTACGCTTCGAAATCCGGGTGCCCGCCCGTTTCGTTCTTGCCCTTGAAGTCACGAACCACGCCCAAGATGGCGGTGCCGCAGCCGGAGCTCGGAGCTCCTGCCGCACCCGGTGCGCCAGCCGAGCCGACATCGACGGGGGCTCCGAGCTTGAAGCCTCCCATGGTGGCCTCCGTGTAGCCGGCGGGCAGCATGTACGGCCCGGCGCCACCGCTGCCGTTGCCCGTGCCGCCCACACCGTTACCCGAGCCACCCTCGGCGGGCATGATCAGATCGGGTCCGCCGGAGCCTGCGACCGCGTACGCGCTGCCCGCCGACGACGCTGCACTGCTGAGGTGCGAAGGATCCGACTCGCTGCCGCAGCCAGTCAGCCCCGAAAGCCCCAACGGCACGGCGAGGCAGAGCAGCATAGCAGGCACCACACGGCCCGAGGGGGTCAGCAACTTCGAAGGCTTGGGATCGCTCATAGGCACTAGGGTCTCCAGAAAAGTCGAGTTTGAAGTGATAAATGTCGGGATGTTCGAAAACCGATCAGGCACATCCCGCCCGCCACTCGTGAACTAGACAATTCTAGCCGAATAAAGCGGGTCACGCCCTTCATCCAGCGTAAACGGCCCCACCCGATGTGGGCTAAAGCGGAGCCGGATGTTTCCATGCAAAATGCGCCAACGCGCACACTGTGCGTGAATCACACCCGAGGATTATTGCTGCACAAATTACCGCTGCAGAATTAGTGCAAACGCGGTCCCAACGGGGCCGTCGTTGGCGGCGCTTCGAGGCTGTCGTTGTAGATGTTGATGGCGTCGTAGATGTGCGGCTGCCCAGCCCCGATCATCACACCGCCAGCGAGCGCCGCGACCAAGCCCCCTACGATCAGGCCCACGGCCAAGCCCGACGCGCTGGAATGGCCGGGAGACTGATCCTGATCGTGAACGGCGACCACCAACCCACCAATCTCCGTGGCGAGCCCGACGATGCTCAGCGCGAAGCCGCCCGCGATCAGATTGCGCCCCACGCGCGCGTGGTGCTCGGCTCGCGGATTGCCCTCCACGGCATCGACCAAGCCGGTTCCCCAGACCTGACTGCCAAAGTGCTGGCCGTCCTTCACGAACGTCGGCTGTCCGCCATCCATCACCGTGGCGATGCGCGGGCTGCGAGCGGGCTCATAGCTAGAAGTACAGGCTTGTGTGAAAATCAACGTGAGCAAGACCCCCAATACGCGCCGCATGCCGTTCAGCGCTTTTGTGGCGCGCTCCCCGTTTGATCGATGAAAACATCGCGTACGCTCGTCAGATCGTCGCCCGACAAGAAGCCGCTGCGCCCCAACAGGCGCCCGGTCTCCCAGTTGGTCAGACCGAGCTCGGGGCGATGCCAGGCCCATTGCCCGTCCACCCAGCGCGTGAAGCCGTTGCTCACGTAGGGCGTTTCGACGGCCGCATAGAACGCATCGAACGCGCCCGGGCGCTGCGACAAAATCGAAGCCACGAACTTCGGGCTGTAGCGATTGATCAGCGCTACAGCGTGCGCAAAATCGTCCACGATCATGAAGGACAGCTCCGGGATGCGATCCCACTCCCACTCCTGACCGAGCGCGCTTTCGGCGATCGTGCTTTCGGCGCTGACGACTCCTTCGGAGCCGGGCACAACGGCCACGCGTGCGCCGACCTCACGCAGGGCTTGCTCCACGACCGGTCCGAGCTTCGCCACCGCGGCGCGCTCCAGGAGCAACACGTTGAGCGTATTGCACACCTTACGGTCGAGGCTGAAACGCACGGCGTTGTGCACCGCTTCCGGGCTGGCGCTGGCTTCGATCAGCATCCACGCGCCGCCCGTGCCGTGCAAGGAAGCGGGGATGCCGTGTTGCTTGGCAATCGCTCCCAGCAAAGCGACCGTGCGGCCCGAGCCTCGCGCCACCGCCAGGCGCAACGTGCGTTCGGAGAAGAGCGCGTGCGCGGCGGCGTGCTCTTTGCTGCGCACCAGACCGAGCGCGCCCTCGGGCAAGCCTGCAGCGAGCAATGCCGGGCGCAACGCGCGCTCTTCGATGGCGATTGCGGTGCCGAGCGCGTCGCCGCCGATGCGGAACACGGCCGCGTTGCGATTGCGCAGTACGCCGGCCGCATCCGCGAACACGTTGGGCCGCCCCTCGAACACGAAGGCGACCACGCCCAAGGGCGCCCGGCGTCGCTCGATCGCGTAACCTTCGCCTTGACGTCGCTCGATCACTTCGCCGACGCGCGCGGGCGCGCTTTGCCATACCCTCAGGCCAGCGATCATGTCTTGTCGCATGCGCTGCGTGAGCTCGAGCCTGCCGGTGGCGCGCCCGCGCGCCCGCGCGCTCTCGACGTCCACGGCATTTTCGCGTTGAATCTCCGCGAACGTGTCAGCGTCTTCGAGGCGCGCGGCGAAGCCCTCGAAGAAGTGCAAGATTGCTTCATCGCTGGCCTCGGCCAGGGGGGCGAGTGCGGCGCTGGCGCGTGCCACGGCGGCGCGCGCGGCTTCTGCGGCAGCCTTCGAGATCAGCACCAGCTCCCCAAATTCAGCCAGCGGTACCAGGCGATCGCCGTTCTCGAGCTTGGGCAGGGGGACGAGCTTTTCGCCCACGAGGATATGGACTTCGGCTGCGGAGGCGGAACTGGATGCCGGGGAGCTCACGGCCGATCTTGTACGCTTTCTTGGCCTCTCAGGCCAGGGGGTGACGACGCCGGCAGCATGCGATGTAATGGCCTCCGGTTTGGCCGCAATGGACGATACGACGAGCGCGGAGAGTGCGTTGGACGCCGAGCACTTGCGAGTGACGCTCGGGCGCCTGGAGAGCCTGACCGAGCTGGCGATTGCGCTGTCCGGCGCGGTGACCAAGAGCGAGGTCGCTCATTTGGTGGTCGAGCAGGGGATGCGTCACGCCGGCGCGGACATCGCTACGCTGTATGTCTTGGATGACAGCGGTGAAGTGCTGGATCTGCTCGCGCAACGCGGGGTGGCGCCGGAGGTGCTGCAGACGATCCTGCGGATTAGCAAGACGGAGGGCAACCCGCGGGTGCTCGAGACGCTGGCGACGGGCGTCTCGGTTTGGGCCGAGACCGAACGCGAATACGAGGCGGTCTTTCCGGAGGTGGCGCGCCTGCCCGCCAGCGGAGCTCGCGCGAAAGCCTTCTGGTCCGTGCCGCTCGTGGTCGAGGGGCGTCCGGTGGGGATCTTGGCGATGGGCTTTTACCAGGAGCAGCGCTTCTCGGTCTCCGATCGCCGCTTCGTCGAGACCTTTGCCAAGCTGTGTGGGCAAGCAGTGCTGCGCGCCGTGCGCCGCGAGCGCGAGTTGGTCGCTTGGCGTTGGCTGGCCACGACGCTGCAAAGCATCGGGGACGCCGTGATTGCCACCGACAATGCCGGCGCGGTGACGTTCATGAACGGCGTCGCCGAGCGCCTCACGGGCTGGACCGAAGGCGAAGCGCGCGGCCGGGGGCTGCCCGAGGTTTTTCGGATCTTTTCGGAGCTGACGGGCGAGGCCGTCGAGAGCCCGGTAACCAAGGTGCTGCGCGAGGGTTGCATCGTGGGGCTCGCCAACCACACCGTGCTGCGCACTCGGCAAGGCAAGGAGATCCCGATCGACGACAGCGGCGCGCCTATCCGGGACGAAAACGGCACCATTTACGGGGTGGTGCTGGTGTTTCGCGATGTCACGCTGGAGAAGCGCGACGAAAGGCGACGCGCCTTCCTGGCCCGTGCGATGGAGACATTGGCCTCATCGCTCGACTACCGCATCACGCTCACGCGCGTCGCGGAGCTGGCCGTGCCCGAGCTCGCGGATTGGTGCACGATCGATATCTTGGAGCCAGGGGCGCGTGTTTCACAGCAGCTCGCCGTGGCGCACGTCGATCCGGCCAAGGTCGCCTTCGCACGCGAGGTCGGCCAACGCTACCCGTCGGATCCAGATGCGCCGACGGGCGCGCCGCAGGTGATCCGCAGCGGCAAGTCCGAGCTGTATCCCGAGATCCCGATGGCGCTGGTCGAGGCCGCGGCGCGCGACGAAGGCCACCTGCGCATCCTGCGCGAGCTGAAGCTCGAATCGTGTTTGATCGTGGCGCTGCGCAGCGAGGCGGGTCGAAGCCTGGGCGCGATGACCTTCATCTACGCCGATTCCGGGCGGCGCTACACCGAAGAGGATTTGAGCTTCGCCGAGGATTTCGCGCGCCGCGCTGCGCTAGCCATCGAGAACGCGCGTGCGGCTTCTGAGCTGGAGGCCGCGCGCGCCCGGGAACAGGCCATGCGCGAGCGCGCCGAGCAGGCCAGCATCAGCAAAGATCACTTCTTGGCTACCGTTTCGCATGAGCTACGCACCCCACTCAACGTGATCCTGGGCTGGGCCGTCGTCTTGCGCGAGCGCGAGGTCACGCCCGAGATGCAGCGCGCGTTGGCCGTGATCGAACGAAATGCGCGCGCGCAGGCGCGGCTGATCGAAGATGTGCTGGATCTGTCGCGCATCAACAGCGGCAAGCTTTCCTTGACGTTGAGCGCGGTCAACGTCGGCGAGGCGTTGCGCGCCGCGGCGCTCGCGCTGCGGCCGGCGGTGGAGGCCAAGGGTATCACGCTCACCGTCGATGGCGTGGCTTTCGCCGACGAGGCGCTGACGATCAGCGTGGACTCGGATCGATTGCAGCAAATTCTATGGAACCTGCTGACCAACGCGGTGAAGTTCACGCCCAAGGCGGGAGCGATCGTGGTGTTTGCCAGCCGCGTCGGTTCCGAGGTGCAAATTCAGTTAGCGATAGCGGTGAGGGCATCGCGGCAGAGGTGCTGCCCTACGTGTTCGAGCCATTTCGGCAGGCCGACAGCTCCAGCTCGCGCCGTCATGGAGGCCTGGGCTTGGGCTTGTCGCTGGTGCGCCAAATTGCCGCCGCGCACGGCGGAACGGTGGAAGCCACGAGCGCGGGCCTCGGGCGAGGTGCAACCTTCGTCGTTCGCCTGCCAGCGCGCGCAGCGACCGAGGCGGCGAAGCCGTCGCGGCCGTCGCGCCCGCTTGCGCCGTTTGGCTCGGGCGCAGGCGGCCTGCTTTCGGACCTGAGCGTGTTGGTCGTCGATGACGAGCTCGATGCCCGTGAGCTCGTGGCCGAAGCCTTCAAGAGCGCAGGAGCCGTGGTGTATCTCGCGGCTTCTGCGCGCGAAGCGCTGGCGGTGATCGCCGCCAGCCAGCCCAACGTGCTCGTGAGTGACATCGGCATGCCGTTCGAAGACGGTTACGAGCTCATGCGTCGGGTTCGTTCGTTGCCCGCAGACCAGGGCGGTGAAATCCCGGCGCTCGCGCTCACCGCCTACGCGCGTACGGCCGACGCCCATCGCGCCTACGATGCGGGCTATCAACGCCACGTCGCCAAACCGGTCGATCCGCTGCAGCTGGTGCAACTGGTCGCAGGTCTGACGGGGCGTGCAACCCCGGTTCCGCGCTCTTGAGCGCCTGGATGGGCCGTTCGTAGGCCTGGAAATGCGTTTTTGGACTGCGGACGGCGGTAGCACCGTTGTAAAGATCGTGGCATCCTCGGCCGAGCCTACAGGGCCCCGCCATGCATATTCCGGACGGCTTTTTGAGCGCGCGTGTTGCCTTCGGCTATGCGGCGGTGTCGGCGCTCGCGGTCGGCGCGGCCTGCTACCGCCTGCGCGCGCAGCGAGAGCGCGGAGCGAGCGCGCTGCTGGGCGTGTCGGCCGCGTTCGTGTTCGCGGCGCAGCTGGTGAATTTTCCGGTTGCCGCCGGCACCTCGGGACATTTGATCGGCAGCGCGTTGGCAGGCGCCCTGCTCGGGCTACCGGCTGCGTTGCTGGTGATGACTGCGGTGATCATCGTGCAGTGCTTCGTGTTCGCCGATGGTGGCGTGTTCGCGCTCGGCGCCAACGTGTTCAACATGGCGTTGGTGGGTTGCGTGGTCGGCTACTGCTGTTACCGGCTGCTGTGCGGCGCCGCTCCGAGTCCCACTCGGCGGGTGGCGTCGGTGGCCTTTGCGGGCTGGTGCGCGGCCGTTGCGGGGGCCGCGAGCTGCGCGGCTCAGCTTTCGCTCGCGGGCGTGGTGCGCTTGCCGGTGGTGCTGCCCGCGATGCTCGGGGTGCACGGGCTGATTGGCGTGGGGGAAGCCGTGGTGAGCGCCCTCGTCGTCGCGAGCATTCTACGCTTTCGTCCGGAATTGCTGGAAGC
>Ga0247768_1000541_pt1 | contig 13586 bp, 10 predicted proteins | sample UWRJL016104C6_FD_179944 | JGI IMG/M metagenome (GOLD analysis project Ga0247768, IMG submission 179944) | Plant litter microbial communities from Arlington Agricultural Research Station in Wisconsin, United States - UWRJ-L016-104C-6 | ecosystem: Environmental > Terrestrial > Plant litter >... | reverse complement strand
ATGAGGGGGAGGGAAAGGGGGTGGTTCTGGATGAGTTTATGGAGATGTGGGAGAATGGTGTATGCGGCGTGTACGATCTCGGAAAGTGGGACTTTTGTTTTGAAGAATTGGTTAGGGATTGGGATGATTTACGGTAAATCTTCAAGATTGTACTTTTATTGTGGTAAACTTGTTTTGCAGCGGTGGTTTTGGCGCCAAAATCGAGTTATATCCACGGTTTTTTTTTCGGAGTGCTGGGAAGTTACGTCTTGCGCTGGTTAGAGTGTAGGCGTAAAAGTGGATTATCAATATCATTATTGCGAATATCTTTTCTGGCCCAATACACCCTAGATGGATCATAATTTTGTGAAAATGTGAAAATATTATTCGTTGGGCTAAGTTTGGGAGCGATATTGTGCGAAAATTGAGGTATGTGCGTGGTTTGGCATTGGTCTAAGTTGGTGTATATAGATGCAATCTATTGATTTCAGTGTGTGATGGTATATGCTCTTACTTCATAGCTAATGGAAAAAAGGAATACCCGCCTAGCTAATCTCCACTGAAGTGGCGGAACCTAAGAACTACTCCTAGAAACCGTAAGATGGGTATGGAGAAGAAATATTTGTTTGGGGTTTGGGGTATGAGCGTGAAGAGATAGGGACGGCGAAGTGAAATTAGGAAACTACCTCCAGAGGCTAACCGTGAAGAAAAGACACTCTAGAATGGTGAGAGCGAGAGGACGTTATAGATCATTTTTGTGTGGGAAAACTTGATGATTGGTTAGAAGAAGAAGAAGAAGAAGAAGAAGAAATGTAATGTGATGGGATTTGGCTAGTTTGGGTAACGGTGGTAGTCCTCAAATTACTTACGAAGTCCATTATGCTGCTAGCTATATTATATTGGGACGACGAAGCTGGACATGCTTACACTTTTATATCACTAATTGTGGCATGTAAAATAGGATGTCGAGCGACGGGTCGATTCTCAATCGTTAGTTGCTGTTAGAAACGTCTTCGGTTCGAGGTAGTAATCGAGTCCAGATTCAAGAACTTCTGCTGCCAAGCCTAGATCATTTTCTACATAGCCCGGAGGGAAGCGCATATGCTTAGCTAACCTGTCCACCCACAGATACCTACGTAGACGTGCCCCCATTAGCAAGTGACTAAACTGGGAGTATGATTCATATTAATATAGCAGAATAGATAACAGAAGAGGCGAGAGTGTCTGACAAAGATGAGGGTTGATGACATCAATCTTAGAGACTAGTGATGTTCTAGTGCCAGTGTACGACCTCCGAATGTTTACAATTCCAATTTCTTCATGAGTTGTTACACATATTGGAATATCTGTCCCAGACGCCGATTAAGCTCCTTATGGCCATGATATAACCTCGGAGCTAATTGATTAAACTATTTGATTGAGCACTGCTGTGCTTAGTACATCGGTTGAGGTATTTGTTGACTCTAGTGTGCGAAGAGTTGGCCTCTAATTTGCAAACCTGCGTATACGTTATGTCATAATGATATTAAACTGAAATCGCTCTTAAAGTATATATACCCACCTCTCGTCTGTTGTTCACTGCAGCTGCACATTCCCCACCATCCTTTCCATCAGTCAGTTCAATCCCAATCCCTTACCCACGTATCTCACGCGAATCACATCTCGAAGCACTGTGCTATCCTCTAATACACATACTATACCACTCCTCAACCAACCTATAAATCAATCGATCCATCGACCATTTAACCATTCTACATATCATGTCCCGCCAACACCCCGATAACGATAATTCAGAAATCCACAGCGAAGCCAGCATAATAATGCGCAAAAGACTCACCCTTCAAACCCGCTCAGAATCCGAATTCGACGCCGAAAAAGACCACCACGACTGGTACTGGCGCTACGGCTGGCCCTCCCTCCCCATCCCCCCCATTCGCACAATCCGAAGAGGCGCATACCCCATGGTCCCCGACTTCCTCGAAGTCCTCCTCCCAAAAATAAACCAGATACTAGAATTGCACGAGCTTCCTCCAAGTCACGTCTACCTCGCTTTCCGGTGCCCCAGACAAATCTCCGAAGAAGCGGGTCGCCAGAAAGCGTATCTCACTCTCGTCTGTCTCGTGTCCGTAATCGATACCCCAAGGTCCCCATCTCTCCAAACCCCTTTTCTTAATCCACAAAAGAACTCCAAAAATCTCCGGCCACAGCCTTCATGGCCATTGAATTCGTAGACCAGTCCGCAGAGCACGGTTTAAAAATCTATTCTTTCTCCTCTTGCAAACGCCTTCCGAACATGATGGCTCTGGGCGAAACCTGGGGTCACCATGCCCCGATCGTTGTTCAGGAATTTCTGAAGGGTAGGAAATTGGTTCTGTATTGAGTTTTTGTTGCGCGGGGTGTCGGAAGAGAAGGCGATGCCGACTGTGGTCATTTCGTCTGAGAGTGCGGATGATGAGGAGTGGTGGGTTGATGTTCTGCCGGGTATACGGAAGTATTTTCGTGAACATGGGTTAGGGTTTCAAGTTGAGTTGCTGAAAGGGGGGGGGCTGGTGATATGGATTGTGATGGAGAGGGTGGTGCATACGATTCCCGGTTTGGTATGTATACGTTTCGTGCTGAAAGATTAAAGGTCACATAGAGTTAGACAGGTGGCTGACGGAGTCAATAGATCTGGGATCTCTATTGGGAGGGGCCGGCCTATGTATACCTGGCTCTTAGGTCGTGAAATAAGTGGCCGGGAATGGGAACACGGTCAGATTATGTAGCTAACGTTAACGATTAAGAATGAAAGGGCTTTTGACGCCTACATAGGTACATGCAGATTCCTCTCTCTATGTTACTTGATTTCGAAAGCTTAAGATTATAGAATATCCTACCTAGTGCTAGATGGAAAAAATTACGTTTGGATAGGCAATGCGAACTGGCCAAATCGGACATTCATTGCCCGAAGCGGGAGTCTTGTTATACATAGCTCCGATGCGGAAGAGTAGACCATGAACCGGTGTGTTGGATGGGGGCCCGGTATGGCCAGCTTTCACAGCCTTGAATGTGAAAACAACATCACAGTGAAACCATTCTTGGAAAAAAAAGGTTGTTGTCTATTTACAAGTCGATGGAAGCAGCAGGACGTGCGAGATTGGCACGCCAGTGGTGTTTGTTGACAGGGTCTTTCTGGTAGATGTTGACTTCGAAGAACTTGTTATGGGTTTCGCAGCGAAAGTTCTTGAATCTTGACTTGATTATTTAAAGGGCCAGTTCTATCAGTTCAGAAGGTCCATGACATACGTATTCAGCTTCTGGAAGTTGGCCTGAATCAACTGGTTCTCCGTCACCTCCACGAAGTCCTCGCTCTCCCCTTCGAGGCGGATGAAGTAGCGTTTCCCCTCCAATGGACCATAGTTGACCTGGCGGACAAGCTGGACAGCAAATGGTGGGTTTTTGTCGGCGATGTCGATGCCTTGCTGCGGGGAGGAGTCTTTTGGGAAGTTAGCCCATGCCATGAAGGTTGTGAATTTGGACTCGTGGCTCAAGTACGCGGGACGGTAGGGTTGGATGGAGGAGCAGCAGAAGATAGAAGACATGTTGAATATGGGATAGAGGAAACGGAAGAGGTATTGGCAGTAAGCTTTGGACTTGAGAATTGAAGAAGCTTCCGACAGTTTCTGAAAACTAAGAGTCGTCTCCTCGCTCGATATCGCATTTTATATTCCGCTATTGCTGATACAAAGGTGTAAGCATGTCCAGCTTCATAGTCACAACCTAACCCAACTAGCAATATGATTGGCTCCGTAAGGAATTTGAGGCCTACCATGCAGCCACAGATGCGGGGCGCTGCAGAACTCCGGATCTGGTAAGCCTTGCAGATTTTGAGGCCTACCATCCAAACCAGCCAATCACATTGCATGGCTTCTCCTACCAATCATCACGTCTTCCTACAAAATAATCTATAAAGTCTCTCTCGTTCTTAACATTCTTAACTTTTTCTTCTTCACGGTCGGCCTCTGGAGGTGGAACCGCAACCACTCTTTCACTCTCCAACCGACGTTCATTACTCCTTTTTCGATTTTTTTTTTCGCGGCTGCCTCTCTTTCTGCTCTACATCTTTTCCTTCAGGCACCCAACTTCCCCCCCAGTTCCGTCTGAAGCCCTTCTATTTCCAGTAACAAACCACCTGGTTTAGATGATAACGAAGAACCGCATCATCATCATCAGCAACCCTTCCAATTCGTCGACCCCAGGTGGGTCTTATCCGGCAATGGAGGCCCATTACCGGAATACCATGCTTGGGCGCCTCCGCCAAGCATCGCTGCGCCTGCTGGACAGGATGACAGAGTTCGAAGAGAGGTTTCGCCGTCTTTTGCGCAGAACGTGGGAGAGGAATTTGCCTTCAACCAGTCTTTACAGGAATTTGAAAATGAAGAACAGCATGGAGATGGGTATACCGATGTCCAAGGTCCGTGGGCACTGTCTCAGACTCCGAACAGCAATACTATCAGCGAAAGAGCCGAGGGCTTCCAGTGCGAAGAGTGTCAAGACACGTTTTCCAAGCGGTATCTCCTGAAGTTAGTAGACTTCCTAATTCCTCTTAGAACTCCTTTCGATATGTGGTATCCTAACTTCCGTGCGTCCCGCAGCAAGCACCTCAAGAAACACAGTCCGCAATTTAGATGCGAAATCGGAGCATGTCAAGCAGCGTTCGTCCTTCGAAAGGATCTTACCCGCCATCAGGCAACATCCAAGCATCCAGAGATATTTCAAGAATCTCAACGGTGGTATTGTCCAGATCCACACTGCAAATACTCGATTGGACGAGGTGACGGGATAGCGAGGAGGGACAATTATCGGAGGCATGTCCAAACTCAGCACGGGGGTGCCTTCCGTGGTAGTGTAGAATAGTATACCCAGTCAAGTTAGACCAAATGCCATACCCATTTTCCTGTTGGTAAACCAAGAATTCTGATGATTCTCCCCAATCTGGTGGTGAAATGACGGTTCTTATAAGATAATTAGGAGATCAAGCACGAGATTCTGTAGGTCTGTTGGAATTAGTGAAAGTACCAATGATGCCCCAATGCCTAATACCCTCATCACCAATACGATCCAACGTGTCTAATAAGTTAGAGATGCCCACATTATGTGAAGTCTTCCATACCAATACAGACCCCATCCCCTTTTCAACCTTCCTAAATAGGCAACTTTCGGTCCCTGTCGAACGACTGTAAAACCAGAGCAAAAAGCAGAAAAAACGTCTACAGCATTCAACACCGTCGCAGAACCTTCCTAATTAGGCATGTTCAACTTTTTAAACTTCCTAATCAGGAAGGTTTCGACCTTCTGTTGGATACGGCAAGCTTTTTTCTACTTTTTACCTCCGTTTTTGCAGTCGTTCAACAGGGAGCGAAAGTTGCCTATTTAGGAAGTTTGGAAGAGCCGAGAAGGAATGTTCTTCTCATAACTTATCATGCGTGGAGAGGAAAGCGGGTTATAAGGCGTTAGACAGGGTACTAAACGCCCCTCAGATGTCCTATTGAATGATTTGAAATCAGGATTGAAAGAGAACGAGGCTTTGTCATATTTACCGTAATAGATGTCGAGTCGAACATCCATTGAACCCATAAACCTACCGAATATCTAATGAAACATACAACAGAATCATCCTGAATCTAGCTTACAAGAAGAACCTTTCACCCACTCCTCCACATCCAATCTACCACTCCTTCATCTGCTTGAGCTCCTTTTGCGTCGGCCTTTCCATCCTCACCACCTTATTGCAATTGAGCAAGCACAGCGGATCAAACGCCTGTTTGAGTCTCCTCATGGCATCGACCGTCTCCTCGCCCAACTCATGAGGCAAGTAGTCGCGTTTCACGAGACCGACGCCATGCTCGCCCGTGGTCGTACCCTCGAGTTCAAGAGCACGTTTGATCATGCGGTGAACTACGCCTTTGGCGATGGCGTGCTGGGATTTGTTGTAGAGGAGAATGGCTGGAGAGATGTGGTTAGCAACGGTTCATAGCACACCCCAAAGAAGCTCCTATATGAGACAATGTATACAAAAGGGGAATTGCTTGCACTTACAATGGAAATTTCCATCACCAACATGTCCCACAATACTGCCTGTCAAACCAGACTCCTTGATATCCTTCTTCGTTACATCAATGATTTCCGGTAGCTTTGAAATCGGTACCGCGACATCCGTCGTCCACACCGAGTCATCCTTCTTCATCCTCGCCATGACACTCCAAAGCGCCTCTTTCCTCGCGCTCCACAGCTCCGTGCGCTCCTGCTCATTTTTCGCAAACTCGAAGCTTTGGCTACCAGATTTCTTAGCTAGTGTTTGAACCTGAGCGATCTGCTCCTTAACCGACGCCGGCGTACCAGAGAACTTGAAAAACAACGTCGGAGCCTCTTTCCATCTCTTCGATGTTGTTCCAGCATCATTAATACAAGCCATCTGGACATCATCCAGAATCTCAATCGCCGCAATCGGCACCCCCGCCCCCACAACCTTAAACACGCAGTTCGCCGCATCCCGAATCGATGGGAACGCGCAAACCGCTACACTCTCCGCCTGCGGCTTCACTGTAACCTTCAACGTGGCCTCCGTAACCAACCCCAACGTCCCCTCACTCCCCACAAACATCCTCGTCAAATCATAGCCCGCAGAACTCTTCCTGGGCCGCTGCCTCGTCTTAATCACCGTCCCATCCGCCAACACCACCGTCAAACTAAGCACCCAATCCTTCATCGTCCCATACCGATACGCATTCGTCCCCGAACACCCCGTCCCCACCATTCCCCCAATCATCGCGCCCGGCCCTGGATCCGGCGGGAAAAACAGATTCGACTTCGCAAGCTCCTCGTTCAAAGTCTCCCATCCTACAGCCGGCTGAACCACGACATCCAGATCCTCAGCATGCAATTTCAAAATCTGATCCATGCGCCCAAAATCAATGCAAATCCCCCCCTTCGTAATCGCAAAATGGCCCTCCAGACTCGTTCCCCCGGAATACGGCGTAACAGGAATCTGCCTCTCATGGCAAACCTTCATAATCTTGCTCACCTCCTCCGTACTCTTCGGCCTCACAACGCAAAAAGGAATGTCTTCTGGGTTGAAAGGGTGCGAGGACCAGGCGGAGCCGGCATGGGCTTCGAGGTCTGGGCGCAGCATGGAGACGTTTTCTTGCCCGACGATCAGTTTGAAGTCCACCCATGCGGCTTCGAGGTTTCGGTGAGTGGCGTCGAGGACGAGGGGCTCGAGGGTGGAGAGAGGGGTTGTGGAGGTGTCGGGGGGGTGGTGGGGGGCACTGAAGCCTAGGAACCAGCCTGCTACGCTGCCGCCGACGAAAGCTGCGTGCTTGTCAGTATATAGATATATAATCCCCAGACCTTATCTCCTATAACGGTATTCTTTCACTTGAATGGAGAGTCCGCAGTAAGTCGAATTTCGAATTCCAATCCCCGTCGTCCATGGTTGGAAGCTCTTAATTCTCTCCACTTCACATTACTGGAATAAACATACCGGCAATCGCTGCAATAACTGGCTTCGCACTCCTCGGCTCCTTCCTCAACATCTCCTTCTGCCTCGCCTGTTCCCTCTGCACTCTCGCACTGACACTATCCCACATCTGAAAATGGAACGGTCTCTCATCTCGCTCCCCGCCCTTATCAAGATACCCCAATTCCTTTTTCTTCTCTCCCGATCCCGTTCCATTAGGATTCCCAGAGCTCTTGCACCTCCGTTGTTGCTGCTGGAGACATGCGCCAGTTCCGGTTCGTATTATTCGAGATGTTGCTGGGAGTCGCGCAGCTGTGCATGTTGAGAATGTGGAGGTTCTGAGGGCGATGGAGCTCGGGCGCAGGGCCATTGGGCGGTTTGTGATGGGTCGGAGAGGCATTATGGGTGGGGTATCATTATTTTGGCGTGTTTGAGTAGAGGAGGGGGAGCTTTTGGAGGTTTCGAGGGTTTGGAAAGAGCTTCCTCGGCTGTTCTTCGGCGGGAGGGTTCACGGTGTTTGCAGCGTTTGCGGGGTTGCGGCTTACCACTTTTGGATGGATCTACCAGTTGACTTTGATGCGCGAGATGAGGGTGGCTCTTAGGCGGGGAAATAAATGGCCGATGTTGGTGAATGTGAACCGTTTACTTCAGCATATATCTTCCCTCCACTACTAAGTAGAACATTATATAAACCTAACGTTTCGAAATCAAATAACCTAAATATAGGAATCTCTATGCATGCAGGCTTAGGAAGGCCTAATCGTAAGGTATCTGTAGTTTATGGGTAAGTTTTGTTTATGACCGATTTCGGCCACTTATCCCGACCTGAGAGGGTGGACAATCATATTTGTGCAGAATTACGAATTTCGGGAGGAACTGGGGGTTCTGCAATAGCAGAGTATCTAAGCTTAGGAACCTAGGTAGTCTAGTGAGCGCAGCGCACGTGCATACTGCTCACGTGATCTATCCATCCTCCCACCTGGGCACCTGGATAAGTACCCGGGACCTGAGGTCACCTACAGCCGGACAGATTGTTTTTGGTAGCGAAATACGAGAAGCAGGTAACCTCTCCATATAAGTGTAGAAATCAAACCTGGTTGTTGAATCGTGGGTAAGGGATTAGGGGAGATCACTTCAACTTCAAAAAATGTTCGAGAACTCTTGAAACCCGTCTCATCTCAGGCTGGGGAAAAAATGGCCAAATCTTGGTGTTCAATATATGTTTTCCCTCTAGTATTAAGTAGCGTAATATATGAACCTAAGTTTTCGAAATTAGATAACGTTAATAGAGGAATCCCCATGCATACAGGCTTCAAAAGGCCTAACCGTAAGGTATCTAGGGGTTTTAGATGGTTTTGGTGCATAATCAATTCCGACTACTACCCATTTTCCGACCTGAAAGCGCCTCTATAAATGTTTGTAAAAAAAAGAAACATCAAGTTCCAGAGCTGGTAGTATGTTGAAAGAATCTGCTGGACGACTTCTTTGTGGGTTGCTTAAAATAGGGAGAGGTAGCGTAAACTACACTAAAACACGTTATTGGAATCTTACCACAGCTCATTCTGTTCATCAGTAGAGCCATACTGTGGAGGAGTGATGTGGTTCAACACCAAAATTTCCAGCCAATGGGTCACGTGGCATAGGTCACTTGATTCAACATCAAGATGAGAGGTGAAGCCCCTAGGGGGCTTCACCACATTATGGACACCAGCGAACATTCACGGATTTCAGTTACATAGATCGACAGCAATATATTATATTATATTATAAAACCTCGATCCCTTTCGTCTCATGTCACTTCGGTTTATTCTAACATATCAGAATAAACCTCCTTCCATCCCATCCGCTTTCAAATCGAATTCAACACTCAAAGCTGAAGCGGCGCATTTTACGACTTTTATACTCCGTCCCTTCACAATACGGTACTTTTTAGAAGGCTACATTGTCTCTGAAGGGGCTTACTTCCTTGTCTACTAGTAACCCTGTCCCTTTCCCATAACTTCTCTTTCCCTCCAACCAAATCTTCAAGAAGACATTCATCTCAAGTATCAAAATTTCCTAAATAGGCAACTTCCGCTCCCTGTTGAACGACTGCAAAATCAGCAAGAAAACGACCTTTTCCCCCTACAGTATTCAACACAAAGACATCAGACGACGTAAACCTTCCCGAATAGGAAGTTTGAAGGAACTGAACCTACCTATTTAGGAAGGTTTTGTGATAGTGTTGGTTGCTGTAAGCTTTTTCGGCCGTTTTACCTCTGGTTTTGCAGTCGTTCAATAGGGAGCGAAAGTTGCCTATTTAGGAAGGTTGAGAGAAGAAGAGTATAGATTAGAGATAGGTTTATGGAGATATTGTGTAGAGAAATTTAGATGAAAAGAGATACGACAGTGGCAGAGAGTAGTCAAGAGGAGCTTTCTATCCGTAAACCTCGGAAAGACAAGTGAACTTTACTGCATGGTCCGACCGCAGTACTAAGTGACTTGAATTCATCACGGATTTTGCATAATTTTTATCTAAGCTATGTAGTACCACGGAGACATCGGTGGCTCACCGGCTGGCTCTCTGTTTTAGCTGTTGATCCAGGATGGGGCAAGTGGCGCCAAATATCGAAGAAACAACCGTACACCTCATACGTATATGTATTAGAACCTTTTGTAGCGAGATCATCAGGAAAAGAGGAAAGTGCCAAGAAAGTGGCCAGGGTAGGGGGCAAGTAGGCGAGAGGTAGGCGAGGTAGACGAGGTAGACCACGTCGACTACTAGTAGCCAATATATAGACTACTAGTTACCTACTAGTAAATAACGTATATAATTATAATAATTTAATATATTTATTACGCTAAAATATTACTTTTTTATTTTTTTATTTTTTAGCTTACGTAATAAATTTAAAGTTTTTACCTTAGTAAAAATATTCGCTAGCCTTCTAACTTCTTTAAATAATAACGAAATTTATTTTTTATTAAAGATTAGTAAGGAAATCTAATATTTTTATATTAGAACTATCTATTTAATTAAAAATATATTATATTAGTAGTTCTATTAGTTAAAGGGACTTAGAAATTATTTCTAAGTTTAAAGTTTTAATTTTCCCGCACGGACGTGCACGCCAAGTTAATTAAGTAGGGGTAGTAGGAAGTAGGCGAGGTAGACGAGGTAGACTACCGTGAACCACTATCGATATAGGCATTTCTCGCAAACGGGTGAACTACGTAGCCTACCCGCATATAGCCGTACCCCACCTTACCTAGCAAAAATACGGTCCTTCCTTTTTTCGTAATGGGGAGATTCTCTTAGCGTAAAGGAAGTTAGAACTCTTACTCTAATAGTAATAATAATACTAACTTTAACTCGAATACGAATATAGTAGCCTTTAATTTTAATCGCTTACTCCTATATAGACGTATAATAGAAATTATTACTATAATAAAAAAAGCCAAAGCCTACTTTAAATACGGTAAGACTAACGGCTACCTTCTTAATATAGAGAATATACCTTACTAAGACTAAGTAGCGAAACCCTTAAATAAGATATTTTACTTTACTTATTTAGCTAAAAATAATAATAACCCCTAGCGTTTTACTAGCTACGCGTATATAAAGATATAAAATAGGGACTCCGATACTAACTTTAATTTAAAAAATTAGTTAGCCTTACGGATTACCGCCTTAGGGGCTTAAAAGGCATTAATACTAAAGATAAATAGCTTACCCTTATATACGCTATTAATATTTATAATTAACGCCTAGCGTAATAAAAAAATAATATTAAATTATATATCGCCGTAAATGCACTTATTCCGGAATAGCCCCTTATTTATATTAAATAATTCTCGTTTAATTATTACCTACTTACCCTTAACAAACTTAAAAAAGGAGTAAAAATAAATATACTTATTAACTTCGGCGCTTCGTCCTTATTTATTAGCTAAAAACTAACTATACTATATAAATTATTTACCTACTTACTTATAACCCTAATCTAATTATAATTAGGCGACGGAGTAACTAGCTAGTTTATTACTTATATAGTACTTATTTAACTCTAGTATAATAGTTACTATAGTAAAGAAGTAGCTTATATTATTAATATAAAAGGATACAATATTATACTTAGCACGCCCTAGCTAAGCGCTTATAAACCTAATATTAACTAGGTAAATAGCTCTATAATATTTAACTCTAAATACTACTCAACTAACTACTTATCTTAAGGACCTACTACTATATAAGTAAAGGGAGTAAAGAAATTACTTATATAATTACCTAAATCTAACTAAAAGCGTTATAAGGGCCTTAATATTTATTATATCTCCGGACGAGTAGCCGTATTACTTACTAAAAGATATAGTACTTAAATAATTTAAATATATTTTAAATACTTCGTACTATTAGCTATATCGGAGAATAACGCCGATAATATAGTAAAGAAGCTTATAATAAATAGCCTAGTAGCCGACTTTAAAAAGTTTATATAAGCTAACTTTGAGAAATTCTATAATAAGCTAAAATAAGCGTATGCTAACTTTAAAGATATTAATAATAAAATTCTAAAATTTTTTAAAAAGTTTAAGAAGGTATTTATTGTGGCACTGTACACGATGGAGGCATACATATATGTGTGAGTGAATAGTCTAATTCATTAACTATATCCTATCTAGATGGGCTTATATAGCCCAGGCTGGGCCGAGAGAGTGTTGGGAGGTTCCTTCCCATGGGACATGACCCCCATGGGTGTACTTCCCCCAACACTTATAAGCTATTAATAATAAGCTTTACTTCTATTTTTAATAAGAATATCTTTATTAACTAGAGTAGCTAAGTATTTTTAAACTTTTATAAGACTCTCTTTTATTAACTTTTTATTAGTCCGTAATTTAGGGCGTTTAGTATTAAATAGTTATTTAAAAAAGATAAAGCTTTTAAGATAAGCGTTTATAGCTATAATAGTTTAAAAAGAGTATTAAGAATATTAAGGATTAGTTAAGTAAAAAGGCAGTTATTTTATAGCTATAAGTAAGCTTATTTATAGCTAGTAAGTTATTTTTACTTCTCTTATATAAGTAAGAAAAAAAAGGGAGTAAAAAGGGGAAAAAGTTATTTTAGAACCCCTAAGCCTAAGCGGTCTAACTATAAAATATACCTCTACTAAAGTTTTTAGAAATAGCTAGTTTTAAATATTAGACGAAGGGATTATAAACGATCTAAAAAATAAGCTACGTAGTAAAAATTATAGGTCGCGTAAGTAGTTAAATATAGTCGATATTATCGTAAGTGTAGTATAAGTTTATATCGCTAAACGAAGCTCCGCCGAGCTAAGTAAAGCCATTAATTCTATATTCGCTTGGTATAAGAGGAGCTTGGTCTACTATATATACTTAGATAACTTCGATAGTATTAGAGATTATAGAGGCTATCGGTGGTTTACACGCGGGTGGACTCTATAAAAACTAATCGCTCCCTGGATAGTGATTCTCTTTAACCGGTACTAGAAAGATTTCGGAGAAAAATCAGAATTGGTAAAACAAATCTTAAATATCACTTTGATACCTCGGAGTATTTTATAGTCACTATCGAACTTGCCAGCGTTTAGTGTGGCTAAGAAATTGAGATGGGCATCTAGGAGACAGACGGAAAGGGTTAAAGACAGATCCTACTCCCTTCTCGGATTGTTCAATATCCATATGCCACTCTTATATAGTGAGGGGCATACTACATTTTACCGCCTTCACGAAGAAATCGTCAAGTTAACCAGCGATCTATCGATATTCTATTGGAATCCTCCAGGCGGCAGTACAATGGACTCCTCTACAGATTCAGGTTTATTCGCTTCATCGCCTAAATTTTTCGAGTTGGCAGATAGTGTGGTTCCTAGGAGGATGCTCAAGGAAGAAAAATTCGAAAATCTGGCTCCTCGGTCTATCAATATAACCAACGCTGGGTTACAGATCGAGCTTCACTATACTCACCAACATCCTGACCCCGCAGAAGTGGGCTTCACTCCGAAGGTTTTTATTTTAAGGGCGAATCTTAATTGCGTCCATAGGGAGGATCGAAAGCAACAATTCTTCTTGGAATTAGCCCTAGAGAACAACGAAACCATATTAT
>Ga0247768_1000538_pt1 | contig 13626 bp, 9 predicted proteins | sample UWRJL016104C6_FD_179944 | JGI IMG/M metagenome (GOLD analysis project Ga0247768, IMG submission 179944) | Plant litter microbial communities from Arlington Agricultural Research Station in Wisconsin, United States - UWRJ-L016-104C-6 | ecosystem: Environmental > Terrestrial > Plant litter >... | reverse complement strand
CCGCGGTCGTTGGCCACCGCGAGGATGACCTTCTCGCTGGTCAGGTCCAGGGTGTTGTCGGTCTTGAGCACGAACCGCGAGAGATGCAGCTCGCCTTTGAACGGCGCGAAGTCCGCGTCCGTGCCGTCCGTCGGCGCGTCACCGTCCGGAGTGGACAGACGCGGCGAGTAGTAGAGGTACAGGAAGCGGTTGGTGGCGAAGTTCGGGTCCGCCGCGACGCCCTGCAGCCCTTCTTCGTCGTGGGTGTAGACGTTCAGTTTGGCGGCCACCGTGGTGGTGTTGCCCGCCGGGTTGGTGACCCGGAGTGTGCCGTCACGCGCGGTGTGGACCACGGACCGGTCGGGCAGCACCGCGAGGGACATCGCCTCGCCGAGCTTCGCCGCGCCGTTGGCGAGGGTCACCTGCTGGTAGTCGGCGGGCGGGATGGCGGCCGGGGCGGCGGCCACGTGTTCATGGGCGGAGTGGGGGGAGTTACCGGCCAAAGCGGTATGAGCGGGGGTTTCCGCGAGCACGAGGGTGAGCGCGATGCCGATGATCGGCAATGCGGCGCCCGAAAGCCTCGCCCACAACGGCGGGGACGAAGACATGGTGTATTCGATTACCTTTCCGGCTATCGGGAACAGGAACGATATGCGGGGTATCCGGACCGATTTTCGCGCGCGTTGGAGCACTGCGGGCACCTCACGGTGCCCGCATCCCACTCAACCCTTCTTGACGCCTATTTTTCGCCGGCGGAGAAGGCCGCGTCGAAGGCGGCCGCCGGCCGTTCGAAATTGAACTTGCGGATGAATTCGAGCGCCTCCGGGCCGCCGAGCAGGCGGTCCATTCCGGCGTCCTCCCATTCGATGGAGATCGGGCCGTCGTAGCCGATGGCGTTGAGCATGCGGAAAACGTCTTCCCAGGGCACGTGACCGTGCCCGGTGGAGACGAAGTCCCAGCCACGGCGAGGATCCGCCCACGGGAGATGGGAGCCGAGCCGGCCGTTGCGGCCGTTGAGCTGCTTACGCGATTCTTTGCAGTCGACATGGTAGATGCGATCGGAGAAATCCCAGAGGAAACCGACCGGGTCGAGGTCCTGCCAGACGAAATGCGAAGGATCGAAATTGAGGCCGAATGCGGGACGGTGCCCGATCGCTTCCAATGTTCTCACAGTTGTCCAGTAATCGTAAGCTATCTCACTCGGATGGACCTCGTGTGCGAATCGAACGCCCACTTCGTCGAAAACATCCAGAATGGGATTCCACCGGTCCGCGAAATCGGCGTAACCGCGTTCGATCATCGATTCGGGAACCGGCGGGAACATCGCGACGGTGTGCCAGATCGACGAGCCGGTGAACCCGATCACCGTGGACACCCCGAGCTTCGCCGCCGCCCGCGCGGTGTCCTTGATCTCCTCCGCCGCCCGCCGCCGTACGCCTTCGGCCTCACCGTCGCCCCAGATCCGCGCCGGCAGGATGGCCTCGTGCCGCTCGTCGATCGGGTGATCGCAGACCGCCTGCCCGACGAGGTGGTTGGAGATCGCCCAGACCTTCAGATCGTACTTGGCCAGGATGTCCAGCCTGCCTTGGACGTAAGTGTCGTCGGACAGGGCCTTGTCCACCTCGAAATGGTCGCCCCAGCAAGCGATTTCGAGGCCTTCGTAGCCCCATCCCCCCGCCAGCCGGCAGACCTCCTCGAACGGCAGGTCGGCCCATTGCCCGGTGAAGAGGGTCAACGGTCGTGGCATGGTTCCTCCAACTGATCGGCGGATCTTGTTTCCGGTGGTTCGGTCAGTCCTTGCGCGGGCCGCGAAGGATCGAGTTCCCCGCGAAGCTCGCGGTCGGTTCACTGCGGACTTCACTGTCCACATCGGAGAGTTCGAGGCGGCCGCTCTGGCCGTAGAAGTCGACCGGGTTCTGCCACAGCACCTTGTCGACGTCGGCGTCGGTGAACCCGGCGGCCAGCATCGCGGCGCCGGTCTTCGCCGTCTTCAGCGGATCGCTCTTGCCCCAGTCCGCGGCCGAGTTCACCAGCACGCGGCTCGTGCCGTGCTCCCGCAGGATCGCCACCATCCGGTCTTCGTCCATCTTCGTGTCCGGATAGATCGAGAACCCCATCCAGCAGCCGGACTCCGCGACCAGGCCGACGGTCACCTCGTTGAGGTGGTCGACGACGACCTTCTCCGGGGCGATCCCGGACTCCCGGACCACGGCCAGCGTCCGCTCGGTCCCGGCGAGCTTGTCGCGGTGCGGGGTGTGCACCAGCACGGGCAGTTCGTGGTCGAGCGCGAGCTTCAGCTGGGCGGCGAAGACGTTGTCCTCTTCCGGGGTCATCGAGTCGTAACCGACCTCGCCGACCGCGACCACCCGGTCCTTCTCCAGGTAGCGCGGCAGCAGCTCCAGCACCGGCAGGCAGCGCGGATCGTTGGCCTCCTTGGGGTTCAGCGCGATCGTGCAGTGGTGGCTGATGCCGAACTGCGCCGCGCGGAACGGCTCCCAGCCGACAAGGCTGTCGAAGTAGTCGGTGAAGCTGCCGACCGACGTCCGGGGCTGACCGAGCCAGAACGCCGGCTCCACCAGCGCCCGCACCCCGGCGTCGTACATCGCCTGGTAGTCGTCCGTGGTCCGCGAGCTCATGTGGATGTGCGGGTCGAAGATGCGCATCACGCCTCCAAATCCGAGTACTCCGGGACGACCAGGCCGACATCGGCGGGCACCGCGCGGCCCGCGGCGAGCCGTTCTTCGGCGAACGCCCGCAGCATGCGCGTCAGCTCCGGATCGGCACGTTCGGCGAGCCCGCTGATACCGGCCAGCGGGATGCCCATGAACACGCACTTGAGGACACCCTGGCGGTACGCGGGCGCGTCGAGATGGGCCGAGCCGTATGGGCCGAGTGCGGCGGCCACCAACCGGGTGTCGTTGGTACGCAACGCGTCCTGGATCAGCGGAAGGCCGCCGTCGCCGATGGACAACTCGGCGAGCCCGCGCAGCACGGCCCGCTTCTCCGCCGCGTCGCCGTAGCGGTAGAGGTCGGTGACCTCGGCCGTCACCGCGTCCTTGGGCAACTTCGTGAGCAGGACGACCCGGGCCGCGTCGTCCACGGTCCAGCCACGCAGTACGTCCACATCGGACTCAAGCGGGCCTCGGCCACACTTGCGCCCGGCCGCCGGGAACAGCGACCGGATCTCGGCCGGGTCCGCCGCGACAGTGTCCTCCGCGGCGGAGAGCCAGGCCTCGGCGCTCTCGGAAAGGTTTCCGCGCACCACTTCCCTGACCGTCATGACATCACCTCGAGTCCGGACGCCTGCCGCAGATAGCCGAGTGAATCCCCCGCCGCGGCCGGGGCGGCCTGGCTGTGGAGCGGGAGTTCGACGGAGACGAGCCCTTGGTAGCCGATGGCGCACAGGGCCGAAAGGGTCTCCGGCAGCTCTCCCCCGGAGCCACCGAGCACGTCGGTGAGGTGCACGTTCACCAGCCGCGTCCGCACGCGCCGCACCCGCTCCGGCGACGAACCGCCGTGCCGCCCGGTGCCGAGAGTGAGCCCGAAGAGATACGGATTGTCCAGGCTCGCGCACAACCTGTCGTAGGCGTCGAGGTCGGCGATGAACATCCCCGGCCCCGGCTCGAAACCCAGTGGCACATCGAACTTCTCGGCGGCTTCGAGCACCGTCGAGCACCCGGCGATCAGCCGGTCCCATGCCATCTTGTCCGGCACCCCGGGAGGGGTGATGCCGCAGGAGAACGACACCGCCTCCGCGCCGAGGTCGGCGGCCAGCGCGACCGCCCGCACCAGCAGGTCGACGCGGTGTTCACGGTCGGCTTCGAGCAGGGTCGGCGAGTACTTGCGCCACGGGTCGAGCAGGTAGGCCGCACCGGTTTCCACGACCAGGGACAGCCCGAGCCGGTCCAGGTCGACCGCCAGCAGCGCGACCTGGCGTGAGAGGTCCTTCGCGTACGGGTCGAGATGGTGGTGGTCGAGGGTGAGCGCCACCCCTTCGTACCCGAGGTTCGCGATGACCCGCAGCGCGTCACCGAGCCGGTGGTGGGCGAACCCGCTCGTCCCGTACCCGAACCGCAACTGTCCCCTGTGGACGTTCACGGTGTCGCCCAGTCCCTGAGCACCTCGTACTGGGCCGACAGCCCGTGCGGGCCGTCACCGGCCGGGTCCTTGAAAAAGAACCCCAGCTCGGCCACCGGCCCGGACACACCGGCCGCGTGGGCCTTGGCGAGGAACCGCGCCAGGTCCAGCACCAGCGGCGCGGCGAGCGCGGAATCACAGCCCTGCCAGGTGAACTGCAGGTTCATCCTGACCCCGAGAAAGCCGTCGAACAGCACGTGGTCCCACGATGTCTTCCAGTCGCCCAGCTCGGCGACGTAGTCGATGTGCACGTCGCCGTCGACGGGATGGCCGAGCGTTTCGGCGAGGACACGCTGCTTGGAGTTGTTCTTGCTGACCGCCGCGTCCGGGTCGGCCAGGGTGGCGCCGTCGCCCGCGCCGAGCAGGTTCGTCCCGGACCACGCCCGCACCCGCAGCGCGCGCTGCGCGAACATCGGCGCCAGCACCGATCTCAGCAGGGTCTCCCCGGTTTTCCCGTCTCTACCGGCATAAGGCACCCCGGTGCGGCGGGCGAGTTCGTCGAGGGCGGGCAGCCATGCCCCGGTCGACGGCGTGAAGTCGACATAGGCACATTCCGCGCGCATGGCCGCGTAGGCGTAGAGCGAGCTGGCCGGAAGCACCGGCTCGTTTCCCCGCAACGCTTCCCCCAGCACGGCCAGCGAAGCGTAAGCGGGGTGCGGCCGGACCGGCGGCTCGGTCGAAGCGACGTTGATGACCACGACCCGGGCAAGCTCGTGCCGCTCGCGGAACTCCGTGATGTCCGCGGTGAGCCGCTCGGCCTGCTCGGCTTGGGAATTCGTCTCCTCGCCGGTCACCCCGATCCGCAGATCGGCGTCCGCCGCCGCGATGTCCGCCAGGATCAGCGGCGGCAGCGAAGCGGGCAGGACCCCGGCGTGCACGAGCTGTTCGACCCGCTTGGCGAACGGCGTCGTGACGACGTCGTGCCCGCCGAATACCAGGTCCTGCCACGGCGTCAGCTCCGCGGCGGCGAAGTCGGGCAGTTCGCCGACACAGCCCGTCGGGGCCGCCAGCCCGGCACGCATCGCGGCGGCGCCGGTGACGGCGGTTGTCGCGACCGACCCTCTGGCGCCGATGAACCAGACCCCGACGCGGTGACGAGAATTGTCCGTAGCCATGGTTCCACCCAACTATTCGTGACTCACTTCGAACCGCTCTTGGAAATTCCGGACCGCCGTCGCAGCAGCAGGCCGAGGAAAACGAGCCCGCAGAGCACCGCGATCCCGGTGGGGATGCCGACGAACAAGCCGACGTCCGGGGTCGGCTCCGGCGCGGCCGCCACCGCCGCCGTCTTCACCACCGAGACGACGTCGACGGTCTGCTGGGCGGGTGACGGCTTTGTCGCGACCACCGTCACCGACCAGGTGCCCGGCGGCAACGGCTGCTCGGCCGCGTAGAACGCCTGCCCTTCCGCGGAGGCGACGAGCCGGATCGGGCCGATCGCCCGCCCGTCCCGTGCCACCGCGGACATCGTCATGTCGACCTGGCCGGAGACCATGTGGTGGTCGTTGACGTAGGTCACCACGGCCGTGACGCCCTGGGCCCCGTCACTGCCGACCTCGACCGTGATCGGCCCGCCGTGTGCCGACGCCGGTGCCGCGAAGGACACCAGGCACAGCAGGAGAAGCGAGCCGATCACGGCCAGGCGTTTGCTCATTCCGGCACCTTCGCGGGTAGCGGCCCGGACAGCCGCGTCACGATGACGTCGGTGTCGCGCACCAGGACGTCGCGTACCTCGGCCACCACGACGATCGTGGGATCCGCGGCCAGCGCCCGGAATCTGCCCAGTTCGGTGAGCGTCTTCAGGTCGTTGCCGTTCGCCTCGGCCTTGCGCACCTTGGTGAGCTGGGCTTGCAGGGTCGCCGATCCGACCGCGCTGAGCCTGCCGGTGACCCGGAACCGGTCGACGAGGTTCACCAGGTCCCTTGTCGAGGTGTCGACACCGAAGGAGACCGTCTGGCTGGTTTGGTTCCCCGCGTTGTCGACCACGTTCAGCGACAGCACGTGCAGCCCGGCGGTGAACTCGTACAGCGCTTGCAGCGTCCCGGACTGATAGGCCTTGCCGTCCAGCCGCGCTGTCACCGACTTGACGCCGGAGGTCGCGTCGGCGGCCTGCCAGGCTATCCGGAGATCCTGGCTGTCACCGTAAATCTGGCCGTCGGTCAGCCCGGACACCGTCAGCGTGGGCTTGGTGCCGTCGATCTTCGCCGTGACCGACTTGTCGGCCTCGACGTTCCCAGCCTTGTCCGTGGACCGGTAGGCGACGGTGTGGTCACCGTCCCCGGCAACCGCGACCGGTCCGGTGTAGACAGTCCATCCTTCACCGTCCAATCGGTACTCGGTCTTGCCGACCCCACTGCCGTTCTCCTCGTCCGCCGCGGTCAACGTGACCGTGACCGGGCCCGCGTACCAGCCACCGGCACCCGGACCGGTGGGATCGACGGCCGCGGTGGTGACCGGCGCGGTCCGATCCGGCAGCGCGCCGGACAGGTGGAAGTAGTCGAACTTGGCCGTCTTCGACGCCGTCTGCCCGACACCGAAGGCCATCAAGCCCACCTTGGCCCCGGCGACCGCGGTGTTGGTCACCGAGCCGAGATCGGTCCAGGCCGTGCCGTCAGCGGAGTAGGACCCGCGATAGGTGTTGCCCTCCTTGATCAAGCGGAGATACCACACGCCTTGGGTGAGATCGCCGACGTCGGCCTGCGGATCCTGGACGACGTCGCCGATCTCGCCGCGCAGTTCGATCCGCCGCGTGACCGCCGAACCCGCGGTGTTGTTCGTGACGTAGTCAAGCTTCACGTAATTGGCGTCATCGCCGTAGGCGATCAGGCCACCCTGCTGGTACGCCTCGTTGAACGCGCTGCCGTCGACCTTGGTCTCCATGACCCAGTCACCGGTCGGCGCGTTCTGGAGAGTGAAGTTCTTCGGCGCGGAGTTGTCCGAGCCGTAGATGTCTCCCTTGCTGGTGTCGATTTCGAGGTTTCCGCCGGTCACCCGCTGTGCGGCCGGGTCGGGCCGCACGATGGTGCTCCAGCGGCAGGTGTCGAGCGAGGTGCCGTCGAACTCGTCGCCGGGGCTCGACGCCGTCTCGTCCGGGGTGAGCTGGAACGAGTCGAACGCGGCGTCGATGACCGGCCGGGTTCCGGTGCTGGCCAGCGACATCAGGCCGATCCGGGGGTTGGTGATGCCCGCGATCAGCTTGTCGAGCTGCGGCATCGGTGTCCACGTCACCCCGTCCGCCGAGTACGACCCGGCGATATGCGTGCCGTCACTGGTCATCCGCAGGTACACCGTGTCGGTGTAGGCCGAGCCCGGCGCGGCCACATTGGACTGCGCGACCTCGTTCGGCGCACCGCCCTCTTCGCGGATGAACTGGAACACCCGGCTATTGACATCGTTCGAGCCCTGCGCCTCGATCATCATCTTGGCGTAGTTGTCGTCGTCGCCGTAGAGCACGAGACCGGCTTGCTGGTAGGCGTCGCGTGCCGCGACCGTCACCTTCGTGGTGGCTTCCCACGGCCCGCTCGGGGCGGGCTGCAGGACCAGGTTCGGCACGGGCTTCGAGTTGTCGGTGCCGTAGATCTCACCGAGCGCGGTCGGGATGTGCAGGCTGCCGCCCGAGACTTGCAGATCCTGGTTCTCCCGGACGACCGTCCACTTGGAACGGTCGAGCGCGGTCCCGCCGAACCCGTCGGACTTACCGCCGAAACAGCTCTGTCCCGGCGAAGCGACGGCGATCGGCACGTGTTCGGTGCGCGCCGCGCCCCGGCTGTCGGTGACGGTCACCGACGCGTCGTAGTTGCCCGGCGCCTGGTAGGTGTACGACGTGTCGGGCGTGGTCGGCTTCGGCGCGCCCGCGACCCCGAAGTCCCATTGGTAGGACAGTGGGTTGTCACCCTCGGGGTCGGTCGCGGCGCTGTGGAAGTCCACCGCCAGCGGCGCTTCCCCGCTGGTCGGCGTCGCGGTGAGGGTGATCGTCGGGCGCTGGTTGTCGGTCACGCCCTTGCCGAGGAAGTCGACCCAGTTGACGTTCAGCAGCCCGCCGTTGTCCGTGCTGCCCGCTCGTTTGCGGGCCACGAAGAACAGTGGTTCGCTCACCGTCCGCGCGGAGAGCGCGAGCGTCACGTCGGTGTAGGTCTGCCAGGCGCCGGTGGCGGGCACGTCGGCCGTCCCGAGCAGTTGCCCGGCCGGGGTTCCGGCGTGCACCTCGATGACCCCGCCACCCGAGCCGGAAGCCGCCCGGAAGCGCAGGCTGTCGATGTTGGTCAGGTTCGCCGGGTCGAAGGACCAGTAGTCACCGTCCTCGATGGACCCGATGTCCTTGAACCCGCCCGCGGTGTCACTCGCGGTCTCGACCTGGACCCCGGGATTGCCGGTGCCCGTGCCGTCCGCGACACGGCCTGTCGCGTTGAAGTACTCCGCTTGCTTGTGCTTGGGCTGCAGAATCGCCTGGCCGCGGCCGGTCAATGGCTGCGCGCCGCCAGGCCCGCCCTTGTCGGTGTACGACGCCTCCAAGACGTAGAAGACGTTGTCGCCGTCGCCATGCCCAGAGGACAGCGTCGTCTGGACAGTTCCGTCACAGCCCGTGTACTGGTTCAGCGGGTGGCCGTGTGTGTCGTGGCCGAGGATCGCCTGAAGCTGCACGCTGCCGCAGTCGATCGTCCCGTCTTCGGGGTCGGTGACCGTGACGCTGTACTTCACCTGGTCGCCGAAGTCGAAGAACCCGCCGTTGGGTGGCAAGTTCAGCGTCACCACCGGCTGGTTGTTTCCGACGACGATGGGCACGCTCGCGCTGGCCGTCTTGCCGTTGGAGCCGGTCACCGTGAGCGTGGCGCTGAAGTTCCCGTTGGCCGGGTAGGTGTACTGCGGGTTCGCCTCGGTCGAATCGACCGTTCCGTTGCCGTCGAAGTCCCACGCGAAGGTGACCGGGTTGCCATCCGGGTCGCGCGAGCCCTCGCTGGAGAAGCGCACCGTGAGCGGCGCCGTGCCGGACGTCTTGTCCGCGGTCGCTTGGGCGATCGGCGAACGGTTGCCGCGCACGTAGTCGATCCGGTAGACGCCCGAGTCCTGGTTGTCACCACCGAAACCCGAGCCCCATTCGATCAGGTACAGGGCGCCGTCGGGGCCGTACTTCATGTCCATCGGCTTCTTGAAGCTGAACGACGTCAGGATCTGGTTGATGTCGACCAGCTGGCTGCCATCCTCGTTCAGCTGCATCGAGAACAGCTTGTCGGTGTTCCACTCGCCGAAGATCGCCTTGCCGTCCCAATAAGCAGGCCACTTGCGATCGGAGGCCAAGGTCTCGTCGTACCGGTAGACCGGGCCCGCCATCGGCGCTCCTTCGGAGCCGAGCTCCGGGAACTTCGGTTCGCCGTTGTAGTGGCCGTAGACCATCGCCGGGATCGCGGGCGGCAGGTCGACCAAGCCCGTGTTGTTCGGCGACTCGTTCTTCGGCGCGGCGCAGTCGAACGGCGCCCCGGAGACCTTGGTGTCGAAGTCGTAGTCGACGTACGCCTTGTTGTCGCCGATGCAGTACGGCCAGCCGTAGAAACCGGGCTGGTTGAGGATCTGCCATTCGACGGTGTTCTCCGGCCCGCGGGCCGGGTTGGCGGTGCCCGCGTCCGGGCCGTAGTCGGCGACGAGCAGCTTGTGCGTGCCGGGGTCGATGCCGATCCTGAACGGGTTGCGGAAGCCCATCGCGTAGATCTCCGGGCGCGTCTTCGCGGTACCGGCCGGGAAGAGGTTCCCGGCGGGCACGGTGTAGGTGCCGTCGGCCTCGGGGTGGACGCGCAGGACCTTGCCGCGCAGGTCGTTCATATTCGCCGCGGAGCGCTGGGAGTCCCAAGTGGACCGTCCGGCACGCTCGTCGATCGGGGCGTAGCCGTCGGAGGCGAACGGGTTGCTGTTGTCGCCGTTCGCGAGCCACAGGTCACCGTTGGTCGGGTCGAAGGTCATGCCGCCGCCGTGGTGGCAACATTCCGCGCGCTGCACGGGTACTTCGAGCAGGATCTTCTCGCTCGTCAGGTCGACAGTGCTGTCGGTGTTGACGGTGTACCGCGAAAGCCGGTCGACGTCCTTGCCGTTCGGCGAGTAGTAGAAGTAGATCCAGTGGTTCGTGGCGAAGCCCGGATCGAGCGCCACCCCGAGCAGGCCGCTTTCGTTGGCGGTGAACACATCGAGGTGCGCGGCGGTCACGACGCCCCCGGCGCCCGGCTTGACCACCTTGACGTCGCCGAGCCGGTCGATGTAGTAGACACGGCCGTCCGGCGCGATGTCGAGCATCATCGGGTTCGACGTGTTGTCGTCGAGGGTGACCTTCTCGAAGCTGCTGTCGAGGCTCGCCGAGCAGTCCGCGGGGACCACGCCGGCGGCGGTCTGGATGCCGCCGAGCAACAAGTGCAGGTAGTTCGGCTCGCTGTAGGACGCGGCGTCGTGCCCGAGGCCGGTGTACCAGGATCGGCCGCCTTCGTAATCCTGGCACCAGGTATTGGGGTGGTCGAAGCCCATTGTGCCGCCGGTGTACGACGTCTCGTCGAGCGAGGTCAGGACGTGCACGGTCTTACGCGGGTCGGTCTGGAAGTCGTACCACTCGTCGGTGCGGGTCCACTTCTCCGGCAGGCCCTTGGTGGCCGGGTGCGCCGGGTCTTCGACCTTGACGACGGCTTGCTGCGGGGTCGGGTGCTGCTTGAAGTAGGCGCCGACGAGCTTGCCGTAGAAGGGCCAGTCGTATTCGGTGTCGGCCGCGGCGTGGATGCCCGCGTAGCCACCGCCCGCCTCGATGTAGTGCTCGAACGCGGTCTGCTGGGCGTCGTTCAGCACGTCACCGGTGGTCGAAAGGAAGATGACCACCTTGTACTGGGCCAGGTTCGCCTCGGTGAAGACACCGGCGTCTTCGGTCGCGTCGACGGTGAAGTTGTTGTCCGCGCCCAGCTTCTGGATGGCGGCGATCCCGGTGGGAATCGAGTCGTGCCGGAAGGCGGCGGTCTTCGAGAAGACAAGGGCTTTGAAGGACGGGACCGCGGCAGGGGCCGCGGCGGTGGCGGGCACCGCGCCCAGCGAGAAGATGACAACGATGGCGACGAACAGGCACCAGATACGTCTCAGAGCGCTCATGTCCCGGCTCCTTCGATGGCGGTCCAGACACTCTTCGCCGACGCGCTCGCCTCGACGGCGGCCAGGACACGCTGCACCTGGAGGCCGTCGGCGAACGACGGCTCCGGGTCACGCCCTTCCGCGATGGCGACCAAGAGGTCGTGGACTTCGTGGGTGAACGAATGCTCGTAGCCCAGGCCGTGGCCGGGCGGCCACCACGCGGAGACGTAGGGATGGGTGGCTTCGGTCACCAGGATCCGGCGGAACCCCGCGACGTCGGGATCTTCGGTGTGGTCGTGGAAGGACAACTCGTTCATCGACTCGAAGTCGAAGGCCAGGCTGCCGTCCGAGCCGTTGACCTCGATGCGCATGGCGTTCTTGCGGCCGCTGGCGAACCGTGTCGCCTCGAACGAGCCGAGCGCGCCGGAGTCGAACCGCGCGGTGAACAACGCGGCGTCGTCGACGGTCACCGTGCCGCGCTCGGCGGAGGCCTCCGCTTCCAGCCCGGAGGAGGACGCGACGAGCGGGCGCTCGGTGATGAAGGTTTCGGTGAGCCCGCTGACCCCGGTGATCCGCGAGCCGGTCACGAACTGCGCCAGGTCGATGATGTGCGCGCCGATGTCGCCCAGCGCGCCGGACCCGGCCTTTTCCTTGTCGAGGCGCCAAACCAGCGGGAACTCCGGGTCGACGATCCAGTCCTGCAGGTACTGCGCGCGGACGTGCCGGATGGTGCCGAGGCGGCCGTCCGCGATGAGCTTGCGCGCCAGCGCGAGCGCGGGGACCCGGCGGTAGTTGAACGCCACCATCGACCGGATCCCCTTGGCGCTGGCCTTTTCCGCGGCCTCGGCCATCGCGACGGCCTCGTCGACGGTGTTGGCCAGCGGCTTCTCGCACAGCACGTGCTTGCCCGCGGCGAGCGCGGCGATCGCGATCTCCGCGTGGGTGTCCCCCGGGGTACAGATGTCGACCAGCCCGATGTCGTCGCGGCTGATCATCCGCTTCCACTCGGTCTCGGCCGACTGCCAGCCCAGTTTCTCGGCGGCGGCGGCCGCCTTCCCCGGGTCACGGCCGCACAGCGCGACCATGGCCGGGGTCAGCGGGACGTCGAACACCCGATGGACGGTGCGCCACGCCTGGGAATGCGCGGCGCCCATGAAGGCGTAGCCGATCATCCCGACGCCGATTCGTGCGGCTTTCTCAGGCATGGGCACACATCCCTGTCATCTGAAGAACTCTCCTCAGCCGGAAAAGACGGTCATTCGAACGAGAACGGCAGGTACTTGTCGACGTTGTCCTTGGTCACGACCGCCGAGAACAAGGTGACCGAAGCGGGGATCTCCTGCTCCGCGAGGCCGTCGAGCCCCTTGGCCTGGCCGAGCTGCCGGGCCAGGCGGATCGCGGACGCCGACATCGTGGGCGGGTAGAGCACGGTCGCCTTCAGCACCGACGAGTCGGCCTTGATCTGCTCCATCGCGGCCTTCGAGCCGGCGCCGCCGACCATGAAGAAACCACTCCGCCCGGCCTGCTGGATCGCCTGCAGCGCCCCGATGCCCTGGTCGTCGTCGTGGTTCCAGAGCGCGTCGAACTGCGGGTGCGCCTGCAGCAGCTCCGCCATCCGCGCCTGTCCGGTTTGGACGTTGAACTCGGCGGCGGCCCGGCCGACCTTCTGGATGCCGGGGAAGTTCTTCAGCGCGTCGTCGAAGCCCTGGGTCCGCTCGCGGGTCAGGTCGAGGGTGTCGATCCCGGCCAGCTCGACGACGGTGCCCTTGCCGTTCAGCTTCTGCCCGATGTAGGTGCCCGCGTTGAGGCCCATGCGGTAGTTGTCGCCGCCGATCCAGGTCCGGTAGCTCTGCGCGGAGTCGAAGATCCGGTCGAGGTTGATCACCGGGATCCCGGCGTCCATCGCCTTGCGCCCGGCCGTGGTCAGCTGCTTGCCGTCGGCGGGCAGGATGACCAGGACGTCGACCTTCTGGCTGATCAGGGAGTCGACCTGACCGGCCTGCACGGCGGCGTCGTTCGAGCCCTCGTTGACGACCAGCTTGACGTCCTTGTACTTCGCGGCTTCGTTCTTGGCGTTGACGTTGATCGCGTTCAGCCAGCCGTGGTCGGCCTGCGGCCCGGCGAAACCGATCGTGACCAGCTTCCCCGGCTGGGTGTCCGCGGCGTTCTGGGCGGGCCCGGGGGCCGGGGCCGCCGGTTCGTCGGAGTTCCCGGTGCAAGCCGCGGCGACGGCCCCCACGCCGAGCGCGGACGCTGCCGTCAGGAAACCCCGGCGGTTGAGCCCGGATCTGGGAGTGGTCATGGCGAAGTCCTTTCACTTGAAGCCGAAGCACGGCGCTGAACGAGCACAGCGACGACGATGATCACGCCCTTCGCGATCTGCTGGACCGCGGTGGGCAGGTTGTTGAGGGTGAACAGCAC
>Ga0247768_1000537_pt1 | contig 13630 bp, 11 predicted proteins | sample UWRJL016104C6_FD_179944 | JGI IMG/M metagenome (GOLD analysis project Ga0247768, IMG submission 179944) | Plant litter microbial communities from Arlington Agricultural Research Station in Wisconsin, United States - UWRJ-L016-104C-6 | ecosystem: Environmental > Terrestrial > Plant litter >... | reverse complement strand
CCCATGAGGGGATCAACAACTGGGGAAGCGAGTGGCAATCACCTCCCCGATTGGGTGGAAATTCTTCCGCTTCGGGAACACCACATGATGATTCTACTGGTTTGGCGCTCCTTGGCATGCAATATACACAAATTGAGGCGCCACTTTCCCGTATCAAACATTGAGAAGATGTGGCATTTACTTTGCGAGCCAAAAATCAAAAGTCCGAAAGTTAGAGCGGGGCAGATGTGAACGTTCTTGTGTTATGTTGAAGCGTTGAGGCCCCAAATATTCGGCTGTTGATCGTCCTTTGGAATGCTAGACATGGTTAGCGGTCACTTCTATGCCTCTGGCGCGTCCCAATATTTGCTTTCTGTTCCTCGGGTACCTGCTTACCGATCTGAAGGTTTGAATCGCTAATGCCGGACCAAAGCGCCATAAATTGTCGATGGCGCCGGCTTTCTGGGCAAAGTACGGTTCGCTCAGAAATATAGAGAAGCCACTTGGCTTTCCCCGGCTTTTGCAGAATGTTTATCACGACTTCACTTCTTCTTCCTACAGGAGACTTTGGTGTTTACAGCCATTATTTCTTTCTACATTCCTCGGACACAGGTTTATAGTTTCCGTCCGCACACCAGGATCGTGGCTACGATGAGCATGAGATAAGGAACAGAAGTGCTTCTGTGCCACACAATTATCGAACGACAGTCCTCCTGTGTGCCTGTTTAACTGGCCAATAATTCTGGACTTCGATAAATATGGCCACCTCTATCTTCAACCTCCCCAGCACCCTTCTCGCCCTCCTCGCACTCTCCACGCCAATCTTCTCCCAGTGCCCACTTTACCAAGATTTTGCCCAACAACGGCATCCGCCTTTCTCAACCGGACGCTTCAATCTTTCCTACCAACGACCCGTGGAATCATGTCGGACGTTCCCGTTACAGGATCTGGAAGACACGATTCAGAGGGTAAAGAGAACGATTGTAGATCCGGATTTGGCGAGGTTGTGGGAAAATACGTGGCCGAATACGCTGGATACGACGATTGCATGGAGGGGCTATGCGAACCATAGTACCACGAGTGAGCAGGAAGGCGAGGTGGTAGACGGGTCATATAATGAGAGTTTGGTAGGTGACGAAGGGACGACTGACGAAGAGGGAAATCAGATGTGGGAGGAGATCTTAGCGGGGAATGGAAATAATGGAATAGAAAATACTGGGGAGACGGAAGAGTACCCAGAGAGCGTAAACGATCAAATCGAATATAACGGCCCACCATCGCGACGACGGAGGAGAAGGGAAACCAGAAAAGAAAAGAGGCAGGAAATTCAGTCAGACGCTGCGGCCTTACAGCCAGAAGTGCCTGCAGAGAAAGAAGAACAAGAAGAATTGACATTTATCGTAACGGGCGACATCGAAGCAATGTGGCTGCGCGACTCCGCAAACCAACTCCAGGCCTATGTCCCCCTCCTAAAACCCAATTCCAGCTTCGACAGCCTAGCCAGCGTCTTCCGCGGCGCCATCAACCTGCAAGCGCGCTACATCCTCGAAGCCCCCTTCTGCAACGCCTTCCAAGCCCCCGCCGAAAGCGGGTTCCAAACTAAGAGCTCCATGAACAGCGACATGATTTCCCCTTCGTACGACTACTTCAAGGTCTTCAGCTGCAACTGGGAACTCGATTCTTTGGCCTCGTTCCTCCAGCTCTCAGTCGACTACTACCAAGCCACCGGCGACTGGGAGTTTTTTGGTAAATGGAATTGGATTGAGGCGGTGCGGACTGTGCTTTCTACTGCTGAAAGCATGCGCATCGATTCGTACAAGGAGAATGGGGATTGGCAGCATACGCCATACACGTACTGCGCTCCGTACGGCGGAACACCGATCAATGATTGTACTGGAAGTCCGCACAAAGGACACATCGGGCTGGTCCGCAGCTTCCATCGGCCCAGCGACGACGCCTGCATGTTCCAATACCTCATCCCGTCCAACATGATGTTCAGCCATGCCCTCAACGCCTCCTCGCAAATCATGGCTCAGCTCGAGTCCTCTGGTAACGAGAATGTCGGTAATCTGACAACCTGGATGCGCCAAATGTCCACTGAGATCGCGACTGGAATCGAAACCTATGGCGTCGTGCAAGACCCCAAATACGGCCCCATCTACGCCTACGAAGTCGACGGCTACGGCTCCGCAAACCTCATGGACGATCCGAATATCCCTTCTCTCCTCTCTGCCCCCTTTCTCAATTACCTTCCCGCCTCCAACAAAATATACCAGAATACAAGACGCAAGATTTTGAGTAAGGATAATCCGTATTTTGCGTGGGGACCCGTGATTTCGGGGGTTGCGAGTCAGCATACGCGACCGGGGAAGCCGTGGCCGATGGCGCTGGTGATGCAGATTTTGACGAGTGGGGAGGAGGAGGAGATTGTGGGGTGTTTGAGGATGTTGGTGAGGGGTAGGGGGGGGTTGGGGTTGATGCATGAGAGTGTGGATCGGGAGAATGAGGGGATTTGGAGTCGGCAGTGGTCAGTATCCATTCTTTTCCTTTCCATGTTATTGCTGTTTTCATTTTTTGGTTTTTGGGGCGAAGGGGGTTTTTTTTATTGGGTTTGAGCGGTTGCTGATGATGAGTTATAGGTTTTCGTGGGCGAATGGGCTGCTGGGTCAGGCGATTCTGGACTTGGAGCAGAGGATGCCGCATATTCTCAAAATGGGATTCCAGTGACCGGGAATGGATTGGGGGTTTACATGATCTTGTTGGGGGTTTTCTTGGGAAAGGCGTTTCCGGCGTGAGGCTCATCATTTCATCGAGGTCAAGATCTATCTCTACATGGGAAATGGCGTTTCTGGCTTGGTCTCATCGATTGATTTATCGAGTGTTTGGTGGTATTGGAAATCTCGCATTTATCACTTTCTGGAGTTCTTGGGTATCAAGTCGCGTCTCGTTTCTTCACATTCATATCATATTTACGTCTTTTCGATTCATCTCTTCCTTTGGAATGTGTCGATGGCCAACTTCTATCCGGTAACGGTTTTCGGTGTACCAACTAACAACCGATTATGTCCCAAGGAGCCTGACAACTTGACCACTTCCACCTTATTTTCATTGGAGGACTATCTGATAATCTCAATCTAACTCTTTGCTCGTTCACCAATATACTTTTCAGCTTGCGCGAGAATATTCAGACGCGCGCAATCTAAGAGGTCGGTAGAAGCCTTTAGGCCAAGCTGAATCCTTCGCGGCACGGCTCGAAGCGGACATCGCATCTAGATGTAAGGTCTCTCCGCTCAGTCGGGGCTCGTTCGTTTTACTTCACTCTTTTTTTCGCCCGCATAAATTTAGAAGGGCGAGCAATAGACATTTTCGTTTCCATTCGTGCTCCATTCAAAATGTCGACGGTTACAACCAATTCCGATCCTACCTTCACCCCGCTTTCCTGTTTAGGTCCTGAAGTCTTGCCAGTTCAAGAAGCAGCCGATACATGTATATGCTCATATCGACCTGACGAAAGGCTTTGCCAAACCAATCCCGCCCTTGCTCTGCCACTTCCTTCGCTATCGCTTGCCCCTTCTTGTTCAGCAGAAGATACTGGACCAGTTCAGGAAGTTCTTCCATGCTTTGGCTGACGGGTATGTAGTGTACCCAGGGCATCAGTCGGTCATCATGCCATTCCCTGAAGAGCGTTTGCTTCAGCGGGGCAGATTTGGAAGCCAGAAGCTGATAGTATCGACCGCTGATGCCGTTTCCATCAATATCGAATGCCAGTCGGGATTGAAGTGGTTGATTCTTATCGGCCCATGCCTTGATTTCAAAGTAATCCTTCTGGTCCCTGCAAAACTTTTTCTCGCATTGGAATACACGAGTGAATGCGACATCGAATAATCTGCTGTTCAAAAATCGGGATTGGACTCGCTTGATGGCTCCACCGACGTTTCTGAGGTAACTATAACTCTTTGACTGCAGGTTCTGGGCCAAAGTCACAAATCTCTGGCGATGATAGTGTCGCCATTGATTGTTGATAGCAAAACCGCCAGTGGTGGAGCCAGCCCAGTAAAGATTGTTTTGCTTAGTGTCCCATTCGGGGTCATGGGATCCGTCATAATGAAATTCATTCTCGATGTAAGCGGGGCTCGGGATCATGATATCTCCCATCGCGGAAAGCGATCCGGTGGACAGCACCGGAACCAACCCTTCGATCAGCCGAAATGTCGTAGGGGATATTCCAATTCCGTGCATGTCGCGGTACTCCGGTCGTCGACATAGATCCATGTTTGTAGTGCGATCTGCAACGAAAGGTAGTCCGAAAGTCTCCACTGTGCTTTTCGCTTGGCCGCCGTCGTCCCGCCGCTGAATCGAACAGTACTTTGTCACTGTGTCCCATACTGGCCGATGGGACATATCGGTAATAGTAAAATTCTCAGAACCCTTTCCTTCCAATGTTTGCGGCGGTATCAACACCCGCGGCTCGTCGAAGTGATTCACAAGGAACTTCACGTCGGGAAGCTTGATCATCAGATCTCCCAACACTTTATCAAGTAAAACACCGATGTGTCTGTCAAACGAACGGTGGGCATGAGTGCAACTGGTCTTCCCAAGTTTGCCGGAGAATTCGCAAAGCCAAAGCTCGCTATTTGATTTGGCGTAGACGGAATCCATAATCTCCTGGATCTGGCTCCCACTAATATTCTGAAATGGCGAGATGGCTTGGTGGATCATGTCGAAATCGTCGATTACAGGCGACTGGTGGGATACTGCAAACTCATACCAGTCTTCAAAGCCCGGCGGCGGCTCTTGCCTGTATCTCCTTTGATACTCGCGGTAGGCCGCTGTGTAATCTTTAGATTGCTTCTTTTGGAAGGCTTCGAAATTGATCTTGGCTTGATTGGCCAAGGCCTCAACTGGATGGTGCTTCTCTGATCGATCAAAAGCATGTTGAGCGGCAGAAGAGGATTTGAGGATTGCCACTTCATTGGCTATATAAAGACAGAGGGGGACCAGTACAAATATCCAGAGGAAGTACCGGCCTTTAGACTGCTTAGGGACCATTGTGATGACTAGGGAAAGAGAAACGAAGGAAGCAATCACAGATGACACGGCAGGAATTTCCGAAGCCTGTTTGAACGGATCCATGGCCGATACCAGAGCGAATGTCACTATCGCTGGGGCTATGCACCAGGTTGTATTGCGGGCCTGAAATCTAATCAATACCTTACCGGTAGTTGGATTCGGGGAGGCACCTACCGCCCGAATGATTGAATACCAGAATACCGCCTTGGCACAGCATGATAGCAAGATATACCAAATGCCATCACTACCGGGTCCATATGCAACGAGCTGGATTCCGGATGCAACAATCAACAATGCTCCGGTCCTCCACGAAATCCTAGCAATCTCATCCTCGACATTTTCGATGCTAGGGACAAGTTTCGAGACTTTGGTATTCGGATCGAACGATATATATACGCAAAAGAGAGCGAGAACGGGGACCATGGATTTTGCAGCACCGAGGAAATCCTCCTTTATCAATAGAGCACTGGAGTAGAGACCACTAAGGATGCTGTGACAAAGCAAAGATTTGTACGAGGGCGCGAACGTTTTCGGGGACGATACATCGGGTTGCAGATATTTTTGTGTCGTTAGGAGGAGTGGTGTTAACAGTGGCTGGGTGGGTTAAGTTTTAGGATTTTTCTTTTGCTGGAATGCCACTTACGAGAAACTTGATGGTGCCGAACTCTGCCTTATAAAGACTGGTGGAGGTAAGGCACAGCGCAATTAACCAAATCGATAGCGACGACGTCGAATGATTTCTATGGCCCCCAAACGGACTGTTGGTGTCGGGGGCTGTTTGTTTCGAAATCTTGAACAGAAAGGGCAATACAAGCCAGCTCAGGGCCTCAGAGAGCAGTTCCGATTGTCGATGAAATGCGCTTTGCGTTAAGCAGGCCGATTGTAAAGCAACGGCGATCCAGATGGTAGCATTGCTGGTGTCGAATAATGATCTCCACATCGTTCATTGAAGGTTGTGAGATGGTTTTCGGGAATTCATGGTGTGGAAGAGAAGAAGGAACGATACGGATGATCCTCAGCAGGAGCTAGCTTTGGATTGGCAACAGTGAAAGGATTGAGTGAATCTGTCTTCCTTGAACGGCCGGCGTTTGAGGAGTCTGAAGTCACAGACAATGACGGGGGAGTGAGAATGGACATCACGGTGTACGAGGTGCCGAGTGAGTCCAAGGCATCCAGGAAATTCGTCTCCATAGTCATACGATAAGCAAATAAGCCCAGGGCACTGCGCCGCAATGCCAATTCGGTTTGTTAACTTGTCGAGGCGGATGATACACTCGTTCCAGTTTAAGGTGATCCCACTAAGGCCGGTTAGCATGATGCCAATCCTTCGATATCGTCTAGGAGGCCCCTGGTCAACCACCAACACCTTTTGTGCAATTTTAGTACTCTTTCTTGAAAACTAGGCATCCATCACTGTAACAAAGGAAGCCTAGTATTTGTTATTTGCAAGGATATATGTAGAACAATGCGAAACGAGGACAGTAAACAGGTGGAACTGTGAAGAGGATATCCTGTTTTGGTACGGAGTACAGGATGAGGTGAACGCGGATTATTACATGTTCACCGGAATTTCAGGCGATCTTTCTCGGTTCCAAAAGGTCCGACTATGGAGTTGTTATTCTTCTACCATAATGGGGCGACTTCTGACCAGTTGTAAGCAGACAATATTGTTGATTGCATGTGGCACAGCGCAGATCCAGTCCTAAAGTGGGCATTCTCGAATGACAGCAGACTGCAGTCAGATCGATGATGAACGAATGGATAACGGGGCGTAGCCGCAACCGCAGACGGAGCGGGAACTCTATCTGAACGTGTCGTAACGCTGATAAGGCTGAAAACATCCACGACCCTTATCGTTCGAACCCTTCCTAAGACAACGCTGAACTAGAGACCAACATGATAAATGTTGGATCCGAAGCTCACCACACCGAATCGTTTTCATACTTATTCACGCCTAGAACCCGTGACGACAAAAACCTCATACTGTAGTTTATTTTCGTGGTAATTTTGATGATGGAACGCGATGCTTCCCTTTTCACGCGCTAAGATAGATAAGCGATGAAGAACAAGACACGTTGTGGGTCAGCCAAGGGGAGCCAAGATTGTCAAATCTCTTTGGTTTTGGAAATATCCAGACCTTTAATAAAAAAGCTCTGATTTTGGAAGTCCATGTAGTTTCCTTGCGGGCGCTAGACTGCACATCATGATAGTGCATACTTCCCTGCGACTTCCACTCAACATCCTTCTCCCTCTATAATCTGTCTTGACGTTCTGGATGTACAACCTCAGGCTTTTTCTCAAGCACACTTACTGGGCAGGTTTCGAAACATCGGCGTTTCTCGGGATTGGACCTGGTTTCATTGCAGCATGGCGGGACAACAGACCAAAGTTGTCGACCTCCAGAGAAGCTAGGAAAGAAAAGTACAAGGTTTGCAATTACTCTTGTTGTTTTTGATAAATCGGTCTTTTTCCGTCGATCCACCATTACCTAGATTACCTCTCTCTGCGTCTCAGGATAAATGTTGAGGTATGTTGCACTGGATTTCTGTTGATCATAAAAGTACGCGTGTGACGTCTCCCGAATCCGTTATAGTTGTTCGCAAATCTTATGTGTACTCCCCCCACACTTCCCAATCAGCAGTGTAGATCTATTCTCCTGATCGACTAATACCTGCCCAAATTATATGCAACTTGGCAGTGTAACCATATAATCAATTCTCTTTCAAATGATTTACATTCGAAATGGTTCAGTATGTGAATATGCCCCAATATCATGATAAAGGCAGAGTATCCTTTGGAGGCTAATCATATAATGTCCATTGAACCAGCACTTAAACGTCCATCTGGACATAAATTCTCGGCTCTTGCCTGTACCTTGAGATGCCGGTTCGGCAGTTGTCACTGATCGACGAAAGCCGTGTATTCTTCAAATGACAAGTTCCGATAGGCTGGGAGCTATACGAACCTTGTCGCCGTTCACCTTCCGGCATTTCCTCGTGTGGCTACGAGATGTCAAGGGTCCATGGATGGTATGTCAGAACTTGCTCCCCATCATTTACCTTATCAGGATCCTTAAATCCACAGCTTATTCTTTTATTATTCTCTCACTGCAACTCCTCTCGGAACCAATAAATAATCGGATTATTTGCATGCATAACGCGGTAGGGGTAGCTTTTCGGGCCCAATTCCTTATGAAGTTGTGATCATGAAACGCGCCGGTGCTCTCTCACTCCTCCCTCGCCTGCCGCTAAGTACTCATCCTCAAATTTTCATGTTGCTGTCCGGTACAGCGGAAGTAACTGACTCAAAATAAAAAACTCCGACGATGCTATTGTAAGCTATCCTTAAGATCTAATGAAAGCATTCTATGTTCCAATACTCTCTGCGATAGCTACATGCCCCACCTCCCAGCTCCACACCCTGGCCGTCAGCTTGCAGATGTGTTGCACAACCAATATAGCCGCCCATTCAGGCGGGTGTGCTTTGGATGCATCCAGCACCAACCAACGATCAGGTCAGTCGTATTCGAGATGTAAGCGACCGACGCAGGTGTGAAAACCAGGAGTAAAGGGTCGAAACAGCTGGGGAGAGCTGTTTACCCCGCGTTCTGGGCGCTGCATGAGGTGAGCTTCCTCGTGTGGGGTCTTCTTATCTATAAGAAACCGCGTGCCGGGTCATACTCCACATAAGCGTTGTGAGCTACTGTGGAACCCTCCGCGAACCTACTTGTACTTTTGGGTTGTTCACTGAGACGAAGAGTGCATACCAACACCGGACAGTAACATTTGCAATCCTCGATATATTTCACAGAGCATGACGACTATGGCGGAGACCGCTGAAACGGGACCGACGGTTCGGGAGGTCAACGGGTCGGATAGGATCGAAAAAGGCCCTGCGCTGGCTCATACAACGACGAATATTTCCATGACGCCGGAGTTGTTCGAGAAATTGTATCTTACACCAAAGGTGCCGCATGCAGTTGAACATGCTGGAAAATTCGCAAATGCTACACCGCTAGGGTTCTTGGGGTATGTCAGGGGCGACCATCGACAGCTAAGTCCGTTGCTAAGGACTGACAACGGATTAGATTTGTTATATCGACATTCACATTTTCAATGGTATTGATGGGATGGGGCGGCGCGAGCGGACTGCCTGCAGTTGTGTATGTGCCCCTTACTTTCCACCTCAACCATCTTCCTACTAAACAGTTACTCAGGGGCATATTCTTCTTCACCGGCCCCGTTCTGCTTCTCCTCAGCACGATATTCTGCTGGATCCAGGGACAGTTCTTCCCAATGATGGTGTGCGGCCTCTTCTGCGTGTTCTGGCTGTCGTTTGGCATGCTTCAACTTCCCACTCTCGGTCTCGCGGAAGCGTACGCATCCGGAGCTGGTGGGAAAGAAATGAACGCTGTCATTGCCCTGTACCTCCTCGTATGGGGCTTCGCGCTCGGCACATTTTGGCTGTTTACGCTGAGGATAAATGCAGTGTTTGCAGGTAAGAAGTGTTGTGAAGGAAGAGCCAGGCTTCGCATTAACAGTAGTCTAGGCATTTTCGGGTTCGTGACCATTGGGTCGTGGGTGCTGAGTGGTGCTTATTGGAAAGTGAGCACAGGGCATTTTGACGAGGCGGGGAGATTGCAGAAGGTATGTTGGCCCTTAAAAGCAAGAAGTGGGGAGGAGATGCTGACGAGTTGGGATAGGCGGGCGGCGCTCTCTTGTTTATAGTAGCCATCCTAGGATGGTATATGATCTTCGTCCAAATGGCCGCAGAGATGCGATGGAGTGTGAATTTGCCGGTGGGAGATCTAAGCCACTTCTGGGCGAGGACTGATGTCGAACTGGCGGCTATGGAAAGACATGTTGAGAAGACGGAATAGCTAGCACTGGACATGAGGAGAGGTGAAATGAAGAGCGTTCGAAGGACGACAGTTGACAGCGCCCGGGGTAACCTTGATAACTTAATACCATATTCAGACTAGTAATATCCCTATTAGGAGACGAAATAGCTTTTTAAACTATTAAAATACCTCTAGCTGCCCCAGCTGCTTCCTAAAAGTGCTTAGTATCAATCCATGGACGACATATCGGGTCCATGGCCATCCCTGCATCGTTCAATATGAACGACCCACTCGTTACCTGAGCCATGTGACATTGAGTACATGGTGATAGGAATGATACATAAAGCTAGGTTGAGGAAGGCAATGGCACTGTTTCCCCAACCATATCCCACTTTGTCATAAAGTGGAAAGGTACCAATTGGAATAAGCGCACCACCTATAGAGCTGAAGATGGTGTGCGCGGCCAAAGCAGATGCCGTGTAGTTCGGTACGGCTTCGACAAGGAACATCTGGGTGGACAACTGCTAGTATGTTAGTGTAGTTCGAACTTTTATCGCGGGCCTGGAAGCATACTGTCATGCTCGTGTATCCAAAACCATATATTGAGAGAGCAAATATAGGTACAAACCAAAAGGTTCTTGCCTGGCAAGACCAGCCATACAATAATAGGCCGATCGCCGTCAAGGGACCTGCAACTATCATGCTGGGAAGGGCATACTGAGGACGCTTTGACCCGTCAGGATGTGGATGAATCTTGCCAAAAAGGTCAGAGAGGCGTGGTGTCGCTGCGAGTCCGAGTATACCTCCTATACCAAGACCGAGATAGGCAAGGCCAGCGGTGGTAGGAGGAAATCCGTATTGAAATTGGAACACGGATCCTAGAGACGACAAGATCATGTTTACCAGTCCATTGAAGATTCCAATAAGTATGAGGATCATAAAGACCGGGAGATGGCCGGAGACTTTGACAGGGAGGGCGATGGAGCGGCGCAAGGTGCGAGGAAAATCCTGAGCCTTCCAATTTCTCCTTGCAGTTATCAGTATGTTTTCTTTCCGCGAATTCCTCGTTAGGCGCTCGTTATCGCTAGCGATCCGCGATCTACGGACAAGGGTGGCATGGTGTGTTTCCCGGAGAACCACCCACATCAATATCCAACAAATGCCAGCCTGATTTGATACCTTTAGCATTGACAGGAAAGATCGATGGGTAACATACCAAGACAGCAGCTATCCAGAACACCCATCGCCAGTTCAAACCTCCAGTAATCAAGCCGCCTATCACCGGACCAAGAGCAGGAGCCATCATCGTTCCAACCGAATACCACGCCATAGGCCGGCCCCTCTCCCCAGAGGGATACAAATCAGACACTACACCACCGCCGATCGCCATGGGGGCACCACCAAAACAACCAGCGATGAAGCGAAACCCAATGAGCATGGGAAGGTTAGTGCTGACGGCGCAAGCAATGGTGAACACCAGGTACAGCGTGACGGTAAATCGCAACACCCGAATCCGTCCAATTGAATCCGTTAGCGGAGCAAATAGCAGTGGGCCAACGACAAATCCAAGAACATAAACGGTCACGCAAAATGAACCGAGAAATTTGTCGCTGCCATCAGGGCGGAGTGTCTGGAAGACTTGGGGTACACTTGGAGCCAGCATCATGGAAACGAGGAACCTATAGAGATCTGTTAGTGAAGGGATCGAGATGTTGCCATGGAACTTACGTTAGGCAATCTGCGTAAGACACAACAACCACAGAGAGGGTTTTGCGCCAAGTTGGCCATTGCTGCGGACTCGGTGGATGATGGGATTGTGGTTCGGGGTCAGAAGACTGGGGCATTGCAGGCGGCGAGGGCGCCTGTGAAGGATTCGACATCGGAACATATGACGACAGGGGAAGTTACGAGATGCAGATGAATGAGCGCAAAGAGGAAAAGAAGGAAGAGTAGGGACTGGTGTTCTAGCGGTGTGTTGATTGCAGCGTGGGTGGTTGTTTCGCAGACCCACAGCTTTGTACAACGCAGCGTTTGCAGAATGAGCAACCACCATGAGCGCATTTGTGTGTTGAACACGGTAATAGGTGATGCAACTGTTCATTTTGAAATGAAGATCTGATAGATTCTTATTCAATAGGTTTTCTGATTTTACATGCCCGTGGTCGAGGTGTACTTTCTCTATTTCGCCGGGTAGATTTTAACTGGAGCGGTCTCGGGAGCGTGTTCGCACTTTCTCAATCTTGCCGTTGTCCTGATTGCGGCCATCGCCCAGTAATCTGATAATGAGAGCCCGAGGCACCGGAATTTGGGGTGTGTAGATTCTCAAGATATCGAATTCTCACCTATACTAGAATTATAGACTTATGCCTCATATCCTTACTCATCCAGTTCTTCCTTCTCGGCCTCGTTGTCGTCTTTTTGCTTTACGTCCGGTAGTTCTTCCTCCTCCTCCTCCTCCGCTTCCTCGGCTCCAGGGTTTTCCGGAAGATTGAGCTGCTTCAGCCTATGTAGAGAATATCAGGACCATTCTTTTCAGTCTCTAGGTTTTGAAGATGGCGAACCTGAATCTGAGCATTGATGAATGATAACTCTTCCATTGCAAGCAGTCTTGTCTTGCGCAATCTGATCAAAGAACGAAACGCCTATAGATAGAAATCAGAAAAAGGCTTCCGTCATCGTATGTTTACAGACTGGCTTACCTCATCATAGTGGCCGCGCCGAATGAGCCACCGAGGGCTACTGGGAGGACGTCAGCAACTCGAAATGGGTGGGTAGTCAAAGGGGCCATTTACTCGGGACTAAGATATATTACAATCAGTAGAACCAAAGCTGGAATAAGGGCCTTGAGAACTTGAATTCTCCAGTTTGTCTGAAATATATACGTGGCAATGCTGCCCGTGAGAATGACTGTGTGGTGATAAGCCACACTTTCTAACACCCTTAACAATAATAACTTACCGGTGAAAATCAAAGGAATCAACGGACGAGCTAGACTGATAGTCAGCTTTTTATCGAAAATAGGACCCTAGCGGAGCTGTCGTACCTCTTTTCCTGGGCGGTAGAACCTCGCCTTCCCATACAGGGTCACTGAACGCCTCCGCTTCTGTACCGATCTTTTCAGACATTTTGTTAGCCCTATGAGAACCCTACGTAGATGTCACTTACTGGTGGCGGCGCCATATTTTCCAACCGATTTGATGAGCACGTTGTACAGGGTGCGAAGAAAATCAATAAGCTTTTTGGAAGGAGTAAATTGAAGAGAACACAACCCCATAAACCGCGCGCAGAGCCTTGTCATTTCAGCTTTATCTTCTACGCTTGTTTTCGTTTTGCTTTGTTTTCAAACTTCACAGCCTCTCGACCCACAGGTGGCGTCCTTTGCACGAGTAAGGCAACCAATCAAACCCGAACCTGGTGAGCTGGAGCCTGGAAGACCTTTTCTAGAGGTTTGTTTCGAAAAATGATTGGAGATTTAATTCGAAACTGGCAGATTATACAGTGCGAAATATAAGATCAAGCCATTCTGATTTCGGCAAGCTTTACAATACTGGTCGCGTGGCGCGAAGCTAGGTGTTGCGTTGATGGCCCCTTGAACTCGAGCTGAAGATATCATTAGTAGGTGTTTCATAACAGAAGATTGTGCGTTCGGTAATTGCAAGGCTGAGGATGTGGCAGATTCGGTTGGCGTTCTGTGGGATGCTGATTACGAACTCGAACGTCGTTATTTCGTCAAGCTGCTTT
>Ga0247768_1000535_pt1 | contig 13647 bp, 16 predicted proteins | sample UWRJL016104C6_FD_179944 | JGI IMG/M metagenome (GOLD analysis project Ga0247768, IMG submission 179944) | Plant litter microbial communities from Arlington Agricultural Research Station in Wisconsin, United States - UWRJ-L016-104C-6 | ecosystem: Environmental > Terrestrial > Plant litter >... | reverse complement strand
TGGAGACTAGACTTGGATACTAACTCTATACCAGGACACTCAACATGCCTACTGACCACGCCACTGTCACCTTGGAGAATGTCTGGGTCCCCGCCTCCACCGTTCTAGGTGAGCTTCACAACGGCCTGGGTGTCGCCCAAGCCTTCGTCCACGAGAACCGCATCCGTCAAGCCGCTTCCTCCCTTGGAGCCGCGGTATTTTGCGTCAAAGAGAGTGTTGAATATGCGAATCGCCGCAAGCCATTCGGTACTCCTCTTTCACACAACCAGGGCATCCAATTTCCGCTCGTCGAGCTTGCGACTCAATGCGAGATGCTCCGCCTGCTTATCCGAAAGACTGCTTGGGAAATGGATAGCATGCCTCACACTGAAGTGGAGAAGAAGCTAGGAGATAAGGTCAGCATGTGCAACTATTGGGCGAACAGACTCTGTTGTGAGGCTGCCGATCGAGCTATTCAGGTTCATGGTGGGAATGGGTATAGCAGGCATTTCCCATTTGAGCATATTTGGAGGCATCATAGGCGGTATAGGATCACGGAGGGTAGCGAGGAGATCCAGATGAGGAAGATTGCGGCGTACTTGTTTGGATTTGGTGGTAGGAAGCAGTTGAAGGATGCGAGGAGTGAAGGATCGAAGTTGTAAGACATTTGAGTTGAAAAAATACATGATAAATACAGAACTATAACACGACTCTACTCTTCTTCATATGTTGGTCTCTCTACCTTTGGTTCTGCAATGGTTCTCAACCTCTTTGCCTCTCGAACCTCAACTCCGGAGTCCTCTGTATCGGAAGTAAATTTATTATGATCATCATCCCTCCCCCTCTTCTTTCCGTTCATTACTACCTGCTCAGCAGCATCATCCTTCTCCACCTCCACTTCCTTTATACAGTCAAAAACAGCATCATACAATCTTCCCCCTCTGATGCTCCGATAAACCTCAGTAATCACATCCCCAATAGCCATACCTCTTCTCATGCTCTGGTTCTCATAGCCATCTTCCAATTCAACGTTCGGGGTACTCAAGCCTTCGTTTCCTAAGAACGGTACACCCAATTCTTTCCTTATGAAACAATACATCCTTTTGGATGCTTTTCCCAAGTATGGTGTTGCATCTGGATTTCGAATATACTGTTCCCTTGTCGAATGATAGACTTTCAGGGCTAAATCTGAGGCTTCAGTAACCCAGCTTTGTAGCGCGGGTAGAGCACCACTCTGAGACGGCGAAAGAAGTGGAAGGAGAAAGGAAGATATAGGAGATAAGGCGGCCGGAAAGCGCGACCCAGAATCTTGGGTAGTAGAATGCGACTGCGAGAGATGTGTGGTCAACATTCCCCAAGCTTTTTCCGCGAGGTCCCTTCGAGCCCCCTCGTCCATGTCCTCGAGAAAATACTCCACCTTGAACGACGAAACAAAAAGCGATACAAACAACGGTTCCAGCATCTCCAAAAACCTTCTCTGCATAGCTCTCAGATCCAGCGCTTGACACAATGCCACAAGATGCGCAGCCGCCATCTGCGTCAACACAGTCACAGCCTCAAGCGTATACCTCGCGCTTATCAACGCCAAAGAATTTATACTTTGATTACCCATCTCCGCAGTCATAACATGACTCCCAACCGGGTTCGCCAAAAACCCCAATTCACTAGCCAAAGCCGCAACCATGATATCTGTTCCCTTCCAAATATAACTTTCAGAAGGTTCGTCGACGACAAGGTTGGGAGGGAGACCTCGATTGGTAGTGGGGTTAATGAGCTCGGTACATTGAGAAAAGAGCATTCGGCCTATTGTTTGGATGCCTTGACGCAGTTTCTCCATGGCGGAGGTGATGCTTCGGGCTTGGAAGTTTCCGCCGTGGATGGTACGATGTTTTCCGTTTGGGCTGTTGGTATCTATGAGAGGGTTGTCGGTTACTGAGTTCAGTTCCGTAACGATTTGCTGGTGAGCTAGCATGAAGTCTTCGAGTACTGGGCCAAGCCATTGAGGCGCTGTGCGAATGCTATAACGGTCTTGTCTCAGGGAAGATTTCTCGGACCCGTCGCCTCGCTGCATGAGTGAAGAGCCTTCTAGAAACTGGCGGATAGCGACTGCGGAATCGCGTTGACCTGGGTGTGGTCGTATGTCTGAGAAAAACGAGTCGAAGCTTTCGTCTGTTCCGAGAAGCGCTTCGACACTCATGGCAGTGAGGATCTGTGCAAGAGTAGCTTGGAGGAGGGCTTCGTGCATGGCTAACGCGGCCACAGATGTGGATGCTGCAGTTCCATTCACAATGGCTAAGCCTTCTTTCGGCCCTAGTCTTACTCTGTCTATCTTTCGTTCAGTGAGAGCACAGTCCGCGCGGATAATGCGCCGGTTCGTGTTTTCGCCAGCCCAGACCAGGAGATTTGGTTTGCCTTGCATGGTGCCGCCTATATACGACAATGGACTCAGGTCTCCAGATGCGGAAATGCTACCACGGAGTGGAGTGAGGGGGATGATGCTGTGCTCAAGGAGCTTGACTAGTGTTTCGATCGTGGAAAGACGCACTCCAGAAGCTCCGTTTGCAAGAGAGTTGAGGCGGATGAGCATGGTCCCTCGAACCCAGGATTCAGGCATATGGGTGCTTGTTTGGTGGTCCAATGGTAAAGGCTCTGGATCTTCTGGTTCTGCATTCTGAGATTTTGCGAGAGTAGAGGGCGTAGCGTAGAAGTCTCCGTCTAGGACCCCGTAGTTCAGTCCCCGCATGATCTCGCGTTGTAGCTTCTCGATTTTTTGAGTCCGGGTGTCGGCGCTGCCGCCGAAGCCGGTATTGACTCCTATGATGATGGTTACTTACGAACTTAGGAGGGAAGCGTCCATCTTTACCATATATGATTTCACCATCAATAATACTTTGGTTGATGGCAGCAGCGCTTTTGTTGATTGCTGGAACGACAGAAGCAGCAATTGATGCAAACAAATTGTGTCTATGAGCGTATGAGCAAAAATTATAGCGCTAGGTATGTATGAGGATACCTTGAAACAGCAATGACATCTGCTAATGTTAAGGTACGTCCATCTAATACAATCGATCGCGGTTTCGCTTTCAGAGAAGAATATGCATCCCAATGTGAAATGACAAGCTGGGTGAAAGAGATGGGAGCTTCCATTATCGATCTATACAAGGAAAATGAAGATGATTTGGAAATCTGGTGGCAATCTAACGGTCGCAGACACAAAAGTTGAAACTACAAAAATGGAAGTCGGAGGATGCTGTCCTAATTTCGTACCCTCAGCCAACCATTCACCCAAATTCTTTCATGCTGCGTAAATCCCAGAACAGACCCAGTCTCAGAACGCCTCCCAAAAAAATGCACCTTGGGCAATCTAGTCTATGCACCTGCATCGAACTCCATTCTGCCCCGCCCTCAATCGGAGTCCGATTCTTCATGTGGCGTTATCACCGCTCTCGCCTATTTCACTCACTTCCGACGCCACCAACCTGCAGCCTGAGATATTGTATCACATGCGAAAGACTCAATATGGAAGTTCACCTCACGCGGAATTGGTGCAGGGTCCATTGTTCGGACAATCAGACCCGAACGTTTGGATCTATGTTACCTGCTTAGAAATCCGACGGGGATGAAAGATGCATGTGAGTACGGGCTGAATCTCAGACATGCCCAATACCTAGGTACCATCCATGGGGGCGAGACACTGGCTCAGTAGATCGCAGCTGTGCCCCAGAAATGGTACGTCCGCAATCAGAGCATACTATGCCATGATAGCAGCGAGACCCCGCTGCTTGTTTGTTTACGTCTCCGTCCCTGCTTCATTTGTGTTGCATTTTAGCTTTGCATGTAAAGAACTGTTCGGGTATTGCAAAGTGACAATCTAGATCACTCGAGAGTTTCCTCGGTTTTACATTTGTTCCAAATCGTCTTTTAATCAAACCATCATGAGTTCAACAACCCACCAAATTGTCGTCTTAGGCGGGAACTTTGGTGGCTTCAACATAACCCACTACCTCTTCCGCCAGACCCTTCCGGTGCTCCAAAAACTATCGCCATCAACAACGTACCACGTCGCTCTCATCACTCCAAACTCCCACTTCTACTTCAAAGTTGGCGCCCCGCGTGCTCTGATAAACCCCACTCTCATCCCCACCGACAGAATCTTCAAGGCCATCCCCGAAGCCTTTGCCCAATATGACGAAGCTTTCACATTCGTCCAAGGCAAAGCCGTAGATATCGACCCGGAATCTCAAACGGTAACTGTTCAGCTCACTGGAGACGAACAAAGCGGAACCAAGGAAGTCAAATATGACTCCCTTTTCATCACAACAGGCACAACCAGCGCTTCGCCTCTTTGGACCTTGCACGACGATCACAAATCAAGCATAGCCGCACTGCAACAACTCAACTCGGTGCTTCCCAACGCCAAAACAGTCCTCATAGCAGGTGCCGGCCCCGCAGGTGTAGAAACAGCTGGGGAAATTGCAAACGCATACCCAGGCGCAGAAATCACCATCGTATCAGCCAGCTCCGTTCTACCTCGCCAATCCGCCCTCAGCACCCAAGCAATACAAGGCCTGGAAACCCTGGGCATCAACGTCCTGACAGATGTAAAAGTCATCAGTGCGCCCGTAACTGGCGAGTCTGGAGTTGTGAAACTGGCTACCGGTGAGGAAAAGCAGGTAGATGTCTTCATCGACGCTCGAGGTGCCGAAAAGGCGAATACTGGGTTCTTGCCGCAGAACTGGCTCGATGATACAGGCCGTATTCTTACACGAGAAACTTATTTCCGTGTCAAGGGTGATGGGAAGGCTGATGTCTCTGGTATCTACGCAATTGGAGACGTAGTCTCGGGCTCCGCAAACACGGCCATCGAACTAGAAGCTCAATTCGTAACCGCAGCCTCATCCTTTGCTGTCGACGTCGCCGCCAAACTCCCTCATGAGAATGCGAGCTCGGGAGGTATCTGGGGGCTCTTGGGTTATTCAAATGTCCCAGTTCAAAAAGAGTTTAAACCAATGAAGGATACGGTTGTTGTGACGATTGGGCCGAATGGGGGGGTGGGACAGATGATGGGGTGGGGACTTCCGGCTTTTGTCATTAGGAAGGCGAAGGCGCTGAACTTTATGTTGGAGATGGTTGGGCCGGCGGTTAGTGGGGAGAAGTTTAAGAAGTTGAATTGAGGGGTTGGGCGGAAACGGTTACCTTGGAACTCGCTCATACCTCTTTTTTTTGCATTGGGTTTGTTTCTACCATATCTCGTTAGGCTATTCCTCATATTTTCAATCTGATTTTGAGTCACCGTTCGTGTTTCGCATTTCTATCATCTATGACCCCATAGTTCACTCAAACCGGGTCTGAATTGATTCCGGTGGTAATGATTGCTATAGCGTAGACATATGTGGACGCATTGGGGCTTGTTGACTTATCAACTCGTTTTGCGTTCTCTTTCTTGCTTTCTTTAGACAGGTCATCAAGTTTCGAACTTTATCTTTTCTCCCAGACTAAAAGCACAGATGGAGGATGAATACACCGCTGCTGCTGTGATAGCCTGCTAAGCCCCAAAAAGATCAGACCATGCCTACCAAAGCGTAAATACATCAAGAGGTACATACATTCAAGAAAGCAGTGAAAAAAAACAACGAAAATCTTTACCTCATCTCCCTTCTTCCTCAGTTCTAACATCCCACTCCGTCCGTACATTAATATCCCAACCGCTGGCGCCCGAACCGTTGCCAGCTGCAACCTTCGACATGCGATTCCCCGCTTTCCCCTTCTCCAACCGCCCCAACTCAATGTACCCGCCTGTATTTGGCTTAACTAGCGGCCGAGTATCGCTATACACCCTCTTCTCCTCAGCCTCTGAATCTCGATCAGCCTCCCTCTCCGTCACACTCACCATGCCGCTTCTTGCCGTACCCGTGGTCATGCTCCCAAACGTCCCTTTGCTTTTCCCAGATGACGCGCCACTGTGTCCGAAACTCTGCTTCCCTGCTGTCCCAGCTCCAGAGCCCGACACCGCAGACCCTGTAGTAAGCAAGAGAATCAGGGGACGCAGCTGGGGTAGACAACCGCAAACGACAGCAATGTTGAGCTCTACGCAAGTCCAGATTTGCGGAGCGCGGAAGACCCACGTAACATCAGGAGAATTGATATCCAGTGTTACGAGATAGACGAGACGGGTAATCGAGACACTAGTGACGCTATCATGATGTCAACATCTGCACATATCAAAACCTCGATCGAATTGCTGCACTTACAAACCACCGAGAAGGAAAATTGCTGACAATGAAACTTTTTGCTTCATCTCTAATTTCAAGGACCAAATCGCTGGCATGGGTGCGATCAGTAGAAAGACATCCGTCGCGATGTTTGGAATGGAGTTGCCGTAGAAGAACTTCTTGCTGTCAACGCTGCAGACAGCCGGGATGGTTTTGTCCCAGAAACCGCGAAGGGGTCGACATTGCGCAACCACAATGATGAGCTACATCCGGTCAGTCTCTTATGCCATTTGGAACTTCTCAGAATCACTGTGCAAAGAAGATCTTTAACGTACGACTGCGATTCCCCACGCTGTGACGAAGCCAGTAATGACAAAAACGCACCATCGCACAAAGTCATTCATCTTGAAGATTCTCCAATAGAAGGCCAGGATGCTAAATTTGGCAAAGACAATGGTGCCGGTATAGCATACTTCTGAAATGAAGAGGGATTTGAGGAAGACCTCGACGGCTTTTGGAATGCGTTGAGGAGGCTGGGCGAAGATATGTTTTCCGAGCCCATATTCGATCATCCAAGTTACTGATACCAACGAAACAATGGAAGTGAATATCTGAAAATGAAGATTAGCATTGCGGACCACATCTTGGTTCCTGTCAAGCTTGATGATCAAGCCTACTTACGTATGCTGGAACCATCAACCAGTCGTCCCACCAAAACCCGGCGCGCGACAGTCTTCGACACGCAAACCGCAAGCCGATGGCAATAGTAGCCAGTGCCCAAGTTGCACTGATGGCTCCGATGATGTCTTTCGACTCATCGTCGGCGAGGTTGATGCCAGGAGGGATGCCTGCCATTGCTGATTGCCTGTTCTAGATTGCTAGAGTGATGGATCCCTCTAAGGTTACGTAAGGAACCGAGTGAATATCCACTGCACGGCGCAGATGCAAGTGAGATTGGTAAATGATTCAACAAAGTGGATTCAAAGAAAGGTTCCAGAAGACGGATCGAAGCCTGTCGGTCTCTGACTCTGTGCCGTATTTCCACGTCCCACAAGAACAGCCCAGTGATGCGACCATTATAATCTGCATCCACCAGTCTGACAACAAGAGGCCAGTACATTGGAACATACAGTTGCCCTGTAATCGTCGGAACGATGGTGGTGCATGCTGCATGCTCCTTCAGGGATTACATATTTGGAGACCCGATGCAGGGTTGTTTTTGGACTGTGAAGCCGTCAATGCAGGACAATCTTCTTATCTGCGTGGAGAAATGCGTAATGCAGGGCAGGCCAATGGTTGCAAGGGATATATGACCAGGATGCAGATCCTCCGCAGAGTAAGATATTTTGATAAACGGCTTGAGCACTTTAGAACGCCAACGGACTTGGAAGTCGACGCTATTCATGCCGCCCTACGCCATCTCTTCTATAACTTCTTTTTGCAGTATAGTTGTGAGATTTTAGCGTCTGTGAAAGCAAGCCAGTCAGCCAAGGTGTGGGAGGCACCGCGACTAACACACAAGTAGCATACCCCGCCGTTGATTCGCGACAATTCACTCAAAGTCTACGAGCCAAAAATATGAACTCTAATGGCCACCTCGTTCTGTCACCATCCGATTTGGGTATCGCAACGGACATTGGGCGCCATGGCGTATATTGATCTAGGCCACGAGTTCTCAACAATCCGCAGCATCTCGATCAATAAATGGAAAGTCCCCGGAGGCAGGAGAGAGGGAGGGTATGGTTGTATGCAGGTTCCTGGGTTTCCGATACTATCTCTTCTCTCCTTGCAAGGCAAGACACACCCCGCAAGGTTGAATCCCTGATCCACCAACAAGCCGTTGTTTCTTCCTCTCAGAGCTGTTGCTTGAGCTGATTGCTGTTCCCGGCGATTCTCGCTCCGAAGCTCGTTGTTTGAAACAGTGGATTGTTGTTGCTATTGTTGTCCTGTTCGTGGTTGGGATTTTCCTATCCACTCGTGGTCACACTGAACATTCCTCACCATCTCTGGATCATTATGGGGGCCTTATTCGGTTCTGCTTCGCCGCATTGCCCCGCCAAGGCTCCATTCTTACCCCTCAAATCCCTTCTGAATCTTTTATTCATCCTTCCCCTCCTCTTGGCCTCTTTTGCTCACGCTGCTCCACTGGAAGGTCGACAAGACGCTGAACTTGCTGGACGCCCCAAACCAATGTCTCTTCCAACTATCGTCCTCGTGCCTGGCGCCTGGCACTTGCCCATCCACTACTCTCTTCTAATCCTCAAACTCAAGTCTTATGGCTTTCCTGTTGAATCAGAAAAGCTGCCATCGGTCAATTCTCCCAAGCCAAAGGAGCAATCTGTTGCTAAAGATGCCGACTTCATCAAGAATTCTGTGTTGAAGCCGTTGCTAGATGCTGGGAAGGATGTGGTCATGCTGCTACATTCCTATGGCGGATGTCCTGGCTCCGTAGCCGCGAAGGGCCAGAGCAAGACCGAGCGCGCGGCAGCAGGAAAGAAGGGAGGTGTCGTGGGCTTGATTTTCATGTGTGCGTTCGTGGCGCCAGAAGGTGCAAGTTTGAAAGGCAGCTTGCCGGGCGGTGTGTATGATCCTTGGGTCATTGTCAATGTGAGCAACTCTTCACACTCCATAACAATTACTGCTTCAGATATCTGACCTTTATTTTAGTCACAAACTGGCCAAACCACTGTCCAAAATCCCAAGGATGTATTCTACACCGACGTGTCTCTACCACTTACCACCATTGCCATCGCGGCCCTCGGCCAGCACGCCGAAGCTTCGCTCTCGTCACCTTCTCCTCCGCCAGCCTGGCCCGATGCTGTTTTCAACGGAAAGCGTGCTTATATCCAGACTGAGCGCGATGCTACCATTCCATTTGTCGCGCAGGATGCCATGGTCACGTACTCTGGAGTCACGTGGGATATCCTGAAGCTCAATACCGGGCATTCTCCTTTCCTAAGTAAGACTGTGGAGACGGCAGAGTATGTAAGGGACAAAGCCAAGGCTTATGCAGGTGTTGTTTAGATGGCGAAAATAGGGCGGTCCATAAGTGGAAAATAAAAGCGACCCGCCACTGCCTGCTTTGTGTTGGTGATCGTAAGCCGCCAGTTTAGTCTTATAAGAAATAAATCGTCCTCAAAAATTTGGTCTCCTTTTCATTTGAGCCGCTTTGATGTTTCCGTGGTGCTCAAATGGTGTGCCCAAACACCCGTTCCTATATCACGGGACTAATATCTTGCAGTTCCGACCTCTCCAATACTCGTCAACTTTAGGCTGCTCTGAATGGCTACTCATAATATCGATTAACCTACTTTGAATAAGATTTGCTCTAAAGGCTTCCAAATTGCTGTGCTCAATCTCGCCATTTTGAAGTGCAGCAACCGAGTTCGATCACGAGATAGTCTTCATTCTGTGGAGGGGCTATTGCAGTCAAAAATCTTCATAATATATTATCAGAAGTATATTCTTTTGAAACATAACGAGCGGCACTTGTAGTAGGATCGCAGCACATGTTAATTCAATCGCTCAAAGCTACCAGAACAAATATCAAGCAAAACGTCAAAGCCATCTGCACTGGTTCTGATAGACTTCCTGAATATCTTGCTAATATTGCCCAACTCCGTCTCGTGGCTCTTAGCCGCGATTTCTATGGACGAGGAAACCATCACGTGATATATATCGTTCCCTGCTATTCACGTGGTGATCTCTCAAATCCACCAGGTATGGTACATCGGAAATCCTAATAAGACTCCGGGTACGCAACCTCAGGCTCCGCTTCAGCAGTACGCTTATAGGACTCTGGGTACGCAACCTCAGCCTCACGCTTGTAAGACTCAGGATATGCGACCTCAGGTTGAGCGTCGGCTTCAGCTTCGCGCTTATAAGATTCTATGAAATCTGTCAGTTCGATGAGTGTCACAAGAATGGTGAAATATCGTACCTGGATAAGCGACCTCAGCTTCAGCTTCGGCTTCGCGTTTGTAAGACTCTGGGTATGCGACCTCAGCCTCGCGCTTGTAGGATTCTATTGAGAGTTAGACATGAAAAGGAAGAAGATCATGTCTGTTAAGGAAATACCTACCTGGATACGCAACTTCGGCCTCACGTTTGTAGGACTCAGGGTATGCTACTTCGGCCTCGCGCTTGTAGGACTCAGGATACGCAACCTCGGGTTCAGCTTCAGCGGTCCTCTTGTAGGACTCAGGATAGGCGACTTCAGCTTCCCGCTTGTAGGACTCAGGATAGGCAATCGCATCTTCAGCTATGGTGGGCGTTATTATTTTTGATGAAAGGGGAGCATGGAGCATTTGGTTTACGGGGAGTCACTAACCACTTGGGACAGGTACTGCGGAAACGGCAACCGCGAGACCGAGGATTGCGATGGTGAAACGCATGATGAGCTGTAGTTGGTTGATCTATGAGGTACTGACTGGTCAGAATTGAAGAACACACGAAAGAAAGATTAAAATATGGAGGGTGTCAATTTGGGCACAGTGAACGTGAGCAATCGATCCCCGACCCTTTGGGTGGCGGGTTCATTTCAACATACCCGAATCACCTTTCCATTTGAGCGTATCTCCGTCTGATGCCTGGAAACTTGGAACATCGATCTGGAGGGCCGGCAAGTGCTGACAATCACACACTTCGGACTCTGCGGAGGTTGCCAGTTTTCCATGCACTACACCACATGACAACAAACATCCTCGGAACGTGGTAGTGCTAGGGCGCTCACCGCTCAACAAGGCATATGGATGGACCCGATCATCACGAAATCAAGCCTCAATCACCCACAAGGTCGAAGGCATTCAGCTTTCGGCCCCCGGTACTCCGCTGTGTGCAGCAACCGAGAGCACTTTGGATCCTACACTCGCTGTTTCAAGCAGACCGTGTTGTTGGAAACCAACCAGAATAGCGCTGGCCAGTGACGACACTTTCTCCTACACCATATCGCGAACACTGCCTCGCTTGGATATTCAATTCCGATGCTTGGGTCCTATGTTGGAGGAATGCTAGGGTTCCGACAAGCTGCTGGCGGAGCGGGACTTTCTCTGCATGTTCTATGGGCGGACACTTCCATTCATCGGGTTGAATACCTACTGAACAAAGTCGTGCCGCGTAGATGATAATGGTTGGGCTTACCCTACGCAAGTGTTATAACGTCCGCGCGAGTACGTCAAGTAGCAGTATTATTGTCTAAAATCACTTTCCTCAAGCAGACAAGCGTTTGGACAACACAATATCATGGGTCTGGGACACACAGGTATCTTGAGCTCACTTTTTCGCCCAAAGTCGGTGTTGATCAAATTTTCATGGCAATGATTGGAATACAATCAAGCAATTCAGCTTGTACTCCCAAGATCTATGCCCAGAATGCTTCGCACTAGATTATCACGCAGCTGAGCATCGAAACACCATTGGAGGCGGGAAGCGGGAAGTGGGCGCTAGCGATGGTTGGATACAGGCTAGCGTCGGACAAGTATTCAGTAGTTGGCAGTTAGCTAAATTTACTTTGTACCTACCTACCATTAGTTCTCTAGTCCAACCTCCCTTATATTCGCTATCAGCAATTGGGTCCATTGACCTTGCATATCCATACGTCATCCAAAGTAGTACTAGACCATCCCAGCTCCTTTCGTCGCGGACACTGCACAATAATGTTTTCTTGGAAATTTCGCTTACAGTGTCGACATTGCAGACTCAGCCCAGATTCGGTGATTTAGAGGCGCAAGAGAGCCATCCAAGGTCATCCAAATAAACAACACTGTGCATCATGCATGGCACGTCCCTCGTACCAGCACCCCCACGCAACCCTGCGCCCATCAAATCCTCTGCACAACGCCCCTCCGTAGTGCAAAAGCTCGGCATGCAACCCGAAGCGCTGAACATGGTAGTACAAGAATCTAGAACCCCGGTGGGATGATGCGAAGGGCTGAGTGAACCAGGTGCAGCTGGTTGTCAGCAATCGGCTGAAAGACTTGGGGAATATGCGGCGTAACCTGATCTGAATATCGTACGTGAGCGTAGGATGCTTTTGATGATCCTCAGATACGCATTGCTTGTTTTGGGAGATTTGGCGATCCAAGACTTGTTCGCATTATGATGAAGTTGGGAGAGGAAACCTCTTTAACACCGAAGTTGAGTAAGAAAACCCGAAAGGAATGAAAGCATCTAAATTACCTTGATCGGGACATTCGGTCGAGTTTCAGCGGGGGCGGACTTGGAATCTGTGGGGATTACGGAATAGCCCGCAATCATGCGGCCTTACGTGTTGTTGAACACCGCAAGTCGCTAGCCTCATTCAGCTCGACATTGCCGGGTAAGGCCTGCTGCCGTTTACGCCTATCGCATCCTTCATGATCCTTCAATAACATCACCTGGAAATACATAGCGAGCGTCAGAAAGCCATCATATGCTCAACCACAACATAATACGAACCTCGGCATGAAGGAGTTCGATGATTAATATCGAAACCTTTTTGTGAGATCTGGTTTGGGATAAATAGAATCGGCGCCATGGATGCATGTCAGACTAGAATGGCGCGATTAAACTTTCGAGATTTTCTTTTTTGAAGCGGCATACCCGGTTTTGGCGAAACGCCTTTTTGAACCCAATATGCAGGCTTGCGGTTCGGTTCGAGGTCGCCGTTGCCGCTTTTGATGATTATCAGAGACCCGAGTAGAATTGTTAGGCGTTTAGGAAAGCAATTCCGTCAACTCGGACTCCGGGACTCTATACAACAAGTGCCAAGCATACATTCACTCCACGATAACGGCGTCGTCTGGATTAGGCAACTGTCGAATTGCCAGGGAGGAGTCGTTCGAAAGCGGAACTGTGAAGTGATCTGCGCCACACCCACCGCCAACGGTCCGTATGCCATACCAACCGCAGAGGTGGGCTTCTAGAGTATCGAGATATTGCGGCAAAAAATATTCTGAATTTCGAGAGTTTTGGAAGAAAGCGAATCTAACCCAAGCAAATTCAGACAACATGTTAGACTCTCTGTTCTCGAAAACGTCACCACCATCATATTCGCGACTCAAAACAAGCAGTAGTCAAGAATCTCTCCAGACTCTCCCTACACCCACCTCAACGTCGCCCTCATCTCCATCTTTGACCCCTAGAATTGCATCGCGAATAGTCCAGCTCTGCAAGCTGGTCATATTTCCCTTGATTTTCACTTCTCTGGGCATCATCATCGGCCTGACTCTTTCGCGGCACGGCTCTTCGATATCTACAGCGGTAAATTTGAACATACACCCGAATCTATTCACATATAATCCGTTATTTGGATCAAAACCTTCAAATGAGAGCGATGAGGCTTGGGAGGAGCTATTTCCAAAGAGAGGAGGGTTCTTCAATCATCCAGTGATTGCACCGAAGAGGAGCGCCTATGCTGTGTTTCACCAGCTGCATTGTCTGGTATGTTAGCATAAGTTTTCGTGAGGGATTGATACTT
>Ga0247768_1000532_pt1 | contig 13693 bp, 9 predicted proteins | sample UWRJL016104C6_FD_179944 | JGI IMG/M metagenome (GOLD analysis project Ga0247768, IMG submission 179944) | Plant litter microbial communities from Arlington Agricultural Research Station in Wisconsin, United States - UWRJ-L016-104C-6 | ecosystem: Environmental > Terrestrial > Plant litter >... | reverse complement strand
GCAAACATATTATCCTAGTAAACCATTGTAACAGTACTCTCGCCTGTTCGCATCTGATTTGATAGCTCGTCCAAAATAAACTCTGGCCACTCACTGCATCCTCTCACCATACTCCAAGCCGAATCACCCATTTTCAGCCACTGTGTAACTGTTTGAACAATGACTCCTTACGAGCCAACAACTCCACCGGAGAACCAAATTCTGCAAGCCTGCCACCGTCCAGGACAGCTACGACGTCGCTGTCTTCGATGGTGTTGAGTCTGTGTGCGACCGTGACGATGGTATGTCCTGAAAATTCTTTCCTGATGATGCGTTGCATGAGTGTATCTGTTTCAGCATCCATATTACTTGTTGCCTCGTCAAGCACCAAGATTTTGCTTTCTCGCAACATGGCCCGTGCAAGGCAGAAAAGTTGTTGTTGGCCGTGCGAGAGTGGCTGCGCTTTCATTTGCGCGTCGAGCCCACCGCGGGACTCGATGATTGACCACAATTGGACTTTTTTCAGGGATTCGATGATGGCTTCATCCTTGGAGGAACCTGATGGATCAGCATTCTCGCGGACTGAAGACGATAAGACGAAGGGGTCTTGGGGGATAGCTGTCAAGCGCGTCCTGACGGTCTCGCGCGGTAGGGTAGCAGGGTCTAAACCATCGATCTCGATTTTACCACCCGTAATTTCGATAAGGCGAAATAGAGACAGAAGAAGGGAAGATTTTCCGCTGCGCTGGTTAGATGAATTTTCTGCGAACGCAGTCATGGAATGCTCACCTGCCAGTGCGGCCGCAAATGCCAACCTTCTGTCCCGGCATAATAGTCATAGATATGTTCTGAAGAGCAGGTGCCGAAGGACCGTACGAGGCAGTCAGATCCTTGAAGTCGATCCTCCCTTTGTCAGGCCATGCAGCAGGTGGCGTTTCTCGCTCTTCGGGCTTGTCTTCCGGGGGAGTGGTCAGCTCAAAGTTCCTCAATCGAGCAATTGCCCCAAGTGAAGTCTCAAGCTGGGTCCAACTCTCTACTAGGACTCGAAGAGATTGGTTGAAACCTAGGATGTTGTTCAATGCAATACCTATAGCAGCTCCGCTCGATTGACCAGGCACCCTTGTAGCTAACGCGACAACTACAATTCCGACAGCGGCTACCATTAGGTCGAGGACCAGTGAGAGCCATCTCTGGAGGCAATAGAGGAGATAGTATGGGCGTTGGGACCTATCTAACCGATCGATTTCCATCATCTGAGCATCGTTGGCCCAACCGAATGCGCGTATTGTAGATAAGCCTTCCAAGCATTCGAGAAAATGAGTATAGACAGGACTTCGGGCTTCAAGGTCCAAGAATCGAAGCTGTCGAGACGTGAGAAGGTAGACCTTTTGCAGGCCATAAAAAGCAACGACGACGAACGGGATGGCGATTGCCATGTAGCTGGATCCTTGCGCAATCAGGGCGGTCTGAGCAAAGATCATGAAAACAGCTAGTACGACCCTGCCACAGGCCAGGGGCAACATCCTATCGATTAAGCCAATATCCTGACTAAAGCGGTTTAATGTGACACCGGTGTCCGTTTTGGCGTAGAAAGACTGGGGGGCTTTCACCGCCGTATTCAATAGGATCTGATGGAGTTTGATCGAAGACCGAGGCGATATCCAGAGCAGGATCCACCACAGCGTTCCGGCTCTGAAAATCCACGAGGCCACCGCAAGGATGATGTAGACGCTCATAAATTTTGCCGTTTCGTGGCCGTTTGCTTCCGTCCACCAGACCAGCCATATCTGCGGAAAGAATTGCGTGAAGACGAATAAGGCCGTGGAGGCTAGGAAGCAGAAAGTACCGATAGGGCTGATAGACTTGAAATAGTATCTGTACACAGCGATATCGCCAGTCTTCCGTGTCAGATCCGAAACGTCCGTCGCAGTGACAGTTTTGATTGGAGGTTTTTTCTTCTTGAGCCCAGATTTCTCTGCTGGTTTTGCTTCACTCCTGGTCTGGTCAGCACCTAGGACTAGATTGCTGATGTAACCTTCCTGTTCTCGAAGTTGGTCGAAGTTGCCTTGTTGCGCGACCTTGCCATCGGCTCCGAGTACTACAATGTGGTCTGCGAGATGGAAATGGCGAGAGGAATGAGTTATCAACAGCACGGTGGAGTTAAGCTTACGGAAGAGTCCATCTGGACCCATCAACCGGTCAACCACTACTTTCTCGGTTTTGTTGTCCAATGCACTTATCACATCATCGAGAAGAACAATGCGTGGTTTAGCATAGACAGCACGAGCGAGAGCGACACGTTGCTTTTGCCCCCCGGACAGTGTCATGCCGCGACTTCCAGGGATAGTTAGATCTCCATCTGGCAGCTGCTGCAAGTCTTGGTCAAGTGCGCAAGCTTGCAGTACCGAATTGTACCACGCTTCGTCGATGTTGGAAGATACAGACGAGCTTAGACCACATATGTTCTGTCGGATAGTTGTATTTAAGATCCATGGGGTTTGGCCACAGTATGACGTGTCCAATGAGGATACAGAGATCTCTCCTCGTTCTAAAGGAAGTTCCCCTAATACAGCCCTCATCAAGGTCGTTTTTCCGGACCCGACGGGGCCTGTGATGATGGTGGTCGAGCCAAGTTTAAACTGTATATCAATGTCCCTGATGGCAGCATCAGCACTGGGAGAAGGTTTTACTGTGACTTCGCGAACAACAATTGCAGCTTCGTCGGCTCCACTAGCACTATGAGGAGCTAACTCCCTGTTGGCGTTGCGAATTGATTGGAGTTCGACGCTTTCGGTGGCACCGGATCGAGAAGGCCGTTTAAATGAGTTTTCTTCTTGCCTGTTGTGCCGGCGATAATCTTCCCACGAAGGAGCAACAAGGAACTTTTGGATCCGTTCGAAACAGCCAATAGCCGCGCCCGTCTCGGGGATAGCCGTCAAGAAGGTAGAGGCTGGCGTGGTCAAAAGGGTGATGGTGGCAAGCGACGTGATAGCTTGGTTCGTCGAAAGACTATCAGATCCCTGAACGCGTGCTTTGATCTCGTAGGCAACGAAGGTCAATACGGGGGCGAAAATCTGGGGAGTATAGCCGGTCATATTGGTTAAGACGACCAACCACCGATAACCATCGGCAGACTTCATCTCTTCAGCCCTCTGGCGTTGGATACTTTTCGACAATAGCCCGGCCAGACCCATCATCTTGACACTCTTCATAGCACCCAGCATTGAAGCAGTAGATGCAATACGGGTCTGGATCTTTCCGCTCCAGATCTTCTGTTTTTCGCTCGCAAACTTGGAGGCATATGTATTGATACCAGCGCATACTGCAGGATTATCAGTATGGAGGGTCAGCCAGGGAAGTGTGATTCTTCTTTCACTCACAGAGAACAACAAGAATGGGTATCACAGAGACGGCACCTAGTTGAATGGATAGTAGCCAGACTCCAATGGCAACTTCAACAAGTCGTGACCACACCTCATTCATGCTTTGCATGCTAGTTGCTATTCGGTCAATGTCGGTACTCATGTGGGTAACGGCAGCCGATTCATCATAAACACCATCTCGCAAGATCAGGGTCTTGTTGAAAATGAGCCCCACCAACCCTCCCCGTAGCATCGTTATCGACCGGTATAGGGCATGCATGTATCGCACAGTAGACAGCGCAACACCAACATAGATCAAGGCTGCTGCGGCGATGAGCCCTAGACTGTCGCTGTAGTATGTTTCAGACTTCTGGGGATTGCTGACAAGGTCAATCATGCGGGTGATAAGGAAAGGCTGGGCGTAATTGAAACCGATCAGACACAGTCGAGCTGGAACAACGGAGAGTAACGACCAACGAAGGCATTTTGCGCAAGCCCAGATTAATTCGTAGCGTCGCTCCGGCGTACCTTGATATCATCAGCGGCCATCTTTCTGGGGTGTAACAAAGAAGCAACCTACGTCGTCGATCCCATGTGATCTGCATCTCATCCCGTAACTTCTCAGAAGATAGATTTGGAGGATTCTCCCATAGATCATCGAGCGATAGCAACCTCTTAAAACCCTTGAGAAAAAGCGAATTGAGCCATAAGAACAACGTCCTGTTCCAGACCCCGCTGATTGCTTCTGGGGGGTATCCTTTATAGGGTTCCTTCAGGTCAGCCGTCTTTTTGCGGGACTCCAACCACCATACTAGGACCATGGCAGCCATGGCGACGACGTAAAGCGCGGCAATGGAATTGACATCACTCCGGAGAAAGAGAGTGCGAGCTTGTGGTATGTTAAGTAGTAGCGTAAAGATCAGATATACTTCTAGCACGGTTGATGGCCGGACAGCGCGGGCATGCTCAAGGTAGGAGAGCGGGTACATTGCCAGAGCGCATAGAAACGACAAAGCGGCGGAGGGGACTGACGCCGGTGTTCGCAGAGCAGGCTTCGTTGCCCATAGTATCAACAAGGTCAGTTGAGCAGCTATTAGGAGTGTTATGGCAGCCTAAAGATTAATCAAGTCATGAGTATGTGTAGCGATTTCAGGCAGTAATGACAGTGGTCAGCGCTCACAGTTTTCTTTAGTAGCGCTCGGTGACGCTGAGATGTGACGATAGGGCGTCCGTAGAGCCAGATGATCCTGAGGGGTACGATGAGCAGAAAAAGGGCCGAAGGGCCACAAGAGAGGATGGCTTGCTCGAAGAGCAGCGTGAAGTCGAAGCCACCACGACACGAAGACGCGACAACAGGCCCAAAGACGTCATCGTCTTGAACGGTGCACGACTGAATGTTCAAGGCATTGTTTGATGCCATTGTGGCATGAATCCGGGGGACAGCCGTTTGCCAGTGGCCGACATCACAGTAACTGTAGATGAAGCAGCCGTTTCGGCGACGGATGAGGAGTTAACGGAGTCAGAGCGGCACCCAAGACTTTTGCCCAAAGCTTATGTTTCCACTAGCGCGTTCTGGCTAGCCTCATGTAGCAAGCGCTGTCACGTTAGCGCACTACTTCCGCGGGGGAGGATTTCCTCCCTGCGCCGCGCCGCGGGGAAATATGGATCTCAGAAGCACTAGGCCAAGTCTGTACTACGTAGCTTGTAAGCAGCACAAGAAGAAAGCCGCGACCCCAAGCTCCGATCACGTGCATAGTCGCTCTCTAGGGCTTATTCGGAAGCTTGTTCGCTCTTCGATCAGGCAGTGGATTTGTATAGTGCTCCGTGCAAAGCACGGAGTACAGTAGATAGATATGAAATCAGTGTATGGTCATGAGCCAGGTAGGCCGCACACGCCTACAGTCTATGCTAATCACGACTTGCTGGGACATTCTACTTCACGGTCTGCAACACTCTCACCATGCCTGCCATTTCCCTTGTCGTTGGAGGCATTTCCATCCTCCTCCTAGCCGCGTATCGCTTCTTATTCCGCACGGGTAGACTTCCCAATGAGCCCAACGAGATTCCCACGTGGATCCCCTTCTTCGGCCACGCCTTTACCTTTGCAAAGGACAAGCGATCCTTCTATCGATGGGCCAGTGACAAGAATCACGAGCAGCCCTTCTCCGCCCTGATTGGCGGTCGCAAACACTACATATTCCATGATCCAGCAGACGTGGCCGCCATACATAAGCAGGGAAAGTCGCTACACATCCGTGGTTTCGTCCGCTTCATCTACATCTCCATCTGGGGCTTCACTAAGCGTGATGCGGACAAGATGTGGGGTATCAAGCCCGAGTGGCACCGCATCGACACCGACTGGCTGCTCCAACCGGAAAAGAACCAAGTCATTACCGAAAAGTACTTTACGAAACTGGAGGAGCAGCTAACGAAGCTGGATCAGAGAATCGAAGCCAGTCCAAACAAAGCGGTCAACGAGGCAGGCTTAAAAGCCGTGGTCGATCTGGAAGGCAAAGCGACTGTGCAGACCATGTATGGTGAGACGACGTTGGAATTGAACCCCGGCCTTTCGGACGACTTGACCATCATGGTCAGAGACGGGTTCTGGGGCCTCATGTTTCGCGCGCCCAAGTTCCTATATCGCAAATCCTACGACGCACGTGAAAGATTGATCCTAGCTTTTGCGAATCTCATCGAAAACATCGACACGAGAAAGGACGTGAGCACGTACATTGCGGAGAGAACAAAGTATCTGAACTCGCACGGCATCAATCCCATGACGCAGGGGGCAGACTTGCTAAGAACCATGTTTGCGTAAGTACAATTCAGACCTCGATCATCCCTATGGTTGGCCCAAACATACTAATCAGCAAGAGCAGCTCGCTCCTCAATTCCATGCCCACAGGCTATCTGGCAATGCTCCACATCCTCGAGACGCCCGGACTCATCGACCAAGTAAGAGACGAGCTCACAGCGGCGGGCTACCAGGGCCTTGCACCCGCCGAGCTCGTCCAGATCATTCCGCAGAAAGTGCCTCTTCTTCGCTCCATCTGGCACGAGACACTACGCATGCATAACAACTCTCTGACCGTGCGTGAAGTCATTGCCGATACGCAGGTCATGGGCAAGGACCGAGCATGGGGTCTGCAGAAGGGGAATGTCGTTACCATCCCCTGCGGTCTGATGCATTTCGATGAGAAGTTGCATCCCGACCCAGATGGCTACCATCCACGACGCTTCTTGGATAAGGCTCTTGGTGGTGAGGGTGAAGGACATGCCAAGACCACCAAGCCTTTCGGGGGTGGGAGCACCCACTGTCCCGGCAGGGTGTTTGCCGAAAAGCAAATGATCGGTTTGGTGGCAGGTATTTTGAGGAGATATGATGTTGAGATTACGAGCCCCACGTACACGATTCCCATGGTCTCCGAGTTTGATGATATCGCCAATCGACCGCCCATCTATTTTAGGTTCTCCAAAAGAAAGGATGTCAGCGCCGCTGCTTAGGCGGAGTTGTGCTGGGATATGGACGCGGATGCTTGGTGCGTTAAGGACATGGTGATGCTAAGAAATTCTCAATATCTCCATAATGAACGAATGACGGCTCGTGACATGCATATGTGGTAATAGGTGATTCTTGTGCACATTGAACAGGGCCGACGAGGAATATCAAAGAGATGTCGCAAAAAACCTGAGAAGGGGTAACAGGATAATCGCACTGGTGGAGAAATAGTGTGGGCGGCAATCACAGAAGAGAGCAATTAAAAGGGAAATCTTGCATGCACATTACAATGCCTCGCTATTTCTTCACTAGTGCGAGTATCCGCTTTTCTCATGAAAGAGACTCCAACTGCCCAATTACTTGGCCTAGCCGTAGACATCCTAGTCACAACTTTTTTTATTTATTCCAACATGAGTCTCTTCCACTACTCATTCGCATACTACTTCTTCTTCACTGAGCCGCGAGGTTTACACTCGTCTTCTTGGACCGGATGCAGCATAACTTTCAAAGGATACTGTGGGTTGTTGAAGCTATATCCCTTGCTCCAGTCATAGCCAATCCCATAAGCGAAAATGGTACCATCGGCGTTGAAGGCTGAGGCGGTGATGGAGCCCCCAACAGGTTTGAATGCCTTTAATCGCGAGTGCGAATCTTTGTCCCAGAAATGGAAGGTCCCATCTGCACCTCCGGTGCTAAAGGTGCCGTAGACGGGGTGAAATGAAATGGCATTGACGGAGTAGACCTTGGTAGTAGCGTTGACAGGAGCGTCGCGGTGGCATTTGAAGGTGAAATTCAGGCTATGCGATAGATCAGCAAGGAGATGAAGGAGGGATCACGAAGCCTCCCCAATAGATGATGTACCTGGAGTCCTTGTCGTTGACGTATTGGAACCCGCACCTGCCCTCGACGCTACCGATGGCATATCCAGAAGCGTCGTTGAAACAGCTCACAACCCGTGTCTGCCATTTCAAGGGGCTCTGCACAGTCTTGTAGATGGTGGTGGGGCTGTCAAGGTTCACAACCTGCAGCCAGCGCTCGGCGGTTGCAACGACAAGCAGTTTGGCTTTGACATCCATGGAGTAGACGCGTTCCATGCACTCGACAGTGGCTGCCGGACTTTGCTGCCGCAAGTCCCAATACTTGATGGTCTTGTCCCACGAGCCAGTCACGATCATCTCAGTATTGTTGACCTCAAAGGCACGGATACACTTGATTGGCTCGTCATGAGCGGCGACCTGCTGTGTAGCGCCGGTGTCTATGTTCAGAAGGCGGGCCGTTTTATCTACGCTAGAGCCAACGACGTTGTGGCCATCCTAAGTGTAGCGGTAGTGTGAGCGGGCCGTCCCGCTAGTTAAAAGAGCCGGGGGGGGGTTATGTACCTTCAGCCATTGACAGTCCAAGACGGGACCGTCGAACGAGATCAACGCTTTGCCTTGGCCAGTATGCGATTGGATGAGGTCGTAGATGCGAAGCTTGGAGTCCCACGACGCGACGGCAAGGTGGTTAGCCGCGGGCGAGAAGGCGAGGGCGGCGACGGTGTCCGAGGGACCGTCGGCAAGTTCGATGTCAGGTCTTGAGGGCACCATCAGGGAGGCCATGGGTCAGTCGTAGCATCGCGGTTGGCATACTCTGGAGCTGGGGGGAATGGTTATTTGTACTGTGTATAAGCAGTGAGATGGGCATGACTAATAAGGCGGGATCGGAACTTTGACGTGGCCCGACGCACGTGGCTGAGATGCAGCACAAAAATCTTCCTTTTGAAGAGTGTCATATTCGGCGCTGAATATGACACTGGACATGATGTCAAATGTCAAGCGATCAACTGTACTGCATTAGTGGCTTGATCATGTAGAGGTCATACAATACTTTACACCAAGTAGCCATGTCTCGAGATTTCGTCCACTTCTGGTGGCTATCCATGTCCTTCTCCAATAACATGCACATTTTTTCAACATTTGCCAGTATCCTGGGCACAAAGACACGTAAGGCAGCATCCGAAAAGCCTTGGCTCATCACACGCCGCCTGCGGGCGTGTTCAGTTTTGTCCCGGAGCGTCAAGGTGTTTGGAGCTTTGTGGACCAGCACGTTGTAAGTCGTCGACTTCTTAAGATTGCTTCGCATACCATATATGTCTACATAGGTCAGCAGGCACTGTGGGTGAACGTGTGCAAGGGTTTTACCTCGAATCGCATCTGCACGGTAGAACGAAATGCGGTCGGGAGCGTACCGTACATAATTACCTATTTTTCTGTTCAGCTCATGTAGACATGAAGATTTTAAATTGTATACGGTACCATATTTCTCGTGGCATTTCCAAAGGTCGATGTGGATGTCATCGCGCCATGCATGGTATGCCGAATACAGATTGGTGACTTTTGCAAGTAACGGCCCAGGGTATTTGGCAAGCGGATGGAAGTGTGCTCTGTATACGCAGACGGCCAGAGCCTTGAGCTGTGTCAGTACTTGCGTAAGGACTTTCTGATAGCATGATCTTCCAAGGAGACACAGAGCGGCGCAGAACGTACGTATAAAGTCGTACTGATGACGATACCTAGAATCACTATAGAAATATACCAGACGAAGGAGGAATTCCTCCAGGCAACATTTTGCATGGTGGCACGATTGAATAACAGATTCGTGTAAGGGACAGACTGATGGATGGAGACGATCGAATTTCGCTTGGAATGTATAGACTAAGGGGACACTCTAAAGTACCCGAAAGCCATAGTCGAAAGATATGCTCCCGCAACGAACTCCGAAGCTAAGATACCAAGAACAGCATACATCATCACACTAATAGCGCAAACATAGCATGAATCCCGACAGTTACGCTGATATGTTACTCAGGTTCTCGGCGAATGATGACGAGAGCGTCACATAATATTCGCTCGTGTTGGGACACATGACTAGGGGGATCATGCATATCCTCTCACTTTTGAATCAATAGCACGATTTCGCTTACCCCCAAAAAGAGTCCCGCCCGGGTACCATCGATAAGTATTCATGAAATCAATGTCGAATAATGAAGCACTCCGGCCGCCTGAGTTTCCTCCTCCTCCGTGCGCCGATCTAGGTATGTAGAATTGTAGGATGATATGCTTGGCGGAGTCTGACATTTGGATTAGACTGGAACGGGTTGGACTTCTCTGTTCGGAATGGTATAATCTCTTCCTTTGGAAATATGACTTTTCAGCAACAGAAACTGATATCCGACAGTCAATGGGCACATTGAGAGTCATTACACTGTTGCATCTGGAAGATGGACAGAACCAAAGTTGGTCAAGAATCGCATGCTAAATGTAGATGGCCTTGCTGTCGGACTTCACTACGGCCAGCAAGTATTCGAGGGCATGAAAGGTTTGTATATCAGTCCATGAACTTGGGATATTTGCGCCTTACTGACATTCATACGAGCCTACCGTGCTCCTAGCGGCCAGATCAACATTTTCCGCGTAGAGAGCCATGCCAGCCGCCTCAACCACTCTTGCGAGACCGTATCCATACCACCGCCGCCATATGAACACTTCTATCAATGTGTATGTCTTGCTGTAGCTGAGAACGCTGTTTACGTACCACCTCACGACGCGAATGCGTGCCTCTACATTCGCCCTCTGATATTCGGCAGCGGTCCGCAGATCAACAACTTACCCTCGCTTGAGTACACATTCTGTGTATTTGTACACCCTATACCTTCGTCGTATGGACTGGCGCCTCTCGACGCTGTGATTCTGGAGCATTTCGATCGGGCCGCGCCGATGGGCACAGGTTCCGCAAAGGTTGGCGGTAATTATGCACCGATCTTCAAATGGCAGCAAGAAGCCAATAGCAAAGGTTTTGGGCTACTCTTGCATCTTGATAGCAAAACAACAACGGCAATTGATGAATTTTCGACATCCAGTTTTGTGGGCGTCAAGAACTCGGACGGCGCTACCACGCTCATTTCACCGGATAGCGCAAGTGTAATGAAAGGAGTTACGAGCAAAAGTGTCTTCACGTCAGCTGAGCATTTTGGATGGAACTTCGAGATTAGACCGGTGCGTTACTTCTTCTGCTACTTACATCAAGGCTCATCAACTCTACGAAGCTTATTTTGTTTCCTCTGGCATCCGATATAGTTATAGAACCATGTAGTTGTGGCTGAACTACACAGGCTCTCTCGTACGACAAAAAAAGTGGCGCTCGCACGAGCGTAAAGGGTAGCAAGAGCGACGTTAAAATGGGCTGCTCGAGCCGGGAACGTGTCAGGTATGCCATTAGGAAGAGGTTCGACTAGTGCTCTACTAGCTATATCTATATTAGCTCACTGTCGTTAATTATACTACGATAGTGTAAGTAGAAGGTAGCCAGAGGTAGCGAGCGCCCATTTCTAGGCAGCGAACCGAACACCTATTCATTCTAGCTTGCACAAACTATACAAACTAAACAAACTAGACAAACTCCCTTAGCACTACGCCATAGATAACTAATTGCGCTAGAATTCAATACGGCGGATTCTTTACACTAACTTAGCCGAAGCGTACTAAAAATATACTTTAGTAGAAGCTGCCCTCTTTCTGCTCGGCGAAACTCTCGGAATCTATAACTATTAGTATAAGAGGCCTAAGACTCTTTAAAGTTAATTCTTTTATACCTAAATAACCTTAAAATAGTCCCGAAATCTAGAGGCTTATCAATACCCGTTATTAAATAAGGATATAGTATTATAACTATCCTTAGTGTAGTTTATTAATCTCCGCTATACTAATCTTAAAGGGATCGGATAGCGCATTAATAGACCGATAAGAAATAAAGGATACCTTAGGTATATAAATTAATTTAATATAGACCCTTTAAAGGGTAGCGGGTTACTATTTTACCTACCTAATATTTATAGTATCTTTATAATTATCTTACTCTTTATTAATAACCCCCTATAACTATACTAAGACTAATTTACTAATTATTTTACTTACTTTTTAAAATACTTTTTTATTAAGCCTCTACTCGTTAAATAAAACTATTTATATTCTTTTTTCTTCTTAATTTTTTAAATACTTTATTTATTAGAAAAATTAAAGCCTTAAGAGCTAAAATTCGCGAGCTTAAAGAATAAAATACTATATAACTTTTAAAAAGACCTATTATTCTTTTAAAAGTACTTTTATTAATATTTTATTTTAAAGTAACGTGTCACAGCCCATATGGCGAGCCTCCCGCATCACCCCCGTGTCGGGCTTAGCCCATGGCCAAGCCCTAGTCACGGGACTATGCGGTCCCCTACTATATAGCTATGCTTATCTCTAGTCCTTAACGAATCCCTTAAGGATTCGTCTCGTTACCGAATATACTCTATTCCTAACTATATAAGCTCCCTACTCGTTAACCCCCTCACATAACGATTATCGATTTAGTTAAAATTAATAATTATACTCTTTTTAAATTATTTCTTTTTAAAGTATATACCGCGAAAAATCGTTATAAGTATAATAATTAAATTTAAATAATAAAAAATTATATCGCTAATATAATTACTTTTTTATTTAAGCGCTTAAAGATTATTTTCACTAAATATTATATTAGTAACTAAAATCGTAATAACTAAGAGCGCTAAAAAGCGATTATTAGTTTTAATTAAGTTATATAAGCTAATATAAAGAAAGAAATACTCGATCGGCTAGAAACTTCCTAAAAAAAAGAGTAATAAGTTTAAAAAGTAATTAAAGGGATCGTTTAGCGCCTAAAAAAAAACTTTACTTAATTTTTAAATTAATTAAAAATTAAATAAGAAGATTTAAATAAAGAAAATATTATAAATAATAAAAATTAAAATTATTTAGTAAATTACCTTACCGCGATAAATCCGATTTTTAAGTAAAAGCTTAATTAAATAGTTATATAATAAGAGCGAATCTTAGATTTAAAATTAAAAGCTAATATATATTAACGTTTAATAAATACTTTAAAGCAATTTAAAAAGGCTATTTTTAGTAAAAAAAGGTTTAAAGTAGCGTTTATAATAAAAAATATTAATAAAAAAAACTTACGCCCTTTTAAAAAAGCTTAATTTAATAATTAAATAAAATTTTAATTTATAGAAAAGTTTAGTTAAAGCTAAAATTAAAAGTTATTTTCCTTTTATTACTAGTCCTCTAAGCTAAATCTTTATATAAAAAAGAATAAAAAGAAGAATCGCTACTATCGTTATTATAAAAAGGGCTATTTTACTAATAAATATAGTAAAAAGGAAAATAAAGGTAATAAGTTTACTATAAAGAAATTTTAAAAATTTATAAAAATAGCTAAATATATTAATAATTAGCGAAAGTAAACTATTAGTAAAAGCTTAGTAATTACTATTAAAAAATTATAATACTTTTTTATTATAGTTAAAGGCGAACTAAAGTATAAAAATAAAAATACTTTTTATAATATTCGTACCCTAATAAATATAAAATATAATAGTAATATTATTACTTTAGAGTTAGCTATTTAGGTAAAGTTAGAAATTTACTCTAAAAATTATATTAATTTTATAATTATTAATAAAAGCGTAATCCTAGTATTAAGTTAAATAATTACTTTATATATTATAATAAACTATTATAAACGTCGTAAGACTAGAAAAAGCTTTTTTATTATTATTAATATAGTTTATTATAAAATAATTTTAGGTATACCTTAGCTAAAAGCCTAAAACCTAATTCTTAACTTTTATATTAAAAAAGTCCGCTTTACTCTCTATTATCGTAAAAAGCTATAAATATTTATAATTTTATAAGAAAGTCTTTAATAAAATAATAAAAAAGTTTATTTTATATCTAGCGTATATAGCGTAAAAAAATAATAAAATTTTATTTATTATTAGGACTTTTTT
>Ga0247768_1000531_pt1 | contig 13701 bp, 13 predicted proteins | sample UWRJL016104C6_FD_179944 | JGI IMG/M metagenome (GOLD analysis project Ga0247768, IMG submission 179944) | Plant litter microbial communities from Arlington Agricultural Research Station in Wisconsin, United States - UWRJ-L016-104C-6 | ecosystem: Environmental > Terrestrial > Plant litter >... | reverse complement strand
GGGACTGTCCCGGGAACGGTGTTTTCGGCCCGACACGCCGGGGCTGAGATCCGGCGGGATGGGCACTGTGAGTGATGACATTGGACGCTGTGAGTCCACGCAAGAGCGAGTCCAAGACGGGGCGGCAGCTGTCGCCGGAGCAGGCCGCCGCGGCGGCGATGGTGGCCCAGGCGAAGGAGCGTGGGCTGGCGCTGACCGGCCCTGACGGGCTACTGAAGCTGTTCACCAAGAGTGTGCTGGAAACGGCACTGAACGAGGAAATGACCGAGCATCTCGGACACGAGAAGAACCGAGCTGACTCTGACCGCGGTTCGACGAATGTGCGCAACGGAACACGCCCGAAAACGGTGTTGTCTGACGCTGTGGGCGAAGTCCGGATCGATGTCCCAAGAGACCGTGACAGTTCATTCGAGCCGCAGATCGTCAAGAAACGGCAGCGGCGTTTACACGATGTCGACGAAGTTGTGCTGTCGCTGTATTCGAAGGGCATGACGACAGGTGACATCTCTGCGCATTTCGCTGACATCTACGGCGCGTCGGTATCGAAAGAAACAGTCTCCAGGATCACCGACAAAGTCATGGCCGAGATGACGGAGTGGTCGAACCGTCCACTCGATCCGATCTACGTCGCGGTTTTCATCGACGCGATCCACGTGAAGGTCCGTGACGGCCAGGTCACCAACCGGCCGGTCTATGCCGCCATCGGCGTCACCGTGGACGGCCACAAGGACGTGCTGGGCCTGTGGATGGGCGCCGGCGGCGAGGGCGCAAAGTTCTGGATGAGTGTCCTGGTCGATCTGAAGAACCGGGGAATCGGTGACGTGTTCTTCGTCGTCTGCGACGGCTTGAAAGGGTTGCCGGAGGTGGTGGCGAACGTGTGGCCGCTCGCGATTGTGCAAACCTGCATCATCCACCTGATTCGCAATACATTCCGGCTCGCGTCCCGGGCCGACTGGGATGCGATGAAGCGGGATATCAAACCCATCTATACGGCGCCGAATCCCGATGCCGCAAGCGCAGCTTTGGACGAATTGGAGGTCAAATGGGGTAAGAAGTATTCTGCAGTGATCCGGCTGTGGCGTAATGCGTGGACCGAGTTTGTTCCGTTCTTGGATTACGATGTGGAGATTCGGACGGTGCTTTGTTCGACGAACGCCATTGAATCACTGAATGCCCGGTACCGGCGGGCAGTGCGGGCGCGAGGGCACTTCCCGACTGAGCAGGCCGCTCTCAAGTGCCTGTATCTTGTGACTCGAAGCCTGGACCCGACAGGGACCGGCCGCACTCGATGGGCGATGCGCTGGAAGCCTGTGATCAACGCCTTCTCCATCACATTCAGTGACCGCTGGCCGGCTGCTGAAACCTACTAACCGAACACGCCGAAACACCGTTCGCGAGACAGACCCGTCACGGCCCGTAGACGCGTTCGCGTCGCGCGATAAAGATTAAGGAGTGAGCGTGGTGATGAACTTGTACCGGTCGCCGCGGTAGATCGAACGGACGAACTCCACGGGCTTGCCGTCGGTGGCGAACGAGTGGCGTGAAAGCAGCAGCATCGGCATGCCGACGTCGGCGCCGAGCAGTTCGGCTTCCTGGGGTCCGGCGAGCGCGGTCTCGATGGTCTCCTCGGCGCGTTCCATCTCGACGTTGTACGTCTCGCGCAGTACGGCGTAGAGGGAGCCACCCGCGGACACGTGCTTGCGCAGGCCGCGGAACCGGGCGAGTGGCAGGTGGGTGGTTTCGAGCGCCATGGGTTCGGCGTCGGCCAGCCGGAGCCGGCGCAGCCGCAGGATCTTCGCCCCGACGCGGATGCCGAGCAGCTTGGCGAGTTCCGCCTCCGCCGGGATCTCTTCGATTTCCAGCAGCTTCGACGACGGTTCGCGGCCTTGGGCGCGCATGTCCTCGGTGTAGGAGGACAGCTGCAGCCGCTGGGCCAGCTTGGGCTCGGCGGCGAAGGTGCCCTTGCCCTGCACCCGGTGCAGCCTGCCCTCGGCGGTCAGGTCCGCCAGCGCCTGGCGGACGGTGGTGCGGGACACGGTGAACTCACCGGCCAGCGCGCGCTCGGTCGGGATCGGGGCGCCCGGCGGCAACGCGTCGAGCAGATCGAGCAGGTGTTGCTTGAGCGCCCAGTACTTGGGTTCCCGCTGCCCACGTATCCCGGTCGCCGCACCCGCCTCACCGGCGGTGGTTGTATCGAGCATGTCCGACTCCTCAAGCTTTCCCACTATGCACGCGACTTCCCCGGTGGAAAACGTACCCTTCACCATTGAGGGCCCGCCCGCGCTAGGATTGGTCTAGACCTTATTCGGGTCCTGGTTGTTCAGGGGCTCACGCCCCGGTGGAGAGGATCAAGATGACCGTTCCGGAACAGATTCCCGGCGAGCACATGGCCGCCGAGATCTCGCAGCAGCCTTCGGTGCTGGCGGGCCTCGTCGAGCGCCAGTCCGAATTCGCCGAGGTCGCGGAGGCTATCGCCCAGCGTCCCCCACGGTTCGCCCTCCTCGCCGCCCGCGGCTCGAGCGACCACGCGGCGATCTACGCCAAGTACCTGATCGAAGTACTGCTCGGCCTCCCTGCGGGCTTGGTTTCGCCGTCCACGGCCACGTTATACGGAGCACGCCCCGACCTGCGGGATGTCTTGTTCGTGACGGTGAGCCAGAGCGGCGGGTCCCCCGACCTCATCGAGATCACCAAGACCGCCCGCGGCCAGGGCGCGCTCACGGTCTCCGTCTCCAACACCCCGTCCTCCCCGCTCGCCGAGGCCGCCGAGCTCTCGGTCGACATCGGCGCAGGTATCGAGAACGCGGTGGCCGCGACGAAGACGTATTCGGCGACCTTGCTCTCGCTCTATCTGCTCATCGACGCGGTGCGCGGTGGCAAGGGAGCGGACGCCGAAGGGCTCGGCGAGCTGGCCCAGCGGACCCTCGACGGGTCCGTCGAAGGGGTTCAGCGGGCCGTAGACCGTTATCGATTCGTTGACCGAATCCTGACCACCGGGCGTGGTTACTCCTACCCGACAGCGCTCGAAGCCGCCCTGAAGCTCGCCGAGACCAGCTATCTGCCCGCCCGCGCGTACAGCGGCGCGGACCTCCTGCACGGCCCCGTCGCCGCGGTCAACGGCGAGACCGCGGTCGTCGCGCTGACCAGCCGGGGGCGGGGCGGCGAGGCCATCCGCGACGTGCTCGACGCCGTCAGCTCGCGCGGCGCGGACGTGCTCGCGATCGGCTCGGCGGCCGAGGAAGTGCCGTCCGCGCTCAAGATCGGCGTCCCCCAGACGGTGGAAGAGCTGGCGCCGATCCTCGAGATCCTGCCGATCCAGCGGATCGCGCTCGGGCTGTCGGTCGCCCGCGGCGGCAACCCGGATCAGCCGACCGGCCTGCTGAAGGTGACCAAGACACGATGAGCCTTGAAAAGTCCACCCGATCGAGTGAAGCCGGTTACGTCGTCGGAGTCGACGCGGGCGGCACTTCGACGCGCGCGCTCGCGGTCGACGCCGCGGGCGCGGTGCTGGGGACGGGCCGCTCCGGCGGCTCCAACCCCAACTCCCACCCGCCGGAGGAGGCCGCCGGCCGGATCGCGGACGCCATCACGGCCGCGACGGCCGGGCTCGACCCGGAGCGGGTACGGGGGTGCGTGGTCGGGATGGCGGGCGAAAGCAAGCTGACCGACCCCGCCATCGCGGCGGTGTTCGAGCTGGCGTTCCAGCGCGCCGGGGTCGGCGGGCTGGTCCGGGTGGCGAGCGACGCAGAAGCTGCGTTCGCCTCGGCCACCCCGGCCGCGGACGGCACGGTCCTCATCGCGGGCACCGGCTCGATCGCGGGCCGGATCCGGAAGCGGCGGATGGTCGGCACCGCCGGCGGTTACGGCTGGCTGCTCGGCGACGAGGGTTCGGGCTACTGGATCGGCCGGGAGGCCATCCGGGCGACCCTCGACGCGCTCTGCGGCGGGCAGCCGCTGGCCGGGCTGCCGTCGGCGGTATTGGTCGAAGCACTCGGCAGCGCGCCAAGTGCGGACTTGTCCGAAGCGGAGCGGCTGCACATCTGGAGCAGGCTCATCACAGCGGCCAATGCCGAGCCGCCGGTACGGCTCGCCAGGTTCGCCCCGCTCGTCAGCGCCGCCGACGGCGCGGGCGAGGCCGCCGCGCGCCGGATAGTCGACAGCGCGGCGGGCTTCCTCGTCGCGAATGCCTTGGGGTGCCGGGAAAACGGGGAGAACACGCCGGTGGTCCTGGTGGGCAGCGTGCTCAGCGAGACCAGCCCGGTGGGCGTCAAGGTCCGGGCGGCACTGTCCGATTTGGAGGTGCTGACAAGCTCCGACGGCGTGCTCGGCGCCGCCTGGCTCGCCGCTGTCGAAGCCTTCGGCGAGGGCGCCGTCCGGCCGGTGGCCTGAAGATCAAGTTTTCAGAACTTCGCCACGGATAACCGAGAAACATCGCACGAATCGGCCCGCTACGGGTACCGTGTGACGTGGCCCCCGGACCCTCCCCCCTCGCCGGGGGCCGCCTAATACCTCTGTTCCTTACTCCGTTCCACCGTTCGGTGGAGTGCTCTCCGGGCGAAGAGGCCCGGTTCGCGGGCGTTCGGCCCGCAGCCGCAGCCCGGGGTGGTCCTCCGGTAACGCGCGGTAGAGGACCCAGCCACTGATGGCGACGACCAGCGCGACCAGCGGCCACGAGAGCACGGTGCGCGCGATGCCCAGCGCGACGACCTGCCCGGCCCACCAGAGCGCGCCGTAGATCACCACGCGCACCACGTACTGCGCGACCCAGATCCAGCTCGCCCGCGAATAGGCACGCAGCAAGGCGGGATCCCGGCGCCACCTGGTCTTCTGGCCGAGCACCAGCCCGACGACCACCCCGAGCAGCGGCCAGCGAATCACGATGCTCGCCGCCCACAGCAGCGCGCTGGCCACATTGGACAGCAGTTGCAGCAGGAAGAAATCCTCGGCACGTCCCGTGTGGAGCGCGATGAGCGCGGCGGCGATCACCACCGCGAGGCTGACCACCACGGCACGCGCCTTGTCACCCCGGACGAGCCGGAAGACTCCCAGCACCACGGCGACGGCGATGGCCACCCCGGAACCCCACGCAATCGATTGCCCCGCCGCGAACCAGCCGACGACAAACGCGGCGGGCGGCACACTCGCGTCGATCGCGCCACGGCGGCCACCGAGGATCTCTGCCAGCGGCTCACGGGTGGGCATGGCTTCATCGGTCACCTTTACAGAGTGCCGGACCGGGGCACCGTGCGGGCCCCTCACCGAGATGTTGGCCACACCGTGGCGTGATTGTGCCGCCCATGCGGGCTAATCCCGCGCTTGCTCTGGTCACTGGGGGTAATACGGGTGCACAGTCGACCGACAAGGTAAGACACTGTTACGTGCGGCTGAACCATTGGTAGCCACAGGTGGGATTGCGGGGGCGGTTTCAGCTGTTACTTAGTGAGTACAAGTATTGACCGGGGCGCGGCCGGAAGGGGACACAGCGTGTTTGGGTATGAGAGCTATGTAGCGATCGGGGACAGCTTCACCGAAGGCCTGAACGACGGCCTTCCGGACGGGAGCTTCCGGGGGTGGGCCGATCGCCTGGCCGAGATCCTGGCCGGAGGGGTCTCCGGCTTCTCCTACGCCAACCTCGCTCTCCGGGGCAAAATGCTCGCCGAGATCATCGACGAACAGGTACCCATCGCGCTCGAGGTCAAACCCGACCTGGTGACCTTCTGCGCCGGCGGCAACGACATCATCGTGCCCGGCGCGGACGTCGACGCGGTCGCCGAGAAGTTCGAAGGCGCCGTCGCGGCCCTGCGTGCCGCCGGGATCTCCGTGGTCATCTTCAACGGCCCGGACACCAAGCAGCTCTCCGTCATGCACGTCCTGCGGGGCAAGGTCGGCATCTACAACGCCCATCTCTGGGCCATCGCCGACCGGCACGGGGCCCGCATGGTCGACCTGTGGGCGATGGAAGCCCTGCACGACCGCCGCGCGTGGAGTGACGACAGGCTGCACTTCACCCCGGAGGGGCATCGCCGCATCGCGCTGCGTGCCGCGGCCGTGCTCGGCGTGCCGTACGAGGGCGACTGGCGGGAGCCATGGCCGGAGAATTCCGAGCCGAGCACGTGGATCACCTCGCGCCGCTCCGATCTGGAGTGGACGAAGGTGCACCTGCTGCCCTGGATCCGCCGCCACCTCAAGGGCCAGTCCATGGGTGACGGACTCCGGCCGAAGCGCCCGGAACTTGCCCCGTTCGTGCCTAATCCTCCCGCCGCCACGGCGCCGCACACGGCCGAGTTCTTGCCCGACACCACGGACTTCCTGCCGGACAACGCCACCGCGTCCTGAACGGGCAGGTCGAAGCCGGGTCGCTGAGCGCACCGGAACGACTTACAGTGCATCCATGTCCGGTTCACGGCTCTGGCTGATTCCGGCGGCGCTGCTGGTCACGGCCGCGCTGGCGGGCCTCGGCACCTGGTCGGCGACCGGCGGTATCGAGGCGAACCTGGCCTCGCGCTCGCAGGACGCCCTCGCCGGTGCCGGGCTGAACGGCGGCCAAGTGAGCTTCGACGGCAGGGACGCCACCCTGCGTGGTTTCCCCGCCGACAAGACCAGGCAGGCCGCGGCGGCCGTCCGCGGGGTCGACGGGGTGCGGGTCGTCAAGGTGGAAGCCGCGCCCGCTCCCACCCCGGCCGCGCCGGGCACCAGTCTGGCCGTCCCCTCGCCGTCACCCACCCCGACCCCGGCACCCCCGCCCACGGACAAAGCGAGCCTGCAGGCCCGAATCAGCCAGGTGCTCGCCGCGAACCCGATCTCCTTCGAGCCCGACAGCGCCCGCCTCACCAGCGCGGGCGAACGAGCGGCCTCGCAGGTCGCGGCGCTGATCACCGCTTCACCGGTCACCTCGAAGATCCAGATCGACGGGCACACCGCCATCGGCTCCGGCGACTGGCAGAGCGCCGTCAGGCTTTCGAGGGATCGGGCCACAACCGTGGCGAAACTGCTGATCAAGAACGGGGTGGCGATCTCGCGCATCTCATCCAGGGGCTACGGCGACGCTCACCCGGGTCCCGGCGGCGATGACCGCCGCGCCGATGTCACGGTCAGGTAGGAGGCCCTCATGTTCTGGTTGTTCGGGCAGATCTGGCTGTGGTCGCTGATCTCGTTCTTGCTCGGCGCCGCGCTGACCGCGCTCGTCTTCACCCGGCTGAACCGCGCGCGCCCGGAGCCGGAACAGTTCGAGGACGAGCCGGTGTTCGTCGAGTCCTCCCGGCCCGGCGAACTCTACGACCAGGAAGAAGAACCCGAGTACACGGACGCGGAGGCGGACATGGACATGGACACCGCCGAACGTGTCCTCGCATGGCCGGTCGAGCAGGAAGAAGTCCCCGAATCGGGGTACCGGCAGGGCACCTTGCCGTCCTACCCGCCGCCACCCGCCCAGCGCTCCAGCGAACCCGAACCGGGACCCGAACCGGCCTGGCCACGTGCCGACGAGTTGCCATCCCTGGAGCGTCGACCTGGACACCGGCGCTGAAGCACTCGCTGGTAGGTTCGGCCACGCAGTGTAATCGGCACTGTGATCAGCGACGGCTTCACGAGCCGCGTCCGGGGAAGTCGAGGAGGCTGCATGGCGCTCCCGCATTGGACGGCGGAGAAGTTCCTCCCGCCGGGGCGGCATGCCGCCGACCTGGCCGACGTCTACGAGCGCCTCGTCTTCGACGCACCGCACCAGAACGACCGTGAGCTGCTGTTCAGCGCGCTGAACAGCTATCTCGGGGTCGCCAGGCGGATCATCCCGTCCGGCCGCGCGTGGGTGGGCGGCGCGTTCATCGCCCGCACCGAAACGGTTCCGCAGGGCCTCGACGTCGTGCTCATCCCCAACGAGTGGGGCAACCTCAAGCGGCTCGACGACGCCGGCCGGTCGGCCATGTACGGCCTGCTGACGCTGCGCGGGGTCATCGTCGGGCAGCCCGCGATGTACCTCGACCAGGTTCAGCCCGTCGGCGGCATGCTCGACGGCTTCCTCTGTTACCCCGGTGACGAGGAGATCTGGGAGAGCGTGTGGACCGAAGGCGGGCGTGGTTTTCCTGAAATGGTCTGGTGACAAGCCCGTGAAGAACGAATTCCGCCGGATCGCCGACCAGATCCCCGGCGGGACCTGGCTCGACGACCTCGCCCGAGCCTCCGCGATGGCGGCATACGCGAAGTTCGAGCGCACCAGCCGCTCACCGCTGCTCAAGGTGTCGGTCATCGGCTCGTCGCACCTCGACGCGTACACCTTCTCCGACATCAGCCGCGCGTTGCAGGACGCGACGGCGAAGATCGGCCACATCATCCGGAACCCGTCCGGTGAGGTGACCGCCGTCCAGCCCGCGGACCGCGACAAGGCACCGCTGCTCCAGCGTGGCCAGGCGGGCAACGCGATCTTCTTCGGCTTCCCCGAGCCCGCGATGGACGACGCGTTGATCCACGACGGCCTGGAGACGCTCTCCGAGCGCGCCGTGAAGGAACTCTGCGACTTCCTGCCCGCGAACGGCTCCGACGACGGCGCGCTCGACGCCGTCCTGCTGCAGCGGGACACCGTGCGCAACGCGGTCAGCGACATCGTCAACGCGGTCACGAAGAACGCGGGCATCGGCCTGCAGTTGACGCCGACCTCCGGTGAGGACGTCGCGCGCAGCATGACCACCGAACAGGCTCGCATCCTGCACGGCAGCCTGCGGGAGTCGCGGGAGGCCGTCGGCTACGAGACCGTCAGCGGCAGGCTCGACGGCGTCCGCACGCGGCGGCGGATCTTCTACCTCGAACGCGAGGGCGGCGGCACGATCCAGGGCGCGGTGGCGCCCGATCTGCTCGACGAGATCAAGGAAAATCTGGACCGTCCGGTCACCGCCCGGTTGCGGGTGGTGCGGACGACGACCATCGACGGCCGTCGCGGTCACCCGGTGCACGAACTGCTCGAAATCACGCCCCAAGTGAGCCTGTTCGATCAGTGACCGGGCAAGTGCGGAAAGTTGCGCTCATCTTGGAGATTTATTACCGAAAAGGCGGCAAAAACCGCCAGCAAATGGCCGCTAGCAGCAAAACCACGAATAATCACCGAGTTAGATAACGATTCATTCAACAACAGCGTTTAGTAACGCTTGGGTGGTTAACGGCGGCGGCTTCTGGTGCGAATGTGCCTGCATGACCACCGAGCTTCCGCAAAACCGGTCGCGACCCCCCTCACCTTACGTGGCCAGCACGTCACACAACAGGTCGAGGCAACCCCCTCCACCCAAGAACCGTCACAGCGCGGTGGCCATCACACTGGCCCTGGTCGGGCTGGCGCTCGCCCTCGTCCCACTCGTCGGGCCGGATTTCCTGCTGGTGCTGATCCTCGGCATCGCCTTCGGCGTGCTGGGCGTGGTCTTCGCCGCCGCCGCACTGGCGAAATACCGGAAGACCGGCGTCGGCAATAACAGTGTCGCGATCGTCGCGATCATACTTTCCGTTGCCGCGGTGGGCCTCTGCGTGACCTGGTTCGCGCGGGCGGAAATGACCAGCGGCGCGACCGGATTGCACATTCCGGCGGTTTCAGGCGACCGCCATACGGTGGAATTCTCGGTGACTTCCACCGGTGGCGCGACGGTGCGTTACGGCAATATCAACGATCAGCGCATCGCGTCCTCGATGCCGAGCACGGACGCGTGGACGTCGAAGGCGTCCTACAACAACGGCACCTACCACTTGACCTTGAGCGCGGACAACACGAGCGCGAGCCTGAGCAACACGATCACGTGCAGCCTGACGATCGACGGCAACAAGGTCTCGGCGAACACCGGCACCACGATCGCCCTCTGCACGGCCAACGTCGGCTGACGCGCGGGCTCACGGCAGCCTGGCACTGTCCAGCGCTGCCTGGCGGCCGGCCGACGCTCCCCCGTTCACGCCGACCGGTCGCCTACGAACCGCTCCTGGCGGTTCCCGGTGTCCACCCGCCGCCAGGACGCGTGGACACGAGCGCCGATCAGTGTGGCCGCCCCTCCCCTGAGGCACGATCGGCGCTGCTCAGGACAGTACGCGGAGCAGCGGGACCGTCACTAAGAATCCGCTAACAGCCGCGCGCCCGCACGCTCGTAGAGCTTCCGAGAGAGCGTGAACTGCTCGCGGGCTCCGACGGCGTCACCCTTCTCCCGCAGCGTGCGCGCGAGCGTCGCCCGCGAAACGCCCTCCTGCAAGGTGAGCTGACGGGCGCTCGCCAGCTCGACCACCTGCCGCGCGTAATGCTCCGCTTCGTCCAACTCGCCGAGGCTCAGGTTCAGCTCGGCGAGGTTGTTCAGCGAGGTGGCCACGTAACTGTCGTCGCCGAGTTCGCGGTCGATCTCCAGCGAAGCCAGCTGGTGGCTGATGGCTTCGGTGTAGCGGCCGGCCCGCTTCTCGGCCTCTGCGCGGTTGTTCAGCGCCTGCCCGCGCAGCGCGAGGTCCCCCGTCCGCTCGGTCTCCTCGACCACACGGCCTAGCCGCTCGATCGCCTCGTCGTAACGTCCGCCCAGCGTGAGGGCACCGCCGAGGTGGATACCGGCGATGACGATCAACCTGTCGTCGCCGAGCGCGGTGGCGTACTCGACGGCGGCCTCCGCGTCGGCCAGGCTCCCTTCGAGCTGCTCGAAGGTCAGCTTGAGCGAGCACCGCGAGATGAGCATCCAGCAGCGCCCGAGCTCACTACCGGAGGCTTGCGCGGCGGTGATGCCGATCTCCACCAGCCGCCGCCATTCGTGCCACAGCGGGCAAACCACACGGTAGGTGTGCACGACCCTGGCGAGCCGCCAGACGTCCTCGTAGCGCCCGGCCGCCGTCGCCGCCTCCAACGTCGCGAGGAGGTTCGGCCACTCCGCGGCGAACCAGCTCCGCGCGTCGTCGAACCCGGTGAACTTCGGCGCGCGGTCATCGGGCACGAAGCCGGTGAAGTCCAGCTCGTCGACGATCCGCAGGAGCTTGCGGCGCGCCCTGTCGGCGACGGCCTGGTAGAACCGGACGGACCTGGCCAGCACCGCCTCCCGGTCTTCCCCGCTCAGCTCGGTTTCGGCGAGGTCGCGCAGGTAGAGGCGCACGAGGTCGTGCGGGCTGAAGACGTCCCTGGCGCTCTCCGTCAGCAGGTTGTGCCCGGCGAGGGTGCGCAGCCTGCGGCGCGCGTCGCGGACGGACGTGCCACACAGCTCGGCGACGAGATGCGGCCCGGCGACCGCGACGGTGAGCACCCCGAAAAGCCGGAGCACCTCGGCGTTGTCCGGTGAGAGGTCGCGAAAGGACACGTCCAGCGCGGCCCGGACGCCGGTCTCCGAGCCATCGACGTCCAAGGCGGACAGCCGGGTCCGCTCGTTGCTCATCTCGTCGACCAGGTCCCTGGCCGTCCATTGTGGACCGATCGCCAGCCTGGCGCTGGCGATCCGCAGTGCGAGCGGCAGGTAGCCGCAGAGCCGGGCGAGCGCGTGGTTGAGGTCGTAACTCGACGGGCCGGCGAGTTCTTCGATCAGCTCGACCGCGGCGTCCGGGGTCAGCGTGTCCAGCTGGCACATCCTGGCCGCGTGCGACACGGCGAGGCCCTCCAGCCGCGAACGGCTGGTCACCACCGTCATCGAGTGCGATCCCGGCGGCAGCAGCGGGCGCACCTGCTCGGCCGTGCGGGCGTCGTCGAGCAGCACGAGCATGCGGCGGCCGGCGATGCGCGACCGATACAGGGCGAGCCGCTCGTGGGCGTGCTCCGGCACCTCGGCCGTCGGAATGCCCAGGCCGAGCAGGAACTGCGTGAGGACGTCCTCCGCTTCGAACGGCGGCTGATGCGGGTCGAACCCACGCAGGGCGGCGAACAGCACACCGTCCGGGAAACGCTTCGCGACCTGGTGCGCCCACGAAACCACGAGCGCACTCTTGCCTATCCCGGCGATTCCGGTGACCACCGCGACGACACTCTCCCCGGACTCCGCGCGCTTGAGCCCTTGGTCGAGCCAGGCCAGCTCGGCGGCGCGCCCGGCGAGATTCGGCACGGCGGCCGGAATCTGCGACGGCGGCGAGCTCGGCGCGATCTCGAGCGGTGCCCGGATTTCCGGGAGATCGTCGTTCAGCACCCTGTCGTGGAGCCTGCGGAGTTCCGGGCCGGGCCCGACACCGAGAGAGCCGACGACCTTCGCCGACACCCTCTGGTACAGCTCAAGGGCGTCCCCGCGCCGTCCCGCGTAGTACAGCGCGCGCATCAGCTGGCCGACCGTCCGCTCCGAGAACGGATTGACCCGCACGATCGGGCTCAGCTCGACGATCAGCGCCGCGTACCGGCCGAGTTCGAGATCCGCGTCGACCCGCGCGCCGTGCACCGCGAGGCGAAGCTCCTCCAGCTCGGGCGCGTGAATGGAATCGGGCACCCCGGCGAGCACCGGGCCCTGCCACAGCGCATACGCCCGGCTGAGCAACTCCGCCCGCAGCTCCGCGTCCGCCGACTCCGCACGCTCCATCAACCTCCGCGCGCGATGGACGTCGATCTGCTCCGGATCGATCTTGAGCTGGTACCCCGGCGGCGTGGTGAGGATTCCGACGTCCTCCGCCACCGCCCGCAAAGCCCGCCTGAGCTGGGAAACGTTGCCGTGCACAATCGTGCGCGCCGTCGCGGGCGGATCATGGCCCCACAACGCGTCGATGATCTCTTCGAGCCCCACGACCCTGTTGGCCTCGAGCGCCAGCAACGCGAGCAGCCCCCGCACCCCCGGCCCGCCCACCGGCACGACCCGCGAGCCCGACAGCAACCGCACCGGCCCCAGCAGCCGGACGGTCAAGCCCGGAAGATCCCCTTCGTCCAAGGTCAGCTTCTCCCCGATCTCCCCCAACCGGAAGATCCGAACCTACCCTGCACTGGGCACACAGAACCCGTCCTAGTACGGACTTCGCCCGCACCAGGACCCTGGGCTTGTGAGCCTGAAACGAGTACAGCCCACGCCACCAGTCCCGATCTGGTGGCGTGGGCCGCACTCGGTGGAGCAGTGTCACCGTCGACTGGGCGGGGGGCTCACCCCGAGCGAAGAACCCGATCGGCCATCGGCAACATTTCCCGTACAGACGCACAAGTCTGCGCGGAGGCCTGAAGGTAACAGGCTGCGTTGGCCCGGCTACAGCCGACCCGCCGTAAAAAAATCATCGGGCGAGCGGCGTGAAATCCCGGGAGGCGATGTACCCGGGGCGCGGCTTCGACACCGCAAACGGTTGCACCAGCGGGTTTCCACGCTGTTGAAGACCACGAAGATATTCGGGCACGGGTACGGGCTGATGTTGTTGCCCGAGCCGCGGAGGATGTTGGAGTCGAACCAGAGCGCCGTGCCCGCTCGGCCGGTGAACTGGTCGATCCCGTGCTCCGACGCCATTTTCGTGACGTCGTCCTCGGCGGGAACCCCGGCTTCCTGTTCCTTCAGTGAACTTTTGTAGTTGTCTTCCGGGGTTTTACCGGCACATTGGATGAACGTCCGGTGCGAGCCGGGGACCACCATCAGGCCGCCGTTGAACGGGTAGTTGTCCGTCAGCGGGTCTCCATGACGGTCAAGACCGCTCTCCCCGACCCTTCGTTTCGACCGGCCGGCTACTCGGTGATCAGCGGGTAGACGCCGTTTTCGTCGTGCACCTCGCGGCCGGTGACCGGCGGGTTGAACACGCAGACGCACTTGATCTCGGTCTTCGGCCGGACCTTGT
>Ga0247768_1000526_pt1 | contig 13794 bp, 13 predicted proteins | sample UWRJL016104C6_FD_179944 | JGI IMG/M metagenome (GOLD analysis project Ga0247768, IMG submission 179944) | Plant litter microbial communities from Arlington Agricultural Research Station in Wisconsin, United States - UWRJ-L016-104C-6 | ecosystem: Environmental > Terrestrial > Plant litter >... | reverse complement strand
AAGGGGGGGGGGGCCGGGGGGGGGGGGGGGGGGGGGGGGGGGGGGGGGCGGTTGCCGTCCTCGCAGGAGATCAGGGTTTCGACGTGGACCTCGACCTGGTTGTCGGGGCCGGAGGAGAGCCCGGTCAGCAGGGGGCTGAGCCGCTCGGTGGCGCCGCAGTTCTTGAACGGCGGCAAGGTGAAGCCCCGGGTTTTCGGGTCGTCGTAGGTGGGGTCGGTCTTCAAGGTGCCGCCGGTGAAAGCGTCGTACGGGCCGAACAGGTCCAGCGACAGCGGGGTGGCCGTGACGCAGTCACCGCCGAGGTCGAGTGGCTGGCCGTTGACGGTGGCGTCGCTGAGCCTCGCCATCAGGTCTAGGTGGCTGGTGCCGGTGTTGCCGTCGCTGATCGCCTCGATGGGGATCATGTGGCTGTCCTGGTAGTCCAGCGGCAGCAGTTCGAGGGTGGCGCTGGTCGGCATGAACCCGAACGCCAGGAAGGTCACCCGCGCGGGCGGCATGAAGGCGTCGCCGCGGGCGATGAGCAGGCCTTCGGGGCTGATCTTCACCGTGGCGTTCACCATGAACGCCGGGCCGATGGTGACCTTCGCGCCGACCTTCTTGACCGTCGACCAGCCGTTCAGCAACTGCGGGTTGATGGGGAAGGTGTCCGGGTCCGGCTCGTCTTGGGTGCCGACGGCGCCGTTTGTGCCGTTTTCGCCGCCGGGGGTTACGGGATCGGTGGTCTTGTCCTTGCCGGGCTTCGGTTCGGGCAGTACGACGACGGTGCCCAGGACGGCGTCCTGGCCGGGATCCAGGGTGCAGGCGACGGTGTGCGCGGTGGTCGTCGAGTCCGCGAGGGTCGCCGTCAGGGCGAGGGTCGGCGCGCCGAGGGCGAACTCCAGCTTCCCCGCGTCGGTGGTGGTGAACGCCGGGATCTCGCCGGTGGCCGTCAGCGTCAGATCGCCTTCGGCGGGAACAGGGGTTTCCGGGATGTCCAGGACGACCTTGACCGGCGACTTCTTGTCCGACCCGTCCGCGGTCAGCTCCAGGGAAACGGTGCCCTTGACCGACGTCGCGGCGGCGGCGGTGACCACTTCGGGCGGCAGCACGAATTTCGTCGTGAAGCCGGTGATCTTCGTTTCCTGGCCGGACGGAACGACGGCGGGCAGGGTCGCGGAGGTGTGGAACGAAAGGGGTTTCGCGCCGACCGGGTCCTCGAACGCGCACGTGTTCGCGAGATCCTTGCCGAGGTCCTGTGTCCCGGCCGGAGCCGTCGGGGCGGGCGAATCCGGGTCGGCCGGACCGGCGCCCGCCAGGCCGCTGTTCGCCGCGAAAACCAGGCCTGCCACAGCCAGCGTCGTGAGCACTCTGGCCCGACCTGTCATGCGAAATCCTCTCGTGCCTCCGCCGGGCTGTGGCCGCCCGGGACGTCTCCCGGGCGGCCACAACTCACCGGACTCAGGTGATGGTGATGGACGGCGAGAACGCCGTGTTCTGGGCGGGGCTGGTCAGCAGGGTGCAGGTGAAGTTCCACGCCGTCCAGGTGCCGTTCTTCTTGTGGAACTCCAGCGGCGCGGTGATCGTGCTGCCGAGCGACGCCGTCGCCGGGCCCGCGGCCACCCCGCTGAAGGTCGGGACCGTGGTGCCCGAGTCCTGCGCGATGGTGAAGGTGAGCGGACCGGCCACGTACGGGTAGATCTGCTCGGGCACGTTGACGTTCGAGGCGGTGCCGGTGGCCGGGGTCGCGTTGGTGACGTTCACCGGCACGTTCGCCTTGCCGCGCACGCCGTCGTAGCTCGCGGCGTTGAGCAGCGCGTGGATGGAGGCCGAGATGGTGGCCGTGCCCGCGACGTCGGTCGGGGTGATGGCGGTACCCGCCGGCACGGAGTCGGGGGCGTTGAACGACGCCGTGACGTCCAGCTGGCGCTGGCCGATCGTGGGGAAGTTGCACGAGTAGGACACGGCCGCGGGGCCGGTGGCGTAGGCGACGGTGGCCGCCGACGCGGTACCGGCCGCCAGCAGTGAGGCGACGCCGAACATCACGCCGGTGGCGACGACACCACCGGATAACCTGCTCAGTCCACGGGACATACCTGTCAGCTCCTTCGATTCAGTTTACGTCTCGGCGGCGCGCTGTGAAGCTGCTTTTTGCGGCAATCTTTACGAAGTCGATTGCCGATCCGAGTTCATTTCTTCTGAAGCGGCATGGGATGCTTTTGCGGCTGTAGCCGAACCACGGGGCTCACCTGCCGAATTCAAGGTTACTCGCGAGTTAGATAAGGAACAAGGTTCTGTATCGACACAGGTCGGCGATCGCACCGGGTGACGATTTTTTTGTCACCTCCCGCTTATGCGGGTGCCCAACTTTGTGGGCTGGTGACAAAGTGGGCGGCGGACCGGGGGTGCAGGGTTAACATCGCGCTCACTGGACGCGGAGAAAAGAGACCGAATTGACGAAACTATCTCGAGTCGCCCGTGGCCGACTCGTCACCGCCGCGGCGGTATTGGTGATCGTGCCGTTCTTGGGGGCCGGGCCGGCGCAGGCCGCGTCACCGGGCGGGGTGATCGCGTGGGGACAGTTCGACTACCTGAAAACGCAGGTTCCCGACGCGGCGACGTCCGGGGTCACGGCAATGTCGGCGGGTGGCCTCAACGGACTCGCGCTCAAGGACGGCGGCGTGATTTCCTGGGGAGACAACAACTATGGTCAGCGAGCGGTACCGGCGGCGGCGACTTCGGGGGTGACCGCGATCGCGTCCGGGTGGGCCCATGAGCTGGCGCTGAAAAACGGTGGTGTGCTCGCCTGGGGCAACAACTGGTACGGCCAGACCCTCGTCCCGGCGGCCGCGACCTCCGGCGTCATCGCGATTTCGACCAGTTCGCTGCACAGTTTGGCGCTCAAGCAGAGCGGCCAGGTCATCAGCTGGGGCTCGCGCTCCGACGTCCCGGCGGCGGCCTCTTCGGGGGTCACCGCGATTTCCGCCGGGGGCGATCACAGTCTTGCGTTGAAGAATGGCGGGGTTATCGCCTGGGGTTCGAACAGTTCCGGTCAAACCACCGTCCCGGCCGAGGCGACTTCCGGGGTAACGGCCGTTTCGGCCGGTTTCAAACACAGTCTCGCGCTCAAGAATGGCGGGGTCATCGCGTGGGGTGACAATACTTCCGCGCAGCTCGATATGCCGGACGAGGCGAAGTCCGGTGTGGTGGCGATCGACGCCGGATACAAACACAACCTGGCGCTGAAAACCGATGGTTCGGTGATCGCTTGGGGCAGTTCCGCGAATGGTGAAATCTTTGTTCCCACCGATACCGCCTGTGCCCCCGTGCTCGATATTTCCGCGGGTGACCAGTTGAGCCTCGCGCTGAAGGATCCGGCTTCGCCGCCCTGCTTCTAGGACGGGTCATGAGGGGGTCCCTTGGGACTGGGGACCCCCTCATGACATCGGCGTCTACGAGTTCGACGTGAGCGTCAGGCTGATCGTGTTGTCCGGCCCGGAGACGAGCGAACCGAGCGCGAGATCGGCGATCAGGCAGTTCTTGAACGCGGGGATCGTGTACGTGCCGGTCTGGGTGATCGTCGGCGCGAACAGGTCGACGTCCTTCGTGATCAGGTTCATGTCGATCGGCGAGACGGTCTTACAGGAGCTGGGCACCGTCGGCAGCGGGATGATCGGGACGATCAGCCCGACGACGATGTTGTTGATCTCCATGTTGACCTGCGCGTGGGTGAGCAGGTCGCCGTCCTTGAGCACGCCGGTCACCGGGGCCACCGGGGTGACCTTCACCGTCGCCCTGATCCGGAAGATGCCCGACGCCAGCGAGATGTTCGCCGTCGCCGGCGGCAGGGTCAGGTTCCCCCGGATGCCGACGTCGTCGCCGTTCACCACGATCGCGCCGGTCAGCTGGCCGGGGCCGAGGTTGATGGTGCTGTTGGTCTTCTTCACCACCGAGCTGCCCGCGACGGCGAACGACACCGGGAACTCGACCGGGTCGTCGGCCAGCGCCGGGGTGGCGGCGACCGTGCCGGCCGCGATCGTCGCGGCCATGGTGAGGGCCGCGATCATGCCGGCGCGTTTCCGGGTGACCTGAGAGCGCACTTGACCAAGCATTCCATTCTCCTTGGTTTCTCTCGTTGGTGCGGAATAACTGTTACCTGGTGAAAAACGGGTGGAACCTTTTTGTCACCGGGGTACTAAGCCGGTGATCACCCACGTGCCGTCCTGCCGCTGCGCGGTGACCGAAAGCTGCGACGCGGCAACACTGCTCGAACCGGTGTCCGCCCTGGTCGCGGACTGGTCGAGGAAGACGAGCAGCGTCGCGTGGTCCCCGGTCAGCGACTGCACCGCCGAGCTCACCACTCTGGTGGACAACACGAGTTTCTGCTGCGGCGCCATTTGCCGCACCTGCGCGAAAAGCTCGTGATAGGTGTCGAGCGCTTTGCCGCGTAAAACCTTCGCCGCGGCTTGCTCGGTCACCTCGGTCTTGTCGTAGGAATAGGAGAAGATCCGGTTCAGGGAAAGCGTGACGGCCGAGTTGACCTCGGCGGTCGCCCCGGTGTCCACCAGGGCCTGGTTCCCGGTGGCCGCCGACGACCGCAACGACTGGGCCTCGACGGTGAACCAGGCGCCGAGCCCGACAAACACCACCACGGCCGCGATCAGCGCCAGCGGCAGCCACGACCGCCGCTGTGTTGCCTGCTCGACGGCCGTTTCTTCGTCAGCAACTGTGTCTTCGGTGACAACCTCGTCGACAGCTTCGGGCGCGCTCATCGTGACCCCACCGGCACCTGGTCGAGGGCGCTGAGCTTCCAGCCTTCGCCGGTCCGGGTGACCTGCGCGGCGAACCGGTTGCGCCGGGTCGCGGGCGCCACCCCCGCCTTCGCGACGGTGATCTCCACCGACGCCAGGAGCTTCGCGGTCCCGGCGTGTTCGTCGAGTTCACCGATCGCCGCGTCGAGCACCTTGCCCGTGGACACCGTGCCCGCCTGGGCCAGCGCCTGCCTGGCCTTGGTGTCGGTCGCCGCCAGCTGGTCGTGCAACGCGCCGGTCGACACCGACAGCCAGCGCGCGATCCCGCCTTCGACGTCGTGGTAGTCGAGGGTGCTGAGTTCGGCGACCTGCTCGCGTCCGGCCGAGAGCGCCTCCTCACGCGCGGTCGCGTAGGCCAGGTCCGGGTCGGCCGAGGCTTGTGCCCAGCTCCAGCCCGCCCAGCCGGTGAACGCCGCCGCGAGGACGACGGCCCCGATCAGCGCCTTCACTTTCCCAGCCACAGCAACTCCTCGAGACTTGTCGAAACCTGTTGCAGTTCGGGCACGCCCAGCGGCCCGGCTAGCCCGCCCGGGACCACCGCGGCCGGGACGCCGCCCTTCGGCGCGTTCTGCGAACCGCGGACCGAGCTGACGTTGCCCGGCGGGAGAGTGCAGGCGGCGGTGGTGTTGAACGGCAACGGCGAAAGGTCGGCGCTGCTGTGCACCGGCGTGCTCTGGTAACCCTGGCGGCAGGGCGGCGGGTCGTTGAACGTCAGCGCGAGGGAGAGATGGCCACCGTCCGGGGTGATCGCGGCGGAGGTCGCCGCGACGGCCTTGGGCGTGTTCACCAGCAGCTCTTCGAGCCCGTCGATCCTGGTCGTGAAGACCCGCGATGTCGTCAGCAGGTTCGCCACCAGCACCGGCAGGCCCGGGGTGTTCTCGCGGAGCAGGCCGGAGAGTTCGGTCGCCGCGCCCGGCGTGACCGAGATCAGCTTCCGGAGGTCACCGTCCGATTTGGACAGCTGGGTGGCGAAGAGCTTCGCGTTCTCACTGAAGCTGCGCCACTCCTGCGAGGAGTCCGCCTGGGTCCGCAACACCGTGGAGCCGTCGTTGAGCAACTTCCCGGTCTGGGGCAGGTGCTGTGACGCCGTCCGCGTGAACTCGTCGGCGGAGTCGAGCAGTGCCTGCAGATTCGGCCCGGCGCCCTGCAACGCGTTGTCGAACTCGTCGACAACGGTCCGCAGCGAATCCGTCGGCACCGACGCGGCCAGCGAGTTGATGTTGGTCAGCAGGTCCTGCACGGGCAGCGGCAGCTTGGTCGACTCCCGCGGGATGACCGAGCCGTCGGTCAGGTACGGGCCGCCGTCCGTGCGGGGCTGGAGGTCGACGTACTGCTCGCCGACCGCCGACCGGTTCGCCACCACGGCCAGCGAGTTCACCGGGATCGGCTGGGCGGAGTCGTCGATGCGCAGGTCGGCTTCCATCCCGGTGTCGGTGAGCCGCAGTTCGCCGACCCGGCCCACCGCGACACCGCGGTAGGTGACCTCGCCGTTGGTGAACAGCCCGCCGCCGTCGGAGAGTTCGAGCCGCACGACGTATACGCCGCCGCCGAAAAGCCGGTCGAGCCCGGCGTAGTTCGCGCCGATGAACGCCATCGCGGTCAGCGCGATGACGACAAACGCGAGTACCTGGAGCCGGATCTTGGCGGTGAGCATCAGCGGGTACCCCCCGACGCGGGCAGCGGAAGCACGGGCACACCTTGGCCGGGTGGCGGGAGTTCTACCCCGGGCGCGGGGGTGATCGAGGCGTACACGTTGAGGTAGTCGCCCTTGATCCCGTCGAGCACCGGGTCGGTGAACGGGAAGGTGGGCAGGATTTCGAGCGCCTGCGGCAGGTCCTGGCCGGCGTCGGCGAGCCGCCGGAGGATCGGCGCGAGCGCGTCGAGGTCGGCCACGAGGTCGGCCTTGCTCCGGTTGATGGTGTCCACCGCGACTCCGGAGAGGTCGTCGAGCGACTGGAGCATGGTGACGAGCTGCGCGCGCTGGTCGGTCAGGGTCTTCAGGCCGGGTGTGAGGTCGGTCAACGCGCCGGAGACCTGTTCGCGGCGGTTCGCCAGTGTCGCGGCCAGCCGGTTCAGCCCGTCGAGCGCGGTCGTGATGTCCGCGCGGTGCGCGTCCAGATTCGTCGCGAGCTGGTCCACACCGGAGAGGAACGACCGGATCTGGTCCTCGTTCCCGGTCATCACCTTGCTCAGTTCCCGGTCGATCGTCTGGAGCTGCCCGATGCCGCCGCCGTTGAGCAGCAGCGAAAGCGCGCCGAAGATCTCCTCGAACTCGGGGTTGCGGTTGGTGCGGTCCTGGGTGATCACCGCGCCGTCCGCGAGCCGGTCCTTCGAGGGCGTCTCGGTTGATGACACGGTCGCGGGAGCCAGTTCGACGAACTTCTCGCCGAGCAGGCTCGACTGCCGCAGCCTGGCCAGCGCGTTCGCGGGCAGCACGACGTCCCCGTTGACCTCCAGCACGGTCTCGGCCGTCCAGCCGTCCGCGCCGAGCCGGATGGTCTCGACCCGGCCGACCGGCACGTCGTCGACCTTGACCGCGGCCTGCGGCACGAGATCGAGCACGTCGGCGAACCGCACGGTGACCCGGTACGGATGGTCGCCGAGGTCGGCGCCACCGGGCAGCGGGAGGTCGTAGACGCCCTTGAACTCGCCCGAGCACGAGGAAAGCGCCAGGCAGCAGGTCATCGCGAGCAGGGTCGCCCTGGTACGCCTCACTTCCCACCCCCGGAGACCGGACGGCTCTGCCCGGTGAGCGGCAGCGGGAAGAACTCGAGGATGTCCGACCGGCCCTGCAGCGTGCCGGTCTTCGGGTCGATGGCGTTGACGACGTCGTCCGCGGCCAGCGGCAGGGTGTCCAGCGCTTCGGCGAGGGACGCGCGCTGGTTCACCAGCGTCTGGGTGGTGGTCGCCAGGTTGTCCACATTGGACTTGAGGCTCGCCCGGTTGTCCCTGATGAACGCCTGGATGTCGGCGAGCGCGCCGCCGAGGGAGTTCAGCGCCCCGGCCAGCTCACCGCGGTCGTCGGCCAGGTTCCGGCTCACCGCCGCGAGCTGCGAGTTGATGCTCGACACCTGGCTGTCGTTGGTGGCCAGCATGCTGGTGAACCGCTGGAGCTCGTCGACCGTGCCGAAGAGGTCGTCCTTCGACCCGGCCAGCGTCCGCGCGAGGTCGGCGAAGTTGCGCACGGTCTCGTTGATGGCCTTGCCGTTGCCGTCGAGGTTCGCCGCCCCGGTGTCGAGCAGGTCGGACAGGGCGCCGTCGGAGTTGGCGCCGTTCGGCCCGAGCGCGGTGCTGAGCGTGTTGAGGCTGGCGTAGAGGTCGTCGAGCTCCACCGGGGTGCTGGTGTGCTCGACGCCGACGACGGCGCCGTTCGCGAGCCGGGGGCCGCCGCGGCGCGCGGGCTTCGAGAACTGCACGTACCTGTCGGCTACCACGCTCGGCGCGATGACCAGGACGTCGGTGTCCGCCGCGACGCCCACCGAACCGTCGAAGCTGAGCTTCACCTCGACCTGCTCGCCGCGCGGGGTCACGCTGTCGACCTGGCCGACCCGCACCCCGAGCACCCGCACGTCGGAGCCGCTGTAGACCCCGACAGCGCGGGTGAAGTACGCGGTGACGGTCTTTTCGCCGGTGCCGGAGAAGATCCACCACAGCACGCCGACGACGACCAGCGCCAGCACGAGGGCGATGGTGAGGTACCGGCTGAGCCGCACCTGGAGACGGGTCGAGTTCACTTCGTACCCCCGGCGGTGATGGGCGGCGTGCAGGGGGCGCGGTTCTCCGGGACCAGCCCGCAAAGGTAGCTGTCGATCCAGCGGCCGTTGCCCGCGGTGTTGTTCACGACGCGGAAGTACGGCCCGGCGAGCTTCAGCGCGTTGTCGAGATTCGTGTTCTGGCGCTTGAGGATGTCGGTCACCGTGGTGAGCTTGCCCAGCGCCGACTGGAGTTGCTGGTTGTCTTCCGCGACGAGCCCGGAGAGCTCGGTCCCGAGCCGCTGGGCGCCGGTCAGCAGGTCGTGGATGCCGTCACGCCGGTTGTTCAACTCGGTGAGCAGCAGGTTTCCGTCGTTGATGAGCGCGTCGAAGTCGCCGTTCGACGCCGCCAGGGTGCCGGTGATCTTGTGCGCGTTGTCGAGCAGTTCGGCGAGCTGGTCGTCCCGCGAGGAGATCGTCTTGGACAACGCGGTCAGGCCGTCCAAAGCGGACTTGACCTGCGCGGGCGAGTTCTTGAACGTGTCGGAGATGGTGCGGAAGCTTTCGGCGAGCTGATCGGTGTTGATCGCGCCGACCGTGTTCGCGAGCCCGTTGAAGGCGTCGGTGACGTCGTAGGGCGTCACGGTGCGGCTGCGGGGGATCGGCTGCTTCGGGTCCTGCTCGGTGTCGCCGATCGGGTGCAGGGAAAGGAACTTCCGGCCGAGCAGCGTCTTGATCTTGATCTCCGCGGAGGTCTTGTCGCCCACCCAGGCGTCTTTGACGCGGAAGGCGACTTCGACGTGGTCGTCGGCCAGCTCGACCTTGGTGACCTCGCCGACCTTGATCCCGGCCACCCGGACCTCGTCGTCGGGCTGCAGGCCGGCGGCTTCGGAGAACTCGGCCTCGTACATCGTGCCGGAGCCGACGATCGGCAGGTTCTGGAAGTTGAAGGTCGCGGTCAGCACGGCGGCCAGCACGACGCTGCCGACCGCGCCGAGGACCAGCGGATTGCGTTCCTTGAAGGATTTCACTGGCACCTCGGAGCGGTCGGGGTGAGCCCTTGGGGCGGGCTGGTGAGCAGCGTCGCACTGCAGAGGTAGAAGTTCATCCACGAGCCGTAGGAACCGATCCGGCCGATCGCGGTGAACTTCCGCGGCAGCAGGTCGAGGAACTTGTCGACAACGTCCGAACTCGACGCGAGGTTCTCCGACAGCGTGCCGAGCCCGGCGATGCTGTCCTTCAACGGCGGCCTAGCGGCGTCGAGCAGCCCCGAGGTCGCCTGGGAAAGCCCGGCGATCCCGTCGATCGCGTCGCCGATCGCGGTCCGGTCACCGGCGAGGCCGGAGACGAGCCGCCTCAGCGTGGAGACCAAAGTGGACAGTGAGTCGCCCTTGTCGTTGATGTTCTTCAGCACCGAGTTCAGGTTCGTGATGACGTCGCCGATCACCTTGTCGCGGCTCGCGAGGGTGGAGGTGAGGGAGCCGGTGTGGCTGAGCAGGCTCTCCACGGTGCCGCCTTCGCCTTGGAGCACTTGGACGATTTCGCCGGAGAGCTGGTTGACGTCGTTGGGGGACAGGGCCTGGAACAACGGCTTGAACCCGTTGAACAGGTCGGTCAGGTCCAGCGCGGGGGTCGTGCGCTCCAGCGGGATTTCGGCGCCCGGCGCGAGGAAGTCCGGTGAGCCCTTGCCGCGCACCAGCGCGATGTAGCGCTGGCCGACCATGTTGCGGTACTTGATGACCGCGGTGACGTCGGCGGGCAGCTTCCGTCCTTTGTCGACGGAGAAGCGCACGTGCGCGAGGTTCTGGTCGGCGATGCCGAGGGAGACGACCTGGCCGACGCGGACCCCGGAGATCCGGACGTCGTCGCCGACGTTGAGGGCGGTCGCGTCGAGGAACTTCGCGCCGTACTCGTCGGTGTCGCCGATGCCGGTGTTGGTGATCGAGATGGCCAGCAACGTCGTCGCCAGCGCGGTGACGACCACGAAGAGGAGGCCCTTGATCAGCGGGCTCACGAAGTTCCTCACTTGAGGGTCACCTCCGTCCCGCGGTAGAGCGGACCGACCAGCACGCTGCTCCACGGCGCGACCTGACCGGCGGGGACACCGAGCGAGGGCGCCAGGACGGTGGCGAGCAACTCCTGTTCCTGCGGTGAGTTGGCGACACCGAGGTCGTCTCCGGAGCCGGGCAGCAACGGCTGCGCGTCGCTGCCCGGAGTGGCCGCGGCCGTGCCCTGCGTCGGGACGACACCGCTGGGATAACAGCGAGGGCCGCCGCCGCCGCGGTAAACGGGGTCGTCGCGGCCCGGCACGTAAGCACCGCGGGGCTCGGTCACGGTGACGTCGACGTGCAGGCCGGGCTGCTTCGTCCCGGCGCCGAGCACCTTGTTCATGGCCGGTTTGAGCTCGTTCATCGCTCTGAGCGTGCAGGGGAAGCTGGGCGAGAAGCGCGCGGCGACCTCCAGCGGTGCCCGGCTGTCCGCGGCGAGCCCGATCAGGTTGTCCTTGTTGTTGCGCAAGAACGTCGTGACGTCCTGGGCGGACGAAGTCACCTGCGGGTAGAGCGCGGCGAGGTCGTCCTTCTTCTCGTCGACGGTGTTCAGCGTGACGGCGGACTTGGTCAGCGCGTCGAGCAGGTCCGGCGCGATGTCGCCGTAGAGGTTGCTGACCGTCGAGAGGTCGCGGAGATCCTGATCGAGCGCGGGCAGGTTCGGGTTGAACTCGCGCAGGTAGTCCGAGGCGAGGGAAAGGGTCTGGCCGATTTGGCCGCCCCGGTTCTGCAACGCCGTCGACACCGCGGTGAGCGTGGTCGCGAGTTTCTGCGGCTGCACGGCCTGCAGGACCGGGAGCAGGTTGTCGAACACCTTCTCCAGTTCGATCGCGTTCGCGGAACGGTCCTGGGTGATGACGTCACCGGCGGTGAGCTTCGGCGCGGTGGAACCGTCCGGAATGGACAGTTGGACGTAGCGCTCGCCGAAGAGCGTTTTCGGGATGAGCAGAGCGGAAACGTCCCGGGGTAGTTTGCCGACCTTGTCGGGTTCCATCGCCAGGCCGATCTCCGCACCGGTGCCGGAGCTGCGGATGGTCCGGATCTCGCCGACGACGACCCCGCGCGTCTTCACTTCACCGCCGACCCGGAGCTGGTTGCCGACCCGGTCGGTCTTCAGCGTCACCGGCACGGACGTCACGAAGTCCTTGTCGTAGATCCGGATCGACAGCGTGACGAGCAGCGCCATCACGACGAGGAAGCAGATCCCCGCCGAGCGGACGCCCAGCTTGCGCAGGCCCTGACGTCTCATCCGGCGACCTTCACCGTGGTCGTGGCGCCCCAGATCGCCAGGCTGAGGAAGAAGTCGATCACGCTGATCGCGACGATCGCGGTCCGCACCGCGCGGCCCACGGCCACCCCGACCCCCGCGGGCCCGCCGCTCGCGCGGAAGCCGTAGAAACAGTGCGCGAGCACGACGACAACACTGAAGACGAGCACCTTGCCGAACGACCAGAGCACGTCGCCGGGCGGCAGGAAGAGCAGGAAGTAGTGGTCGTAGGTCCCGGCGGACTGGCCGAAGAACCAGATGGTGACCTGCCTCGACGCGAGGTAGGAGGTCAGCAGGCCGAGCGAGTAGAGCGGGACGACGGCGAGGAACCCGGCGATGATCCGGGTCGTCACCAGGTACGGGATGCTGGGGATGCCCATCACTTCGAGCGCGTCGATCTCCTCGGAGATCCGCATCGCGCCGAGCTGCGCGGTGAAGCCGCAGCCGACCGTCGCCGAAAGCGCGAGCCCGGCGACCAGCGGCGCGATCTCGCGGGTGTTGAAGTACGCCGAGACGAAACCGGAGAAGGCCGCGGTGCCGACCTGGTTGAGCGCGGAGTACCCCTGCAGGCCGACGACGGTCCCGGTGAAGACCGTCATGCCGATCATCACGCCGATGGTGCCGCCGATGACGGCCAGCGCGCCCGTGCCGAAGCTGACCTCGGCGAGCAGGCGCGTGATTTCTCGGCCGTAGCGCCGGATCGCGCGCGGCGCCCACGCGAGCGCGCGCAGGTAGAACAGGATCTGGTCGCCCAGGCTGTCCAAGATGCCGAATCGCCGGTCGATCGAGCCGCGGAACCGTTCGGCCCTGGTGGTCACCATGCGCCGTCTCACATTCCCTTCGGCGGGACGAGTTGCAGGTACAGCGTGCTGAACACGAGGTTCAGCAGGAAGAGCAGCAGGAAGGTGATGACGACCGACTGGTTGACCGCGTCGCCGACGCCTTTCGGGCCGCCCTTGGGGTTCAGGCCCCGGTAGGACGCCACGATCGCGGCGACGAAACCGAAGATCAGGGCCTTGATCTCGCTGATCCAGAGGTCGGGAAGCTGGGCCAGCGCGGAGAAACTCGCCAGGTACGCGCCCGGGGTCCCGTCCTGCATGATGACGTTGAAGAAGTAGCCGCCCAGCACGCCGACCACGCTGACCATGCCGTTGAGGAAGACCGCGACCCCCATCGCGGCGAGCACCCGCGGCACGATCAGCCGCTGGATCGGCGAGACGCCGAGCACCTCCATGGCGTCGATCTCTTCGCGGATCGTGCGGGACCCGAGGTCCGCGCACATCGCCGAGCCGCCCGCCCCGGCGATCAGCAGCGCGGTGACGATCGGGCTGGCCTGCTGGATGATCGCCAGCACGCTGGCCGCCCCGGAGAACGACTGAGCGCCGATCTGGGCCGTCAGCGAACCGACGTGCAACGCGATCACGGCGCCGAACGGGATGGCCACCAGCGCCGTCGGCAGGATCGAAACGCTGGCGATGAACCAGAACTGCTGGATGAGTTCACGGGCCTGGAACGGGCGCTTGAACAGGCTGCGGGCGACGTCGAGGCCCAAGGCGTAGAGGCGTCCAGTCTCCCTCAGCGCCGCTGCCCCGGGAATGGTGGACGTCCTGGTTTCCCGGATTCCCACGTCCCACCTCCGTCGTTTGTGCATAACGGCAGCGCGGTTTGTTTTCCCCTTGGTCCAAATGGCGTATTGTGGAGGAAAGTGTTCGTACCGGCCGTGATCCGCAGGTTTACCTACTCGCCGGTACGTTAACTTTGAGATCTCGCGGTAACAAGAACTTCGCAGGGATCCGTTGATTACGGCCTGATAACTGTGGATTTCTTGCGCTACGGTGACAATTTCCCCGTCACCGTTTGTGCTCTCCTCACAATTCCCGCCCCCGCGCCCCTTTTTTGTCTCCCCATGACAAATTCCGCCCCCATTCCCGCACTTGCCCCCGGGTCCGCCTCGTGAGCGTTGCGGCCGGTTCTAACCGCCCGCAACGCTCACAAGCCCA
>Ga0247768_1000525_pt1 | contig 13807 bp, 15 predicted proteins | sample UWRJL016104C6_FD_179944 | JGI IMG/M metagenome (GOLD analysis project Ga0247768, IMG submission 179944) | Plant litter microbial communities from Arlington Agricultural Research Station in Wisconsin, United States - UWRJ-L016-104C-6 | ecosystem: Environmental > Terrestrial > Plant litter >... | reverse complement strand
ATGATCTCGGCGGGCCGCTCGGGGGCACCGCGGAAGTGATGCAGTGTACCCATTTGGAGCAACGCGACCGGCTCGCTGAAGTCGATGTACTTGCGCACCGTCTCGTTCTCGAGGATCTCCCTCGGCTCGAAGATGTCCGCCGCGACGAAGTGCGTGTTCTCGTTCTCTTCCAGCAGCGCGCGGCCGTGGGCCAGCACGACCGGGTCGTTGTCCACGTAGACGACGCGGATGTCGGGGTTGAACCGCTGCACGACCTGGTGGGTGTTCTCGGCGGTCGGCAGGCCGGAGCCACAGTCGAGGAACTGGGTGATGCCCGTCTGGCTGGCGAGGAAACGGCAGGCCCGGATAAGGAAGTTGCGGTTCTCGGTGGCGAGGTCCTTGGCTTCCGGCGCGACCTTGGCGACCCTGGCGAGCGTCTCGCGATCGATGGCATAATTGTCCTTGCCGCCGAGGAAGGCGTCGTAGACCCGGGCGATGCTGGCCCGCGTCGGGTCGACGCCCACGGGGGCCGGGCGGTCTGTCTGGAGGGGAGCGGCGCCGGGCATAACAGCCTCACAAACTCACAAGATCGTGTGGAATATCGTGACCACACGTAGGGTATGCGTATGCGCTTGCCGCGTAAACGTCACTATTGGCTTGACCTGAGCCCCCAAATGAGTACCTTGGGTAGTTCGGTTGTTTCCCTCTGCAACGTGCAGATGCACAATCTCCGCGAGTGCGCGCACAGCCCTGCTACGCCTCGTTACCTCGGTTTCCTCGAAAGGTCCGTCTCATGAACGCGGTCAACGCGTCCGGTGCGGAACAAGGGCTCGGTCCCACCGCCCGCCGGATGATCCTCGGGTCCCAGCTCCGCCGGCTGCGTGAGCGGGCGGGCATCACCCGTGGCGAAGCTGGTTACAACATCCGAGGCTCGGAGTCGAAGATCAGCAGGCTCGAGCTGGGCCGGGTCGGCTTCAAGGAACGCGACGTCGCCGACCTGCTGACCATGTACGGGATCACCGAGGGCGCCGAGCGCAACTCGTTCCTCGAAATGGTCAAGGAGTCCAACCAGCCCGGCTGGTGGCGCCGGTACAACGACCTCATGCCCGGCTGGTTCAACGACTTCGTCGGCCTCGAAGAAGCCGCTTCGCGGATCCAGACCTGGGAGCCGATGTTCGTCCCCGGGCTGTTGCAGACCGAGGACTACGCCAGGGCGATCGCGAGCTACGGCCGTCCCGAAGCGGTCGACGACGAAACCGAGCGCCGGGTCGCGCTGCGGATGCGGCGGCAGAAGGTGCTAGCCCGGCCGGACGCGCCGCGGTTGTGGGCGGTCATCGACGAGTCGGTGCTGCACCGGCCGATCGGGAGCAGGCGCGGCCTGCGCGCGCAGCTCGAGTACCTGCTCGAGGTGACGGAACTGCCGAACGTTTCGGTGCAGGTCCTGCCGTGGCACCTCAGTGGTTATGCCGCGCAGGGGGCGTTCTCGCTGCTCCGCTTCGCAGAGCCGGAGCTGCCGAACATCGCCTACGTCGAGCACCTCACCGGCGCGCTCTATCTCGAGAAGCTGGACGAGATCGAGGAGTACAGCCGGTCGCTGGACAGGCTCGCGGTCGACGCGGAGACGCCGGACCGCAGTCGTCAGTTGCTCTCGAAACGACTGGCTGAGATCTGATTTCAGTGACAATCCAGTCCGGTATTAGCTGATCAGCGGTACGCGTTCACCCATTGGAAGCACTTCCACTTCTTTTATTGTCACTCGGTGAATTTTAGGAAGATCTCTTATGCACGTGCATTTACCTGCGCATGCACCCGTGCTAGGCTTTTAATCACAGTCAAATGCACGTGCATGTGCATCCCCGGGGGACATCGGGAAGGTGAAGGTCATGGCGAAGCAGTTCGCGAATGGCATTTCGGCCGAGCTGTTGCCAGACGGCGGCTGGCGGAAGAGCTCGCGGAGCGGGCCGGTCGGCAACTGTGTCGAGGTCGCGGCGCTGCCCAACGGTGAGATCGCGGTCCGCAACTCGCGGTTCCCGGCCGGGCCGGCGCTCGTCTACACACGCGACGAGATGGCCGCTTTCCTCGGCGGTGCCAAGGACGGGGAATTTGATGACTTCGTCGGCTAACGCGACGTTGCCCGGCACGGGGTCGGAGCTCGATTTCGAGACCGGCTTGCAGGAACTCATGTCGCGGGGCTACCAGTTCGTGCACCCGCGCGACACGAACGGCGAAGTGCTCGAAATCGTCGGCATCCGCACGCACGACAACGTCGTCGACGTCGTCCGGCTGGGGGCCGAAGACGACGTCCTGGCGATGCGCATGCCGGGCGACGAGGAAAACATCCTGGCACCGGTGCGGGTGCTCTGGCGGCGTACCGGCTCGGTCGGTTCCGTGCTCGCCGAGGCACTGGCGCTGCCGGAAGACCACACACCCGGCTCGCTGCTCCGGGTGTCCTGATCCCCGTCACACAGCGCGATCGTTCGAGGACTCAAGTCCCCTGTAGACAGTGGCAAGTACCACGTCTGCCGGGGGCTCCTCCATGTCCGGAGCCCTTACACTGAATACTGAACGTGGCCTGCCCTCTCTTGCTGGGAGCACTTCGGTGGTTTCTGACCAGTCACATTCTGGACAGCCCTCTTTGGACCTGAACCCGAGCCTCCCCGATCAGCCCGATCCCGAGCCCCGCGAAGAGTGCGGTGTCTTCGGCGTCTGGGCGCCGGGTGAAGAAGTCGCGAAGCTGACTTACTACGGGCTTTACGCACTGCAGCACCGCGGCCAGGAAGCCGCGGGCATCTCGGTCTCCGACGGTAAGCAGATCGTCGTCTTCAAGGACCTCGGCCTCGTCAGCCAGGTCTTCGACGAGCAGATCCTGCAGTCGTTGCAGGGTTACATCGCCGTCGGCCACTGCCGATACTCGACCAACGGCGCGACGATCTGGGAGAACGCCCAGCCGATCTTCCGCACCACTCCGACCGGCAGCGGCATCTCCTTCGCCCACAACGGCAACCTCGTCAACACCGCCGAGCTGCGCCAGCGCACGATCGACGCGGGCCTCAAGCCGCATATGCAGCTGACAGGCTCGTCGAGCGACTCGGACCTGATCTGCGGGCTGCTCGCGGCCAACGCGGCGGACAAGGGCATCGAGGCCGCCGCGCTCGAGCTGCTGCCGACGTTGAAGGGCGCGTTCTGCCTGGTCTTCGCCGACGAGTCGACGCTGTACGCCGCGCGCGACCCGCACGGTGTGCACCCGCTGGTGCTCGGCAGGCTCGAACGCGGCTGGGTGGTCGCGAGCGAGACGGCCGCGCTGGACATCGTGGGCGCGTCGTTCGTCCGCGAGGTCGAGCCCGGTGAGCTGCTGGCCATTGACGCCGAAGGCTTGCGCTCTTCGCGCTTCGCGAACCCGGAGCCGAAGGGCTGCGTCTTCGAGTACGTCTACTTGGCGCGCCCGGACACCACGATCGCCGGCCGCAGTGTGCACGCGACCCGCGTCGAAATCGGCAAGAAACTCGCCATCGAGCACCCGACGGACGGCGACCTGGTCATCCCGGTGCCGGAGTCCGGTACCCCGGCCGCCATCGGCTACGCCCAGGCGTCGGGCATCCCGTACGGCTCCGGCCTGGTGAAAAACGCTTATGTCGGGCGCACCTTCATCCAGCCGTCGCAGACCATCCGGCAGCTCGGCATCCGGCTGAAGCTCAACCCGCTGCGGGAGGTCATCCGCGGCAAGCGGCTGGTTGTCGTCGACGATTCCATCGTGCGCGGGAACACCCAGCGCGCGCTGGTCAGGATGCTGCGCGAGGCCGGTGCGCTGGAGGTCCACGTGCGGATCGCGTCGCCGCCGGTGCGGTGGCCGTGCTTCTACGGGATCGACTTCGCCTCCCGCGCGGAGCTCGTCGCGAACGGGGTGGACCTCGACGGCATCCGGCGCTCCATCGGCGCGGACTCGCTGGGCTACGTCTCGCTGGACGGCCTGATTGCCGCCACCGAGCAGCCGAAAACCCGCTTGTGCACGGCGTGCTTCTCCGGGGAGTATCCCATCGAGCTGCCGGACGACGCGTTGCTCGGCAAGCACCTGCTGGACAGCCTGGACGCGGTCAATGGCGCGGCCGAACCTGTCTCCCCGGCGGGGTACGGTGCCGAAGACGCTGTTCGCCGCCCTTAAGGTCGACACAGCCCCTTAGCCGTTTTCACGTTTCAGGATGGAGACCGCTTTCGTGAGCGAGTCCACGAGCGCCACGTACGCCGCCGCCGGAGTCAGCATCGACGCCGGTGACCAAGCTGTCGAGCTGCTCAAACCGCACGCCGCCCGGGCCACCCGGCCGGAAGTCCTCGGCGGGGTGGGCGGCTTCGCCGGGCTCTTCTCCCTGAAGCTGGACCGCTGGAAAGAGCCGGTGCTCGCGTCGTCGACCGACGGGGTCGGCACCAAGATCGCCATCGCGCAGGCGCTGGACAAGCACGACACGATCGGCATCGACCTGGTCGGCATGGTCGTCGACGATCTGGTCGTCACCGGCGCCGAGCCGCTGTTCATGCAGGACTACATCGCCGTCGGCAAGGTCGTGCCGGAGAAGATCGCGGCGCTGGTCGGCGGCATCGCCGAGGGCTGCGTGCAGGCCGGTTGCGCGCTGCTCGGCGGCGAGACGGCCGAGCACCCGGGGCTCATGGGCGAGCACGATTACGACATCTCGGGCACCGGCGTCGGTGTTGTCGAGGCGTCCGCGATCCTCGGCCCGGAGCGGGTGCGGCCGGGTGACATCGTGCTCGCGCTCGGCTCGACCGGGCTGCACTCGAACGGGTACTCGCTGGCCAGGCACGTCCTGCTGGAGATCGCGCGGATGCCGCTCGAAGGGCACGTCGAGGAGTTCGGCCGGACGCTCGGCGAGGAGTTGCTGGAGCCGACCAAGATCTACGCGAAGGACTGCCTCGCGCTGGCCGCCGAGACCGAGGTGCGCACGTTCGCGCACATCACCGGCGGTGGCCTGGAGGCCAACCTGGCCCGCGTGATGCCGCGTGGCCTGGTCGCGCACCTGGAACGCGGCTCGTGGACGCCCGCCGCGGTGTTCGCCGTGATCGAGCAACTCGGCAAGGTCGCGCTGCTCGAGATGGAGAAGACGTTCAACATGGGCATCGGCATGGTCGCGATCGTCGCGCGCGAAGACGTCGACAGGGCGCTCGCGATGCTGACGGCGCGGCACCTGCCCGCCTGGGTGCTGGGCGACATCCGGCCGGCGGAGGATGCCAACGGCCCGAGGGCGATTCTCTCCGGTGACCACCCCAGGTTCTGATCTGGTCGTCACCCGGCGCCTGACGATCCCGATGGCCGAGCTGCGCGAGCGGTTCTCGCGGTCGTCAGGCCCGGGCGGGCAAGGCGTGAACACCACCGACAGCCGCGTCGAGCTGTCCTTCGACGTCGCCGGTTCGCCGTCGATCCCCGACGACCTGCGCGTCCGGCTCCTCGAACGCCTGGCGGCGCGGCTCGTCGACGGCGTCGTGACGATCGCGGCCAGCGAGCATCGCTCGCAGCTGATGAACCGCGAAGCCGCGCGGGCCCGGCTCGTCATGCTCCTGAAGGAAGCGGCCTCGCCGCCTCCGCCGCCCAGACGCGCGACAAAGCCATCACGCGGCTCCAAGGAACGCCGCCTGGCTTCCAAAAAGCGCCGCGGCGACATCAAAAAAGGCCGCGGCGGCCGTTTCGACGACTGACCCCGCCCCTCCACGACCTTGTGAGCGTTCCGGCCGGTTAGAACCGGCCGGAACGCTCACAAGGTCCTTGTCGGACGCGCAGCCCGATGCCCTGAACGACGCGTTCGAGACGTTCAACGTCCTCAACGCGTCGTTCAGGACATCTCGTCGGCCACGCCCCCTCTCGATAACCGGGCGCAACGCTCACGAGGGTGGTCTGGGCGGTGGCCGGGGGTGAATCTGGCCTTCACAGATAGGGGCCACTGGACAGGGCGTGCGCTCGTATGCGCCGATTCGCATGGGTCAAAGCGCGTTTTGGTGCGCTCAGGGCACCAAAACGCACATTGACCCATGCGTGGAATTGCATAAGACCCCTTCAAATTCTCAGGCCGGGCGGAGCGGGTGATTTTGGAGTGGCGCACGGCCGGTCCCAGTGCTGTTATGGAGGTCATCGACGTCCACAGTGGACACTGTGGACAACCCTGTGGATGAACTGGACGCCGATTCCGGAAAGCCTTAGTTGTGAACGATTTTCATCGAAGGGCCCTGTGTACTACTTTCCGGCGAGCAGACGTGCTTCGTGGATGACGCGTTGCAGGTGGAGGCCGCGGCGCACGTCGCAGGGGTGCGTGGTGGCGCCGCACGCGACCATCGCGGCGAAGTCGTCGAGCAGGGCGGTGTAGGACTCGCCTGACGAGCCGGCGCGCCTGCCGAGCACGCGGTAGCCGTGCTTGCCGTAGACACCGAACTCGACGACGGTCGGGTCGATCGGCAGCCGCAGGGAGAGGGTGGCCGTGCTCGTGGCGCCGCCTTCGTGTGCGAGCACGAGGTGCCACAGGTCGTCCGGCGTGTGATGCGCGGCGAGGACCTTGGTGATCCGGCCGAGCGCGGCGTCCATCAGGTCGAGGGCGTGCGGGCCGATGTCGGCGAGCGCGCCTTCGTCCTCACGCCACGCGGAGCTCTGGTAGTCCCCACCGAGCAGAGCGCCCGAGAGCCAGCGAGCGCCTCCGCCTTGCCAGCCACCGTCAGCGGCGATTCCGGCGAGCCATTCGCGGGTCTGCGCGGAGTATCGCAACGTCAGCATCACCAGCGCGGCGACCTCCGCGGCCGAAACGGCGTCGGCCAGGCGCTGGGCGGAGGCCAGATCGGCGGCGACCGGCTTCTCCAGGATCAGGTGCTTGCCAGCCTCGGCGGCCTTGAGCGCCAACTCGCCCTGGACGGACGGCGGCACCGCGAAGGCCACGGCGTCGACCCGCTCCAGCAGCTCCTCGAAGCTGTTAGCGGCCACCGCGCCGTGCGCATCCGCCAGCTCACGCGCTGGCTCGGGCCGACGCGCCCAGACCGAGGTCAGCGTCGTACCCGGATGGTCGGCCAGCCCCGGGGCGTGCACCCGGGCAGCCCAGGGGCCGGTTCCGACAAGTCCGACGCGCAATACCGGTGCAGTGTCCACCGGATGAATCTATTGGTTGTACGAGTAGAAACCGCGACCGGTCTTCTTACCCAGCAGTCCGGCGTCGACCATGCGGAGCAGCAACGGCGGTGACGAGTACAGCGGCTCCTTGAACTCCGCGTACATCGAGTCCGCGATCGCCTTGACCGTGTCCAGTCCGATCAGGTCGGACAGCCGCAGCGGCCCCATCGGGTGCGCGGTGCCCAGTTCCATGCCGCGGTCGATGTCCTCCGCCGAGGCGAACCCGGACTCGATCATCCGGATGGCCGAAAGCAGGTACGGGACGAGCAGCGAGTTCACGATGAACCCGGCCCGGTCCTGCGAGCGGATGACCGTCTTGCCGAGGATCCCGGTGGCGTGCTCGTCGGCGCGCTTGATCGTCTCTTCGCCGGTCAGCAGCGACGGAACGAGCTCGACCAGCGGAAGCACCGGCACCGGGTTGAAGAAGTGGATGCCGACAACCTGCTGTGGCCGGTTGGTGGCCATGCCGAGCTTCATGATCGGGATCGAAGACGTGTTGGACGCGAAGATGGCGTCCTCGCTCTCGACGACCTTGTCCAGCTGCCGGAATACGTCGACCTTGGCCTGTTCCTGCTCGAGGATCGCCTCGATCACCAGGTCCCGGTCCGCGAACACGCCGAAGTCGGTCGTGAAGTTCAGCCTGCCGAGCGCCGCTTCGGCGTCCTCGGAGGTGATCTTCCCGTTCTTCACGGCGCGTTGCAGCGACTTCTCGATGCGGGCACGGCCCGCGTCGAGCGCGGGCTGGCTCACCTCGGTGACCGTCACGTCTAGACCAGCTCGTGCGTGCACCTCGGCGATACCCGAGCCCATCAGGCCCGCACCGACCACGCCTACTCGCTGGATGTCTGTCATCTGCCCACTCCTTCGCGATCTTGGTGACCCGAGGACAGGCAGCATGCGACACGCGAGGGTAAATGCCGGGGGTAAACCCAGCCCCACCCTCGCGTGTTACGCCTGCTCAACGACGATATTCGTCGTATCCGTCCGGATACGTCTCGTCGTCTTCCTGCTGTTTGGAGTCCTCGTGCCTGTCGTCAGAGGAACTACTGGACAGCTCGCGCTGCAAGGCGTCGAAGTCGGTTTCATGGGAGCTGTACTTGAGCTCCCTTGCAACCTTCGTCTGCTTTGCTTTAGCCCGGCCGCGCCCCATGGCTCGACCCCCTCGCACAGGGGCGGGGCGGCCGGGGGAAATCGGCGGCCCCGCATCTCTCGACAACTATTTCCTTCTGACACCGTACCGTGTCGCGGGGGTTGGATGCGACGTGGCACGGTGTGCCGGTCGCGACATGTCCCAAAATCTTCTCCGTCACCCTCCCGGAAGGCCGGTCGGTGCCGATCGCCGCAGGTTGGCGTGCCACGATTTACCCGTGCTCCGACCGTGCGTGTCGTATCTCCGGGTGTACGAGCCCCTGTCCATCTTCGGGGACCCACCCGACGACCAGCTGCTCCAGGCCGTCGCCGCCGCCCAGCTGAAACGGACCGCCGCCGGCGAGCGAGAACAGCTGATGTGGCTTAAGTCACAGGTGGCTACGCCGAACCGGCTGTTCCCCGCCGAGCTGGCCGACGGCAGCCCCGCGCCGAGCACCAAGACCGACGTGCTCGTGCTGGACGCTTCCGAAGTGCCCGCGGCCGACGGGAGCACCGGCTCGGGGACACTCGTCTGTCCACTTGAGCTTCGCGCGCGTTCGGCGGCGGCGTTGATGAGCTTCCTCGGCGACGCCCACCCCACGCTGCGCGCCGGGGTGCTCTCGGCGGGCGGGCTGTCCGACGAGAAGATCCGCGTCCGCGCGAAGGCCGCTCTCGGCGGGCTCGTCAAGCCGATGGTGCACGTCCTCTCCACGACCTGGACGGTGCCGCTGCCGTGGTTCGCGCTGGTCGAGCCGGACCGGCGCCGGGTCCACTTGGGAACCGGGCCGCTCGACCCCACTCGTGAGCTTTCGTGGCGCGTCACGATGGCCGACGCGCGCCGCCGGGTCGCCGAAGCGCGCGAGCTGGTCGGGAACACCCTCGGCGACTCCGGCCCGGCCCGCATCCTCGCCGACACCCAGCAGTGGCTGGCCAGCTTCCACCCGGAGTCGGCCGTCGAGTTGGACTACGGCGGCATCGTGCAGCTCATCACGGACCAGGCATTGGAAGCCGACACCACCGCGGACGAGGTGCACGGCCTCCTCAAAGCCCTGCGCTCCGGCGATGTCGAAGCGCTTGCCGGGCTCTTCGCCGACTTGCGCTCCTACTGGGCGGACCTGGCCGCGCGCGAACAGTCCAACTGAGTCACAGTCCTTTGAAGGTGCCGTCGACGACACGGAGTTCGCCGACGGACCGGCCGCCGCCGAAGACTTCGCCGTAGCCGCTGCCGAGGCGATCGAGCGCCGGGTTCGCGTCCGGGTCTTCCGAGACAGCGCCGAGAGCGCGAAGCGCGGCGACCAGCAACGGGCTGCGCGGGCGCTTCTCGCCGTCGTCGACCTTCAGCGCGATAGCCGTGCCGTCGGCCAGCGCCACCGCGTGCACACCTTCGGCACCGCCTTTGGCGAGCAGCCCCTCGACGGCGGTCATCAGCACGGTGTCCTCACGCCCGGTGCCCGCGACCAGCCACGGGTGCGCGCGCATGACGTCGGCGACCCGCCGCTCGGGACCGTCGGCCGCGGTGACGAGCTTGCCGAACGCGCGGGCCAGGCCGGTCAGGGAGAAGGCCGCGAGCGGCAGCCCGCAGCCGTCGACCCCCGTCGCGGCGATGGGCTCGCCGGTCAGCTCGGGGATGAGTTCGGCGATCACTTGCTGGAGTTCGTGCTCCGGAGTCTGGTAGCCCTCTGTCGGCCAGTCATGCTGGACGCAGGTGGCGAGCATCGCGGCGTGCTTGCCGGAACAGTTCATCGCCGCCTTGCGGGCGCCTTGGCGCTGGAAGATGGCGGCGAGCTTGCTCGGCTCGTGCATCGGGTACGCCGGCGGGCAGATCAGGTCCGACTCCGCCAGCCCGTGCCGTTCGAGCAGCGCCAGCGCGCGTTCGACGTGCTTCGGCTCGCCGTTGTGGGAGCCGGTGGCGAAGGCGAGGTCCTCGTCGTCGACCTTGAGCCCGGCACGCAGCATCCCGAGTGCCTGGAACGGCTTGTTGGACGAACGCGGGAACACCGGGCGTTCGACGTCGCCGATGGCGAACCGGACCGACCCGTCGGGCTCGGTGATGATCAGCGCGCCGCGGTGCACGCTCTCCACGAACCCGGATCGCACCACCTCGACCAGTGGTGGGTTGGTCATCAGTCCCTCTCGTCCTTCGGTGAACGGGCTCGCTCGGTGGCCAGCAGGTCGTCGACCGAGGCCGTGCCGCTGCGATAGCGACCGGCGATCTCCGCGTTGATCGTGTCCATCACGCGTTGAACTTCGCGCCGCCGGGTGGACACGGAGGCTTCTTCCTCGGCGTAGATGTCGAGTGCGTCGAGGAGCCGCGAGTCCGATAGGGAGCCGACGTCCGAGAGGTCCGCGTCGCCGACGAGCGCCTCAGCCTGACGCCGGTGCTCGCCCGCGCGGGACGGTTCCAGCTGCTGGTGACGCCCGGAGCCCATCGCGGGCCCGATCGCGTTGTCGGAGAGGATCGCGGCGAGCTGGTCGACGATCTTGCTCTCGCCGCCGCTGCTCCGGCGCTGCTGCTCCGCGCGCACGATGTCTATCCGGGCGTGCAGGAGCCTGCGCAGGTACGACAGATCCGTCTCTTCCTGCGCGGCCTCGTCCCGGCGTTCCCGCAGGTCGTCAAGGGTCAACTCGCCCAAACTCAGCACATAGTCCGCGGCGAGTACGCGGTCGATCCGACGGCGCCCGCCTGGCCGAACTTCGATCACGTTGTCATCCTGCTCTACCGGGGGGTTATTGGCCAGCGCTGTGATATTTCACCCCCGAAGCCGCTGAGCTGCTTCGCGGCCGGGAGCCGCGCCTTCGGCGGGCACCGAATCGGGGTCGATTGCGGCCTGGACCACCCGATCCTCGGCGCCGGCGAGCAGCTCGGAGCCCACCGGGGTGCTGCGCTTGACCAGCGCCAGCGCGATCGGCCCGAGTTCGTGATGCTGGACGACGCTGCCGACCCGGCCGACGATCCGCTCGCCGAGCAGCACCGGGTCGCCGGTCTCCGGCGCGATCGCGGGCGAGCCGTCGAGGTGCAGCAGCACCATGTACCGCGGCGGCCTGCCGACGTTGTGCACCTTGGACACCGTCTCCTGGCCGCGGTAACAGCCCTTCGCGACATGCGCCGCGGACCCGATCCAGTTCACTTCGTGCGGGATCGTCTTCTCGTCGGTGTCGATGCCCAGGCGCGGGCGCAGGGACTCGACGCGCAAGGCGTCGAACGCCCAGCTGCCGACCGGGCGCGCGCCGGCATCGGTGAGCCGCTGCCACCACCGCGTCAGCTCCGCCCGCGGGACGGCCAGGTCCACACTGGACTTGCCGGGCCACGGCATCCGCCGCGCGAAACCACCGCCGGGGATGGCGACGACGCTGTACGGCTCCGCGCCGACCTCGATGTCCACAGTGGATAGGATCCGGTCGGCGTCCGGGCCGAGCACGGTGAGCAGCGCCAGCTCGCCGGTGGCATCGCGGATCTCGACCTTGGCCCAGAACTTCATCGCTTCGAGGTATTCGAGCAGGCTCTGCGGGCCGCCGCTCGGCAGCGCGCTGGTGACCGTCGCGCCGCTGTCGCTGTCCAGCCAGACCGTGCCGTCGACGTGCGCCACGACCATGTGCGCCTCGACGCGGCCATGGGTGTCGAGCACGAGCGCTTCGGTGCCGGCGCCGTCGGGCAGCCCGTTCATGTACTGCGAGATCACCAGGTGCAGCCACGACAGCCGCTCCTCGCCGCTCACCGCGATGACCTCGCGATGCGAGCGGTCGACGACGGCGACGTTCCTGGCGGCGGTGCGCTGCTCGGCGAACGGGTCGCCCCAGTGCCACGGCACGCCGGTTTCGGGGTGGCCTTCGGGGGTGGCGATCGAACCGCTCAGCTCTAGCAGCGGTGAGGAGTAGGCCATGGGGTCCATGGTAGGTGAGTAAGTTGTAGGGATGCGCGTGCTTGCCTTCCTGGACGGAACCCTTGCCTCCCCCGACGCGGCCCACATCCGCGTCGATGACCTCGGACTACTCCGCGGTGACGGTATTTTCGAGACGATCTTGGTCGCCGACGGGCGGCCGCGGGAGCTGGGCCCGCATCTCGACCGGCTGGCCCGTTCTGCCGCGATGCTGGATCTTCCCGCCCCTGATCTCACAGTCTGGGAGAGTGTCGCCAGGCGTGTCATCGACAACTGGACCGGTGGTTCGGAGTTCGCGCTGAAATTGGTCTGCACCAGGGGCATCGAAGGCGACCCGGAGGCCAAGCCGACCGGGTTCGCGATGGGCTTGGAGATCGACGAGAAGGTTCTCCGGGCGCGCGAAGAGGGCGTTTCGGTGATCAGCCTCGACCGCGGTGTCGATCCTGGCCTCGCCAAGCGCGCGCCGTGGCTTCTACTCGGCGCGAAGACCGTTTCGTACGCCATGAACATGGCAGCCCTGCGCGAAGCCGCGCGGCGCGGCGCGTCGGACGTGATTTTCACCGCCGGCGAGGATTCCGTCTTCGAAGGCCCGACCTCGACGGTGGTCCTCGCCAGGGACAAGGTGCTCTACACCCCGCCGTACGACATCGGCATCCTCCCCGGGACCACCCAGGCCGCGCTGTTCCGCGGCGCCGAGCGGCTGGGCTGGACGATCAAGACCGAGCCGCTGAGCATCTCCGACCTGTACACGGGCGACGGCGTGTTCCTGGCGTCTTCGGTCCGCAAGGTGACCAGGGTGCACACGCTGAACGGCCGCGCGCTGCCGGATTCCACCGCCGTGCACGCCGAGCTGGCCCGGGCTTACGAGGGCGAGTACCACTAGCAGGGCGTCAGCTGGACGACAACCGGCGTGACGCCTTCGGCGCGGTAGGCGGCGATCTTGTGGTGCCCGTCGAGGATGTGCCCGTCGAGCAGCACGGCGACGGGCTTGTGCCGGGAGCGGATCGCCGTCCGGTAGTACTCGACACGCGAAGCGTCGGCGGGCGGCCACGGGCTCAGCGGGGTCAGCTCGAGATCGTCGCAGAGCGTGTGCGGCCCGGTCAGCTCGTAGCGGCCATCGGCCAGTAGCGCGATCAGCGCCTGCAGGCTTTCGCGCAGCGGGCGGCGCAGCTGGCCGGTGGCCAGCGCGATGCGCAGGGCGGGAGCGAGTTCAGGGCGTCGCAGCCTGCCTCGCAGGTCGATCTCGCCGGTGCCGCCGGTGACAGTCAGCTCTTCCACAGCTATCTGGACGGGCGGAACCACACCGAGGTTCCGGGTCTGGCCTGGGCAAGTGCGGGTAGGGCCGCCCGCCGGACGACACCGATGACGGGGTAACCGCCCGTAGTCGGGTGATCGGCGAGAAAGACCACAGGTAGCCCGCTTGGCGGCGCCTGGATCGCGCCGGTGACAAGCCCTTCACTGGGCAATTCGACGTCAGAGAATTCAGCCGTTCGGAGTAACGGTGTTCCGTCCAGCCGGACGCCGACCCGGTTGGAGTCCGAAGTGACCGTCCATGGCCCGGCGAGCCGCGCGGCCGGGTCCTCGAACCAGTCGTCACGCGGCCCGAGCAGTACCGGCACTTCGAGTTCGGCTGGGCACGGCGACGGCGTGAGGACGTCCGCTCCGGCTGGCA
>Ga0247768_1000521_pt1 | contig 13837 bp, 11 predicted proteins | sample UWRJL016104C6_FD_179944 | JGI IMG/M metagenome (GOLD analysis project Ga0247768, IMG submission 179944) | Plant litter microbial communities from Arlington Agricultural Research Station in Wisconsin, United States - UWRJ-L016-104C-6 | ecosystem: Environmental > Terrestrial > Plant litter >... | reverse complement strand
CAAGCTCGACACCGTCGAAGCACTTGCCCGAATCGCCGAGCAGGCCGGGCTGTCGCTGCCCCACCTCGCTCTGGCTTTCGTGACCGCCCACCTGGCGGTCACCACGGCGATCATCGGTCCGCGCACGTCCGGGCAGCTCGACGACCTGCTTGCGGGAGCCGACACACTCCTCGACGACGACCTGCTCGACCACATCGACAAAATCGTGCCGCCGGGAACCGACGTCGGCCCGATAGACGTGGCCTTTGTCCCACCGGCGCTCACACAGCCGCAGCTCCGCCGACGCACTACCGAAACCCGGGCAGAACACCGACAGCCGCCACAATGACAACGGCTACGGCCTTCACCTTGCAGGCTCCGGGGCAATAGGTTCGTCCACGTCGCCGTCATCACCACACAGCCCGGTTTCTGTGGGGGAGAGGGGAATCGTGTCGCGCGGGAAGACGACTGCGGAGTCCCGATTGATTCCGCTGGTCTGGGCTTTCGCGCCCCAGGTATGGCTTCTCTACGTCGTCGTCCCAGTAGCCGCGGTCTTCTCGATGGCGGCGCGGGTCGGTGGGTGGGTCTTGTGAGCGTTGCGGCCGGTTAGAACCGGCCGCAACGCTCACAAGATCTTTGCCGGACGCGCGGGCGATGTCCTGAACGACGCGTTCGAGACGTTCAACGTCCTCAACGCGCCGTTCAGGACATCCCAGCAGCCAGACACGGTTGCATCGGGCCCGGAAACTCCTACCAGTGGGAAATCGGCTGGGCGAACGACGAAACATACCTGTCGGACGACGGAACTTCGTGGGATCCGGCACCGCCCGGCTATCAGGGAAAGGCTTCCGGCGGCGGGACCAGCACGGTGTTCCCGCAGCCCTTCTACCAGCGTGGTGTCGTGCCCGCGTCGTTCGCCGGCGCACCACCGATGCGCACGGTTCCGGATGTCGCCGCCCTGGCGGATCCGAGCATGTGCCTGCCCATCGGTGAAACCGACTACAACCTCGACGGCACCCTGAGCTACAAGGTGTCCAACGGAGGCGGGACAAGCCTGTCCTCGCCCGCTTTCGCCGGACTCGAGGCGCTTTTGGTGCAGGAACGCGCGAACCCGGCCCTGTATGCCCGCCCCCGAGCGGCGTACCACGCGATCGCCGACAATCCCGCCGGTACACCGCATACGGTAGCGCTCGCGGTCGAGAGCCACGGATTCGTCAACCTGAACACGCCCGGGCAGTTCGCGGACGCGAATCTGACCTACGCCCCGGCTACGACACGATCACCGGCCTCGGCTCACCGACCCGGCAGCTGATCGAGTCTTTCCGCCGGAGGCCGTAGCTCCTCGGCTCGTGCGGGTCACCCGCCGGATCTCGCCGCGGACTGAGACAAGAATCAGACAGCTTGCCTGAGACGTCTAGACCAGTACGGCGATTCTCTGTCAGATTGAGATCCGGTGATCTCCTCGTCCTCGGAGGTGTGCGTCGCTAAAACCCTGCATATAAAAACTTCGGTGTCGGCACACTTTCCTCCCAGGAGTCCCCATGCGCAAATTACTTCTCGTGTTGTCGGTGGCAGCGTGCATGACAATTCCCGTGACCGCGGCCGCGGCACAATCCCAGTCCCCTTCGCAGGGCACGGTGATCGGTGCGGTCGACGGCACCACGGCCACTGCGGCCGCCGACCGTTTCCGGGAGATCCGCACGGCGGTGCGGTCCAGTTCCCAGGTCACTGAAGACATCCACGACGACTGGGGGGTTTACACCAGTGGCAGCAAGGTGACCGGCCAGGACGCCGTGCAATCGGTCTACAGCGACCTGACGATTTCCCGTGACACCTTGTACGCGCCGACAATGAAAGCACCCGGTTCTTGCGTCGAACTCGTTACCACCTACGCCGGTGGCGCGAAGCAGGTCTGGGCGTGGGACTGGTGTGTCGGTGTCCACGTGGCCAGAGCGGTGAACATCGACGCGAGCTTCCGGCAGAACTACGTGACCTCGGTCAACAGCCATGATTCGTACCACGGAAAGGTCGAACAGACCGACGCGGCCAAGAACTCCTGGACCGCTTCGCTGTTCAATTACCGGACCGGAAACTGGGACGTGCTCTACTCCCAGTCGGGGGTCGACCAGTCCCACGACAACCGCAGCTGGAACATCTTCGAGATCTACGCCAGCGGCGACCAAACCGCCGAGTACTGCTCGGCGCTCGGGACCCGGGCGATCGAGAGCACCGGTTACCAGCTCAAGCTGAACGGATCCTGGCAGGCCGCCGGTACCGGAAACACTTCGGTCATCTCCAATTCGTCGGCGGGGAACTTCCTTTGCCCGAACCTCGGTCGCACGGTCGTGCACGCGAACGACCAGTGGCGGGTCCGGCGCTGATCAAGAACTCGTGAGCGTTGCGGCCGGTTAGAACCGGCCGCAACGCTCACGAGCACCAAGCCACCCGGCGGCTCAGCGGTTGAGCTGAACGGAGTTCAGCACCGTGAGCGCGGTCTGCTGGTTGGCGTGCGAGCTGTCGATTTCGATGGTGTAGGCGCCGAGTGCCCGGTGCTGGTGCGCGGGCAGCGGGTCCTGCGGGACGGAACCGTCCGCGAATCTGCTGGTCAGCGAAATCGTCAGGGAGAAGCACCGGCTGTCGAGCGGAGCCTTCTCCAACTCCGATGCCGGGCAGAGCACCAGGGTGTTGGTCTCGGGCTCGCTGGTGAACGTGCCGACCTTCTGACCGTCGGGGAGCTGCAGCGACTTGAGCGGTGACTCGATCACCGGAGGCGTGGTGCCGATCTTCGTCAGCAGGGCAAGCATTTCCTGGGCTGTCACCGGTTTTGTGGTCGTCGCCCAGATCCATCGATCCGGTCCGTCCTGCCACATGACCGACTGCGGGTGCGAAATCTGACCGGCGTCCGACGGTTTCTTGGCCAGCGCGCTGTGGGGCGCGGTGCCGTCACGGACTTGGATTTCGAACGCGTACTTGTGGCCCTGCCCGTAGTGCAGAGCAGCCAAGTGCGGCTGGACGGCCCACATCATCAAGTCCCAGGAGCCGTCCTCGAGACTCACCGCGGGCGCCGCCGGGGGCACCTTTTCGGTCGCCGGGGCGAACGAGGAACTCGCGAGCGTGGCCGGTGGCACCGCCACGGTATCCCGGCTCAGTATCCCGATGGCGCCGGCGCCGACGGCGGCCACGGTGAGCGTCACGGTGGCGACGCTCACCAGGCGGCGCCGCCGGATCCGGCGGGTGGCCGAGGCGAGCACGGTGTCGGGATCGGGGGCCAAGGACTCCTGGGCGCGCAGCGCGCGGCGCAGTTGGTCGATGTCGGTCATCACACGGTCTCCTTGCCTTCGTTGAGGTGGACACGCAGCGCGCTCAGGCCGCGCGAAACGTGGCTGCGCACCGTCGCGGGCGCGCAGCCGAGGACCGCGGCGATCTCGTCGTCGTCACGGTCCTCGTAGAACCGCAGCACGATCGACGCGCGCTGGGCGCGGCTCAGCCGGGCGAGCGGTCCGGCGAGCTGGTCGGCGTCGGCGATCCGCCAGGCCGGATCGGGTTCGGCCGATTCCTGGAAGCGGGTGACGTCGGCGGTGGGACGCACGGATCGCTGGTACCAGCGGCGGCGCCACGAAAGGTAGCCGTTGACGACGATCTTCCGCATGTACAGGTCGGGCCGATCGGCCGCCGCTATCCGCCGCCAGCCCTGGTTCGCGCGCACGAGGGCGTCCTGCACCACGTCCTGGGCCAGTTCACGATCGCCGGTCAGCACGGCGGCGAACCGCACCAGGCCCGGCAGCTGCTCACGTGAGAACTCTTCGAACTGCACACTTCTCTAGACGCTGTTGCCCTCGCGATCTGTTGCAGTCGCGTTCGACCCGAGCGGGAATCAAGGGACTCTGAGTCCCTTGATGTGGCCTTCACGGACTTTGGTCGGGCGCGAGCGCTGGATTTGCTTCAGGGGCGGAGGGCCGCGGCCATCCAGGCGCGGAGTGCCGCGACCTGGTCGGGGTCCGGGTTCGGGATGGGGGTGCCGTTGATGGTCGCCACCAGGCGGTGGTACCTGGACAGCAACTTCAGGCCGGTGGAGTTGGCCAGCCATTGCGCGGCTTTGCCGTCGCGGTCGAACCCGGTGATGCTGCGGCGGGCCCGGTCGGGGTCGTGGTTGCCGGTCATGGCCGCGGTGACCTCGGCCGTATCGGCGGCCACGCGCTCGGCGATGTCGCGGGCCTGCTGGGAGTCCGCGGGCATCCCCGCCTGCTGAGCCGCTCGCGCGTCGAGGAGCAGCTGCCGATGCTGTTCGACGCGCGCCATCATCTCCGGTGTGGTCAGCAGCTTGCCCTGTTCGGTGCCGAAGCTGCGGTGGTAGAACTCCCGCATCGACGTCCGGAAAGTCTCGTCCTGCACGATCTCGGCGAGTTCGATCCACGCTTCGAGCTGCTCGGTGGAGGGATCGTCGGGCAGGTGCGGCCGACGGCTGCGCAGCCGCTCGACGTACTCGGGATGGACGTCGAGGCCCTCGGTCACGAAGTCCCAGAACCGGGTGATGAGCTGATCGCGGTCGTCGTCGGACATCGACACGAGCTTGTGCATCAGGCTCACCTGCTCCGTTGTGCTGTCTTGGCGCACGATGGTCCGCAGCACCGCGCGGCGGGCCCGGAACTGCCGTAGCTGGTCCTCCAGCAACCGCAGATGCGTGACAGCCAGCTCGTGCAGCGTGGATTCCTCGGTCAGCACCCGGCGGATGTCATCCAGCCCGGCGCCGAGATCGCGCAGGGTGCGCACGAGTTCGAGCCGGGCGATGGTGTGCACGTCGTACTGCCGGAAACCGCCCTCGGTGAGCGCGGTCGGCGTGACGACGCCTTCGTCGGCATAGAACCTGATGGCACTCACGCTCAAGCCGGTGCGGCGGGCGACGTCCCCGATGGAGTAAAGCTCGTTCATGCCAACACTATGGGACCTCAAGTGGCTTGAGAGTCAAGAGAACAGTCGCGGGGCTTGTGAGCGTTGCGGCCGGTTAGAACCGGCCGCAACGCTCACAAGTCCGTGGCCCTGGTAACTCAGCAGGCGGGCAGGCCGAGTGAATTGGAGGCCGGGATGAAACCTTCATGCCCGTTCGCGTGATTCAGTGCCCACAACCAGTAGGTGGCCCCGTCGCCCCAGTAGCAGATGAACCCGATGTCGTTGCCGGGGAACGCCTGCCCCTGATTGCATTGGGCGGCCGGGCATTGGTACAGCGCGACGGCGCCGTCGACACGACCGCCGGTGCCGACGCTGTTGCAGCTTTGCGAAGGGTCCGCGTAGATCAGCTGGCTGATGGGGATGAACCCGGTGTGCAGGTTGGCACGGTTGAACACCAGGCCCCAAGTCGTGCCCCCGGAGCTGACCGTGCAGACCTCGGCGAGATCGTTGCCGGGGAAGGCTTGACCCTGGTTGCATTGGGTGGACAGGCACTGGTAGAGCGGCCGCTGGACCGAAACCTCGTTGTGCCAGCCGACGCTGGCGATCGCGGTTTCCGAGTTCACTGTTCCGGTCAGGAAGACCGGAGCGTCCGTCGGGGCGGCCGATGCGGGCGACGACATGGCAAAGGAAATAATCACGGCGAATAGGGCCGCGATCACCAGTCTCGCGGATTTTTTGGTACCGATCACAATTCCTCCCGCTGATTTTGCACGGTGTCGATTTCCTCCTTACCTTGGAAGAGGACCGTACCGGCGGCAATGCGTTTCAGGGCTGCGTAAATCCGTTGACAATCTCGAAGCCTGTCCCCGGACCTTCAGCCGCGGAGGAGGAACGAGCCGCGCTCGGAGAGTTCGTGGAACGCGGAGCCCTTCGACCGGCCTGTGGTCACCAAACCCGCTTCGCGCAGCACCGAGGTGTGCTGGCTCGCGCTGGCCGGCGAAATACCGGCCGCGCGGGCCAGTTCGGTGGTGTTCACCCGGGGGAGGGCCGCGATGACACGCAGGACCTCGGCGCGGGTGTGGCCGAGCAGCGAGTTGAGCGAGCGGTCGTACCCGGCGGCGGAATCGGCCGTCCAGTCGCCTTTGGGTGACACGGGGTAGACCAGCACGGGCCGGTCCGGCTGGCGCAGCAGGCTGATCGGGCCCGGCCAGCTGAAGACCGACGGCACCAGTGTCAGCCCGGAGCCATCCAGGACCAGCTCCTGCTTGACGGGGTAGGCCAGCTCAAGGACCGGGGCGCGCCAGCGGGCCGAGGGGTGGAGGGTGGCCAGCACGGCCTCGAAGCCGTGGGTCACGGCCAGTTCCGCCCGCTTGCGGCGGTCGGCGCGCACGTGCCGCCGGATGGCTTCCCAATGAGGTCGCACGGCCTCGTCGTGGTAGGTCCTCAGCGTGTTCCCGAGCAGTTTGAGGGCCTGCACGTTGCCGTCGGCCAGGTCCGCCGGCCAGGACGCGACCCGCGTGCCGGCCGCGAGCTGGGTGATGTCGTCGCGGAGCCGGGCCCGGGGCGTGCTGAGGACAAGGTCCAGCCCGGTGCCGAAGTCGGTGACGTCTTCGGACGGGGTGAGGAAATCGGGTGAGTAGCCGCTCGGCCGGCTCAGCGTGCGGAGGATGGAGATCGGCCGGGTGAGTCGCGTCGGCAAGCCGCGCCGCCAGCCATCGAACCGCCGGTCGGCCGCGGTCGGTGTTGTCAGGTGCAGGCTGAGCAGCACCTCCCACATCGGGTCGGGTTCGGCGAGAATCCGCACGCGCATGAGGTCCGCGTCGGAAAAGTGGATACGAAGCATCAATCCCCCAGTTGGTGATAACCCGACCATATGGTGCGCGGGTGCCGGAATGCTGTACCGTTCCTGGACGCCGCTTACCGCTTTTCATCTGCGCCCTTATCGGACTTCGACGGCTTGACCGGCAGAATCCGGCGTCGACCGGCAGAAACAGGGAATACTTGGGGTCGATGACGCTGGGGGAGCGGCTGCTGGCGTACCGGCGGCGGGCCGGGATCAACCAACAGGACTTGGCGGACCGCGCCGGGGTCAGCGTGCGGACGTTGCGGGACATCGAGCGGGGTGAGGTGCGCCGGCCGCACGCGCGGTCGCTGGCGAAGCTCATCGAGGCCGCCGGTCTGGAGGGCGTTGACATCGCCGTCCCCGCCGAGCGGGCAGGCGGGTTCCGGGTCGAGGTGCTGGGCCCGCTGACAGTGCGGTGGGACGGCCGCGAGGTGCCGCTCGGTTCGGTGATGCAGGCGCGGCTGCTGGGGCTGCTCACCCTGCGCGCCAACCAGGTCGTCTCCCGAGCCGAGGTCGGAGAGTTCCTGTGGGGCGAGGATTTCCCGGAATCGTCGGTGAACCTCGTCCAGACCTACGTCTCGCGGTTGAGGAAGTTCCTTGCTCGCTTGGACGCCGACGCGGGATTGGTGACCCGCGTCGGATCGGGCTACCGACTCGGCCTGGCACGGGGGCAGAGTGATCTGCTGGACTTCACCGAAACCCTGTCACAGGCACAGGAAGACCGCCGGGCGGGTGATTCCGCCGCGGCGGTGCGGTCGTACCGGTCGGCCCTGGAGCTGTGGCGCGGTCAAGTCCTGGACGGCGTCCTCCTGCCTACGGCCCCCTACCCGGTTGTCGTCGCGGTCACCCAGCAACGCCTCAAAGCGGTGCTCGACTACGCGGATCTCGCGTTACCGCTCGGCCAGCACGACACGGCTCTCGACCGGCTGCGGGAAGCGGCCTTCGCCGATCCGCTGCACGAAGGGCTGACGGAGCGGATCATGCGGGCGCTGATCGGCTCGGGGCAGCGGGCGGCCGCGGTCAAGGTCTTCATCGCCTTCCGCGGCCGGCTCCGGGAGAGCCTCGGCCTGGAGCCGGGCCCCGAACTGCAGCGCACCTACCTGCAGAGCATTCGCGAGGAACCCGGTGCGCCGACTCCGGCCCTGCTCAGCCGCCGATCCGGTGCCCCGGCCGCCCACGTCCCCGCCGAGTTGCCGCCCGACCCGTCGCGGTTCATCGGCCGGGACGCGCAGTTGCGGCAGCTCGACGAGTTCGTGTTCGGCGGCTCGCCGCACGCCTCGGCTCGGGTCGTCGTCCTCAGCGGCTCCGCGGGTGTCGGGAAGTCGGCGCTGGCCGTGCGGTGGGCGCACCGGATGCGCCACCGCTTCCCGGACGGCCAGCTCCACGCCGACCTCAACGGGTTCTCCACGGTCGGCACCCGGTCGGCGGGCGAGGTGGCCGCCGGTTTCCTCACCTCGCTCGGCGTCGCGCCCGCCACCATCCCGGCCGACCTCGACGCCCGGATCGCCCTCTTCCGTTCGGTGCTGGCCGAACGCCGCATGCTGCTGGTGCTGGACGACGCGGTCAGCCCCGAACACGTACGCCCGCTCGTCGCGGCCAGCCCGCACTGCGCCGTGCTGGTGACGAGCCGGAACAGCCTGGCCGCGCTCACCCTGCACGTCGACGCGCTGCTGGTCGAACTCGACGTGGTCTCCCGCGACGAAGCCGTCGCCCTGCTGCGCGCGTCGTGCGAGCGGGAGGCGGCCGAAGCCTCGCCCGCGGCCCTGCAGGAGCTTGCCCGGCTGTGCGCCCACCTGCCGCTCGCGCTGCGGATCGCCGCCGCCAACATCGCCGGCCGCAAGACGGTCGCGGAGTACCTGGCCGTGCTCACCGACGGCGATCGGCTCGCCGGACTCGCCATGGGCGGCGACAGGCGCTCCGCGGTGCAGACGGCCTTCGAGATGTCGTACGCCGCGCTCCCGCCGGAGACGGCCCGGCTGTTCCGGTTGCTGGGCTTGCTGCCCGGGGCCGACGCCGGGATGCGGGCCATCGCCGCGCTCGCGGGCACCGGGGTCGACGACGCGGCGCGCATGGTCGATCGCCTGGTCGCCGCCCACCTGGTGCGACGACGGCCGGGCGGGCGCTTCCACACCCACGACCTGCTCCGCCTGTTCGCCGCGCAGTCGACCGCCCGCGTCGATGACGAAGCTCACCGGGTGGCGGCCGTCGAGCGGCTGTTCGACTACTACCTGGAGACCGCCACGCAGGCGACCGCGACGCTGTATCCGGGCATGTTGCGACTGGCGGAGCTGCGGCACTATCCACCGGCGCCGTGGCGGGAGCCGGAGGAACCCGGAGCCTGGCTGGCCGCCGAACGCGACAACTTCGCGGCCGTCGTGGCGCACGCCGCCCAGCACGGCCCGCAAGCCGTGGCATGGCAGCTGATCGACGTGCTGCGCGGCCACCTGTGGCGCACCTACGACCCTTCGTCGTGGTGCGCGCTGGCCCTCGCCGGACTCGACGCGGCGAGCCGGGAGGGGAACACGGCCGCCGAGGCGGCGATGCACTACAGCCTGGGCGCGGCGCATCGGTACGGGCTGCGTGACCTCGTGGCCGCCCGGCATCACCTCGATCAGGCCCAGCGCATGCTCCGCGAACTCGGTGACACCACCGGCTGCGCCGCGGCACTGGACAGCCTGGGCATGGTGCTCCACGAAGCCGGCGAGTCCGGCCCCGGCCTGGTCGCGCTGGAGACGTCGCTCGAGCTTTGCCGCGCGGCCGAATTCCTGGTGGGCCAGGCAAAGGTGCTGTGTAACGTCGGCCTCGTCCTGGCCACGATGGGCCGCACCGAGGAGGCGCGGCAGCGCCTGGCGGAAGCGGCCGCCTTCGCCGCGCGGCTCGACGACCGCCACCTCGAAGCGACGGTCCAGCACAACCTGGGCTACGCCCGTGCGTGTGAAGGGCGCTTCATCGAGGCCGAACGCAGTTACCAGCAGGCACTGCTGATCCGGGAAGACATCGGCGACGCCGAGGGACGGGCGTCGACCCTCGAGAAGATCGGCACGCTGTTGCACGACACCGGCAACCCCGCCCACGGGACTCGCTACTGGGAAGCCGCGCTGGTCGTCTTCGACGAGATCGCTCACCCGAAGGCGGCCGAAGTCCGCGCCCGGCTCGGCCAGTACTGACCCGCTCGTTGCGATGTTCGGCCTTCATCGAAAGGGTTACCCCCGCTGGGTCGATTTCTTTTCCCGCCTTGGTGCCGACATAATGCGGTACTCGATCATGCGGCGCATGCTGTACCGGTGAAAGACGAAACGCCGTTGTGGTTGTTCGGCGACCAGTTGGGTCCGCATTTTCGTGGCGGTGCGCTCGCGAAGCGGCCGATCGTGCTTATCGAGTCCGCGCACGCCTTCGCCCATAAGCGGTATCACCGGCAAAAGCTGCACTTGGTGCTCGCCGGGATGCGCCGGCTCGCGGCCGATCTCGGGGACCGGGTCACCCTGATCCGTTCCGAAACCTATCGGGAAGGTCTGCTTTCGTTCGGCACACCGGTCGTCGTGCACGAACCCGGGTCGCACGCGGCGGAGTGCCTGGTCCGGCGCCTGCATGCCGACGGCCTGGTCGCCGAAATCCTGCCCACGGCGGGATTCGCCCTGTCGAAGGCGGAATTCGCGGATTGGGCTCGCGATCGCCGGCGTTTTGTGATGGAGGACTTCTATCGCGAGCAGCGAAGGCGATTCGGCATTCTGCTGGAGCCGGACGGCGAACCAGTGGGCGGGCGGTGGAACTTCGACCACGACAACCGGGAACCACCGCCCGAACAACGCACGCTTGAATCGCCGAAACCGTGGCAGCCCCGCGAAAACGACATCGACGCCGAAGTGCGGACGGATCTGGACGCGCGGGTCCGGGATGGCGCGATCTCGACGGTGGGGGTGGACGGTCCTCGCCGGTTCGCGGTCGGCCGCACCGAAGCACGGCATGCGCTGACGTCTTTCCTCGACCATCGGCTCGCGACCTTCGGCCCGCACCAGGACGCTATTCTCGCCGAGGACTGGGCGATGTCACACGCGTTATTGTCCGTCCCGCTCAATCTGGGGCTGCTCGACCCGCTCGAAGTCGTCCGGCAGGCCGAAAGCCGGTATCACGACGGGCTCGCGCCGCTGGCCAGTGTCGAGGGGTTCATCCGCCAGGTTCTCGGCTGGCGTGAGTGGGTGTGGCACCTGTATTGGCATCTCGGCCCGGATTACCTCGACCATAACCGACTGCTGGCGCGTAAGCCCCTGCCGCGGTGGTGGCGCGACGTCGAACCGGAGTCGGTCACCGCGCGTTGCTTGAGTACGGCGTTGAGTGGAGTCAGGGATCGCGGTTATGCCCACCACATCGAGCGACTGATGATCCTGGGCAATCACGCTCTGCAACGGGGATACCAGCCGCGTGAGCTGACCGAATGGTTCGCGACGGCGTTTGTCGACGGGTTTCCGTGGGTCATGCCGGCGAACGTGATCGGCATGAGCCAATACGCGGATGGCGGGATCGTGGCGACAAAACCCTACGCCGCGGGCGGGGCTTACCTGAACCGGATGAGTGACCATTGCCGGGAATGCGAGTTCGACCCGAAGAAACGTGTCGGCGCCGACGCTTGCCCGTTCACCGCCGGTTATTGGGCTTTTCTCGAGCGCAATGCCGATCGGCTTCGGGACAATCCCCGGATGCGGCAGCCTCTCAACGGCTTGGCGCGGTTGTCGGATCTGCCCGCCGTCGTCGACCAGGAGCGGCGGCGAGAGGATTTCTGAGCAGTACCGCGCGCGTTGTCCGGGCTGACAACCACAGGCCTCGTTCAGGTTGACCGGGAACATCGCGCGGACGCGGGTCCTGCTGCATGGTGATGGGCGGCAACCCTTTCACCGCACAGAAACGAGGTTGGTCATGGCAGCTCCCGCCCTCCCCACCGTTGTACTGGTCCACGGCGCGTTCGCCGACGCTTCAGGCTGGCAGGCGGTAGCCGGTGGCCTGCGTGAGCGCGGGTACCAGGTCTTCGCACCGGCCAACCCGCTACGCGGGGTCGTCGCCGACGCCGACTACATCAGGGATTTCGTGTCGACGATCGAGGGCGACGTGGTCCTGGTCGGCCACTCGTACGGCGGCTGCGTGATCACCAACGCGAGCACGGACAGCCCGAACGTGCGGGCGCTGGTCTACATCGCCGCGTTCGCGCCGGACGAGGGTGAGACGTTGCTCGAGTCCATCGCGCTGGGCGAGGGGAAGACCGAGCTCGGGGAGCGCCTGGTCCAGCGCCCCTACCCGGGTGCGCCCGAGGGTGACGCCGACGGCTACTTGGACCTCGAGTACTTCCACCAGCTGTTCTGCGCCGACCTGGACGCCGACCTCGCCGCGTTCATGGGCGCCGCCCAGCGTGGGTTCGCGCTCTCGTGCCTGTCCACCCCGTCCGGTGTGCCCGGCTGGCGGGCCATCCCGAGCTGGTACCTCGTGGCCTCCGGCGACGCCACGATCCCGCCGGAAGCCGAGCGGGCCATGGCGAAACGCGCCGGAGCACACACGGTGGAGGTCGCGGCCTCGCACGTCGCGATGATCAGCAAGCCGGTCGAGACGATCGACCTGATCGTCGCCGCCGCGACGAAATGATGAGGCACTAGGCTGATCCGGTGACTCGACGCGAGGCCACGGGCGGGCCGGATCCGGAGCTCGTGGCGCTCGCCGGGCGGCTGCTGGGCACCATCGACGAGTTCACGGACGAAATCGCGTCCGCGATCGAGGCCCGCGTCGAGTTCTACTCCACCCACAACGTCGTACCGGCCGAAGACCTCCGGCGATCGGTACGAGGCAACCTCGAATACGTCCTCCGCTCGTTGCGCGAGGACCGGTTCGCCGACGTCGCGGCGGCCCGGACGACCGGTGCCCTGCGAGCCGAGCAAGGGGTGCCGCTGGCGGTCGTCATGGCGGCTTTCCGCGTCCTGTTCAGCCAGATCTGGCACAGCCTCGTGCTGCATTCCCGTGCGCGGGAACAGGTTTCCGATCAGGCGCTGGTGGACGCGGCCTCCGACCTCTGGTCCGCGCACGACACCTTCGCCGAGGAGATGGCGGCCGCGCACCGCGAGACGACGATGGCGCTGGTACTCCGCAACGAGGGCGAGCGGTCGGCGCTGGTCGGCGCGCTCCTGGAGGGACGGCCGCTGCACGAGACGTCCGTCTGGGAGGTCGCGGACGTGCTTCGCCTGCCCAAGCGCGGGCCTTTTGTCGTGGTCGCGGCCGAGGCGGTGCATCTGGCCCAGGAAGCGTTGCCCGGCATCGAGAACCGGTTGCGGGCACGCCACATCGGCTCGGCTTGGCGGCTGATGCCCGACGCGCAGATCGGGATCGTGCGCTTCGAGAACGACGCCGCCCTGCGCCCGCTCACCTCGACCCTGACCGAGTCGGCGCGCAGCCGGATCGGCGTCAGCCCGCCCTACCTGGCACTGACGGAGACGGCGGCCGCGCTGCGCTTCGCGCGCATCGCCCTGGCGAGCACCGTCACCGGCACCCCGCACGTCACGATGTTCGACGACTTCCCCCTCGCCGTCGCCGCGGTCAGCGCGCCCGACGCGATGCGGCGAGTCCGTCACGCCGTACTCGGGCCGATCCTCGACCTGCCTGAGGAACAGCGCAAAGTCCTCCTCGACACCCTCGCCGCGTGGCGGGACAACGGCGGGTCGGCGTCGGACGCCGCGGGAGTTCTGTACTGCCACCCCAACACGGTCCGCCACCGGCTGCGCCGGATCGAGTCGGCCACCGGCCGCTCCCTCAGCGACCCGAAAGCCACCGCGGAGATCCTGATAGCGCTCGAAGCCGTTTTGCTGGGAATTGCGCAGTAACCCTGTTGCGGGAAAAGACTTGTGAGCGTTGCGGCCGGTTAGAACCGGCCGCAACGCTCACAAGCCCAACGTCGGTTCGCCTGGCCGGACCTGCTGCACGGCGTGGCGCAGCGCGCTGGCGAAGGCGGTGGTCGCGGGTGGATCCGGCGGGTCGCCGTAGGTGGCCAGGTAGACGTGCCGCCGGAAGTCGTCGAGGACGCTGGCCTCGATTCCGGGCGCGCGGTGGGTGCGCAGTGCCAGTCCCGGCATGGTGGTCACGCCCATGCCCGCGGCG
>Ga0247768_1000520_pt1 | contig 13860 bp, 13 predicted proteins | sample UWRJL016104C6_FD_179944 | JGI IMG/M metagenome (GOLD analysis project Ga0247768, IMG submission 179944) | Plant litter microbial communities from Arlington Agricultural Research Station in Wisconsin, United States - UWRJ-L016-104C-6 | ecosystem: Environmental > Terrestrial > Plant litter >... | reverse complement strand
GACTGCGGGGGTGGCATCGGCCAAGAGCGCAAGGTATGGACCGCCGCCGATCTGATCGAAGCGCCCTTTGTCCCGCAGCCAGCCAGACACCGTGACGATGTCCACCGGCCGCGAGCTGCTCTGCAAATCGAGGACCGCTTCGTAGATGCGCCGATTGGCGTCTGCATAGAAATGCAGCGGCTGTAGAATTTCCTGCACGGTGTCGAACGCTTCGCTGTCGAGCAGGATGGCGCCGAGCACGGCGGCTTCCGCATCGAGATCGCTCGGGGGCACCCGCCCCGGCATGGGCTCCAGGCGCGGAGGTTCAGCGGGGGCTCGAGAAAAACGCTCGGCGAAAGGCATGGCGATGGCTCACCCTCTTCAGGTTTCAGGGTCATCGTCCGCTAGCATCGGCTGCGGACAAACAATGTCAGTGCCTGAGATCACAACCGCTCCCTGGGTTTTCCACCAGCGAAACCAGAGGTTATCCACAGGGCCCCAAATGCACGACGCCCCGGTCGGTCGAAACCTTCCGGGGCGCTGATGCGAGGCACGGGCGACGCTTTGCGCGAGGCCCGCGTTCTCTTTCTCTACGACCGCGGCCGTCCTGTCAACGAATCACTTCGCTGGGGGAGGCAGGCCTCGGCCGCAGCTCATTTACTTCTTGACGACTTCGACCTTCAAGTTCACGGACACCGAGCCGTGGAGCTTGAGCGGAACCTCGACCGTACCGAGCGTCTTGATCGGCTCGGCCAGCTGGATCTGCTTGCGATCGAACGAGACGCCGGCCTTCTCGAAAGCTTCCGTGATGTCCTTGCTCGTCACCGAGCCGTACATCTTGCCTTCGTCGCCGAAGGAGCGAGCGATCTTCACGCTCGAGCCTTCGAGCTTCTTGGCGAGCTCCTGTGCCGCGGCGATTTCTTGGTTCTTGCGGGCCGCGGCGGCCTTCTTCAAGTCTTCGACGCGCGCGAGATTGCCAGGGGTCGCCGGCACGGCCAGCCCGCGCGGCAACAAGAAATTGCGCGCGAAGCCCGGACGAACCTTCACTACTTCGCCGCCGGTGCCGAGGTTGTCGACGTCCGCCTGAAGCAAAACATGGGTGGTTGTGGCCATCGTTATTTCGCCTTTCAGTCGTTGGTGGTGAAGGGCAAGAGCGCGATCGTGCGGGCGCGCTTGATCGCCAATTGCACGGAGCGTTGGTGCTTGGCGCACACGCCGGAGATGCGGCGCGGGACAATCTTGCCGCGTTCGGTCACGAAGTAGCGGAGACCCTGCGGATCTTTGTAGTCGATCGGCTCGGCGTCGTCCGAGCAGAACGAGCAACCACGACGCCGACCGCGGGTGCGGAACCCGACGTTGTCCTTGTCGCCCATCATGCCGCCGCCGCGGTCATCACCACGGCCGCCGCGATCCATGTCACGAGTTTGCTCTCTCATTGTGCGTCATCCTCGTCGGAAACCGGACCATCGACATCGCCAAAATCATCCGCGTCGTGATCGCGTGAATCGCGATGACGATCGCGATCCGGAGAATCGACCAAACCGAGCTGGCGCTCGATCGACTCTTCGGGCTCGTCTTCGGCCGGGGGCTCGACGGCTTCGAACTTGAGGTTCTCGGTATTCACTTCGAGCGCGCTCAGGTCGACGTCTTTGCGCACGAGCACCGTTTGGTACTTGAGCACGTCGTCGAGCAAGCGGAGGTTACGCTCGAACTCACTGACCAACGCGCCGCCGCCCACGTACTTCACGTACACGTAGACGCCGCGACGATGCTTGGCCACCGGGTACGCGAGCTGACGACGACCCCAGTTGTCGACCTGAGTCAGCTTGCCGTTTTCACGACCAACGACCTCTTCCAGGCGGGTCGCGATTTTTTCTTGAGTCTCCCGCGTGACGGTCGGCTTCAAGACGTAGATGGTTTCGTATTCTCGAGCCTTGTGCAGGCTCTGTGCCGTTGCTTCTGCCACTTAGTTCTCCTTGTGGGCGAAAGGCCCCTGATCACCATCTGCTGGTAGCGAGATGAAGTCAGGAGCAAGGAGCCATCAGCGCACCATGCGCTGGTTGGTTCGGTTCATCGTTCGATCGAGGCCGTCGCTAATGACCGACTCGATCGCCCCGCAGGTGCTCGCGAGCACACGGGTGAGCTCGCTTCGTTCCTCGAGGGCGAAGGCTTGTAGCACGAAATCTGCCACGTCACCCTGAAAGTCGGCGGGCGGACGACCAATTCCGACTCGCAGCCGCCCGTAGCTCGGGTTGGCCAATTCCGCGCTGATGGAGCGCAGGCCGCGGTGCCCGCCGTCACCCCCACCCGACTTGAGGCGCAGCTCAGCGAACGGCAGGTCCAGCTCGTCGTGGACGACCAGCACGGCTCCGGGCTCGAGTCCGAAAAAGGACGCGGCCGCACGCACGCTCCGACCAGAGGCGTTCATGAACGTCTCTGGTTTGAGCACGGCAACGTGCACGCCGGCGTGCTCGAGCTCCGCACACTGGCCTTCGAAGCGGGGCCGAAACGCCGCGACGCGCCCCGCCGCTGTTTCGAGCGAGCAGAACGCGTCGACCGCCATGAACCCGACGTTGTGCCGGGTCTGAGCGTATTGCGACCCCGGATTCCCGAGGCCGACCAGCAGAATCACTTCTTGGCAGGCGCCTTGGCGGCGGGAGCAGCAGCCTTGGCAGCAGGTGCGCCCTTGGCAGCAGCAGCACCGGCGGCCGGAGCAGCAGCAGCACCGGCGGCCGGAGCAGCAGCAGCACCGGCGGCAGCAGCTGCCTCGTCGTCACCGCGCATGATCTCGTGAACGATAGAGGCCACGGTCTGCTCAGCCGGCAGACGCACGGACACGCCTTCGGGCAGAGCCAGGTCCTTCGCGGCCACGTGGCCGTCGAGGCCGAGCGTGGTCACGTCGTGCACGAGCTTGACCGGAATTTGATCGGGCAGGCAGCGGATGGGCAGCTTGCGAAACACCTGGCGCAGCGTACCGCCGGCAACCACGCCAGCGGCCTTGCCCGTGAGCTCGAGCGGCACTTCCACGTTGACCGGCTGATCCAGGTGGATTTGCACGAAGTCGGCGTGCAAGAGCGCGCGTGTCAGGGGGTGGTACTGGAAGTCGGAGAGCAAGACGGTCAAGCCTTCCTTACCGTCGACATCCAATTTCACGACCGTGTTGCGGCCCCACGCGCTGGCCAGCACCGACTTGATCGCATCCGGCGGCACGGCGAGTTGCTGCGTCGGCAGCTCCTTACCGTAAGCGACCGCGGGGATACGACCCTCGGTGCGCAAGCGGCGCGCGGCGCCTTTTCCACTTCCATCGCGTCGGCTGGCAGTAACCTTGATTGCTTCCATCTCTATCTCCCAAAATTGCTGCCGCTACACGAACAGCGAGCTCACCGAGTCACCATTATGAATGCGTCGAATGGCTTCGCCGAGCAGGCGGCCGATCGACAGGAACTTGATCTTCTTGGAGGCGCGAGCCTCTTCCGAAGCGAGCACCGAATTGGTCACCACGACCTCTTCGAGCGGTGATTCTTCGATCCGTTGCACTGCCGGACCGCTGAGCACGCCATGCGTAGCACAGGCCACGACGCTGCGCGCGCCGCCGTCCATGATCGCACGGGCGGCGTTACACAGCGTGCCCGCCGTGTCGATCATGTCATCGACGATGATGCAGTCCTTGCCGGCCACGTCGCCGATGATGTGCATCACCTCGCTCACGTTGGCGCGTTCGCGACGCTTGTCGATGATGGCCAAGGACGCGCCCAGACGCTTGGAGTACGCGCGCGTGCGCTCCACGCCGCCCGCGTCCGGGGCGACGAACACGGAATCCTTGTTGAAGCGCGACTTCAGGTAGTCCTCGAGGAATACCGGCAGGGCGTACAAGTGATCGAGCGGGATGTTGAAAAAACCCTGAATTTGGCCGGCGTGCAGGTCGACGGAGAGCACGCGCGAGACGCCCGCCGAAACCAGCAGATCCGCGACCAGCTTGGAGGTGATCGGCGTGCGCGGCGCGACCTTGCGGTCTTGGCGCGCGTAGCCGTAGTACGGCATCACCGCGGTGATGGAGCTGGCTGAAGCGCGGCGCAGGGCGTCGCACATGATCAGCAGCTCCATGATGTTGTCGTTCACCGGCGAGCACGTCGGCTGAATCACGTACGTATCCCGGCCGCGCACGTTCTCGCGGATTTCGCAGAAGGTCTCGCCGTCACTGAAGCGCGACACGCGCGCCTCACCGAGCGGGGTGGCGAGCACCTTCGCGATCTCGGTGGCCAACGCGGGATTGGCGTTGCCAGTAAATAAGCAGAATCTGTTGACGGCCACGGGATTGTTCGGCGTGCTAGCGGCGGTCATCGGGACAACCTCGCGAAAACACTGCGGTTGTACCAAGGGCACCAGTAGGGCGCGGGACAACTAGCAGCCGACCCCGCGGCTGTCAACGCCCGGCAATTGACTGGGCGCTAATCAGGCGTTCACTACCCCACCCTAACGGTAGGGGTTTGGAGGAATTACGTCGTCGTCGCCCTTCTTCTTGGGCTTCTTGCCGGTGTCCGCACCAGCCGCTGCCCGGGGGCGCTGCCACATCACCGGCGGCGGCTTGGGCGCGACTTCGGCAGACGCCGATGCACTTGCGGCGCTGGGTAGGTTGGCGACCGGGGTGTCGAGCGGTGGCGGCGCGACCACTGGCGCGGCGCTCGCCGCGGCGCCCGCGGCAACCAAGGAAGGACCGCTGGCAACCGGCGAACGATTATTGGGGCTGGTCTGGCGCGCGAACAGAAAGCTGCCTCCCCCGACCGCCAACAGCAAGACAGCGACCAGTAGCACCAGCCGCAGCGAGCTCTGGCCCTTGGGCGCCGCACTTTGCGTCAGCGTGGCCGCTTGCGCGGCGTCGAGGCCGGGCAAGCTCATGGCCGCGGCCGAGACGCTGGTCGAATGAGTGGGCTTGTCGGAGCCGATCTGGCTCGGCTCACTGCGTGCGATCCAAGCACGCACGGCCTCGCGCTGAGCGGATACCTCGTCACCCATGACTTCGGTCACGTAGGCCGCGAGCTCGCGCGGGGTGGAAATGCTCTCTTTGCCGGTCGCCGCAGCCTCGAGGGCATCGGCGAATTGCGCGCAGCTCGAGAAGCGGTGCTCGGGGTTGCGTTCGAGGGCGCGTGCGACGACGTTGGACAGCGCCGTGCTCAGGCCCGGCACGATCGTAGTCAGCGCCGGTACCGGTTCTGTCATCACGCGCGAGAGCGTCGCCGCTTCGTTCTCGGCTTTGAACAAGCGCTTGGCCGCTAGCTCCTCCCACACCACGATGCCCGCCGCGAACACGTCTGCCCGGCGGTCGATGGATTCCTCACCCGCCGCTTGCTCGGGCGCCATGTAGGCGATCTTGCCTTTGAGCTGGCCCACACGCGTCGCGGTCAAACGGCTGGCGGCGCGGGCCACGCCGAAATCGGTAATGCGCGCGATGCCATCGACGCCTACCAATACGTTTTGCGGGGAGACGTCGCGATGCACCAAGTGCACGGCCTCACCCGTGTCGTCGCGCAGCTCGTGGGCCGCATGCAGCCCGGCGAGCATGTCGAGCGCGACGCGCAGCGCGATGCCGATCGGCAAGCGCTTACCGCGCGTGGCGGCGCGGGCCAAAAGACGCGCCAGCGTGTCGCCCTCGATGTACTCCATCACCAGGTAGTAGCCGACGGCACTGGCGCCCACTTCGAGGATGGGCACGACGTTCGGATGGTGAATGCGCGCAGCAATGCGCGCCTCGTCCAGGAACATCTCGACGAACTCTTTCTCGGTCGCGAGGTGCGGGTGCAGGCGCTTCATCGCGACGAAGCGCTGAAAGCCACCCACGCCCGTCAAGCGCGCCAAGTACACGGTCGCCATGCCACCGGAGGCGATCTCGCCCACCAGCTCGTAGCGATCGACGCGCTGCCGTCCCGCGCCGGGATCGAAGAGTTTCGCCACTCGCTAGAACCTTCCGAGCGCCCCGACGCTCGCCCCAGAACCGACCGTGAACCACGGCTGAATGCTGAAGCCCTTGGGCTTCGACCTGTTGGCTGCTTCGGCCGGCGCGGACTTCTTCGAGCCGCCCCAGTCGGTAAAGAATGCGCCCACCACAGCGGTCGCGACCCCCAAACCGGCCGTCACGCCGAGCAGCGCATTGGTTCGATGTTGCTTGTCGAGGCCCTGGTTGTAGAGCGTGTCACACTCGCTGCTGTGGCTGCCGTCGGGCAGCGGCTTACAGGCCTCCCGCACGCGATCGGGACCGGGGTTATTTTGCGTGTCGATCCCGCTCCACAGCGTCACGCCGCCGAGCGTGCCGGTCAAAGCGACCCCCACCCAAAAGAAGGTCGGAGCAAGCTTTCCCGATTTGGACTCCTGGCCTTCGTCCGCGGGCTTATCGCTCGCGGTGCTGACGGGCGCGACCACTGGCGGCGGAGCGACGACCACCTCGGGCGCGCGGAATTCCAAGATACCCGTTTCACCCTTGCTGGCCTCGACCGACTTGGACAAGGAGCGATCTCCGGACCAGCCCGCGCGCACCGTGAAGGTGCCTGAGCCCAGAAAAACCGTGCGATCCGTGGCGCGCCGTCCCGGTGCGAGCTTGCCGGCCACGGTCACGTCACAGGCTTCGTCACACTTCAGATCGAGCTGGAACAGTTCGCTCTTGGCGCGCTCGATGATCGATGGTGCGATTTTTTGAATGTTCGCGTCGTCGGGATGGCGCGTCAGCGCCAGCGCGGCCAACGTTGCCGCGCGGTCGAGCTGACCCGCTTTGTCGCGCGCGCGAATGGCTAGCTCCAGCGCGGCTGCACTGGGGGCGTTGGCATCAGCGCTCTCGAACTGTTCGGCTGCCTCGACGTAGTCCTCGGTCTTGTATGATTCACGACCGCGATCGAACGCTTCCGCTGCGGTGCGCACCTGGGCCGGCGTTGGTTCGGAGGCCTCCTCAGCCGCGCGCGCAAAGCCTGCACTGTGAAAGACGAGCGCAAACGCAGCGACACTGAACAGACCCTTCATCTCGGTCGAGGACTCCCAAAACTTACGATTTACCGACAACAGGCTACACCTTTACAACCGACCCGGCGAGCAGGCGGATCATCGTAAATGAATAGCGTGAACCGCGCGCCGCTGCCGCTTTGTTTTGAGCCACCCTCGAATTGCGGAGGGCGGGCCCCCCTCTCGGCGGGGCGCTCGCTGCGCCAGCGTTGTGCGCATATGTAGGAGCGTGTCGGCGTGCTCGCGTGCTCGCGCAGCACGCCGAACGACCCTAGGCCATTTCGACGACCAGGCGATCGGGCTCCTGCAGGTAGGAAATGATCTCCTGCGCGAAGTTTGCACCGACATCGCCATCGATGATGCGGTGATCGAAGGAGAAGCTCAGGTTCATCACCTCGCCGATCACGATCTGATCGCCGCGCACGACGGGCTTCTTCTTGATCGCGTGCACACCCATGATGCCGACCTCGGGATAGTTGATGATCGGCGGGGCGATCAACCCGCCGAGCTTACCCAGCGAAGTGATGGTGAAGGACGAGCCGCCCAGATCTTCCTTTTGGCTCTTGCCCTCGCGCGCCGCGCGCGCCACGCGGTCGATCTCCTTCGCGATCTCCAGGATGCTCAGGCGATCGCAGCCACGGACGACCGGCACCATCAGGCCGGCGTCGGTCGAGGTGGCGATGCCGATGTCGTACGTCTTGCGCAGAACGTGCTCCATCGCCGCTTCGTCGATGATCGAGTTCAGGCGCGGGTGCCGCTTGAGCGCCGCCACCACGGCCTTGACCAGGAACGGCAAGAACGTGAGCTTCACGCCGGCTTTCTCGGCGTACGGCTTGGCTCGATCTTTCAGCGTGGTAATCGGACCCACGTCGACTTCGTCGACGTAGTTGAAGTGCGCGGCCGTATGCTTGGAGCGCGCCATGTTCTCGAAGATGCGCTTGCGCAGACCGCGGATTGGCACGCGTTCGTCCGCGGCTTGGCGCGCGGGTGGCGGCGGGGGCGCGCCCGGGGCTTTCGCGGCGGGAGCCTCGGCGGGCGCGCCATTTCCGGCGGGCGCGCCGTTCACACTGCGCTCGACGTCTTCACGCGTGACGCGACCGGCGGAGCCGCTCGGCTCGACGCGGCGCAGGTCCACACCGAGCTCACGAGCGAGCTTGCGTGTAGCCGGCGCGGCGAGCGGTTTTTCCGCGTAGTAATCGCCGGCGTCGCTCTTCGTGGCAGCCGGCGACATGCCCGGCAGCGATTCTCGAATGTCGCCCACGGCGCTGGCCACCGGCCCTTCCGACTTGGCGGCGGGCGCGGGCGCGGGCGCGGACGGCGGAGCCGCGGCGGCGGGCGCAGCGGCAGGCGCAGCAGCCGGGGGCGGAGCCGCGGCGGCTTCACCGCCGGTCTCGAACACGACCAGCACCTGACCAACCGGCACGGTATCACCGACCTTGAAGCGGAGCTCGCTGACCTTGCCGGCCTTGGGCGCGCCGATGGTGACGGTGGCCTTGTCGGTCATCACCTCGACCATTTCCTGATTTTCGGCGACGTCGTCTCCGGCTTGCACCAGCCAATTGACGATTTCACCCTCTGCAACGCCTTCGCCGATATCCGGCAACTTGAACTCGAACTTCGCCATGGGCAGTTTTTCTCGCTGGGATCGGGATGCGGGTCAAGCGCAGAACAGGAGCCCTGCGCTAGGAGCGCGCGGAGTCCAAGAGCGCGGGCAAAATGCGGTGCGAAAGCGGCATATACTCCATCTCGAGGGTGTACGGGAATGGCGTATCGAAGCCGGTCACGCGCACGGGCGGTGCCTCCAGATGGTAGAAACAGCGCTCCACGACCAAGGACACGAGCTCCGCGCCAAAGCCGCAGGTGCGGGCCGCTTCGTGGACGACGACTAGCCGTCCGGTGTGTTTCACGCTGGTGACGATTGTGGCAATGTCGACCGGCCACAGCGTTCGCAGATCGATCACCTCCGCTTCGACGCCTTTCTCGGCGGCCTTGGCGGCGGCGTCGAGCGCCTCGTACAGCATCGCGCCGTAGGCCAGCACGGTCACATGGCGGCCCGGGCGTACGACCTTCGCGCTCTCGAGCGGCACGATGTAGTCATTCTCCGGCACCTCGCCCTTGGCGGCGCGGTACACCCGCTTCGGCTCGAAGAACAACACCGGATCGGGATCCTGAATCGAGGCCAAGAGCAATCCCTTGGCGTCGTACGGATTGGATGGGCACACCACCTTCAGGCCGGACACGTGGATGAACGCGGCCTCCGGGTGTTGCGAGTGGTAGTGACCGCCCTTGATGCCCCCACCGACGGGCGTGCGGATCACGATTTTGGCAGGGTACTCCCCGCCCGAGCGGTAGCGGTACTTGGCCAGCTCGTTCACGATTTGGTCGTAGGCCGGCCAAATGAAGTCGGCAAATTGGATCTCGACCACCGGCACCATGCCGTACAGGGCCATGCCCACGGCGCAGCCGACGATGCCGTTTTCGCTGAGCGGCGTATCGATCACGCGCTCCTCGCCGAACTCTTCCTGTAACCCTGCGGTGACGCGAAATACGCCGCCTACCTTGCCCACGTCCTCGCCGAGCACGACCACGCGCTTGTCGCGGCGCATCGCCGAGCGAAGGGCCTCGTTGACGGCCATCACCATATTCATCTGCGGCATCGCTATCGCTCCGGGGCTATTGGCCCGGCAAAGGTCGAAAATAAAGTCCGAGCATCCGGCTCAACCAAAGGCGCTTCAATGGGACGATGGAGCACGCGGGCCGCGCAGGAGCTCGGCGCGCTGCTCCTGCAAATGCCACGGCGGCTTCTGGTACACGTCCTCGAAGATCGATTCTAGTGCGGGCGGCGGTGTCTTCTCGCTGACGCCGACCGCGGCGCGAAAGCGTTGATCGATCTCGGCGATCAACGCAAGCTCGGCGCGGTCGTCCCAAGCCTTGCGGCGCTCCAGGTATTGGCGCAGGCGCGCGAGCGGATCGCGCTCGGCCCAGGGCTTGAGGTCGTCGGTCGCGCGATAACGATTGGGATCATCGCTCGTGGAGTGCCCGCCCATGCGATAGGTGACGGCTTCGACCAAAGTGGGACCGAGGCCTTGTTCACCGCGACGCACGGCCTCACGCACCACGCTCACCACCGCGAAGATGTCGTTGCCGTCCACGCGCACGCCAGGGATGCCGTAAGCGGCGGCTTTCTCGGCAAAAGTGCGAGTGGCCGTTTGGCGCTCGGCCGGCACGCTGATGGCCCAGCCGTTGTTGCGGCACAGAAACACCACCGGCACCTTGAACACGCCGGCGAAGTTGAGCCCGCTATGGAAATCAGTGGAGCTGGTCGCGCCCTCACCGAAGTAGACCAAGCTCGCCACGTCCTTGCCGTCGATCTTGGCGCCCCAGGAAAAGCCGACCGCCTGCGTGATCTGCGTGCCGACCGGTGAGCTCACCGAGGTAAAGCCGGTTTCGCGCGACGTGATGTGGTTCGGCATTTGCCGCCCCTGCACCGTGTCATTCGCGTTGCCGAACATGTTGTCCATGAACTTTTGCAAGTCGAGGCCGCGCATCAGCGCCGCGCCAAACTCACGGTAACAAGGGAACAGCCAGTCGCTCTTACGCATGGCGAATGCCGAACCGATGATGGCCGCCTCTTCGCCCAGTGAGCCCACGTGAAAACCGATGCGGCCCTGGCGTTGCAACGCGACCAGGCGCTCATCCAGCTGGCGTGTGGTCACCATCCAGCGATAGATATCGATCACCTCGCTTTCGCTCAGCCGTGGATCGTGGCGGGGGTCGAGCGTGCCGTCGTCGGACAACACGCGAATCACTTTCGCCGGCTGTTCCGGTCGGAAAGTCGCGGGCATTTCTGGCATCATATCCATTCGGAATTTTCGAGGCTCTGGCGCGAGAATGGGACAGGCGGTGGCACGGTCGAGCTGCCCTGATGGCCGCAGCGTCCGCAGCCGCGCGCTACTCGGTCAGCGCGCAGGCGGCCTCTTCGATGGCTTGGTCGACCGCTGCATTCGTCAGTTTGAAACCGGCAGCAAGCTTGTCCAGCACTTCGCGCTCGACCTGGCTCACTCCACCCGACACGTAGGCCAGAAGTGAGGAGACCCGCAGCACCTCGCGCGCGTGGTCTTCACGGGTGATGGCGCGCGCAACCAGCTCGATCCGCTTCTGTAGACCGTCCTCGTCGAGCTGATCGTGCAGATCCGCGAGCAGTGCCGAGACTTGGTGCTCGGCCACTCTTCCGGCACAGGCGCTGACCACGACGTGCTGGAAGGCGGCCTGCTCCGTGCCGTCGAAATCGCCGTCGGCGTTGGCCACCAGGAACGCGCCTTCGACCATGGCCTCGAACAGGCGCGCGGCCTCCGGGTCGAAACCCGTGGGCTGAGTGTGATCGTCGTCTTCGGACTTCCAACCGAAGGAGCTGGCGGCCACGCTCAGCAAGGAGCCGCGCACGCCGTCGGTCCGAACGTAAGCGGGAGCCTGAGTCAGCTGGCGGGCGACCTTACCGATCAAACTGGAGTCCGGGGCGGGCATGCAGTTTTTCCTCGATGACAGCCGGCCACGCTAACCGAAGATGGCCGCCGCGTCATTGCCCGTCAGCGCCGAACCAACGACTCGGGACTGATCAGCGCCGCGCCGACCTCGAGCTGGCGTTCCTGCAACGGAAAGGCGGCCGCGCCCAGCTGCGCATCATTGGCTAAATGGCCCTGTTCAGGCGCTCCGGGCGGTCGCAAACGAGCCTCGACGAAGCCCTCCGCGGCGTGATAGCTCGAGCGCACCAGCGGCCCGGAGGCGATGAATGCGAAGCCCATTTCGCGCCCCTCGCGCGCGTACTCGGCGAAGCGCTCTGGCGTCACGTAGCGCTCGACCGGGGCATGCTTGGGGGTCGGGCGCAGGTACTGGCCGAGGGTCACGATGTCCACGCCGGCCGTGCGTAGATCCCGCATCGTCTCCAGCACTTCGTCGTCGGTCTCGCCCACGCCGACCATGATCGAGCTCTTCACGAAGCGCTCCGGGTGGCGAGCCTTGGCGTGCGAAAGGACGCCCAGCGACAGATCGTAGTCACAGCGCTGATCGCGGATCTTGGGCGTCATGCGCCGCGACACTTCGATGTTGTGCGCGAACACGTCCGGGCCCGAGTCGACCATGCTGCTGACGTCGCGCATGCGGCCACCGAAATCACCGACCAGCGTCTCGACCAAGAGCCCCGGGCTGTGCTCGCGCAAGGCCACCACGGCGCGGGCCATATGCGACGCGCCGCCGTCGAGCAGATCGTCACGATCGACCATGGTCAGCACCACGTAGCGCAGCTTCAGCTGGGCGATCGCGCGCGCCACGTGCTCTGGCTCACGAGGGTCGACCGCACCGCGCGGGTTGCCGGTCGTTACCGCGCAAAACCGGCAGCCGCGCGTGCAAGTGTGACCGAGCAGCATGACCGTGGCGGTGCCCGCAGCCCAACACTCGGCGACGTTCGGGCAGCGCGCCTCTTCACACACCGTGTACAGATCCAGCTCGCGCAGCGTTTGCTTCAGGCGCGTGTAGTTCTCCCCGCCGGGCGCGCGCACCTTCAGCCAAGGTGGCTTGGGATCGTAGATTTTGAGGCCCCGCGAGCCGCTCACGTCCCGCCTCCGAGTAACTTCTCGAATAGCGCGCTGACCAGCTTGGGATCGGCGGAGCCGCCCGTCTCCTTCATGGCTTGACCCATGAAGAAGCCAATCAAATTCTTCTTCCCTGCCCGCACCGAGCTCGCCTGACTCGGGAACTTCTCGATCAACGACTGACACAGCTTCTCGAGCGACGCGCTGTCCGAGACTACGCGCAAGCCGCGCTCGTCGACGATCGAGCGCGCGCTCTTGTCCGTGCCTTCGAGAGCCGCGAACACCTCTTTGGCCTGCTTGCCGCTGATCTCACCGGACTCGACCAACGAAAGCAGCTCGGCGACCTGCGCGGGGGTGACCGTGAAGCTTGCCTCGAGGCCGTGCGATTTGGCGCCGCGTAGCACCTCGTTGGCCACGAAGTTGGCGACCTTCACCGGTTGATCGAACAGCTGGCACACGGCCTCGAAGAAGCTCACGTAGCGCGGGTGCTGGCTGAGCGTCTGTGCCGTCGCCGGCGTGAGCCCGAGCTCTTCCACCCAGCGTTTGCGCACCGCCACCGGCAGCTCACGCAGCCCCGCGCGTTGCGCCGCGATGAACGCGGGATCGACGCGCAACGGCGGCAGATCGGGCTCGGGGAAATAGCGGTAATCGTGGGCATCGTCCTTGGCGCGCAGGGTCTGCGTCAGGCCCGTATCCGGGTCGAAGCTGCGCGTTTCCTGCTTGACCTTGCCGCCCGCGTCGAGAATCGCCGTCTGGCGAATGATCTCCGCGTCGATCGCGCGTTGTACGAACTTGAACGAATTGATGTTCTTCAGCTCGCAGCGCGTGCCGAACTTTTCCGTGCCCACCGGGCGAATGGAAACGTTGGCGTCGCAGCGAAAGCTGCCCTCTTCCAGGTTGCCATCGTTCACGCCGATGAACACCAAAAGATCACGCATCGCGCGCAGGTACGCGGCAGCCTCGGCGCTCGAGCGCAAATCCGGCTCACCCACGATTTCACACAGTGGGGTGCCGGCGCGGTTCAAGTCCACCTGCGAATCGCCGGCAACGCCGTGCACGTTCTTGCCCGCGTCTTCTTCCATGTGCGCGCGCGTGATGCCCACGCGCCTCGCCACACCGTCGACCTCGATGTCGAGGTGGCCATGGGTGGCGATCGGCTCTTCGAATTGGCTTATCTGGTAGCCCTTGGGCAAATCCGGATAAAAATAATTCTTGCGCGCGAAGATGCTCTTTTCGTGGATCGTGCACCCGAGCGCCAGCCCCGCCTGCACGGCAAACGTCACCGCTTGCTGATTGAGCACCGGCAGCG
>Ga0247768_1000519_pt1 | contig 13864 bp, 9 predicted proteins | sample UWRJL016104C6_FD_179944 | JGI IMG/M metagenome (GOLD analysis project Ga0247768, IMG submission 179944) | Plant litter microbial communities from Arlington Agricultural Research Station in Wisconsin, United States - UWRJ-L016-104C-6 | ecosystem: Environmental > Terrestrial > Plant litter >... | reverse complement strand
CGGCCATCTCCCTGGTCACGCGGCACAGGAAGGCACCGGCGACGAGGTACCGGTCGGTCTTGCCGCCCGCGGCGTCCTCGTCCGGTGCGTCGGGGTCGAGCCAATCGCCGAACTGGTACCCGCTGCTCCACAGCCCGTTCTCGTCGAGCCGTCCTTCGACGTCGCGGACGAAGGTCGTCATGGAGGAGTACTGGCGGCGCAGGATCTCCGCGTCGCCGTACTCCCGGTAGAGGGCCCACGGGACGCTGACCGCCGCGTCACTCCACAACGCCGTCGGGGGTGCCGGAGTGGACAACACGTCCGGCACGACCATGGGCACGTAACCCTTGGCCCGCTGTTCGGCGGCCAGGTCCTCGAGCCAGGAGCCGAGCACCCCGCGCACGTCGTACAGGAACGCCGCGGTGGGGCCGAACGCGTTGAGGTCGCCGGTCCAGCCGAGCCGTTCGTCCCGTTGCGGGCAGTCGGTCGGCATGCCGACGAAGTTGCCGCGCATCGACCAGACAACGTTCGCGTGCAGGCGGTTGAGCAGTTCGTGCGAGGAGTCGAACCAGCCGCTGCGAGGCATGTCGCTGTGCACGACCACGGCTCGTACCTCGTCGAAGGGCCCGTCCATCTCGGCATAGCGGAAACCGTGGAAGGTGAATCGGGGCTCCCAAGTCTCCCCGCCGCCCCGGCAGGTGTACCGATCGGTTGCCGCCGCGGTGCGCAGGCTCGTGGTGTCCAACTCGCCGCCGGAGAGGAGTTCCGCATGCCGCAGGGTGATCGTTGCCCCGGTGGTGCCGGAGGTGGTGATGCGGAGCCAGCCGGCGATGTTCTGTCCGAAGTCGACGATCTTCTTGCCGGACGGGCTCGTTGTCACCGAGACGGCGGCGAGTTCTTCGATCCGCCGGATCGGCGGTGCGCCGGTGTCGATCAGCGTGCCGAGGTCCCAGTCGAACGGCGCGGCCAGTGCCCAGTCCCGGTCGTCGAATCCGGGCGTGCTCCAGCTCTCCGGTTCGAGCTGTGCGTCGTAGGTCTCTCCGTCGAGCAGATCACCCACGAGCACTGCGCCGGTCCCGCATCGGAACTCCTCCGCCGAGCTGACGATCTCCGTGCGGTCGCCGTAGTCGAGCTCGAGTTGAAGGAACAAGGCGGGCCGGTCGGTGTAGTGGTTGCGCCGGCCCTCATACCCGATTCGGCCCACGGCCCAGCCATCACCGACGATCGCGCCGACGGCGTTCGCGCCCTCTCGAATCAGGTCGGTGACGTCGTGGCGGCTCACGTGCAGGCGGTGGCGGTAGGAGGTCCAGCCCGGCGCGAGCATCTCGTCGCCGACACGGACGCCGTTGAGGTAGGGCTCGACGATGCCGAGCCCGGTGACGTACAAGGTCGCCTTCTCGGGTATCGCGGCGGTGAAGTCGCGACGGAAGTACGGCGCCGCGTTGCCCGGCACCGGGGATGCGACGAAGGTGGCCTTCCAGGAGCGATCCACGAGTTTCCTCTTCAGCTATGGGACAAGTATGAGACGCGGCGGACGGCGACCTCGCCCGCGGCGGGCTCGACGCCGAAGGTGCGCCCGGTGAACCCGCCGACCACCTCGGTGGACAGGTAGCGTCCGTCGAAGGTTCCGAGCACCTGCGCGGTTCCGTCGTCCGCGACGACGGCCAGTTCGACGACGTCGGGCTCGTGCGCCGGAACGGGAGGGGTCGCGATGGGCTCGCGGACCGAGATCCGCAGGGCGACCCACCCGTGCACCGGCACCTGGGCGACGTTCGTGCGGGCCGGGCCGATCACGACCGTCGCCGTGACCGTTTCCGCGTCGACAGTGAGGCCGTACCAGTGCGATTCGTCGATCCGGACGAGGAACCGTCCGGTGCCCGCGGACGTGTCGAGCTCGCCGGGGCGGCGCGGACGTCCAGCTGGCTCGGCTGCAGCGCGTTGCCGACTTGCGTCCGGGTGACCAGGTCGGTACGGCGGTGGATCGGCACGCCGGGTGCGTATTCGAAGCTCGAGCAAGCGACGTAGTAGGCGTCTCCCACCCGGCAGATGCTCGGGTCGGGGGTAGAACCCGGCGATGATCGGCGTCGTCACCTGTCGCTCTTTTCCGCGGTCACTACGACCTCGGCGCGCAGGCCGGTGTCGTCGGTGATGACGATCCGGATCTCGCCGGGCCCGGTGGGACGGATCACCGCCAGCGCACGGCCGTTGAAGGTCGGGTGGCTATCGTCGGTGAACGGCTCGGTGCTCGCCGGGTCGCCGCTACCGAGGCCCTGCAACCGGCCCGGGCCCTCGACCGTGACCCGCACCCGGCGTTCGACGCTCGTGAAGCCGACACCGTCGGCGTCCACGAGAGCGATGTCGACGAAAGCCAGGTCGTCCACGTCGGCCCGGACAACCTGGCGGTCCGCGATCGCGACAAGACGGGGCTCGCCGGTGGCGGTCCGAAGCTCGGCACCTTCACCCGTGGAGGCGACGGCTTGGAGGACGCCCGGCGCGTACGGCACCTCGAACTCCGCGCGGTAGCGGTGCCGGCTGCCCGCCGGACGCCGGCCGAGCGACTTCCCGTTGAGCAGCAGTTCGACCTCGTCGGCGGCGCTGTAGACCTCGACGACGACCGGCCGGCCTTCGTAACCGGGCCACGTCCAGGTCGAAAGGGCGTCGGACCAGGCCCACGGTGTGGCATCCACGGCGCGCCCGTGGCTTTCCGGGCGCTGGACCGCCAAGTACGGCGTCGAGCGCAGACCGAAGACGATCTCGCGGTAGTACGACGCCGGACGCCGGTTCCCGGTGATGTCGATGTCGCCGCACCAGGCGGTGAGCCAGGGGTAGGCGCCCATGAATCCGGCCGGGGTGTCCGCGTACTGGGAGCGGCCGACACCGGCTTCGCCGAGGTAGTCCCAGCCGGTCCAGGTGAAGTCGCCGATGATGTGCGGATGCCTCTGGACGAGGTCCCAGAGCTTGTCGATGTGCGTCGGGAACGTTTCGGAGCCGACGATGACCCGGTGCGGGAACAGGTCGTGATCGAGCTCGTAGCGGCTTTCGAGGTAGTTCATGCCCGCGATGTCGAGCGTCGCGAACACCTCGGCGGTACGTTCGGTGACGAGGTCCGACGCTCCGACCTGGTCGAGCACGTCACCCCAGCCCGCCATCGCGGTGTTGATGCCGGTGCCCTCGGCGACCTGTTCGGCGGCCGCGGCCCGGACTTCGTCGAGCGTGGCGAGCAGGCCGTTGACACCGCTGGTCACGAACCGGGTGTCGTCCAGGGCCCGCACCCGCTCGGCGAGCCGGCGCGCCCACACGGCGCCGTGCGGTGTACCGACTTCCGGGATCTCGTTGCCGATGGAGTAGGCGAAGACGCAGGGGTGGTTCTGGTCCTTGCGGACCATGGCCTCGACGTCGCGTTCCCACCAGTCGGCGAAGTCGAGCGCGTAGTCGAAGTCGCTCTTGCTCCTCGTCCACATGTCGAAGGTCTCGTCCATGACGAGCACGCCGAGCCGGTCGCAGGCCTCGAGCATGGCCCGGCTCATCGGGTTGTGCGCGCTGCGGAGGGCGTTGAACCCGGCTTGCTTGAGCAGCTCGACCCGCCGTTCTTCGGCCCGGCCGATCGCCGCGGCACCGAGCACGCCGTTGTCGTGGTGGATGCACGCACCCCGCAGGTCGACGACCTCGCCGTTGACGCGGAACCCGTGGACCGGGTCGAGCTGGAACGTGCGGACGCCGAAGGTCGTCTCGGCCTCGTCAAGGACGTCGTCGCCGGTGCGGACAGTGACGAGAGCCCGGTACAGGTGCGGCGTGCCGGGGCTCCACAACGCGGGAGCCGGCACGGCCAGCCGCTGCCGGAAGACGGCGTCCTCACCGGACAGCACGCTGACGGGCGCGCTGTCCGTGGTGACGACGCTGTTCCCGGCGTCCAGCAGCGTGGTTTCGACGGTGACCGTGCGAAGGCGGACGTCCTCGTTCTCGATCGTCGTGGCGATCTCGACGACGGCCCGGTCGGCGTCGACGTCGCGCGTCACCACGCGCACGCCGTCGAGGGCGACGTGGACGGGCTCGGCGACGATCAGGTGGACGGGCCGGTGGATGCCCGCGCCGGAGTACCAGCGGGAATCGCGATGGGCCCGCGCCTCGACCCGCAGTACGTTCTGCTCGCCGTAGCGGAGGAAGTCGTCGGCCTTGATCGAGAAGCCGGTGTAGCCGGACGCCCAGCGCCCGGCCAGGTCGCCGTTGAGGTAGACCAGGGCCGACCGGTAGACGCCTTCGAAGTCGATCCGGATGCGCTTGGCGGCGTACTCCTCGGGCACGAAGAACTTCTTCGTGTATTCCCAGGTGCCACCGCGGAAGAAGCCGGTCGGCGCGCCGTCACCGCGTTCGGGATCACGCAGGGTTCCGATCACGGCGTCGTGCGGCAGGGTGACGGTCTCCTCGGGTGGCGAGACGCCGAGTTCGGCGAACTCGTTCACCTTCGGGCGGACGGTCCAGTCTTCGCAGAACTGCTGCCGCTTCACGCGTTCACCTCCGGCAGCTGGGCCCCTTCCTGCGACACGGGCACCGTGCGGCTGATCTTCATGAGCTGTTCGAGGGTTTCTTCGGAGAAGAGCCCTGGTGCGGCACGCGTGAACGACCGCATCGGCAGATGGGCGGCCATGGCGAGACCGTCCTGGTTGGCCTTCTCGAAGTCCGCCGCTTGCTCGGCGGGCAGGTTGCGGGTCATGCTCTGCCGGAATTCTGCACCGACGACCGGGTGCGCCGACCACTCGCCGAAGGTCGATTCCATCGTGAGCTCCTGGATGACCGGGTCGCCGACCAGGGAAATCCCGGCTTCGGCGACGATCGTGGACGAGCTCTCGCCGACCTGGATCCGGTAGGCGCCGCCCGTGACGACCCAGCCCCCCGTGGTCACGTCCCAGTAGGCGAACGCGCGGCGGTCGAGGTCGAACGTGACGTCAGTGGAGTGGCCCGGCTCGAGGAACACCTTCTGGAACGCCCGCAGTTCGCGCTCCGGCCTCCGGACTTCACCCGTGTCGGTGGCGACGTACAGCTGCACCACGTGCTTGCCGGCTCGCGTACCGGCGTTGGTGACCCGCACGGTCGCCATGGCGGCGTCCGGTCCGGTCACGGCGACGGCCAGATCGCCGACCTCGAACCGGGTGTAACTCAGGCCGTACCCGAAGGGGTAGCGGACCTCCCGGCCGACGGTTTCGTAGTACCGGTAGCCGACCAGCACGCCCTCGCCGTAACGGACGTGCCCGGCCTCGCCGGGGAAGTTGATGTGTGAAGGGGTGTCTTCGAGCCGCAGCGGGATGGTTTCGGCGAGCCGGCCGGACGGGTTGACCACGCCGAACAGCACGTCGGCGAGGGCGCCGCCGCCGGCCTGGCCGAGCAGCCAGCCTTCGACGATGGCGTCGACGTCGTCGTGCCAGCCCTCAAGGGAGACGACGCCTCCGTTGTTGAGCACGACGACCGTGCGCGCGGCCGCAGCGGCCACTGCGCGGATTGTCTCGACCTGTTCGGCGGGGAGGGCAAGCGACGTCCGGTCGTAGCCTTCGGCCTCGATCGCCGTGCCCGCGAACACGACGGCGACGTCGGCTTGGCGGGCCACTTCCGCAGCGTCGGTGGGGGAGTAGCCGCGTGCGTGCACGACCGTGGCGCCGCGTTCCCCAGCCAGCGCGGTGATTTCTTCGAGCGGAATGTCCACGGCGGTGGAGTTGACCCGTGAACTGCCGTCGCCCTGGTACCGCGGGGTCACGGCCAGCTCGCCGATCACCGCGATCGTGGTGGTTTCTTCCAACGGCAGCACGGCGTTGTCGTTCTTGAGGAGCACGACACAGTCGGCCGCGAGCTTGCGGGCAAGCGCGTGGTGAGCCGGTGCGTCGAAGGTGCCTTGTTCTTCGTCGTTGCCAAGCCGGGCCAACTCCGCGACGCGGGCCACTGATCGATCCACTGTGGATTCTTCGATCCGGCCGGACCGGACCGCGTCGACGACATTCTGCGCGCTGAGCCCGCCGGTACCGGGCATCTCGAGGTCGAGCCCGGCCACGAGCGCGGCGACCCGATCCACGACGGCTCCCCAGTCGGAGATCACCGTGCCCGAATAGCCCCACTCGGTGCGCAGGACGTCGGTCAGCAGCCACCGGTGCTGCGACGCGTGGACACCGTTGATCCGGTTGTAGGAGCACATGACGGTGGCCGGGTGAGCCTCGGTGACGACGCGTTCGAAGGCGGGGAAGTAGATCTCCCGCAGGGTGCGTTCGTCGACGTCGGCGCTGATGCGCATCCGGTCGGTTTCCTGGTTGTTGGCGGCGAAGTGCTTGACCGAGGCACCCACGCCTTCGTTCTGCAGGGCGCGGACGTAGGCGCTGCCCAGCACACCGGACACCAGCGGGTCTTCGGAGAAGTACTCGAAGTTCCGGCCGCACAATGGGGAGCGCTTGATGTTCACCCCCGGCCCGAGCAGGACGTCGACCCCTGCGGCCCGGGCTTCCCGGCCGAGTGCGGCTCCGAGGTGGCCGGCCACCTCGGGGTCCCAGCTGGAACCGATCGCGACCGCCGGGGGGAAGCAAGTGGCGGGGACGCTTTCCGGGATGCCCTTCGAGTAGTCCTCGACCACTTCGCGGCGGACGCCGTGCGGGCCGTCGCCGAGGAAGATCGAGGGGATGCCTGCCTCGGGGTAGGTGTGCGTCCGCCACTGGCCCTGGCCGCTGAGCAGTGCTGCCTTCTGCTCGAGGGTCAGCTTGGTGGTGTCCATGATCGGGTGTGTTCCTGTTCTGGTCGGTGGTGCGGCTTACAGTGCGTTCGCGCGGGCGAGGGACCCCAGCCAGCCGAGGCTCGGCTTGGGGTGGCGCTCGAAGGTCTCGCGGTCGACGGTGATGAGCCCGAAGGTGGGTTCCCAACGTCCCCATTCGAAGTTGTCGAGCAGCGTCCAGTGCACGTAGCCGCGCACGTCGGCGCCGTCCTCGATGGCGTCGTGCAACCCTTGCAAGGCAGCCTTGGTGTAGGCGATGCGGCGTTCGTCGTCGGGGGTGGCGATGCCGTTTTCGGTGACGAGGATCGGGACGTCCCCGACCACCTCGCGGGTGTGCCGGACGGCGATCCCGAGCGCGTCCGGGCGGTAGGCCCAACCCGTCAAGGTGTTGTCGGGGTGCTCCGGGTGCGGCACGATGCCGTTCTCGTCGACGGGCTGGCTGGTGTAGGACTGGACGCCGACGAAGTCGTCGCCGCGGGCGGCTTCGAGGTACATGTCCTCCCAGATGTGCTGCACCTCGGCGTGCTTGGCTTCCCCGCCCTCGGCGGGCACGAGCGCCTGGGTCGCGACCGTCCACCCGACCTTGGCGCCGGTGGCCCGCCGAACGAGGGGCGCCGCGGCCCGGTGCGCCTCGATCAGCGCGGTGCCGATCTTGACGTCGGGCAGCGCCCCGAACGGATAAGGCCGCCCGGCGGCGACTTCGGCCAGCGACCAGTGGGTGACCGACAGGACGTTGGGCTCGTTGATGGTGCACACCCACTCGACGCCGTCGAGGATGGTGACGGCCTGCTCGACGTACCGCGTGAAGGCCTCGACGGCGTCGTCGCGCAGCCAGGCTTCGTGGGCGCCCAGCCATCGGGGGTGGGTGAAGTGGTGCAGGGTCACGACGGGGGTGAGTCCCAGCCCCAGCGCGGTGTCGATCATCCGCCGGTAGTGCGCCAGTGCCGCCCGGGAGAACTTGCCGGGGACCGGCTCGATCCGCGACCATTCGAGGCTGAATCGGTAGGCGGTGAAACCGGCTTCCGCCAGCAGGCGCATGTCCTCTTCGTAGCGGTGGTAGCTGTCCACCGCGTCCCCGCTGTATTGGACGTGCGGGGCTGCGTCCTGCTCGAGCTGCCACCAGTCGTTGTTCAGGTTGTTGCCCTCGACCTGGTGGGCCGCGGTCGCGGCGCCCCAGAGGAATCCGTCGGGGAACGTACGTGGCATAGCGGATCTCCTTCGAGTTGTCGCTTACTTGACGCTGCGGATGCGCCAGGCCGTCAAGCCGGCACCGGCCGCGAGAACGGCCGCAGTGAGGAACAGTGCGGCGTAGTTGCCGCCATCCCCGATGGCCAGTACGAGCGGCGCGAGGATCGGGGCGATCGCGCCGGCCGGGTTGCTGGCGATGTTGTAGTAGATGCTCATGTACTTGCCGGCCTGGGTTTCCCGGTCCGGCATCACGTCGCTGACCAGCGCCAGGTCGACCGTGCCGAACATCCCGACGCCCAGCGTCAGCAGGATCGCTCCCACGCTGTAGAGGACCAGTTCGTGGGCCGCGGAGGCGACGACCAGACCGGCGGCCATCGCCGCCGTGGCTCCGTAGATGAACGGCTTCCGCCGCCGGATCCGGTCGGAGATCATCCCGCTGACGATGGCGGATCCCATGCCGACCAGCAGCCCGATTCCGCCGAGCAGCGCGAGCTTCTGCCCGGCCTCCGCCGGGACGAGCTTCAACCGGTCCAACATGAAATAGAACTGGTAGGTGATGAAGAAGTTCGTGGCCAGGGTGAGGAGGAACTTCCCGACCAGGACGAGCGAGAAGTCCCGGTGAGCGAACGGGTTGAAGGCCAGGTCCTTGAAAAACCCGAACACCCCCGCCGAGGACTGGCCGGCCGGGGCGGAACGGTCGGGAACGGTGAACACGAACAGCACCGAAGTCACCGCCAGGACCAGCACCGGCAGGAGGAAGAGCAGCACCTGGTTGCCGAGGAGCAGACTCCCGGTCAGGGTGGCCGCCACGCCGGCCAGCTGTCCGGTGACGCCGCCCAGCGCACTCAGCTTGCCGCGCTGCGCTTCCGGGACCCATTCGACGATCACGGGTGAGACCGCGGTCGCCGCGAACGTCCCGCCGATATTCGCGATCACCCACCCGATCATGACTGCCGTGACCGACGACGCCGCGGCGATCATGAGCGAACCGGCGATGTTGATGACAATGCCGAGGAGCAGGTACGGCCGCCGGCGGCCCCACGCGAGGCGGGTCCGGTCGCTGAGGGTGCCGATGATGGGGCCGACGATGATCGTTCCGAGTGCGCCCATCCCGATGACCAGCCCGAGGCTGCTCTCCTTCGTGGCCGGATCGATGAGCTGGATCTTGTAGGCGAGGCTGAACAGCGACGGCATGAGGATCACGAGCCCCAGGCCGAAGTTGGTCAGCGAGTAGACGGTCATGAACCACGCGCTGACGGGCTTGATCGGTTCGGCGGCCTTGGTGTCGATGGCGGTGGCCGCCGCGGGGAGCTCCGGGGGCGGCTGGGTGCCAAGGGGTTCAGTAGTCATGCGGACTCCATTGTCTCGACCAGGCTGCCGCAGCTGTGGTGGCGCGCGCAACCAAGCTGTGAGCAGTGACGGTACGTCGCGCTGATTGCGCGCGCAAGCAGAATTTTTCCTGCTACTCTGTGTGTGGTTGCGCGCACAAGCACACGCTGGGGACAACGCATGGTTGACGGTGACGTGAAGGACAAGAACGGCCGGAGGGTGACCGCGGTCGACGTGGCGCGGTCGATCGGGGTGTCCCGGGCGACCGTGGGGTACGTCCTGAACGACACGCCGGGCGCCCGCATCTCCCCGGAAACGCGCGAGCGGGTCCTGCAGGCGGCCGAGCGGCTGGGCTACCAGCCCAGCACGGTCGCGCAGGCGCTGGCGCGGGGCCGGTCGCGGGTCGTCCTCATCGTGCTCCCGGACTGGCCGCTCGAGTTCTCCCTGCGCACGCAGCTGGACGAGGCGGCCCGGGTACTGGATGAGGCGGGCTACGCGACGATCACCTACACCCACCACGAGTCCGAGCACGCTCAGCCGCTGTGGAAGCTCGTCGAGCCGGAAGTCGTCGTCGGCCTGGTCCCGTTCACACCCGAGGACGTGCGATCCCTCCGCGCTGCCGGGATCACGCGCATCGTGCCGGATCCGGACGACCACCTCGAGCTCGACGCCATGCCGGTCGTGCTCTCGGGCCCCCAGCTGCAGGTGCGCCACCTCGCCTCGCTCGGCCACCGCAAGCTGGCGTTCGCGGCGACGCCGGACATCCGGCTGGCCGGCCTGTCCGCGGTGCGCCAACGCGCGGTGGAACGGGAAGCGGCCCACTTGGGGCTGGAGCTGCTCGACGCTCGTCCGATCGACTACCGGGACGGCGATCTGGCGGGGGTGCTGCACGAGTGGCTGGCGGTCGGCGTCACCGGCGTGGCCGCGTTCAACGACGAAGTCGCGGGACCGATCGTGGGCGCCGCGGTCCGCGCCGGCATTTCGGTGCCGGAAGAGCTGGCGGTGATCGGACACGACAACACGCCGTTGGCGTCCTATTTCGCCCCGAGGATTTCGACGGTCGGCCTCGACAGCGTGGGCGTCGGCCGCTGGATGGCCGACCAGGCGGTCAGCAGCGCCGAAGGACGACCGGCGAAAGCCGATTTCCCCGAGCCTGCAACCTTTTTGATCGAGCGCGAATCAACCGTCGGCCGCAAGGAAAGTTGAACGGCGCCACGTACATCGATCGGTGACCTCGCCTCGCGGACGAAGCGGGCCAGCTGCGCACCGAGTACACCCAGGACATGCTTCACCTCAACGGCGCCGGGTACGCGGCCTGGGTCGAAGAACTGCGGCCGCGCGTCGAGGCTTTCGTCACCCGGAGCGACAACCTGGCGTGCTGACTCGTCGCGGCACCGTGACCCGAGTGTGCCGGTACCGTGCGACCGAACAAATCGCTGCACTGCTGGGTACGGCCGGTCTACTCGGCTCTGCGGATTGACTTCAGTGGTGGTGTGCTCGCCGATCACGGTCAGGTAGTCGACCAGGACGACGCGGGCACCTGCGGCACGCTTGGACACTGCCTCGACGATGCGCACGAGGTTCGCCGCTGCCAGCTCGATGTCGTCGCGGGAGGGCACCGGTACGCCGGTTCGGGACATCAGCGAGGAAAGCGGCCTGGTGAGGGCGTTCCCGGCCAGCCGGGCCGCGAAGGCGAGCCGCGTCATCGAGCCGATGTAGTTCAGGTCGTTGCCACCGGCGGTGATCGTCACCAGGTCCGCGGTGTCGGGCAGCCCGTCCAGCTGGGGCGGCAACTTCTGCGGCAGGCTCCGCTGTGGCGTGTCGATGATGGTGGCTGTCGTCGCGCCGGCGACCGTCAGGTCGGTGAGCGCTGCCCCCAGGTTTTCCGCGAGCAGGTGCGGGTAGTTGCGAGCGGATCGGCGAGCCGCACGGTCCTCGATCGGTTCGATTCCCGGGCCCGAGGCGAACGAGCTGCCCAGCGCGGCGGCGTGGCGGTATTCCGGATCGCTCACCGCCCCCGCCTGCCCGGTTCGGTGGATTCCCTGGCCACCACGGTCGCCGCGGCATCGGTGTCGTTGGCCGGCAGGGGTTGCCCGGCGGCTTCGTGCAGGGCGAGGGCGGCCAGGTGCGGTCCGAGGCCGGCGTAGTCGATCCGGATGCTCGAGATCGACGGGACGAACAGCTCGGTGTACGGGTTGTCGTCGTGCCCGATGACGGCCAGGTCGGCCGGAACGCGGTGCCCCGCGCGCACGGCGGCCCGGATCACCCGGGCGGCGCTTTCGTCGTTGTAGGCGACGACGCCGGTCACGCCCGTGTCCAGCCAGTCGTGCACTGCTTGCCCGGCGGCGTCGGCATGATTGTCGACGCGCCGGACCACCAGCGGCGGTAACCCGGTGGCCGCAGTGGCTTCCTGGGCCATCCGCAGCCGCGACTCGACCAGGCCGGCCAGGCGGGGATCAGCGGTCGCGGCGAAGCCGAGGCGCGTGTGGCCGCATCCGTGTAGATGCTCGACCTGCAGGCGCGGGCCGTCCCGAAGACCGAGCGGATCGGGTTGCTGAGGGACCAACGAGGACCCGGGGATGATCTTGGTGATGCCGCAGCCACGCATTGCCGTCAGTTCGTCCGGTGTGAACGGTGTGAACCCGACGACCACTTCCGGGTCGAGCAGTTCCCAGAGCGGGCGCGCGGTGCCCGCGGGGTGCCGGGTCTGGGTGACGAGCGAGTACCCCGCCTCCTCCAGCGCGTGGGAGGCTTCTTCGACGCACTTGCTGACGCTGAATCCCACCGGCCAGTCGGGGACGACCAGCAGGACCAGCTTGCTGCTGCCCCGGCGCAGCGCCTGGGCCGCGGTGTGGGGCCGATAGCCCAGGCGAGCCGCCTCGGCCAGGACACGTTCCTTGGTGGCTTCGGAGATGCGCTGCTCGGACGTCCCGTTGAGCACGAAGCCCACAGTCGCCCGGGACAGCCCGAGCGACCGCGCGACGTCGGCGGCGGTCACCCGCTTGCCCGCCTTCGTCCCCACCCTTACCTCGTTTCGCCGGACAACTGGCAGCTTGCACGTGCTAATCGGACTTTAGCATCCACAAGGCGGCATCTCGGTGGGCCGCGACTGGGGCAGTCCGAAGATCGCCGAGAGGTCAATCTGGGGCTTCCGGGATGAACAACGCGACCGAGACGATCGACACGTTGGTGCGGGCGCAACGGGCGTTCATCGCCGACGCGTCGCACCAGCTGCGCACGCCGCTGACCGCGCTGCGGTTGTCGCTGGACAACATCGCCGACGGCGTGGACGACCCCGATGTGCACGAGGACGTCGACCAGGCCACGGCCGAGGTCGTCCCGATGAGCCGGCTGGTCAACGGGCTGCTCACCCTTGCCAAGGCCGAGGCCGCGGTTGGCGCGCCGGAGCCGGTGAGAGTCGCTGACGCGGTGGAGGAGCGGCTCGGCGTCTGGCGTGTGTCGCCGCCGACCGCGGGGTCGAGCTGCGCCAGGGGCACGCGGACGGCGAGCTGCTGGCCATGGTCAGCCCGGGGCACCTCGAGCAGGTGCTGGACAACGTGCTGTCGAACGCGCTGGAGGTGTCGCCCGGCGGCGGGGCGGTCAGTGTGTCGAGCCGTCGTCGCGAGGGGCAGGTGCTGCTGGAGATCGCCGACGAAGGTCCCGGGATGACCGAGGACCCCTCGGCGACGTTGAGCTGTGCTCTCGGTTGTTGACCCCGGCGCGTCTGCTCGACACGATTATGCGACGCCCCCTCGTGTCACCGCAGATTCGCTGTCTCCAGGAGCGAAACGACCTCCAGGCCGATTCCTAAATGACTGGCCAGCTAAGCGGCATGCCGCTCGTGGACATGCAAGCTCTGGGACAGCTCCTTCGTCACGGCTGCACAATCGTGCTGGATGCAATGAATGTCTTTGATCCGATAATGGAAGTTGCCTGTCGCGCATTGCAGTGGTGGTCACATGAACTGGTGCAAGTCAATTGCTACCTCACCACGGGGAGTGCGGCAGGATTTCCCTTGCATTGGGACGATCACGACGTCGTGATCCTCCATCTCAGCGGAGAGAAAACGTGGGAAGTGCGTGGTCCGTCCCGCGTCGCGCCGCTCTATCGAGACGCCGAACCCAATACCGCTCCCAGTGAGGATATAGTCTGGTCTGGCACGATGCGCCCCGGCGACGTCATGCACATTCCACGGGGTTACTGGCATCAAGCGACCCGCACGGATCGATCCGATGGACACAGCCTCCACGTCACCTTCGGTATGACGAAGCGGACGGGAGTCGACTGGCTCACGTGGCTGGCCGACCACTCCCGCGAGCATGAACCGTTCCGTCATGACCTCGACCGCCGGGATACCAGCGTGAACGGGTCCATGGGTGCGCCGCTTCTTCAGGACGAGTTCGACACGCTCCGGAAGCGTTTCACCCCCGACGCCTACTTGTCTGCGCGCGAGCATGAGCAGCGCCCTTCACGCCATGTGGTGACACGCAATGTGTTCGGACCGCCGACCACGGTGGTGTGCGTGACCGAGTTTCCGCCTGCCATCGTGCGCCAAGATGACACCATCGAGGTATTGGCGGCAGGCAAACGTCTCACATTATCGGCCCGCGCTGAACCCGCGCTGCG
>Ga0247768_1000517_pt1 | contig 13930 bp, 9 predicted proteins | sample UWRJL016104C6_FD_179944 | JGI IMG/M metagenome (GOLD analysis project Ga0247768, IMG submission 179944) | Plant litter microbial communities from Arlington Agricultural Research Station in Wisconsin, United States - UWRJ-L016-104C-6 | ecosystem: Environmental > Terrestrial > Plant litter >... | reverse complement strand
CGTCCCGACCCGCCATACGTTCGAGCATGTGAACAAGGCTTTCGGCGAGGCTTATTTCCACTGGTTCTTCCTCGCGGCGGGCAACGGCATCCCCGAGCGGCTCATCGAAGGCGACCCGGAGTTCTGGATCCGCGCGAGGATGTCCGCGCGCCACGAAGGCGGTGAACCCTTCGACCCGGCGGCGATGGCCGAGTACGTCCGCTGCTTCTCCGACCCCGCCGCGATCGCCGCCTCCTGCTCGGATTACCGCGCGGCGGCGTCGATCGACCTGGAACACGACAACATGACCGCGACGCTCACCTGCCCGGTTCTCGCCTTGTGGGGCGAGAGCGGCTTCGTCGGCCGGAACTACGACGTCGCGGCGGTGTGGCGAACTTACGCCAAGGAGGTGAGCGCGGAAGCACTTCCCGGGAACCACTATCTGCCCGAGGAGCAACCGGCTCGGACGGCTTCCGCCCTTCGGGAGTTCTTCGCCGCCCGCAGGTGATCGGCCACTTTGGACAGCCCGGGCCGATGGGGAAAGGGAAGCTCCGCCTTTCGGGCACCGCGGGAGCTGCGGTGCCGGTGCCGAGCCGCCCTCTGTCATGATGCAGTGGTGATGTGGGAGGGCGGGCGCCGATGGTCGCCGATTTGGGTAGTGGTAACCGTTGTGCTGGGTGTGGCCGCGGTGACGGGCGGCGTGTTCGAGTACCGCTATTTGACCGCGGACCCGTCAGGCCAAGTGGCCGCGCACGACGAGTCCGACTACCTCGACATCGCCCAGGCGGCCCTGCTGCCGCCCCCGCCCGCCGCGACCCCCGACGCGTCGACGGGCACCTGGCGGGTGGAGTGCGGTCACGACGAGAACGGGCACCGCAACGCCGACAACCTGGTCGCGAGCCCGCGCCTGCCCGGTGACGCGCACCACCTGCACGACTACGTCGGCAACCTGTCCACCAACGCGTTTTCGACCGACGAGAGCCTGGCCGCGGCGCAGACCACCTGCGCCAACGACGACAAGTCCACCTACTACTGGCCCGTCCTCCGCCTTCCCGCCTCGCCGGGCGACGCCGCCTCGCACGGCGACGACGTCGATGGCAACCACGGCGCGATCCTGGTGCCGGACTCGGCGCTGATCGAACTCCGCGGCAACCCGACGGGCAACGTCGTGGGCATGCCGGAGTTCCTGCGCGCGAGTACCGGCAACGCACACGGCTTCTCCAGCGGCGGGGTCAACACGCAGCACGTGCAGTGGACCTGCTCCGGTGCCCGCGACCACTTCACCGAGCATTACCCGCGGTGCGCACCGGGGCAGCAGGTCGTCCGAGTCTTCGACTTTCCCAGTTGCTGGAACGGCCTGACCACCGACAGCGCCAACCACCGCACGCACGTGGTCTTCCCGAACGCGGCCGGCGCCTGCCCGGCGGCCACCTTCCCGGTGCCGCAGCTGCACCTGGAGGTCGCGTACACGGTTCCGGCGGGCGCGGACTACAACATCGACACCTTCCCAGAGGAACAGCACCGCGCGATCGCGGATCACGGCGACTTCGTCAACGTGATGCCCGCGGCCCTGATGGCGAAGATCGTCGAGTGCCTCAACGCCGATCGGCACTGCTGAGGTAATCCCGGCATCATGGCTGGACCAACCCACGACGGAAGGTGGCCAGATGAGCGAGCGGGCCGTCCGGATCGCCAACTTCTCCGGGTACTACGGCGACCGCTACACCGCCGTCGACGAGGTGATGGCGGGGGACCCGGTGGACGTCCTCGCCGGGGACTACCTGGCCGAGGTCACACTCGCGGCGTTGTCGTCGGGCTACCGCAAGGACCCGACCCGCGGCTACGTCGGGTACTTCCTCGACCAGCTCCGCCCGCACCTCGCCACGCTGGTCGAGCGGGGTACGCGGGTGGTGACGAACGCCGGCGGCTTCAACCCGGCGGCGCTCGCCGCGGCCGTCCGGGTGCTAGCCGCGGGGGAGGGGGTTGAGCTCCGGGTCGCCCATGTCGAAGGCGACAACCTGCTACCGCGCCTGCCCGAACTGCGCAAAGCCGGGCACCGGCTGGAAAACCTCGACACCGGGCGCCCGCTGGACTCGTGGGGCTTCACGCCGGTGGCGGCAAACGCCTACTTGGGCGGCTGGGGGATCGCGGCGGCGCTCGCCGAAGGCGCGGACATCGTCGTCTGCGGCCGGGTGACCGACGCCTCGCTCGTGCTCGGCCCCGCGGCCTGGTGGCACGAATGGGAGCCGACGGACTGGAACGCGCTCGCGGGCGCGATCGTCGCCGGGCACATCATCGAGTGCGGCCCGCAGGCCGTCGGCGGGAACTTCTCCGGTTTCACCCGGATTCCCGACCTCCTCGCCCCCGGCTTCCCGATCGCGGAGATCGCCCGGGACGGCAGCAGCGTCATCACCAAGCACGCCGGTGACGGCGGCGCGGTCGACGTCGACACCGTCACCGCGCAGCTCGTCTACGAGATCCAGGGCCCGCGCTACCTCAACCCCGACGTCACCGTGCACCTCGACGACGTCCGGCTGACGCAGGCGGGGCCGGACCGGGTCGAGGTGACCGGGGCGGCCGGTTCACCGCCCCCGCCGACGACGAAGGTCGCGATCTTCGCGCGAATCGGGTTCAGCCTGGTCAACACCGTGTATGTCACCGCGCCGCAGGTGGACGAGAAGGTCGACCTGCTGCGGGCGCCGAGCGGCGGAAACCTGCCGGAGGGCGTCGAACTGGACATCACGCGCATCGGCACGGCCGCCGTGGACCCGGCGACCCAATGGGACGCGACGGTCGCGCTGCGGGTGATGGCGACGGCCCCGGAACGCGAGCCGCTGGCGGAGTTCGACCTCTCGCGCCGGCTCAGCAGCCTCTACCTGCAAAGCATTCCGGGCTTCTTCCACGACACCGGCGGCGCGCTGGCGGTCAATCCGAGACCGTGGATCGACTACTGGCCGGGGCTGCTGCCGATGGCCGCGATCAAGCATCGTGTGGTGCTCGACAACGGCGATTCCCTCGACATCGCGCCGCCGGGGCGGACGGAGGTCGTCGCGCAGCCGGTGCACACCGAGCCCGGCGAAAGCCCCGAGGCGGGCAAGGTCCGCCACGTGCCGCTGGGCGCTGTCGCCTACGCCCGCAGCGGTGACAAGGGCGGCAACTGCAACGTCGGGATCTGGGCCCGCGACGCGCGCGCCTGGCCATGGCTGCGGCACGCACTGTCCACAGTGGAACTGCGCAAGCTGATGCCGGAGGCCGAGGGGCTCGAGATCGTCCGGCACGAGTTCCCGAGCCTGCACGCGGTCCACTTTGTCCTTTGTGGACTGCTGGGTACCGGGGGATCGTCGAACCCGCGCGTCGACCAGGTCGGCAAGGCGGTCGGGGAGTACCTCCGGGCCAAGCACGTGCCCGTGCCGGAAGAGTTGCTCGACGAGGAGGAGATCCGTGTCGCTGACTGACCGCGTGTCCGGGGCCGTCGCGAACCCCGCGACCGATGACGCCTTCGACCCGCACGCCGAACTCGCCGAGGTGCTCGCCGGGATCGGGATGAGCCCGGCCGACACCGGCGGCGGGATCACCTTCCGCGGCGCGGATCCCGTGGTGCCGAGCACCCTGCGGCTCGGGGCGGCTTCCGCGATCGCGCTAGTGGCCAAGAGCGCGGCGGTGGCCAAGCTCCACCGCCTGTGCGGCGGCGCCGGTCAGGACATTTCGGCGGATCTGCGGGTCACCCCGCACCGGCTGTGCCCGTTCTACGACCGGAAATGGGAGCTGCTGAACGGCTATCCCGGCTCGGCCGCGTCGAACCCGAGCCAGGCGCTGGGCTTCCGCTTCTACCGCACCGCGGACGACAAGTGGGTCATGCCGCTCAACCCGTACCCGAAGATCAAGATCGCCGCCCAGAAACTGCTCGGCACCCCGGACGACGGCGACGCCGTGGCCGCCGCGATCGCCCGCTGGAAGGGTCTCGACCTGGAGGAAGCCGCCGTCGAGGCGGGCGCCGTCCTGCCGATGCTGCGCACGGCGGACGAACTGCTCACCGAGCCGCACTACCGTGACGTGCTCGCCGGGCTGCCGCTGATCGAGATCACCAAGATCGCCGACAGTGACCCCGAGCCGTTGCGCGGCAACGCGGAGGACCCGCTTTCGGGGGTCCGCGCGCTCGGGATGGGGCACGTGATCGCCGGAGCGGGGGTCGGCCGCGCGCTGGCGCTGCACGGCGCCGATGTGCTGAACCTGTGGCGCCCCAACGAGTTGGAGCACGACGCGACCTACATCACGGCGAACGTCGGGGTCCGCTCGGCGACGATCGACCCGTACCGGGCCGAGGGCGCGGAGCTGATCCGCGGGCTGCTCGCGGGTTCGGACGTGTTCTACGCCAACCGCCGCCCGGGTTATCTCGACAAGATCGGGCTCTCGCCGGAAGAAGCCGCGCGGGTGCGGCCCGGGATCATCCACGCGTCGGCGTCGCTCAACGGGCGGGAGGGCCCGTGGGCGGAGCGGGTCGGCTTCGACCAGACGGCGGGCAGCCTCACCGGGATGATGCACCTGGAGGGCGACGGCGAACGTCCCGCGCTGCCACCGATTCTCGTGGTCAACGACTACATCGTCTCGTGGCTGATGACAGCGGGCATCGTCGAAGCGCTGGCCCGGCGGGCCGTCGACGGCGGCAGTTACCGCGTGCACGTCTCACTCACCCGTGCGGCGTTGTGGATTCTGAGCATGGGTGTCTTCGACAAGGGCTACGCGACCGAAATCGCCGGGCGCGGCGAGGAACACGCGTACCTGGACCCCGCGACGTTCACCGCCGAAACCCCGCTCGGGCAGTACCAGGGGGTCACCGAACAGGTGCACATGTCCGTGACGCCGGGAAAGTACCGGACGGTGCTTGTTCCGCGCGGTTCGTCACGCCCGGCTTGGCTGTGAGCGAGCACTTGAGCGCAACAGAGTGTCACGGCACGCGTATCGGGTGAATGGCCTGCTGTTTTGTTGAGTTCGGCCCGGGACAGTCGTACCTTCGAACGTATCGGTTGAGACGAGCCACGTTCAACGCCGAAGGAGCCGCTCATGGATTTTCCGACGCCGCGCCGGGAGTGGGCGGAACCCGAGTTGCTCATGGTGACCACCACCCGGCCCGAGCCGGGGCTGGTACTGGTCAAGGCCCAAGGTGAAGTGGATCTGCTGACCAGTCCGGTGCTCGCCGCCGAACTCGATCGGATCCTGCTCGGGCCGCTGCCGGCGAACCTGGCCGTCGACCTGGACGAGGTCACCTTCATCTCCTCCAGCGGGCTTCGGGTGCTGATCGAGCTGTACCGCCATTCCGAGGAGCGGGGGATCAAGACCCGTCTGGTCGGGGTGTCCCCGCCGGTGCGCCGGGTGCTGAGTATTTCGGGCCTGGACAGCGTTCTGACGTCCGGGGACATGTGCGTGGAGCCCACCGTTGGTTGACCTCCGTCGCCGATTGCGCTCTTCAGGTCAAGCTTTGACGTAAATCTGGACACCTTCACCCGATCGTGTTGTCATTAGCTCCAGCCCCAATTTTACAACGTTGTAAAAATGGCGAGAGCAGGAGCTCCGCGTGCCATTGAATCGTCGACAATTCGTCACCAGCGCATTGGCCGCCACCATCGCCGTCACCACCGGTCGTCAGGCCGCGGGCGCGGCGGCTCGTCCGCTGACCGGGGTCACCCCGGCCCCCGGCGGGCTCTACACGCCCAACGCGGCTCCGCTACGTCCGATGGCTTTCCTCAAACTTCCCCCGGGCAGTGTCACCGCGCGTGGCTGGCTGGCCGGGCAGCTGCGGCTCCAGCTCGACGGCCTGTGCGGCCACTATCAGGAGACCTCGCACTTCCTCGACTTCGCCACCAGCGGCTGGGTGCATCCCGAACGGGCAGGCTGGGAAGAGGTGCCGTACTGGCTGCGCGGTTACGTCGACCTCGCCGCGGTCACCGGCGACGCCACAGCGCTCGCCACCTCGCGGAAGTGGATCGACGCGGTGCTGGCGACCCAGCAGTCCGACGGCTTCTTCGGCCCGGCTTCGCTGCGCACTTCGCTCAACAACGGGCCCGACTTCTGGCCGTTTCTCCCGCTGCTGCAAGCATTACGCTCCTGGCAGGAGTACTCCGGCGACACCCGCGTCGTCCCGTTCCTGACGAAGTTCTTCCGCTACATGAACGCCCAGGGCCCGGGCGCGTTCAACTCGAGCTGGGTCTCGGTGCGCTGGGGCGACGGGCTGGACAGCGTCTTCTGGTTGTTCAACCGCACCGGCGACACCTTCCTGCTGGACCTCGCCGACAAGATCCACACCAACGGCGCGAACTGGGTCAACAACCTGCCCAGCCTCCACAACGTCAACATCGCCCAGGGTTTCCGGGAGCCCGCGCAATACGCGCTGCGCAATGGATCGGCGGCACTCACGCAGGCGACCTACGGCGACTACGACACCGTGATGCGCACCTACGGGCAGATGCCCGGCGGCGGGTTCGCCGGTGACGAGAACGCCCGCCCCGGGTTCGGCGATCCGCGTCAGGGCTTCGAAACCTGCGGGATCGTCGAGTTCATGGCCAGCCACCAACTGCTGACCCGGCTGACCGGCGACCCGGTGTGGGCCGACCGCTGTGAAGACCTGGCCTTCAACTCCTTGCCCGCTTCGCTCGACCCCGCCGGCCGCGCGATCCACTACATCACCAGCGTCAACAGTGTCGACCTGGACAACGTGCCCAAGTCCGAGGGGCAGTTCCAGAACTCCTTCGCGATGCAGGCGTACCTGCCGGGGGTCGACCAGTACCGGTGCTGCCCGCACAACTACGGCATGGGCTGGCCTTACTTCACCGAAGAACTGTGGCTCGCGACACCGGACAACGGGCTCGCGGCGGCCATGTACGCGGCCAGTTCGGTGACCGCCAAGGTCGCCGACGGCACCAGCGTCACGCTCACCGAAACCACCGACTACCCGTTCGCCGAGACCATCACGATCACCGTGGGGACACCGAAAAGCCTGTCGTTCCCGCTCTACCTGCGTGTCCCCGCGTGGTGCGCGGCGCCGGACCTGCGGGTCAACGGGCAGGCCGTCACGGCCGCGGCCGGACCGGCCTTCGCCCGGGTCGAGCGGACCTGGGCCAACGGCGACACGGTCACCCTGCGGCTTCCGCAGCGCACGACCGTGCGCACCTGGAGCGGCAACCACGGGTCGGTCTCCGTCGACCATGGCCCGCTGACGTACTCGCTCCAGATCGGTGAGCAGTACCAGCGCTACGCGGGCACGGACCAGTTCCCCGAGTACGCCGTGCACGCGACGACACCGTGGAACTACGGGCTCGCCGTCAACCCCGCCTCGACGCTCACGTTCAGCGCGGCCACCGGGCCGCTCGCGGCCAACCCGTTCACCCAGGCCGGGAACCCGCTGAAGATCACGGCCCCGGCCCGGCGCATCGCCGAGTGGACGGCCGACGACCAGCACGTCGTGACGCCGTTGCAGGACAGCCCCGCCCGCAGCAGCGCGGCCGCCGAGACGGTCACGCTGATCCCGATGGGCGCGGCCCGGCTCCGGATCGCGTCGTTCCCGACGGCGTCGGCCGACGGCCACCCATGGACCGCGGGCGGTGGTGGCGCGGCGTTCCGGATCAAGAACCGCAACTCGGGCAAGGTGCTCGGGGTCGACGGGATGTCCACGGCGGACAGTGCGAACGTGGTGCAGTTCGGGGACAACGGCACCGCCGATCATCTTTGGCAACTTGTCGACAACGGCGATGGCTGGTACCGCATCAGGAACCGCAACTCCGGCAAGGTTCTCGGGGTGGACGTCATGTCCACAGCGGACAGTGCGCGGGTCGTGCAGTTCGCCGACACCGTTACCGCGGACCATCTTTGGCAACTTGTCGACAACGGCGATGGCTGGTACCGGATCAAGAACCGCAACTCCGGCAAGGTGCTCGGTGTCGCCGGAGCGTCCACAGCGGACAGTGTGCAGGTGGTCCAGTTCACCGACAACGGTACGGCCGACCACCTCTGGCAGCTCCTGCCGGACGCACAGCTGCGGGTAGAGAACAAGAACTCGGCAAAGGTGCTCGGAGTCGACCAGATGTCGCAGGCCGACGGCGCGCGGGTCGTCCAGTTCTCCGACACCGGGACCGCCGACCACCTGTGGACCTTCACCGCCAGCGGCGACTGGTACCTCATCCGCAACGTCAACTCCGGCAAGGTGCTCGGGGTCGACCAGGCCTCGACCGCGAACAGCGCCAGGATCGTCCAGGCCACGGACAACGGCGCCGCCGACCACCTTTGGCGCCTGGTCCACGACGGCGCGGGCTGGTTCCGGATCAAGAACTCCCGCAGCGGCAAGGTGCTGGGCGTCGACGTGATGTCCACAGCGGACAGCGCGCAGGTCGTGCAGTACGCCGACAACGGCACCGCCGACCACCTCTGGCGCCTGCGCTGACAGAGCTTCCCCTGATCGTCACTCTCAACGAGGAGAACCCGCTGATGACCAGACGAAGTCCGCTCGTCGTCCTGCTCACGATACTGGTGCTCGCCGCCACGACGGCGTTCGCCGGTGTCACCGCGAGCGCCGCCACCACGGCTTGGACCCCCAAGCCCTCGCCGATGACCACCCCGTGGACCAACCAGGTCTCCGTCGACAACCCGCTGCCGGACTACCCGCGCCCGCAGCTCGCCCGGCCCGACTGGGCCAACCTCAACGGCATCTGGAACTTCGCCGTCACCTCGGCCAGCGCGGGCCAGCCCGCCACCTTCCCCGAGCAGATCCGCGTGCCGTTCGCCGCCGAGTCCGCGCTGTCCGGCATCCAGCGCAAGATCACGCAGAACGACAAGCTCTGGTACCAGCGCACGTTCACCGTCCCGGCGGGCTGGAACGGCCGCCGCGTCCAGCTCAACTTCGGCGCGTCGGACGCGAGGACCACGGTGTGGGTCAACGGCCAGCAGGCCGGGGCTGTCCACAATGGAGGGTATGACTCCTTCGGTTACGACATCACCCCGCTGCTCAACGGCGGCACGAACTCCATCGTGGTGTCGGTGTTCGACCCGACGCAGACCGGCAACCAGGCGATCGGCAAGCAGCGGATCAACGACGTCGCCCCGCACCCCGGCGGCGGCATCTTCTACACCGCGTCCTCGGGCATCTGGCAGACCGTCTGGCTCGAACCGACCGCCGCGGCCCACATCACCCGGCTCGACCTGGTGCCGAACCTGGCGAACAACACACTGAAGGTCACCGTGCTCGGCGCGGGGGTCAACGGCCAGACCGCGCGGATCACCGTCTCCAGTGGCGGCACCACGGTGGCCACCGGGACGGGCCCGGTCGGCGGCGCGTTCTCCGTCGCCATCCCGAATCCGCACCTGTGGAGCCCGGAAGACCCGTTCCTCTACGACATCAAGGCGGACCTGGTCTCCGGCACCACGACCGTCGACTCCATCAGCAGCTACACCGGTATGCGGTCCATCGCGATCGCCAAGGTCGGCACCGTTTTGCGCCCGGTGCTCAACGGCCAGTTCGTCTTCCAGACCGGCACGCTCGACCAGGGTTTCTGGCCGGACGGCCTATACACCGCGCCTACCGACGCGGCGCTGAAGTCCGATCTGCAGAAGCACAAGGACCTCGGCTTCAACATGGTGCGCAAGCACATCAAGGTCGAGCCGCAGCGGTGGTTCTACTGGGCCGACAAGCTCGGGCTGCTGGTGTGGCAGGACATGCCCGCGATGGACACCCGCACGCCCGACGCCGCGGCCCGTGTCCAGTGGGAGACCGAGTACCACGCGATCATCGACCAGCACCGCAGCTCGCCGTCGCTGATCATGTGGGTCGACGAAAACGAGGGCTGGGGCCAGTACGACCAGGCCCGCATCGCCAACGACGTCAAGGCGTACGACCCGTCGCGGCTCGTCGACAACATGAGCGGTGTCAACTGCTGCGGCTCGGTGGACGGCGGCAACGGTGACGTGATCGACAACCACATCTACGTCGGTCCCGGCAACACCACGCCTTCGGCGACCCGCGCCGCCGTGCTCGGCGAGTTCGGCGGGCTGGGCTTCAAGGTCGCGGGGCACGAGTGGTACCCCGGCGGCGGGTTCAGCTACGAGGACCAGCCGAGCCTCGCCAACCTCAACAACCGGTTCGTCGGGCTGATCGACGGCATCCGCAACTTCCAGCTGCCCGCCGGGCTTTCGGCGTCGGTCTACACCGAGATCACCGACGTCGAGAACGAGGTCAACGGGTTGGTGACCTATGACCGGCAGGTGACGAAGGTCGACACGGCCAGGGTCAAGGCCGCGAACCTCGCGCTCATCAACGCCTCACGCACCCCGGCGGCGCCGGTGACCCTGCCCGTCAACCAGTACAAGTCGTTGCGGGTCACCACTCCCGGCTTCACGAACCGGTACCTGCGGCACCAGGACGGGAAGGCGTTCACCGAGGTCGTCGACGCGAACAGCGCGAGCCTGCTGAAGAACGACGCGACCTGGAAGATCGTGCCGGGCCTCGCCAGCTCGAGCTGCTACTCCTTCGAGTCCCGCAACTATCCCGGGCAGTACCTGCGGCATCGCGACTTCCGTGTCTACAAGGAAGGCGGTGACGGCTCGGCCCTGTTCAACGCCGACGCCACCTTCTGCGCCGAGCAGGGCAACGGCGGTGTCCGCCTCTCGGCCATCGCCTTCCCGGGTCAGTACCTGCGTCACATCAATTCCGAGGTCTGGCTCGCCACCCCCGGCGGCGCGCACGCCTGGGACAACCCGGCGTCCTTCACCGAGGACACCACCTGGTCCGTCGAGGCCCCCTGGGCGCCCTGAGCAAATCGGTTCCGCTTGAGGCATGGGCCGCGCTAGCGTGCGGCCCATGCCTGTTTTCCCGCCCGCCGCCACGGAAGCGGAGTTCGGCGCGCTCACCAGGCAAGGGCTGCTTCCCGCGGTGCGCGTGCTGTGCGCCGAGATCGGGTTCGGCGGTCTCGCGGTCACGGCGTTCACCGACGGCTCGCTCCCGGTCTACGCGCTGGGCGACAAGCTCGTGCTCAAGCTCTACCCGCCCGTGTACCGGGAGGAGATCACGACCGAAAGCTCGGTGCTGCGGGCCGTCCACGGAAGGCTGCCGATCCCGACCCCGGCCGTCGACCAGACCGGCGAGTTCGACGGCTGGGGCTACATCGTCATGGAGCGCCTGCCCGGCGAGACGCTGAAAGAGGTCTGGCCCCGATTGTCCACTGAGGACAAACAGCGCCTCGCCCCGCAGCTCGGTGCCGCGCTCGCCGCCCTGCATCGTGTCGAAGACCCGGCCGTCGACGGCCTCGGGCCGGGGGACTGGGCGGAGTTCGTCGAGACCCAGCGCGCGAAAGCCGTCGCCCGCCAACGAGCCCTGCACCTGGACGAAAGCTGGCTGGCCCAGCTTCCCGCGTTCCTCGACGGCGTCGACTTCGGCACGCCCCCGCTTGTCCTGCTGCACACGGAGTTCGGCCGCGAACACCTGATGATGACCCAGGACGCCGACGGCTGGCACGTCTCCGGGCTGTTCGACTTCGAGCCATCGATCCGCGGCGCGGCCGATTACGAGTTCGTCGGGACCGGCATGTTCGTCTCCGGCGGCGACGCGGATTTCCTGCGACGGCTACTGCTCGGCTACGGCTATCTCCCCGAACAGCTCGACGAAACGTTGTCGCGTCGCTTCCTCGCCTACGCGTTCCTGCACCGCTACAGCGACTTTCCCTGGTACCTGAAGGTGCTTCCCGCCCCACCGGCGCCGACGCTGGAATCGCTCGCGACGACCTGGTGGGGCACCGACCCGGGCGGCCGGTGAAAGGTTAGGGCCGCTGAAACGTGTGTCGCCATCCTGAGGTGAGGTTGCGAAGATGAGTGAGCTGTTGAGCCGGACTTTGGGGCACGCTGAGCGGTACCTGGACGGCCTGGATCAGCGGCCGGTCGCCGTCCCGGTCGACCAGGCCAAGCTGCGTGCCCGTTTCGAAGGCACGTCGGGCGGCAAGCTGCCGGACGAGCCGGTCGACCCGCGGACCGTCATCGACGAGTTGGTCGAGGCCGCCGAGCCCGGCTTGGTTGCGACCTCGGGGCCGCGCTACTTCGGCTTCGTGACGGGCGGAAGTCTCCCCGCGGCACTGGCCGCGGACTGGCTGACGGCGGTGTGGGATCAGCTCGCCGGGCCACTGGCCGCGTCTCCGGCCGCGGCTGCCGTCGAGGCCGTCGCCGCGGACTGGGCCGCCGGGCTGCTCGGCCTGCCGGACGGGGTCTCCTGCGGGTTCGTCACCGGCGCCATGATGGCCAACTTCACCGCGCTCGCGGCGGCGCGGCGGGCGGTGCTGGCCCGTCAAGGCGTCGACCTCGACCGGGTCGGGCTCGCCGGTGCGCCGCCGGTGCGGATCGTGGCGGGCGCCGAACGCCACGTCACCATCGACATCGCCCTGCGGTACCTCGGCCTCGGCACCGATCAGTTCGTACTGGTCGACGTCGACGGCCAGGGCGCGATGCTGCCTGACGATCTCGCGGCGAAGCTGGCACCGCTCAAGGGGCAGCCGGTCATCGTGTGCGCCCAGAGCGGCAACGTCAACACCGGGGCGTTCGACCCGCTGACGGCCATCTGCGGCCACGCGCGCGAAGCGGGCGCCTGGACCCACGTCGACGGCGCCTTCGGGCTGTGGACGGCCGCGAGCCCGAAGCTGGCGCATCTCGTCGCGGGTCTCGACCTGGCCGACTCCTGGGCCGTCGACGCGCACAAGTGGCTGAACGTGCCTTACGACAACGCGCTGGTGTTCGTCCGTGATCCGGCGGATCACCTTGGCGCGATGGGAAAGTCGGCCGCGTACTTGGCAGGCCCGGCAGCGGGGGAGCGGGAGAACTACCAGCTCGTCCCGGAAAGTTCGCGCCGCGCGCGAGGGTTCACCGTCTACGCCGCGCTACGCAGCCTCGGCGCGTCCGGCCTCGCCGAACTCATCGAGCGCACGTGCGCCCACGCCCGCCGGTTCGCCGAAACCCTCGCCGGGGACCCGGACGTCGAAATCCTCAACGACGTCGTGATCAACCAGGTGCTGGTCCGGTTCCGGGACCCGGCCGGGCTCGACGACGACGCCCGCACCAGCGCCGTCATCGCCGGGATCCAGGCGGATGGGACCACCTGGGCCGGGTCGACGGTCTGGCGCGGGCGCACCGCACTGCGTATTTCGGTCTCCGGGTGGAAGACCGCCGACGCCGACGTCGAAGCCGCCGTCCGCGCGATCCGCCACGCGGTCGACCGGCTTTAGGCCGACTTCCTCGCCGGTCGTGTGTGGACGTCGATGATCCCCAGCTTGGCCGCGGCTACACCGGCCTGGAAACGGGTGTCGACGCCCAACTGCGCGTAGATCTCGGAGATCCGGCGGGCCACCGTGCGCGGGCCGAGCGACAGCCGACGCGCGATGGACGCGTCGGGCAGGCCGTCGGCGAGCAGGTGGAGCACCGCCGCGTGCTCTGGGTTCAGGGTGACCTTCTGCGGCCACATCGGGTACTCGGTCGTGGTAGTGGTCATCATCGCTCCGTGCTGCCGGTTTTGTGTTCTACGTCCGGACTCGCGGTGCCGATTCAACCCCCACGTGAATCTTTTTCGCGCTTGTCCCCTCGTTGTCAACAGTATTGGCGAGCTGTCGACAGAAAATAACTATTCGATGAATGGCCTGGTCACACCCTTGGGTGACCGGCTGATCACGGTCTGCGGCGGGTTCACCCGGGTACCGGGAGGTCTCGCGGCCGCGGAGGGACCGGACTGGAGCCGCGCAAGCTTACCCGGGACCGCGGCCCCGGCGGAAGCGGGAATCTCGGGGCCCGCAGACCTTGCGGGTTCCTTACCCCGGCCGGATTCGGGTCGCCACGGCCCCGGAGGCGTCGTACGGTTTCGCTAACTCCCGGCACCGGGGGAATACGGAAGCACGAATCGGGGAGCAAGGATGTCTTCGCCGCGTCGTGGATTTCCGAA
>Ga0247768_1000514_pt1 | contig 13969 bp, 9 predicted proteins | sample UWRJL016104C6_FD_179944 | JGI IMG/M metagenome (GOLD analysis project Ga0247768, IMG submission 179944) | Plant litter microbial communities from Arlington Agricultural Research Station in Wisconsin, United States - UWRJ-L016-104C-6 | ecosystem: Environmental > Terrestrial > Plant litter >... | reverse complement strand
GGACCGGATCGAGCCGCCCGGCTCGGCGATGTAGCCGACCCCGTGCCGGAAGGCGTGGTCGACGTTGTCGCGGAACGGCAGCGCGCCGTCCGAGACGAACGCCACCTCTTTGAGGCCCGCCAACCAGTCCGTACGCTGCTGGGCCGTCAGCACCTCGGCCGGTTCGGTGAGCACGGAGGCGAGGCGGGTCGTCTCGTCCGGGGTGAGGTCGCCTTCGATGAACCGGATCTGCCAGTTGATCCGGTCCTGCCGCCGGACGTCCGGAGCGAACGCGAGCGCGCGGACGGTGGGATGCCCGCGCAGCCACCAGATGTCGGCCTTCTCCCCGGCCAGGCGCGTGCAGTCCACTCGGGACTGCTGGCCCGCGCTGATCCCCAGTGTCACGCCGTCGCGCAGGTAGCAGCTGGAGTTCGACTGCGTGTACCGCATGACGACGAGGCCCAGCAGCAGATCGTCCCGCGCCGCCGGGGGCAGCGTGCCACACACGATGTCCTTCAGCAGTTCGGCGGAGAGCGCCATCAGGTCGCGCTGGCGGTCCAGCCGGAGGCCGAAGACCTCACGCCTCTCGCGCTCCGGCGGCACGAACTCGTCGTCGGCCTCCAGGATCAGGAAGCGGCCGTCCTTCTTCTTCCGGAGCGTGTCCACTGTGCCCGGTGCGTAGCCCGGGGCGATGATGCCGTCGGAGACCACCCGGGTCAGCAGGTCGGCCAGCTCCGCGTCGACAGGATGGGACACCGCGGCGAAATCACCGTACGAGGACTTCGGGTCGGCGTCGCGAGCGCGCAGGTACGCGCTCGCGACCTGCCCAAGGCTCACCCTGTCGACGCCGTAGAGGTCCGCCGTGACGTCGTCGATCGTCCCGGCCAGCGCGGCACCGGCGGGTGAGACGTGCTTGAACGACGTCGCCGCGACACGGTTCAGCGCGCCGCTGGCCTCACGCACGAGCTGCCAGCTGTTGAGCGCGTCGAGCATGTTGACGTACGACGGGCTGCCGTGCAGCACCCGGACCGGCCATTCGCCGTGCCCCACCGGTTCGACGGCGGCCTTCTGCCCGGGATTGATCCCGTATCGTAGATCCACGTAACTGCCTCCTCAGCGGGTCACACTGTCGGAGGCGCCCAGGCGGTCGACGCTCACGCGGGGAAGATCAGCCGCTCCCCGGTGGTGGTCCACCTTCGCCAGTCGCGGTCAAACGAATGCTAGCAGGGCGCTCACCAGTCCGGCCTAAGGCAACCGCTGCCCGATCAGCAACGAACTCCCGGCGGCGAAGATCAGCATCAGCGTCCCCACGATCAGCCAGGGACGGCTTGCGTCGGCGTCCTTCAGCTCGTAACCGATCTGCTCACCCAGGTCGTCGTAGACCCGTTTGAGTTCCTCGGCCGTCGCGGCCTTGTAGAACTGCCCGCCGGACAGGGTCGCGACCTGCTTGAGCGAGTCGTCGTCGACCTCGACGCGGACTTCCTTGCCGTCGATGTTGACCGTGCCGTTGGAGGTGCCGAAGGAGATCGACGAGATCGGCACCTGCTGCTGCTTCGCCTGCTGTGCGGCGGTGTACGCGCCGCGCGGGGCGTAGAGGTCCTCCGGGACGGTCTGCTTTCCGTCGCTCATCAGCACGATGCGCGCGGGCGGCGGGCCGTCGACGCCGCCGACCACCGACGAGAAGCTCTCGATCGATTGCAGCGCGGCGAAAATCCCTTCACCGGTCGCTGTCGACTGCGCGAGCTTCAGGTTGTCGATCGCCTTCACCACTCCGGCCCGTTCCGTCGTCGGGGCGACGAGCACGGTCGCGGTGCCGGCGAAGGAGATCAGCCCGAGGTTGACCCCGGGTGTCATGCCTTCGGCGAACGACTTCGCGGCCACCTGCGCGGCGGCGAGCCTGGTCGGGGCGACGTCGGTCGACTCCATCGAGAGCGACACGTCGATCACGAGCATCACGGTCGCGCGGTTGCGCGGCACCTTCTGCTCGGCCGTCGGCCCGGCGAGGGCGACGGTGAACAGCAGCAGCGAAAGGATGATCAGGACGGCCGGCAGGTGCCGGATCCAGCCCTGGCTCTTCGGCGCGATCTTCTCGAGCAGTTCGAGGTTCGCGAAGCGGATGGTCCGCTTGCGGCGCATCCGCTGGGTCACCACGTAGGCGACGATCACCGCGGCGACGGCCAAGAGCATCAGGAACCACCATGGTGCGGCGAATCCCGTCAAGCTCATGTCAGGCCTCCCGACCAGCCGCGCTTACGTGCGACGACGAACCGCACCATGTCCGCTATCCAATCCGAGTCCGTCCGCAGCACCAGATGTGCCGCCCCGGCCCGGCGCAACGCCTTGGCGACTTCGAGCCGGTGTGCGTGGGCCGCCGCGCCGAACTCCTTGCGCAGCAACGCCGACGCGTGCACTTCGCGCTGTCTTCCGGTCTCCGGGTCGGCGAGCACGACGGTGCCGACGTCGGGGAGGTCGATGTCGCGCGGGTCGACGATCTCGATGGCTATCAGCGAATGCCGCGCCGAGAGCGCGCGCAGTGGCCGCTGCCAGTCGGTGGTGCCGAGGAAGTCCGAGACGACCACGGCCAGCCCGCGCCGCCGGGGCGGCCTGCTGAGCTGTTCGAGCGCGGCCGCCAGATCCCCGCGGACACCCTCGGGCGCCCTCGGGGTCAGCGCGACCTTGCGGACGAGCGCCCTGGCGTGCTGGAGTCCGCCGCGCGCCGGGATCCGGGTCGACTCCGAGCCGTTCGCGACCAGCGCGCCGATCCTGTTCCCGCCGCCGCCGGTCAGGTGCGCCACCGCGGCGACCGCGCAGACCACGAGGTCCCGCTTCTCGCACAGCGCGGTGCCGAAGTCGAGGCTCGCCGACAGGTCGGCCGCCACCCACGTCTCCAGCTCGCGATCGGCGACCGTCTCCCGGATGTGCGGGGTGGTGGTGCGGGCGGTGACCGCCCAGTCCATCCGGCGCACGTCGTCGCCGGGCTGGTACGGCCGCGCCTCGCCGGGCTCGGAGCCCGGCCCCGGGACGAGCCCGAGGTGGTTGCCCTGCAGCAGGCCGTCGAGCCGCCGGCGCACGTCGAGCTCCAAGGTGCGCAGGCCGGCTTCGAGCCGCTCACCGCGGAGGACCGGGGGCGCCCACGAAGGCCGTCCGCCTTTTTCGTCCTTGACTGTGTTCACTAGCGGCCTGGTACTCCAGCCGGGACCGGCTGCTGCCCGGTGCCGCCCTGCGGGCGCGCCGAAACCTGCGGCAGCGGGACCGTCTGCAGGACCCGGGTGATGATGTGGTCGATCGGGACACCGTCGGCCAGCGCGTCGTAGGAGAGCACGAGCCGGTGGCGCAGCACGTCCGGGACGACGTCGACGACGTCCTGAGGCAGCACGTAGTCCCGCCCGCGGACCAGCGCCAGCGCGCGCGACGCGGCGATGATGCCGAGGCTCGCGCGCGGCGAAGCGCCGTAGGAGACCCAGCCCGCGACGTCGGCGAGGCCGTGCTCGTTCGGGGTGCGGGTGGTGAGCACGACGCGGACGACGTAGTCGACCAGCGCGTGGTGCACGAAGACCTGCGCGGCGACGTCCTGCAGCCGGACCAGCTCGGCCGGGCTCAGCACCTGGTGCGGCACCGGCGGGGTGACCCCCATGCGGTAGACGATCTCGCGCTCTTCCTCGGCCGTCGGGTACTCGACGAGGATCTTGAACAGGAACCTGTCGCGCTGGGCTTCCGGCAGCGGGTAGACGCCCTCGTTCTCGATCGGGTTCTGCGTGGCGAGCACGAGGAACGGGTCCGGCATCGGGAAGGTCTTGCCGCCGATGGAGACGTGGCGCTCGGCCATCACTTCGAGCATCGCGGACTGCACCTTCGCCGGCGCGCGGTTGATCTCGTCGGCGAGCACGAAGTTGGCCACGACCGGGCCGAGTTCGACGTCGAACCGCTCGGCGCCCTGGCGGTAGATGCGGGTGCCGAGGATGTCGGCGGGCACCAGGTCGGGGGTGAACTGCACCCGGGAGAACGAACCGCCGACCACCCGCGCGAAGGTCTCGACGGCGAGCGTCTTCGCCACGCCGGGCACACCTTCGAGGAGCAGGTGTCCCTTGGCCAGCAAGCCGACCAGCATCCGCTCGACGAGCCTGTCCTGCCCGACGATGATCCGCTTGACCTCGAACACCGTACGTTCCAGCAGTTGGGCGTCGCTGGCCGGCGTGCCGGGGTGCTGGCCGGTCGCGCCTTCGGCGTAGCCGGGCTCGGTCATGCGCTCTCCTCGCTCAAAGATCACTCGTGCGGTGCGACCGTACTAGCCGTGACGGCACGGCGGCGCGCCACATCAGCCAACCCAACCGCCGGTATGACGGCCGTAAAGCGCGTTCTCGTCAGCGATACCGGGCCAAGTCATCGGGCGTGTCGATGTCGTCGCCCTCCCCCGCTTCTTCGGGGACGTCCGTGATGGACAAACCGCTCAGCGTTCTCTTCAGCGAAGCCCCGGCGGGGTCCTCCGGCAGCACCGCGAGCAGCGATTCCGTGCGCCATGCGCCAAGCAGCCACTGGCGATGGCCACCGGCGTCGACCAGCACGGCGCCATCACCGGTGACCGCGCCGACGAGCTTGTCCACAGTGGACTGTCGTACCCCGATCAGGTCACCCGCTAGCACCACGACGAGCCCGGCCGGGCTCGGCCCCAAGGCCGCCAGGCCCGCGGCCAGCGCGGCGACCGGGCCGGAGCCGGGCTCGGCCTCCCGGGTCCACTCGGCCTCCGGGAACCCATCGCGCTCGGGCCCGACGATCACCACCGGCCGGGCGCCGCCGAGCGCGTCGACAGCGCGTCGCAGCAAGGAAATCCCGCCGACGGCAAGCGCGGGTTTGTCCACTCCGGACAGACGCCGTGCCGCACCCCCGGCGAGCACGATGCCCGCGTAGCCGTGTGGACCACTCACGCACCGAGGGTCCCAGTCCCTCGGCTCAGCCGATCAAGCGGGTCGCGTAGGGCAGGAGGCCGCCGTAGCGCACCGAGGCGACGCGCACGACCGTGCCGGACTGCGGCGCCTCGACCATCTGCCCGTTGCCCAGGTACAGCGCGACATGGTGGATCCCCCCGGCGCCGCTGTAGAACAGCATGTCCCCGCGCCGCATCTGCGACAGCGGCACGTGGCGGCCCGAGGTGTACTGGTAGCCGCTGTAGTGCGGCAGGGCGCGCACCCCGGCGAAGGCGTAGATCATCAGGCCGGAGCAGTCGAAGCCGATCTTGTTGTAGTCGCCGTACCGGTCCGCGACCCCACCGTCGCGGATGCCGCGCGTCGGCCCGGCACCGTTGCCACCGCCCCAGGCGTACGGCATGCCGAGCTTCGACAGCGCCCTCGCGATCACGGCTTCGATGCTGGCACCGGCGGGAGCGGACGGCGCGGGGCCCGCGCCACCACCGGCCTTGCCCGGTTTCGCCGCGTTCAGCGCGGCCTGCCGGGCGGCGGCCTCTTCTTCCCGCTGCTTCTGGGCGAGCCAGTCCTCGTAGCGCTGACGCTGGCCCTGCAGGCCGGTGACCTTCGCCTGCGCCTGGTACAGCTGCTGCTCGACGGTGTTCTTGTTCGCCTCGAGCTGGCTGGTCTGGCTCGCCTGGGCGTTCTGGGCCTGCTGGGCGGAGGCCTGCGCGGAGTCGGCGTTGTGTTTCGCGCGCTCGGCCGCGGCCCGCTTCTCCTGGGCGACCTCGAGTGCCTTGCGGGCGAGCGCGTCCTTATTGGACTTCTCGGTCTGCGCGCGCTCCATGCCCCGCAAGGCGTCGAGCTGCCCGCCGCTGACGGAGTTGAGGAACTGGGCGCGGGCCAGCAGGTCCGCCGGGTCGGGCGCGCCGATGTAGGCGGTGATCGACCCGATCGTGCTGCCCTGCTGATAGCTGCCCGCGACGAACTTGTCGATGTCCAGCTGCGCGCGCTCGATCGCCCCGGCGGCGGCGTCGGACTCGGTCCGCGCGGCCTGGGCGGCGCGGTCGGCCTCGCTCGCCTCGTCCTGGGCGGTCTGCATGTCGACAAAGGCCTTGTTGGCCTGTTCCTGCTTCAGCTCGACGTCGTCCTGGAGCTGGGAAAGCCGGTCCTCGGCGGTGGCGAGCTGGTTGGTGAGCTTGCCGACCTCGCCGGCGCGGGCGTTCGCCTCGCCGCGGCTGTTGTCGATGTCCGAGTCACTCGGGTTCGGAGGTGGCGGCGGGACCGCGAACCCCGGCCCGGCGGCACCGGCCAGCAGGGCGGCGCCGAGGACGGCCACCGTCGCGCCGCGACGGACGTTCGCGGCCGAATTTCGCCACCCACCCCGTCTGATCTGCACGGATTCACCCTCCACTTGCGACACCCACAGCCACTACCGTCACATCTCTACCAGAGAGATCACCCGAAACTCGCGTACCGGACCATCGACTCCCCGAACGGGTGACGATCTAGTCGCTTAATTCACCTTCTGACCCGATGGTGTCGGCCTGATCACTCCTCGCGACCACTCCCGCGTGCCCCCTTGAAACCTAAAAAGGACGCGCGTACTGTTTAGGCATCGGACGAGGTGTGCGATCCCGCATCCGGACCTACGGTGTGAGTGCGCAAGACTCCGTTCCACAACAGCAAGATCCACCCGGACAACCACCCGAACTGACCCGGGACGAGGCTCGTCAGCTCAACGCCGAGCGAGCCCGGCCCCGCCACTGGAGTTAGACGTGACTGCACCTGCCAGCAAGGACAGCTTCGGCGCTCGCGACACGCTGAAGGTCGGTGACGCCTCCTACGAGGTGTTCCGCCTGAACAAGGTCGAGGGCGCCGAGCGTCTTCCCTACAGCCTGAAAGTCCTGCTCGAGAACCTGCTCCGGACCGAAGACGGCGCGAACATCACCGCCGACCACATCCGCGCGCTCGGCGGCTGGGACCCGGCCGCCGAACCGTCGGTCGAGATCCAGTTCACCCCCGCCCGCGTGATCATGCAGGACTTCACCGGTGTCCCCTGCGTCGTCGACCTCGCCACCATGCGCGAAGCCGTCACCGACCTCGGCGGCGACCCGGACAAGGTCAACCCGCTGGCGCCCGCCGAACTCGTCATCGACCACTCGGTGATCATCGACGTCTTCGGCCGCCCGGACGCCTTCGAGCGCAACGTCGAGATCGAGTACGAGCGCAACCGCGAGCGCTACCAGTTCCTCCGCTGGGGCCAGGGCGCCTTCGACGAGTTCAAGGTCGTCCCGCCGGGCACCGGCATCGTGCACCAGGTCAACATCGAGCACCTCGCGCGCACGGTCATGGCCCGCAACGGCCAGGCCTACCCCGACTCCTGTGTCGGCACCGACTCGCACACCACCATGGTCAACGGCCTGGGCGTGCTGGGCTGGGGCGTCGGCGGCATCGAGGCCGAGGCCGCGATGCTCGGCCAGCCCGTGTCGATGCTCATCCCCCGCGTGGTCGGCTTCAAGCTGACCGGCGAGATCCCGGTCGGCGTCACCGCCACCGACGTGGTCCTCACCATCACCGAGATGCTGCGCCGCCACGGCGTGGTCAGCAAGTTCGTCGAGTTCTACGGCGACGGTGTCGGCGTGGTCCCGCTCGCCAACCGCGCCACCATCGGCAACATGAGCCCGGAGTTCGGTTCCACCGCCGCGATCTTCCCGATCGACGACGAGACGATCCGCTACCTCAAGCTGACCGGCCGCTCCCCCGAGCAGGTCGCGCTCGTCGAGGCCTACGCCAAGGAGCAGGGCCTCTGGCACGACCCGTCGCACGAGCCGGTGTACTCCGAGTACATCGAGCTCGACCTGTCGACGGTCGTCCCGTCCATCGCCGGCCCGAAGCGCCCGCAGGACCGCATCGCGCTGACCGACGGCAAGTCCGCGTTCCGCAAGTCGGTGCGCGACTACGTCAACGGCGACGAGGTCGCGCCGCAGAGCAAGATGGACGAGGCCTCCGAGGAGTCCTTCCCGGCCAGTGACGCGCCGTCGCTCTCGTTCGCCGAGGACGACGCCGCCCCGGTCGTGCACTCCGCCGCGAACGGCGCCTCCGGCCGCCCGACCAACCCCATCACGGTCAAGACCGAAGACCGCGGCGAGTTCGTGCTCGACCACGGCGCCGTGGTGATCGCCTCGATCACCTCGTGCACCAACACCTCCAACCCGTCGGTGATGCTGGGCGCGGCGCTGCTCGCGCGCAACGCCGTCGACAAGGGCCTGACCGTCAAGCCGTGGGTCAAGACGTCGATGGCGCCGGGTTCGCAGGTCGTCACCGACTACTACGACAAAGCCGGTATGTGGCCGTACCTGGAGAAGCTCGGCTATCACCTGGTCGGCTACGGCTGCACCACCTGCATCGGCAACTCGGGCCCGCTGTCGGACGAGATCTCGGCCGCCATCAACGAGAACGACCTCACCGCGGTGTCGGTCCTCTCGGGCAACCGCAACTTCGAGGGCCGCATCAACCCCGACGTCAAGATGAACTACCTGGCGTCGCCGCCGCTGGTCATCGCCTACGCGCTCGCCGGCACGATGGACTTCGACTTCGAGAACCAGCCGCTCGGCCAGGACTCGAACGGCACCGACGTCTTCCTCCGCGACATCTGGCCGTCGCCGCAGGAGATCCAGGACACCATCGACTCCTCGATCACGCAGGAGATGTTCACCAAGGACTACGCCGACGTCTTCGACGGCGGCGAGCGCTGGAAGGCGCTGCCGACCCCCGAGGGCAAGACCTTCGCGTGGGACGCCGAGTCCACCTACGTGCGGAAGCCGCCGTACTTCGAGGGCATGCAGCCGGAGCCGGCGCCGGTCGCCGACATCTCCGGCGCGCGCGTGCTGGCGAAGCTGGGCGACTCGGTCACCACCGACCACATCTCCCCGGCCGGTGCCATCAAGCCGGGCACCCCGGCGGCGGAGTACCTGGTGGAGCACGGCATCGAGCGCAAGGACTTCAACTCGTACGGCTCACGCCGGGGCAACCACGAGGTGATGATCCGGGGCACCTTCGCGAACATCCGGCTGCGCAACCAGCTGCTGGACGACGTGCAGGGCGGCTACACCCGCGACTTCACCCAGGAAGGCGCCCCGCAGGCGTTCATCTACGACGCCGCGCAGAACTACGCCTCCCGCGAGATCCCGCTGGTCGTGCTGGGCGGTAAGGAGTACGGCTCCGGTTCGTCGCGGGACTGGGCGGCCAAGGGCACCTCGCTGCTGGGCGTGCGCGCGGTCATCACCGAGTCGTTCGAGCGCATCCACCGGTCCAACCTGATCGGCATGGGTGTCATCCCGCTGCAGTTCCCGGCGGGCGAGTCGGCGGCGTCGCTGAAGCTGGACGGCACCGAGACCTTCGACATCTCGGGCATCACCAAGCTGAACGACGGCGAGACCCCGCGGACCGTGCACGTCACCGCCACCCGGGACGACGGCAGCAAGGTGGAGTTCGAGGCGGACGTCCGCATCGACACCCCCGGCGAGGCCGACTACTACCGCAACGGCGGCATCCTCCAGTACGTCCTCCGGAAGATGACGCGGGCGTAGTTCCCGTCGCGTTGAACACCTTGTGAGCGTTGCGGCCGGTTTTCACCGGCCGCAACGCTCACGAGTACGTTCCCGCCCGACAACGACGTCAGGGGCGCGGGCGGCTGTCGGGGTGCGGCGGGCGGGGCGGCTGACGTCGCTGGACGGGCGGGACGGCCTGCTGACGTCGCGCCGCGGGCGGCGCGGGCGGGTTGGCCGGGCGCTGCCGGGGCCTCGGCGGCTGGGCCGGGATGCGGACCGTCGGCTGATCGGGGCCGCGGCGGCGCTGCGGCGGGCGTGGCTGCTGCCGCGGGAGAACCTGGGTCAGCTCCTCTTCCGCTTGCGCGGCAACGACTTCCGGCTCGGGCTCGGCCGGTTTGACACCAAGTGCGAAGGCGAGTCGCGGGTTCTCACCGAAGCGTTCGACCAGCCCGGTGACGCGGTCCTTCGACACCCGCACGAGCAGCCACGCCACCACCGCGCCCACGGTGAGCCCGGCGAGGACGTCGTGCGGGTAGTGCGCGCCGACGAACACCCGTGAGAAGGCCATCGCCAGCGCCATCGTGATCACCCACGGCATCAGCTTGCGCCAGGCGAAGATCAGCCCGACGGCGGCGGCCGCGGCGATCGTCGAGTGGTTGCTGGGAAACGACCAGTCCCCTGGGTCCGGGCATTTCAGGACCGTCGCGGTCTCGGGAAGCCCCCGGCAAGGCCGTTCCTCGTGGATGAAGCTTTTCGACACTTCGCTCACGAGGTACGCGGCGAGCGTGACCAGCGGCGCCAACAGCGCGAAGGCCATCGCGGACGCCGAGCCCGTGGACCTCGCCCGCCACCACGCGACGACGAACAGCGCACCGAAGAGCAGCAGGCCGACCTTGGTGTAGAGGGATCCGAGCGTCTGCAGGAAGCCGGGGCTGCCCACGGCGAACTCGACGATGCCGTCGTACAGGCTGCTGCCGGACCCGCTCGCCATGTGCCGTCTTCTCCTCAACCAACGCGACGTGAACAGAGCATGAACAGTTGAGGCTACCGAAAGCGGTGGGTTCTCTGAGCCGCCTCCCCTGCGTGGTGGGGGCGATGGGGTCCGCCATACTTGTCGGCCGCCTCGCACGGCCAGGTGGCGGATTGACGGCTTTCGGTGGCGGACCGACGATCGAAGGCCAGGGGGATCCGGTCCGCGCGCGTGTCACGGATTTCCGTCCGCGCCGCACCGGAAAGGCCAGTCATGCGCTTGTTTTCCCGAAGATCCCCGATCGTTCTCGCCGCGATCGTCGCCGCGGCGCTCGCCGTCGCACCGCCCGCGATGGCGGACCCGGCGCCGCCGACCCACAGCGCGGCGAAGGGCGCCGCGGGCTGGCTGGCCCGCTACCTGACCGACGGTGAACGCATCGAGCTCTTCTGGGGCAACCTGCCGGGTGAATTCCCGGACCTGACCGCGGACACGGTGCTCGCCCTCGACGCGGCCGGTGTCGGGCAGGACTACGCCGAGAACGCGACGGCGTGGCTCCAGGCGTCGCCCTACCTGCGCGGTTACCTCGGCGACGGGGTCACGCAGTCGTCCGTCGCCGCGCACGCGCACCTCGCGCTCGTCGCCGAGGCGCAGGGCCTGGACCCGGCCGACTTCGGCGGTGTCGACCTGATCGGCGAGTTGCAGGCCCTGCTGACCCCCTCGGGCCGTTTCGCCGACAAGACGCCGAACATCGACAACAGCAGCGGGTACTCCCAGGCGCTGGCGATCATCGCCCTGCACCGCCAGGGCGACGTGCCGCAAGCCGCCGTCGATTACCTGGAGGGCCTGCAATGCGCGGACGGCGGCTTCGGCAGCGGTAACCAGGACATCTGCGTGAGCGACCTCCGCGTGACCGGCGTCGCGGTGCAGGCGCTGGTGGCCGTCAAGCAGCAGAGCCCGGTCGGCCCGGCGCTCGACTGGCTGGAGAGCGTGCAGAACACCAACGGCGGCTTCGGCGGGTCGATGACCAACGCCGCCGACGCCGGCCCGCCCACCGTCGCCCTGCACCTCGGTGGCCGCACCGCCGCCGTCCGGCGTGCCCGGGCCTACCTCAAGTCGTTCCAGGTGCCCTGCACCGCGACCGCCGACCAGGGCGCGATCTCCGCGAGCGGCTCGGGTGTGTTCGACGGCAGCCACACGATCACCGCCGTCGGCAACATCCGCGCCACCGTCGCGGCCGTCCCGGCCCTGACCGGCACCAGCCTCGCCACCGTGAGCGCGGAGCAGGACCGCCCGCACGCGCCACTTCTCACCTGCTCACCCGGGTCGTGAGTGTTTCGCGGGGTTAGAACCCCGCGAAACACTCACGACCCCAGGGCGACCACCGTCCCGTCAGTGCCTGGCGACGGCGCCGGTCACGGGGTCCAGCTTCACCGCCGGGGCCTGCGGCCACCAGAAGGTGAACATGCCCTTGATGCTGCCCGCGCGGCTGTCGTAGGAGGCGTCGCCGATCTTGCCGGTGGACCAGTTCTCCTCGACGAACCTGAGGATCGAGGTCTGGTCGGTCAGCGTGTGGTCGACGTGGTTCACCTTGCTGTACGGCGAGATCACGAGCAGCGGCAAGCGCGGGCCATACCCGCAGCGGTCCTGGTACCCGCCGAGGGGGGTGCCCTTCGACGTGCAGATCTCCGAGTCCTGGGCCGGGTCGTGCGAGCCGTTGATGACCTTGGCGGCGACGTGGTCGTACCAGCCGTCGGAGTCGTCGTAGGCGAGCACGATCGCCGTCGAACGCCACTCCGGGGACTGCTGGATCTTGTTGACCTCGCTGACGACGAACCGCTGCTCGTCGAGCGGGTCCGAGTAGCCCGCGTGCCCGTCCTGGTACTGCGGCGCCTTCAGGAAGCTGACGGCGGGCATCGAACCGGCCTTCAACGCGGCGTCGAAGTCGGTCGTGTCGTACTGGTGGTTGGCCTGGTCGGTCTGGCCGATCGCTTCGACGGAGGACGGCGGGAGGTGCTTCGGGTTGGCCGTCGACGGGTAGTACTGGAACGGCTCGTGGTGCGGGCTGTAGTCGACGGCCGACTGCCCGCCGACGTTGGTGTGCGTCGCGCCGCAGACCGCGTAGCCGTTGGCCGTGCCGGTCGGCTTGAAGCCGCCTTGGAACCAGCCCCAGGTCACGTGGCGGGCGTTGAGCAGGTCACCGATGTTGCGCCCGTGCATGGTGGCCAGGTTGTCGGTCGCGGTGTGGTTCTTGTCGGAGCAGTCGTCCCACGCGGGCTCCGGGTCGTTGATCATCGTGCCGATGCCGTTGGCATCCGGGGATTTGACGGCCGAAGCGTCCGTCGTCGGCTCGTGCGTCACCGAGGTCAGGGCCTGGACACCGTGGGTCTGCCCGGAGATCAGGTTCAGCGCGCCCGGCGTCGACGGGCCGAAGGTGGTGTCGAACGAGTTGTCGTTCAACGCGTAGTGCTGCGCGTAGTTCCACATCCCGGTGACGGTGTTGCCGTCGTAGTAGTCCATGACCAGACCGGGCTCGCCGAACAGGATCGGTTGCCCGGTGCACTTGTCGGTCTCGGTCTTCTCGACGAACTTGTCCATCTTGCCGCCATTGAACGCCTGCTGCTCAGCGCCGTAATTGTGGTTCTGATCGCAGGTCAGCGCCTGACTCGGCGAAAGCCGCTTCGGGTTGTACGCGTTCGGATTGTCGGTCAGCAGCTTATGATCAAGCCCGTTGACCTCGGGCGTGTGCCGCGCGGCGGTGAACGGCGTCCCGTCGGTGTTCGCCGCGTTCGGATAGGTCCCGAAGTAGTGATCGAAGGAGATGTTCTCCCCGAAGATCACCACCACGTGCTTGATCGGTGTCGTGGTCGAGAACGATTCGGCCCGCACCTTCTGGAAGTCGTGCGCCTCCGCGTCGCCCGCGGTGGACCCGGTGGCCACCGCGAGAATGGCGGCCGTGGCGAGCGCGCCCGCCACGATCAGCGGCCGTTTCCTGGTTCCGGCACTGTCCACTGTGTCCTCCAAGTCGGTGGTGGGATGGTACGGGCGACTAAGCGAGCAGCGCCCGGCCGTAGTGATCGTCGGGACCGGTCACCCCCGGCAGGGCGAAGAAATAGCCCCCGCCGAACGGCGAGATGTAATCGACCAGCGGCTCGTCCACCAGTCGTGTTTGGACTGCTTCGAACTGCCGCTCCAAATCCTGTTGGTAGCAGGTGAAAACGAGACCCATGTCAAGATTCCCGTTGTCATCGACACCCCTGTCGTAGTTCACGGCGCGCCGCAGGATCCGGCTGGCATCGGTATCCGGAGTCCGCGGATTCGCCTTGCGGATATGCGCCGTCAACGGGATCACCGTGCCGATCGGGTCGAGTTCGTAGTGGGGAACGTCCTTTTCGTCGGCGCCGTCCAGCGGGGCGCCGGTGTCGCGCCGGCGGCCGAACATGTTCTCCTGCTCCGACAACGAAACCCGGTCCCAGAACTCGACCAGCATCCGGATCAGCCGCACCACCTGGTAGCTGCCACCGGCGGCCCATGCGGGCTCGCCATTACCCGCCCAGACGAGCCTGTCCAGC
>Ga0247768_1000513_pt1 | contig 13985 bp, 9 predicted proteins | sample UWRJL016104C6_FD_179944 | JGI IMG/M metagenome (GOLD analysis project Ga0247768, IMG submission 179944) | Plant litter microbial communities from Arlington Agricultural Research Station in Wisconsin, United States - UWRJ-L016-104C-6 | ecosystem: Environmental > Terrestrial > Plant litter >... | reverse complement strand
CAGGACCGCCAGCAGCCCGATCAGCACGATCGGCACCGCCAGCGCACCACCCGGCGCGACAACGATCTCCCGGCGCCGCCGGACCGGCAGGGCGACACCGGCGAGCAGCACCAGAATCGCCACCGCCCCGATCAGCAGGCCGGTCCGGTACGTCGAGTCGGGCGTGAAAGCGAGCTGGACGACACCGCCGGACCCGGCGGGCACGATCCAGGCCTGCTGCCAGCCGTCCACCCTCGTCTTCGCGAGTTCGTGCCCGTCGAGAGTCGCCACCCAGCCCGCGTTCGCGTTCTCGGGGACGGCGAGGACGGCTTCGTCGCCGGGGGCCACGCTGACCGCGCGTTCGGCGGCGTCCCACTGCCGCACTTCGGTGGCGCGGTGCCGGACGGGAGCAGTGTCCACAGTGGACGGACTCAGCCAGAGATCCTGTACCACGAAAGAATCCGACCGGTCCGTGCGCAGCTCGTGCCCGCCCGCGGCGAGTTCGGCGCCGTCCTCCAGGTCGGGGCAGGTGAGCAGGGCGACCGGCCGGTGCGCGGTGATGTCGGCGAGCGTGCCGCGTACGGACGTCGTGTAGTCGTCGCCGTCGAGGTGGATGTTCGGGCCCGAGCCGCACGGCACGGTGAACGGCGTGGCCGGGTTCGTCGCGGGCAGCAGGCCGTCGGACCCGGTGAGGGTGAGGCTGCCGATGCCCGGCGGCTTGCCGGAGCGTTGCGCGGCAAAGGGGTCGTCGTCGGGTGGGAGGATGGTGATCCGCAGCTGGTCGGTGTCGAGCGCCGGGAAGGTGGCCGTGCCGTCGGCGCCGACGTTCACCACCTGGCCACCCGTGCGGGTGGACACCTCCAGCTGGGTGGGCACGCTCGTCGTCCCCTGGGGATCGACGGCGATGCGCAGCCCGGAGATCCGCTTCGGCTGCAGCCAGTCCAGCGTCAGGCTGGGCCGCAGGTCCGTGTTGTCGGGGACCCACGCGGTGCCGGGATCGCTGTCGACCGCGGCGAACCCGCCCGCCGCCGGATCACCGCCGAACTCCGAGGACGCCGACACCTTGACACCGGGCAGCGACACCGGGTTCGTCCCGCCGAAAGCGGGCAGGGCGGTCCCGCCGAGGCGGAAAGTCGCCTTGCCCGAGGTGGCGAACAGCCGGCTGATCCCGTCGGGCTCCTCACCCTGCCGGACCAGCCCCGCCGCGCAGTGGACCCGCGAGCCGTCGTCCAGGCAGCCGTAACGCGGCTCCGCGCCGCGAGTGAACACGAACTCGGGCACCGGCCCGCCGGCCACGTCCGCGGGCACTTCCAATGCGCGCTGCGGATCGGCGCCGGGGATGTGCAGCTCCGCGATGCCGACGTTGCCGTCCTGCCTGCCGACCACCAGCGACAGCAGGGTGATCCGCACCTTGCGGGTCAGCCCCGGCACCGTCGCGTAGTTGTGCGCACCCGAACCTCGGTCGATCTGCTGGTCGACCGAGCCGTTGTCGGTGGTGATCCGGACCCGGTTGGCGGGCCAGCCGACCCGGATGTCGTCCACCATCGCCAGGTCCACCGAGCTGACCAGCCTCGGGGTGTCGAGCTCGACCTCGAGCCATTGCCCGATCGGGCCGGTGAGGGCCGACGAATGCCAGGCCGTGCGCGGATCGCCGTCGATCGCCGCGAACGGCTGGTAGCTGGGGTCCGAGCCGCCGAACGCGTCGGCGAAGGACGCGGCCGTCGACGCCGTCACCGAGCGGATCCCCCGGTAGGCGGCCACGGTCTGGTGCTGCGGCCCGGGGAACGGCAGGACGTCGATGGCCGCGCGGTCCTGCCTCGGCGCCTCGGTGGCGGTCAGGGTCTGGCTGAGGTTGTCCCGCACGGCACCGACGTTGCGTTCCGCGCGGCGCAGCCCGTCGGTGACCAGCCAGCCGGCGCCGCCCGGGAGGCCGCCGTCGCCGGTGAGCACCGTCGGGACCGACGGGTCGAGCCGGCCGGAGTCGATCAGCGGCAGCAAGGATTCCGGGCCGCCGCTCACCGTCGGGACGTCCTTCACCGGGGTCGCGGAGACCACCGGGACGTCGCGGGTGACCGCGTAGATCTCGAGTGACGCCGCGGGCGGCGCGGTCGCGTCCACCGGGTTGTCCCGCGCCCACACTCCGGGGTCCACCGGCGGCCCGAACTGGGCGACCTTGCTGATCCCCGGCGAGCCCGCGAGCCCCGAACGCAGCGTGGTGATCGCGGGCGCGCCGGTCTTGGTCCGGTCGATGTCGTTGCGCAGCAACAGAAAACGGTATCCGGACCGCGCCAGCAGACCGGCCAGTCCCGGGTCTCCCCTGCCGTCGGCGAGCGCGGCGTCGACCGAGTCCATCAGCCGGGTGTTGCCCTCGGAGCCGAGCGGCACCTGGTTCCGCACGGCCCAGGGGCTCGTCGCGATCGCCTGCGCCGGTTCGTCCACCGTCCGGCCCCAGGTGTACTCGCCGAATCCGGTCGCGGGCAGCAGCAACGTGCGGGCGTTCGCATCGGTCTTGGCGACCCAGCCCATCGCGTCGTGCCAGTACCCCGGCACCTCGTCCCAGCCCGGCCCCGGGCGCAGCATCAGCAGCCACATCGGCGCGGCCATCACGACGATCAGCACCGCGCCGAGCGCGGGCCGCGCGTACGCGGCCCAGCGGCGGGCCCGGAGACCGGGCAAGCCGCCGGAGACGCCGTGGACGAACGCGAGCATGAGCGGCAGCCGCAGCACCGGCTCGAACTTGTGCACGTTGCGCAGCGGCGCGAGCGGGCCGTCGAGCAGCTGCCGCACGTGCTCGGCGAGGGGACTGTCCAAAGTGCCCACATAGCCGACGGTCAACAGCGCCAGGCCGGTGAGCACACCCAGCACCAGGAACCGGCGTTCGGGCAGCTTCGCGCGGGTCAGGCCGAAAAGCCCGACAGCGGCGACCAGCCCTGTCGCGAGCATCAGCACCGGGTTGTCGACGAGTGTCCAGCCAGCGGGCCACCACGGGGTGCCCTGGAAAACGTAGGCGACCCACTGGTTCGTCCCGCGCAGCACCTCGAACAGCGACATCGGCGCGGTGGTGTTGGTGGCGGACTCGATGTAGTCCAGGAACGGCAGGCTGTATTCGCCGAGCAGCAGCAGCGGCAGGATCCACCACAGCATCGCCGCGACGGCGAAGAGACACCACCAGCCGACGAGCTTGGCGTGCTCACGGGTCCAGGTGCGGCTCAGCAGCCACAGCCCCGGCAAGACCAGCGCCATCACGACCATCGCGCCGTTCACCCCGCCCATGCCCAGCACGGCGAGCGCGGACAGCCCGGCGGCGCGGCGCGGGGAGCCGATGCGGCCGGCCCGGATCAGCGGCAGCAACACCCATGGCAGCAGCACCGCGGGCAGCATCTCCGCCGACAGCGAGCCGATTTCGGTGAGCATGCGCGGCGCCAGCGCGTAGCCTGCCGCGCCGATCAGGCGGGCGCGTTCGGTGCCGAGCCCCAAGGCCCTGGCGACCAGCAGCAACCCGGCGAACGCGACGACGAGCAGGATCGCGCACCACAGCCGCTGCGCGATCCACATCGGCACGCCGGCCGCCTCGCACACGGCGAAGTACGGGCCCATCGGGAACAGGTAGCCGTACGCCTGGTTCTGCAGCTCCCCGCCGGTCGCCTGCGGGTTCCACAGGTGCAGCGCGCGGCCGAGGAAGGCGAGCGGATCGACGGCCAGGTCGAACTTCGTGTCGAAGGTCGTCTTGCCGGGACGCTGCAAGCAGGACAGCACGACCAGGCCGAACGCGATCCACGTGCTCGGCGCGCGCAACAGCCGTCGCGGCGAAACGCCCCGGGCAAGCCGGGAGATCCGCCCGGACTGCCGCGCCGCCCTGTTCGGGGCCGCCTCACCCGAGGCTCGTTCGCCGGTGGTTACCATCGGGTAGATCCTAGTGTCATTCGCGGCTACGATGCCCCGACGAATCCCGGTAACGTCGGCGTAGTCAGGAGCATCCATCACCCAGGAACGGACTTCCCGGACCGACTCAGACGAATTCGCGCGGGCGTGGGCCCTCGCCGAACCAGTCGGCGGCTGGATGACCCAGGAACAGGGCCTCGCGCTGTGGAACGCCGCGCGCAGGCTCGGCGAAGGTGACCTGATCGTCGAAATCGGCAGTCACCAGGGCCGGTCCACGACCGTTCTCGGTGCCGCCGCGCGCACGGTCGGCGCCAAGGTCGTCGCGGTGGACCCGTTTGTCGACGGCAAGCTGTTCGGCGGATCGCCCACGCGCCAACGGTTCGAGGCGAACATCGAAGCGGCCGAACTGGACGGCGTCGTCGAACTGGTCGCCGAGTACAGCACGGCGAAACGGCCGTCGTGGAACCGTCCGATCGGGCTGCTCTACATCGACGGCAAGCACGACTACTGGACCTACACCGACGACCTGCGCTGGTCCGAACACCTGCCCGCGGGCGGGGAAATCCTCGTGCACGACTGTTTCTCGTCGATCGGGGTCACCCTCGGCACGATCGTGAAAGTCCTCTTCGGACGCCGCTACACCTACGTCGACCGGGCCACCTCGCTGGCGCGATTCCGGCTCACCCCGCCGACGGCCGCGGACCGGCTGCGGGTCGCCGCCCAGCTGCCGTGGTTCTGCCGCAACGTGGGCTTGAAAGTGTTGCTGCGCCTGCGGTTGCGAGCCGTGGCCAGGCTGTTCGGCCACGACAGCCCCTACGACCCGTACTAGAGCCTTGTGAGCGTTGCGGCCGGTTCTAACCGGCCGCAACGCTCACGAGTCCCTACGGCTCGGTCACCGGGGCGCCGATTTGGAGGCGCGGGACACACACCGGGGCGCCCTTGCCCGCCAACTGGATGCCGACCTTGTCGAACAGGCCGTCGATGGGCAGGTACATCGAGTGCAGGCCCGCCTGGAACCAGACCGGCGTGCGGTAGCCGTCCCGGTCGACAACTCCCTCGCCGCCCGCGGCGGTGTAGTAGTCGAGGCGCAGGAGGTAGTGTCCGAAAAGGCCCTTGTCCAGCGGAATGCGCACGAGGGTGTCCTCGACGGGGTATCCGCAGTCCCGCAGCGGGCCCGGCAGACTGCTGGCGGCCGGGTCGATTCCGGTGATCCGGTGCGGTTTTCCGGAGTCGTCCAGCCGCGACATCCGGTTCGTGGGCTCGTTGATCCGCATTCCGGGCACCAGCCCGACCACCCGCGAAGCCCGTGAATTGTCGGCGAACCACGGGTGCACGATGTCAGCGGGCACGAAGTCGTCGTAAAGCACCAGATCCGGGTCTGCGGCGACGGCCGCCCGCGCGTTCGCGATGAACTGGCGCGAATGGTCGAACCGCAACGCGGGTGCCAGCTGGTGGAAACCCACCGCCGAACTCAGTACCAAGGCAGCGGTGAGCACCAGCGCGACCGGACGTTCTCGCCGGAGCGGCGGCGGCTCCTCCCCCGGTGACAGCAAAACCGGCTTCAGGAAGGCGAAAGCCCCGCACAGGGCCGCGATCAGCGTGAGGTCCGCGACGTAGCGCGGGTCGTTCCCCAGCGCCGGGCCGACTTCGGTGAGCCGTGTCGCGGCCACCAGCCCGACATCGATCACGACGGCGACGCCCAGCAACGCCCACGCCCGCCACGCCCGGGCTCCCCCGGCACGCACACCCGCGGCGAGCACCGCCAGGGTGAAGAACACCAGCACCGCACGGACTTCGGCGGGCGGGCTCACCCAGGTCGCGCCCGGGCCGGGGCCCGACCACGGCCCGCCGATCAGGCCGGGCAGGAAGGTGTCGACGACCATCCGGCGGAACAGCTCCGCCACCGTGGCGACCGAAACCGTCCCCGTCCCATGCCCGACTTGGCTGTTGGTCAGAAAGAGATACCCGATCGCGTAGACGACAAGCAGCGCGCCCTGGCAGATCCACACCTCGCGGTGGCGCCGCCAGGAACCGCCGAGCAGCACCGTGACCCCGAGCAGCAGGATCGGGATGAACGCGGCCTTTTCGTAGAACGCGAACCCGCCGACGGTCCACGCGACGGTGCCGATCAGCTGCCGCCGACGGCCGTCCCGCAGGTACCCCACGTGCGCGTACAGCGCCCCCGCGGTGGCCAGCAGCACGGGCAGGATCTCGATCCCGAACGCCCACCACACCGTCGGGACCAGCAGCAGCGTCGACGCCGTGACCACGGTGAACGGGACCAGGATCGCCCAGCGCCGCCCGAAACAGCGCACCAGCACGCCCCAGAACAGCACCGACGCGCCGGCCTGTACGAGCAGCATCGGCACGGTCATCACGGCGAAGTTCAGCGGGGCCAGCGCGGTCACCAGCCACGCGAACAGGAACGCGCCCGGCGCGAGATGCCCTTGGTAGTCCTGGAAAAGGTACGGGAGATCGACCGGGCCACCGGCGGCCGCCCGGTAGGTGATGAGGAAGTCGTCCTGGGCGAGGCTGCCGTGCAGCGCGGCCCAGCTGTGCAGCGCGAGCGGCACGATCCCGGCGAGCAACGCCATGAGCACGATCGGCGACGGCCGCCGGAAACCCCGGAGAACCGGCTGCCGGTCGGCGGTCTGCTCGTCCAATAACACTTCTGCCCCCACTTCGCCCGGCGCGCTGGCGAGCGTGCGGCCTGGTCATCGTGCCGCAGGCACCCCCGCGCGGTCTACGGTTTGCAGCTTGGTGGCTGGCAGAGAAGTTTGCTCAGCGCCTGATAAAAGACGTCGGAGATCTTCGTCGGGTCCGCGGTGGTGAACGCCTGGCCGCCGGTGGCGGCCGAAATCGTCCGCAGCTCCGACGCGTCGATGTCCGGCCCGATGCCGATCCCGATCACCGGCAGCGGCTTACGCGGGTCCTGCAGCTTGCCGAGTTCGGCCAGCAGCTGATCCTTGCCGATGGAGTCGCGATCCTCGTTGCGGCCGTCGGTGAGCACCACGACCAGGTTGATCCGGCCGGGTTCCCAGTTCTGCCGGGAGTTCCGGTACGCCGCGAGGATCGAGTCGTACATCCCGGTCGCACCGTCGGGTTTCGGCCGCACCCCCTGCAACTGCCCGAGCCCGCCGGCGGCGAGCTGCTCGGCGACCGTCCGCATCGGCAGCAGTTCCCGATAATCCTTGTCGCCGTCCAGCTTGGTGGAGAACAACCACATGCCGAGTTCGGTCGTCGGCTTGAACAGCCCGATGCCCCCGATCGCCGCCTGCACGGTCAGCTGCATCCGGCTCTTGCCGGTGCCCGGGACGAGCGCGCTCATCGACCCCGAAACGTCGAGCAGCACCTGGACGCGGGCGCTGAGGTTCACCCCGGCCCAGGTCTGGAGGATGGCGTCGTTCGCGAGCCGGTCGGGCGGCTCGGCCGGCACCGCCGTGGCACTGGTCCGGCCGTCCTTGGCCGGTTCACCGAGCACCTGGCCCGTCGGCGAGCGGAACCCGGCTCCGGCGAACGCCCCGGACGCGGCCGGGTCGAGCAGCGCCCGGAGGAACCGCTCCGCGCCCGACCGCGACGCCTCCGCCGCGCCCGGCAGGACGACGTACGGGTAGTCAAGACTCGGGATCGGCGCACCCGGGTAGGCGGCGATGAGCTTGTTCCCGCCGTCGCCGAGGTTGTGCGACAGGACGGAGTGCTCCGACGCGGGGAACGCGGCGAACGGCGGATTCCCGGTCTGCTGAGGGAACAGCTCCGCCGACCAGCGCACGACCTTGGCGGTCAGCTTCCGCATGGTGGCGGCGAGCGCCGCTTCGGGATCGGCCGCGTTTTTCGTCAGCGCCTTGACCCCCAGCAACGTGTCGACGCCGATCGGATCACGGCCCGGGTCGGGGAAACCGATGGACGTCGACGCGGGGTCCGCGTCCAGCACCTCCTGCCAGGACGGTGTCTTGCCCGGCCAGCCGAGCTTGGACGCCGTGTCCTCCGTCAGCGCGAACACGACCGGGGAGCTGGCGATGGCCGGTCCGGACTCGGGCACGTTCCACGCGCTCATGTCCCTGGCCCGCTGCAACCACATGGTCGACTCCGGCACCCAGACGTCCACCCCCGCCGCCTGCCCCGCGACGAGCGCGTCGGCCGCGCCGGCCGAGTCCTTCGACGTGACGTTCACCTGGAAGCAGTCCGGGCCGTCCTGGCCGGGCAGGGTGCGCGCCACCTCGGTGAGGACCGGCGCGATGTCGGGCGCGGCCATGATCGTGACCTGCTGCGGGGTGCCGCATTCACCGGCGGACAGGCGATCGCGGAGGTACGCGAAGCTCAGCCAGGCCACGAGCGCGACCACGAGCAGGACGCTCAGCACGATCACGGGCGAGGTGAACCGCCGGCTTCGCAGAACGGCCGCCAGGTTTCGCTCCATGAGCGGCGCCTCCGTTGGCTTGGTGGACCTCGTTTGTCGGCAGCAGCATGCCACGAACCACCGGCGAAGGTCAGGCTGTTCGCGCGTCTGGCCGGGCGCGCGGGCTAGTTTGCTAGCATGCTAGTGTCGTCAGGTGGGCGATGACGAGGTCAAGCAGTTCAACGTGTACCTGCCGGTCGGCTTGATCAAGCAGGTCAAGTACCGCGCGATCGAGTCGGGCTCGTCGCTCTCGGCGCTGGTCGCCGACGCGCTGCGCGCCTACCTCGACGACTCGCCCGAAACCACCAGGGAAGGAAAACCGACATGAGCACCGAAGGCATCGAGGCCGTGTTCCTCGAAACCCACAACTGGGGCAAATCCGCGAAGTTCTTCCAGGCACTGGGCTTCACGCTGGACTTCGAGACCGATCACAACTCCGGCCGGCTGCGCAACGGCGACGGCCCGTACGTTTTCATCGCCGAGATCCCCGAGGACCGCGAACCGCAGGTCCGCCTGGTACTGAAGGCGCCCGACACGTTCGAGCCGGACCCCGCCGTCGACGTCGTCACGCCGTTCGAGGCCACGCACTTCGGCACCCGCGAAATGACCGTCCGTGACCCCGACGGCCGCCTTTGGAGCCTCCAGGCTCCCGCGAAGGACTGAGCATGACGGGCGAACCCGACAACACCGCGGTCCGGACCGCGCTCTGGCGCGCGATGCACCTCGAGGCCGACGCTCCGCCGTACGTCCTCGAAGACGACATCGGACTCCGGCTCGTCGCCCCCGCCGACGACTGGCGGCGGCGCCCGGACATGGAACCCGCCGCCACCAGCAGCTTCCGGGCGTCGATGGTGGCTCGGGCGCGGTTCGTCGAGGACCTGGTGCTCGAGCAGGCCACCCGCGGTGTCGGCCAGTACGTCATCCTGGGCGCGGGCCTGGACACCTTCGCCCAGCGCAGGCCGGAGATCGCCGCGACGCTGCGTGTCTTCGAGATCGACCAGCCCGGCACGCAGGCCTGGAAACGCGGGCGCCTGAGCGAACTCGGCTACCCGGAGCCTGACTGGCTGCGGTTCGTGCCGGTCGATTTCGAGGCGGGCGAGCCCTGGTGGGAGCGGCTGATCGCCGCGGGCTTCGACCCGGGCGAGCCCGCGGTCGTCGCGTCGACCGGCGTCAGCATGTACCTCACCAAAGACACCACCAAAACCACCCTGCGCCGGATCGCCGGACTGGCCACCGGCTCGACGCTCGCGATGACCTTTTTGCTGCCCAGCGAACTTCTCGACGACGCCGACCGTCCCGGGCTCCGCACAAGCGAGCAGGGCGCGAAGGCGTCCGGCACGCCGTTTGTCAGTTTTTACACCCCGCGAGAAATACTGACGCTGGCTCGTGAAACCGGCTTCGCGGACGCCCGGCACGTCCCGGGAACCGCGCTGGCCGACCGCTACTTCGCCGACCGGACCGACGGACTCCGGCCGACCAGCGGCGAAGACTTCCTCGTGGCCACCACCTAGCTCACCTCACCTTGTGAGCGTTGCGGCCGGTTCTAACCGGCCGCAACGCTCACAAGGCCCGAGCACTTACGAATCCGAGGGATGGGTTATGCAGACACTGACGGTGGACATGTTCGTTTCGGTCGACGGGTGGGCCGGTAGCGAGAACTCGCCGGGGTACTTCGGCTACTTCGGGCCCGAGCTGGGCGAGTGGATCAGTGCCGAATTGGCCCAGCCACAGCTCGTCATCCTCGGGCGCCGCACCTACGAAGCCCTCGCCGGGCTGCCGGAGCAGGCCCGCGACGACTCGTGGCGCCAGACGTCCGAGTTGACCAAGGTGGTGTTCTCCTCGACGCTCGAGACGACGTCGTGGCCGAACACCCGTGTCTGCCGTGACGACCTCGTCAAGGAGGTCACCCGCCTCAAGAGCGAGAGCGACACGCCGCTCCGCACGATGGGAAGCCTGTCGGTCGCCCGGCAACTGCTCAGGGCGGGACTGGTCGACCGGCTCAGGTTGATGACGTTTCCCGTGCTCGCGGGCACCTCCGGCCGGGAGGCGGCCTTCGCTGACGCGATCCCGGCCGAGCTGGAGCTGGCCGGGCACCGGGCGTTGGACGGTCGTGTGCTGCTGATCGAATACCGGCCCACCGGCCGCGACATCCCGCGAGCCTGACCGGCGGGGTTCAACGCGTCCCCAACGGGAGTTCGATGCCCGGGCGCCGCCAGGTGTAGGTGCGGGCAGCCGGATCCTGGGTGACCTCGACCAGGTCGACCCGGTCCAGGAGCAGCGGAACCCTGAGGTCGGTGGCTTTACGCAGCCGCGACTGCAGCGCGCCCGACTCCCCGGGCCCGCATCCGTGCGCCAGCGTGAGATGCGGCCGCTCGGTGGAGCCGACCGACGCGGAACCCGGGCCCAGCTCGGCTTCGATCTCGGCGGCGATCGCGCTCCGCAGCTCGCACCAGTCCGCGTCCGGGGTCAGGTCGATCGACACCGACGACGTCCCGGCCATCGCCGGACCGGCGACGAGTTCGATCGGGCGGCGGCGGGCGAGGCCCGCGCGCAGCCGCTTGACGAGCGCGGTGATCGTGCTGGGGGCGATGTCCGCCGGGGCCACGGTGATCTTGCACATGGTGGCGTGGATCCACGGTCGCGGGATCGCCTCGACGTAGCCCGTGTCGGCCACGATCGAGTCGTAGGCGGCGAACATCGGCTCCAGTCGTTCGAGGTCAGGCAGGTAGTAGATGTGATGCAGGGTCGCGCCTTGCGCCCATACCTTGCCGTCCGTGAAGAAGTTCTCCATGCCCCCCAGCCTTGCAGGCTTGACCGCCGAACGGCCAAGATCGGCCCTCCACCTGGGGACCGGCCCGCGCGGCCACGGCCGGAAAGCCGGGTGGCAGCGTCCTCATGGAGGCACTGCGGGCCAGTGTGCTTCGGTAACATCCCCCCATGGGGACCTCCGGCCTCGACACGGTGGGCTTGCCGGGCTACAGCGATTTCGTGGTCATCGCGCGCGGCGGCGACAGCGTGGTCTACCGCGCGCGCCAGGACGGGCTGGACAGGCATGTGGCGGTCAAGGTGCTGCTGCTCGACGACCCCGCCACCATCGCGCGGTTCCAGCGGGAACTCGAGATCACCGTGCGGCTCGGCAGGCAGCATCCGCATATCGTCACGGTGATCGACACCCGCACCCTCGACACCGGTCAGCCCTGCCTGGTGATGGAGTACTACGACCGGGGGTCGCTGCACGACCGGCTGCGAGAGCACGGCCCGCTGAAGGTCGACGAAGTTGTCTCGGTGGGCACGGTGATGGCTGACGCGCTGGCCTTCGCGCACGCGCAGGGCGTGCTGCACCGCGACGTCAAGCCGCAGAACATCCTGGTACTGCCCACTTCCTACGTGCTCGCCGACTTCGGGATCGCCCGCGGGATCGACGCCGGGCACTCCGCGTCGCTGGAGCGGTTCAGCTACCGTCACGCCTCTCCGCAGGTCCTCGACGGCGAGCCGCCCACGGTGGCTGACGACGTCTATTCGCTCGGCTCGACGCTGTACACGCTGCTCGACGGCAGGCCGCCCTTCGCCAGCGACGACCCGGACGACGACACCGCGCTCGGCTACCTCCGCCGGGTCCGCAGCGCGCCGCCGCGACCACTGACCAGGATGGACGTCCCCGCGGACCTGGTCGACACGATCAGCCGGTGCCTCGCCAAGAGCCGCGCCGACCGCTTCCCCGACGCGCCGTCGTTGCGTTCCGTCCTCGCCGAGGTACGCAGCGAAGAGCAGGCGTGGGCGCCGCCGTCCGCGTGGTCGGCCGCCGCGCGGCCACCACCGCCCGTCGCGGAGGCGCCGGAGCCGCAGCCCGCGCCGGAACCATCGCCCGCGCCGCCGGTGGCCGAGTCGGCGCTCGCCCACTTCGACGGCGAACCCGTCATGCCAACCGATCCGGAGCCGACCGGGTTGCCGCCGGTGACCGAACCTCCGGCCGGTACCGAGGAAAAGCACCGCAAGCCGTGGCGCCGCATCGCGGTGTTCGCCGCGGCCGCGCTGGTCGTCGGCGCGCTGATCGGTGTGCTGGGCGTCTGGCTGCGTCAGGACGACAACCAGCCGTCAGGCACGAGCCCAGGTCCGACGGGCCAACCGGTGCCGACCTTCACCGGCGAGCTGCCGTCGTCGACCGGTCCCCCGCAGGTCGACCTCGGCGACCCGCAACTCGCGCCCCGGATCACCGGCCTGCGCGACCAGTCCACCAGCGTCGCCCTCACCTGGACCGACCCGAGCGACGGCACCGCGATCTTCGTGGTGACCCGCCGCGTCTCCGGCACCGGCGAAGTGGTGGCCAGGACCGAACGCGGGGTCACGCAGCTGAACGTCGAGGGGCTCGACCCCGCCGCGCCGCGGTACTGCTTCCAGGTCATCGCCATCGTCGACGGTGACCACCGGGGCGTCTCCCCCGAACGCTGCACTCCCACCCGGGCCTGACCCCACCTGAGGTCGTGAGTGTTTCGCGGGGTTCTAACCCCGCGAAACACTCACGACCCCGGGTGACCAGCGCGAAGGGGTTAGTGGCGGCGGAGCGGGCGCGGGTCGAAAGCCCACAGCAGGCGCCGGTGCCACGGGACGGTCCGCTGGACGGCCCGCCGCAGCCGCCGCAGTTCTTTCCAGGGCCGGGAATCCGCCCGGTGCGGGCCGGGGCCGAAGGCGACGCGGTCGGCGTTCGCGGCGAGCCAGGCCGCCGGGCCGGAGCCGAGCGGGACCCACTGCGCCAGCGAGGCCGCGGTCTCCGGCGCGGCCTGGTCCCGCGGCGCCGGTCTGCCGAGCAGCACGAGCAGGTCGAGCACTTCCGACCACGCGCCGAGCGGCCCGGCCCGGCGATGCCGCGCCCGCCGCACGCCCCTGGCCGTGTACAGCGCCAAAAACGGCGCCACCAGTACCACCAAGGCGAGCAGTAGCGACGCGTACGACGCGGAGCTGACCACTCCGGCCGTGCCGACAGCTTGCGGTGCGGGAGGCTGAGCTTGCGGCACCGGGGCCGCCTTCGTCGGCGCGGGCACGTTCGGCTGCACAGGCGCCGTCGCGCGGCCGGCGAGCCGGGCGAGCACCTGCCGCTTCATCACACTGTCCACAGTGGACGTATCAGCGCCGGAGGCCGGGGTCGGCTCGAACGCCTGCCAGCCCCAGCCGGTGAAGTAGACCTCGGGCCACGCCACCGCGTTCCGTCCCCGAGCGACCAGCGTGCCATCCGGCGCGCGTTCACCCGGCTGGAAGCCGACCACGATCCGCGTCGGCAGCCGGACCGCGCGCGCCAGCACCGCGAACGCCCCGGCGAACTGCTCGGACGTGCCCGCCTGCGCGCCGGGTTCGGTGGTACCGGCCAAAAACGTCGTCAGGCGCGCGTAGGAGGAACCCGACGGCGCGCTCGTGTCCAGACGACGTCCGGTGCGGACGGCGTACTCGATCGCGACGGCCTGTTCGTACGGCGTGGTCGCGTTCCGGGTCACCTGCCGAGCGTAATCGGCCAGCTGCCAGGGCAATTCCGGCGTCGCCAGGTAACGCGGCGCCTCCGGCACGCCCGCCGAAGCGATGTCCTCGGGCGTCGGCGTGTCCACTTCGCCCCGGATCCGGTATCGCAGACCGGCCCGCAGGCCGTCGCGCACCGCGGCCGAACCGGACTCGGGATCCACCGAGACGCCGTTCAGCGAGACGTCGGTCGTTTCGCCGACCGTCGGCAGCCACGGCCCGT
>Ga0247768_1000512_pt1 | contig 13987 bp, 15 predicted proteins | sample UWRJL016104C6_FD_179944 | JGI IMG/M metagenome (GOLD analysis project Ga0247768, IMG submission 179944) | Plant litter microbial communities from Arlington Agricultural Research Station in Wisconsin, United States - UWRJ-L016-104C-6 | ecosystem: Environmental > Terrestrial > Plant litter >... | reverse complement strand
CCTCTGCGACTCTCGACCGGATTCACGTCATCCACAAAGGATCGATCGCGGACCTGAACCACCTGCGCTCACCATGCCGCCGCCGTGGATGAAGTAGATCCCCGGCCCCGACCCTGTGCGTACACGCCGCCGGAGCACCGAGACGGGGATCTCGCCGCTCTCGTGACCGGCGACCGTTGCGCCCGCTGAATGCCCGCTGCCGAGAGCACCTCGTCGAGCGGCGCCGCGGGCGGCGGCACGCCCCCGAGGCTTGCGACCACCGCTGCGGGCTCAGAGCCTGTTGGCAAAGGGTGTAGAGCTCGGCGGGACTGTTCCAGGATCGGCGTGTCGGGCACTGTGAGTGATGACATCGGAGCTTGTGAGTCCACGTAAGCGTGAGTCGAAGCCGGTGCGGGAGCTGTCGCCGGAGCAGGCCGCCGCGGTGGCGATGCCGGACTAGCGAGCTGGTGGTCAGCGTGTCGTAGCTGATCGTCTCCGGGCGCCAGGTAGACCTCGCGCAGTTCCTGACGAGAGGTCTGCGTGCGATGTCTGGTGATGTTGATCGTGTGGTCGAGCTGATCGATCCGCCGAGGTGGGGGCGTGTGATCCGGGCGAGCGGTGTCGAGCCGTTCTGTCTGGTTGACGACGCGGGTCAGCCGGTTGAGCCGGCTCGGCGGTTCTTGCGTGATCTGGTGGCTCAGGGGTGCTCGACCGCGACGGTCCGCAGTTACGCGTATGCGCTGCTGCGGTGGTGGCGGTTTCTGTTGGCGGTGGAGGTCGAGTGGGTGCGGGCGAGTCCTGCGGAGGCGCGGGATTTTGTGTTGTGGCTGCAGCACGCGGTCAAGCTGCGCCGGTCACCGCGGACAACCTCGGTGTCAACGGCGGGCACGGTGAACCCGATTACCCGGAAGCGCTACTAGTAGTGCTTTGTTAGGTGGTGTTGGGCTGGGGCTTTTCTGATGGTCGGGTCTGGACGGGTTGTTGGCAGGTGTGGCAGACGCCTGTCCAGACCGCGAGCAGGGTCTGGAGTTCGCGCAGGACTGCGTAGAGGGCCTGCGCAGGGGCTTTTGGGGTGCGGCGCAACTGGGTGCAGATGGCCTGGGCGAGGGCGGCGAGGGTGACGTGGCGGTGCCAGCCCAGCCAGGAGCGGCCTTCGAAGTGGTCCAGGCCGAGGCCGTCTTTGAGTTCGCGGTAGTCGTGCTCGATGCGCCAGCGGATCTTCGCCAGCCGCACCAGATCCCGCAGCCGGACGTCGGCGGGCAGGGTGGAAAGCCAGTAGTCGGTGGGCTCGGGTTCCCCCGGTGGCCATTCGGCCAGCAGCCAGCATTCGGGCAGGCTGCCATCGGCAGCGCGGGGGATGTTGCGGTTGGCCGGGCGGACCCGCAGCGCCAGGAACCGTGATCGCATACTCGCCGTCGGATTGCCCGGAGTCTTCTTCGATCCGTGCCGCCAGAGGACGTACCGGCCCGCCGACCGCCCGGCAGCCATGACCAGGCTCTTCAGATCCTGCGGCGAGTCGGGATAGCACGGGCGGGGTGGGCGACCGATGCCCTTCCATGCCGGTGTCACCGGTACCGCCTCGGCGGGATGGGCGGTCGCAGTGGGACTCACGGCCAGCACGTAGCTCAGGCCGCGTTCGGTCAGGCCGAGCCGGAACTCGGTGGCGTCGCCATAGTCGGCATCGGCCACCACCGGCCGCGGCGGCTGCTCTCAGTCGCCGGTGACTTCGTCGAGCATGTCCAGCGCCAGCCGCCACTTCTCCCGGTGCCGCACCTGCTCCGGGATCGCGCTGCGGGCCCGCCGCGCCGTGATCTCGGCCGCGGCCTGCGCGTCGGCGGCCTTGGCGTCGTTCCAGGACTCGGGCAGGAACAGCCGCCAGTCGATCGCGGCCGAGGCCCAGTCGGTGACCGCGTGCACGCTCACCCCGACCTGGCAGTTCCCGGTCTTGCCCAGCGCACCGCAGTACATCCGCGCCACACCGGGGGAGTCCTTGCCGTCCCTGGGAAACCCGGTGTCATCGATGACCAGCGCGTCGGGGGCGATGAACTCGCTGGCCCATCCGGCCAGGCGCCGCCGGACCTCGGTGTGGGTCCCATGTCGAGGTGGTGACGAACTGCTGCAGCTGCTGGTGATCGACCCCGAGCCGCTCGGCCATCGGTTGCATCGACTTGCGTTTGCCGTCCAGCATCAGCCCACGCAGATACAACTCCCCTTTCGCCCGCTGATCACGCCGCGCGAACCCGCCGAACATCCGCCCGGCGAACTGTTCGATCACCGGGCGGACCTCGTCCATCTCCTCCGGAAGCACCCGAAAAGTAGATCACAGCAGGACCCCGACCAGCGGTAACGACACACCTAACAAAGCACTACTAGTGTCGCGTGATTCTGTTTGGTTTACGTGGGGTTGACGGGGCGTGGTGTTGGCTGGCTTGATGGAGTTGACGTCGGAGCAGCGAGCTGAGTTGCGGGCCTTGGTGTATAGCCCGGATGTGGTGGCGACGGTCGCGACGAGGGCGCGGATCGTGCTGTGGTGTGCTGAGGACAGGCAGAAGAAGGACGTTGCCGCGTTGGCGCGGGTCTCGCGGCCGACGGTGGATTTGTGGCTGGACCGCTATGACGCGGAGGGGATCGCGGGCTTGCTCGACCGGCCGCGGGGTGCGGCTCGTGAGCAGGTCCCGGCGTCGGTCCGGGCTCGGATCCTGGCGCTGAGCCGGACCAGCCCGCCGTCCTCGACCGGGCTGTCTCATTGGTCGAGCCGGGAGATGGCCGCGTTCCTTGCCCGCACCGAAGGAGTGACCGTGTCTTATCACTATGTCGCGAAACTCTGGCGGGACAACGGGATCAGACCTCATCGACACGGCACGTTCAAGATCAGTAAGGATCCGGAGTTCGCTGAGAAGGTCGCTGACATCGTCGGGCTTTATCTGGACCCGCCCGGCGGTGCGGTGGTGCTCTCGATCGACGAGAAAACCCAGATCCAGGCTCTGGACCGAACCCAGCCGCTGTTGCCGATCGACTTCGGTGCCACCGAGAAACGCACCCATGACTACGTTCGTCATGGCACCACCAACCTGTTCGCCGCGCTGAACGTGGGCACCGGCGAGGTCCTGGGCGAGTGCGCACCGGTCCGCGACGGCGCGCATTTCCTGGCGTTCCTGAAGAAGGCCGTGAAACCGCACGACGGCAAGGACATTCACGTCGTGCTGGACAACCTCTCGACCCACACCACGCCGGAGGTCATGGCCTGGCTGGCCGACAACCCGCACGTGCGGTTCCACTTCACCCCCAAGGGATCCTCCTGGATCAACCAGATCGAGAACTGGTTCGGGATCATCACCCGCCAGTCCATCCGACGCGGCACCTTCACCAGCGTCAAGGTCCTGATCAACCAGATCCGCGACTACATCAGACACTGGAACGCCACCGCCACGCCCTTCACCTGGACCGCCACCACCCACGAGATCCTCGCCAAGGTCCAACTCACCCAGACCAACATCAAGAAACTCGTCGACAACAACGCCAAGTAAAGACATCAGGATCACGCGACACTAGGCGCCCTCAAGGTGGCCTTCAGAGGCACGACGGCGAGACCAGCGCCGCCGTCAGCGGTCTTCTTTGAACTCCACGTGCTGGCGCGCGACCGGGTCGAACTTGCGCAGCACCATCCTGTCCGGGTCGTTGCGCCGGTTCTTCTTCGTGACGTAGGTGTAGCCGGTTCCGGCGGTGGACCGGAGTTTGATGATCGGCCGCACGTCGTTGCTCTTGGCCATCGGAGTTCCACCCCTTTCGCGCCCGGTCCGGCGACTATGGCGCCGATCCCGCGCTTGTCGATCGTTACCCTCAAGTTGATACCGGTTGTCGTTTTCATCTACTGTACACCCGAACCGCCCGCGGCGCATGGAACCTCAAGGGCGGGCGTGGATCGCGAGCGACGAACCCGGCAAAGGCGATCATGGTGACAAATCCGGACACCCTTCTCGCTCGAACGGGTAATCCAGGCGGAGGTCTAGGCTGGTCCGGACGGAGGATCGCCGAAGACGGGGGAAAAGTGGCACACCAACCACGGGGTTTCTGGACGGCGATCGGCATCGCGATCCTGTATCCGTCCACCTGGCTGATCGGCCGCCGCAAGACCCGTGGCGCGGAGAACCTGCCGAAGACCGGCGGGGCGCTGCTGGTGCTGAACCACGTCTCCCACCTCGACGGGCCGATGGACGCGGTGTTCTCGCGGCGTCACCACCGCACGCCGCAGTTCCTGGTGAAGGCCGGGGTGTTCAAGCTGTTCTTCGTCGGCACGGTGCTGCGCGGCATCGGGCAGGTCCCGGTCTACCGCGGCACGGCGAAGGCGGCGGACAGCATGAGCGCGGCCGTCGAGGCGCTGGAATCCGGCGGGACCGTGGTGATCTACCCCGAGGGCACGATCACCAAGGACCCCGACGGCTGGCCGATGAGCGGGCGCACCGGAATAGCCCGCATCGCGCTCGCCACCGGCGTCCCCGTGATCCCGATAGCGCGCTGGGGCACCCGGGAGATCCTCGACCATTACAACAAGAAATTCCGGCCGCTGCCGCGCAAGACGGTGACCACCTTGGTGGGTGAGCCGCTCGACCTCTCGGCGTACCGCGGCAAGCCGGTGACCCCGCAGCTGCTGCGCGAGGTCACCGATCTCGCCATGACGAGCATCCGCGAGCTGCTGGCCGAGGTCCGCGAGGAGACCGCGCCCAAGGACTTCTACCGCGTGTAGAGCCCGCCGAGGAATTCCAGCAGCAGCCGTTCCCGCAGCGGCGCGGGCGCCTCGGCGAGCAGGGCGTTGATCTCCGCCATGCGGGCGGGAACCCCTGAGGCGCCGCCCATTCCGGCCATGGCGAGCATCCCGGCGAACTGTTCGGCGGTGAGCTCGTCCGGGTTCAGCGCGGCCACGAACGCGGCGAGGTCCGGGTCGACGGTGACCGGCCCGGCGGCGCGGGCGGCGTCCACCGACGCGGTCAGGTCGGCGAGGAACTCTTTTTCGTTGCCCCGGTTGGCCGCGGTGATCGTGAGATGCAGGTTCATCGGCGAGGACTGGTGGGCGAACTGCGGCTGCGTGTACCAGCCGCGCTCACGCATTTCGTCCGCGACGGTGAACAGGTCGAACCCGCCCGACGCCGTCATGGCGAGCAGTGTCGAATCCGGGTCGCCGAGGATCCGCAAGCCGTCGATGGCCTCGACCCCGGCCCGGATTTCCCTTACCGCGTCCCGGGTTTCGGTCGCGAGACGCACATAGCCGTCGTCGCCGACGTGCCTGAGCACGGCCCAGGCCGCCGCGAGCGGGCCACCCGAGCGGGTGCTCTGCAGGGTCGTGTTGAGCATCGTGTAGCCCGGCCAGTCGGCGCTGGCGAAGTACTGCGGCCGGCGCAGTTCGGCGTTTCCGTGCAGCAGCACCGAAACACCCTTCGGGCAGTAGGCGTACTTGTGCAGGTCGACGGAGATGCTCGTGACGCCGTCGACGCCGAAGTCGAAAGGCGGCACCTCCTCGCCGATCCGGGCGAGGTAGGGCAGCACCCAGCCGCCGATGCAGGCGTCGACGTGCATCCGGACCCCGCGCGCGGCGGCGGCCGAGGCGATCTCCGGGATCGGGTCGACCACGCCGTGGGCATAGGACGGCGCGCTCGCCACGACGAGCACAGTGGACTCGTCGATCGCGCTCGCCATCGCCGCCGGGACCGCGCGGAACGTCGAGGCGTCCACCGGCACCGAAACCACCCGCACCCCGAAGAAGTGCGCGGCTTTGTGGAACGCGGCATGGGCCGTCGTCGGCAGCACCATGCTCGGCGCGGCGATCTCCGGATGGGCGTCGCGGGCAGCGAGCACGGCGAGCAGGCAGGATTCCGTGCCACCCGAGGTCACCGAACCGACCGTCTCGGCCGTACCGCCGAGCAGGTCGGCCGCCGCGGCGACCAGGTCGTTCTCCATGCGCAGCAGGCTGGGGAACGCCGTCGGGTCGAGCCCGTTCGCCGAGGACGCCAGCGCGTGCGCGGACGCGGCGAGCTCGTCCACTCCGGACAGTCCGCTGTCGTAGACGTACGCCAGCGTGCGACCGCCATGTGTCGGCAGGTCCTCCGCACGCAACGCGCGCAGCTCGCCCAGGATGTCCTCGGCGGACGAGCCCGACTCGGGCAGCGCGCTCACTTCGAGACGCCGAGCACGGACTTACGCAACAGCGGGATGCCGAGCAGGATCAGTACCGCGGGGATCACGGTGCAGCCCAGCAGGATCGCGTTGACGGCGCTGCCGGGCTGCGGCAGCGTCACGTCCGGATCGGCGCTGGACAGGTAGCCGCCCGCCGAAAGGACGAGGCCGAACAGGCCGGGCCCGAGCGCCAGGCCGAGGGTCTCCCCCGCCGTCCAGACCCCCGCGGTGATCCCGGCGCGGGTCTCGCCGGTGCGCTCTTCCTCGGCGCTGATGAGGTCCGGCAGGATCGCCAGCGGGAACACCGAAATGCCCGCGTAGCCGACCCCCGCCAGCGCCACGAACGCGAACGAAAGGCCGAGCGGGAAGACCTTCGACCCGAGCATGCCGAGCAGCGCGACACCGAAGGCGAGGCTCGCGACGCGGAATCCGAACAGCTTGCCCCAGCGGCGCCCCACCATCGGCCAGACCGGCATCATGATCAGCGCCGGTCCGACGAACGCGGCGAACAGGATGGTCTGGTAGCCCTCGTCGCCGAGGATGTACTTGGCGAGGTAGTTGATCCCGGCGAGCACCGTGCCGACACCGAGCGCCTGCACGAAGTAGACCCCGAGCAGCCAGCGGAACGGCCGCCACTGCCGCATCGTGCGGAACAGCTCCCCGACCCCGACCGCGTTCGGCCGCAGCGCGCCGACCGGCGCCTTCTTCAGGCCGAAGTAGACGATCAGAGTGGCGCCCAGGATCAGCAGGCCGATCGCCACGCCCATGACACGGTAGCCGGTGACACCGCCGATCGAGGTGGTGATGGCCGGCGCGCCGCCACCGCCCGCGAGGATCGCCAGCGCGAGGAAGCCGATGCGCCAGCTGGTGAGTTTCGTGCGCTCTTCCGGGGAGTCCGTCAGCTCCGCGGGCAGGGCGTTGAACGGCACCTGGAAGAACGCGTACGCGGTGGCGCACAGGAAGAACACGAGGACGACGTACGCCGCGTCGACCCCGACGATGCCGAAGCCGGGATGCGCGAACAACGCCGCGAAGAGGACCGCGACGCCGATCCCGCCGAGCAGCAGGAACCGCAGCCGGTTGCCGCGCTTGGCGAGGCTCGCGTCGGAGAGACGGCCGGCGATCGGGTTGAAGATGACGTCCCACGCCTTGGGGACGAGCACGATCAGCCCGGCCGCCGCCGCCGCGACGCCCATGGTGTCGGTCAGGTACGGCAGGAGCAGGAGACCCGGCACCGTCCCGAACGAACCGGTGACGAACGAGCCGAAGGAGTAGTTGAACCTGGTCCGGCCCGGCAACTCTCCGGTGACCGTCGGTCCAGCTGGCGCCGCCATGATCCTCCTACGGGTGCGGGTACCCGGTGATTATTCGATCCTGGACACCACCGGGGAGCAATGGGGAGGAATCGTGCCATCGTCGTGATGCGCCGCGTGTACCGGGCCGACCTCGCACCGTGGCGGGGTCACATCAGGGCGTCGGCCACCGTCGCGAGGCTGGCGCGGGTGCCCTGGACGAGCAGGGTCGTCACCACGGTCTCTTCCCAGGCGGCGAGCTCGTCACGGATCTTCGCGGCGGGCCCGATGAGCGCGGTGTCCTCGACCAGGCTGGTCGGGATCGCCGCCACCGCCTCGGCTTTGCGGCCTTCGAGGTAGAGCTCCTGCACCTTGTCCGCGACGTCCTCGTAACCGAGCCGGGCGAACACGTCGTGGTGGAAGTTGACCGTCTTGGCGCCCATCCCGCCGATGTACAGCGCGAGTGACGGCTTGATCAGGTTCGCCGCCGCCTCGACGTCGTCGTGCACGATGACCGGCACCGACGCGGGCACTTCGAAGTCCGCCGCGGTGCGCCGGGCGCCCGGCCGGGCGAAGCCCTCTTCCAGCGCGGCGCGGTAGAAGGCGTCGCTCTTGGGCGAGAAGAACAGGGGCAGCCAGCCGTCGCAGATCTCCGCCGCCAGCGCGACGTTCTTCGGGCCTTCGGCGGCGAGGTAGATCGGGATGTCCTTGCGCAGCGGGTGCACTGTGGACTTCAGCGGCTTGCCGAGGTGGGACCCGCCGTCGAGCGGCAGCTGGAAGAAGTCGCCGTCCAGGGTCACCGGCGCTTCCCTGGCGATGACCTGGCGGACGATGTCGATGTACTCCCTGGTGCGCGCGAGCGGGCGCGGATACGGCTGCCCGTACCAGCCTTCGACGACCTGCGGGCCGGACGCGCCGAGGCCGAGCACGAACCGGCCGCCGGAGAGGTGGTCGAGGGTCATCGCCGTCATCGCCGTGGCCGTCGGGGTGCGGGCGGCCATCTGGACGATGTCGGTGCCGAGCTTGATGCGGCTGGTCGACGCGCCCCACCAGGCGAGCGGGGTGAACACGTCGGAACCGTAGCTCTCGGCCGTCCAGACCGAGTCGAAACCGAGCTTCTCGGCCTCCTGGATGGCCTCCAGCGCGCCCGCGGGTGGCCCCGACGACCAGTATCCGAGGTGGAAACCCAGCTTCATGGCGATGTCTCCCTAAACCCGTGGTGAGTAGTGCATCGGATTGTCCCGCTCGGCGACCGGCGGCAGGTTGCGGCGCGGGGTCTCCACGAGCGGCGCGGACTCGCCCCGCGACCGGCGCCAGCCCGCGCGGGCGCGCGGGTGGTAGCGGCGGTCGTGCGGCACGAGCTTGAACACGTGATGGATCATGCGCCCCAACCGGTGGTGCCGTCGAGCGTCGCGTGCCGTCCAGCGGAACCCGAGCCGCTCGCGGATTTCCGGGTCGTAGAGCCCGATGGTGAGCCAGCGGAAGTTCTTGGCGATGGGCACGCGCAGCCTGTTCCACACGAAGTCCGGCATCAGCGGCAGGAAGGGCGGCTTCTCGAGTTCGTCGAGCTCCAGGACGTCGGTGGTGGCCTTGTTGACCTCAAGGACTTCGGTGCACATGTGCTTCCAGTAGACCTGGAAGTCCTCCCAGGTCTCCGGTACCGGCCGCAGGCTCATGTCGTACATCCGGTACCACTGGACGTGCTCGTCGAACAGCTTCCGCTTCTGCTCCTCGGTCAGCCCGCCCATGAAGTGCTCGCCGATGAGGATCGTGCTCATGAAAAACGTCGAGTGCGCCCAGTAGTAGGTACCGGGGTTCAGCGCGTGGTAGCGGCGGCCGCGGGAGTCGACGCCCTTGATGCCGTCGTGGTAACCGCGGACCTGCAGCGCGGTGGCGTGCGCTTTCGGGCCGTCGTAGACGACTCCCCCGATCGGGTAGAGCGAGCGGAACAGGCGCGGCCAGCGCTCCTCAAAGAACTGCGAGTGCTCTTCGACCCCGGCGCCGAGTTCGGGGTGCATGTTCTGCATCGACCCCGCCCAGAGCGCGATGAGCAGGCCTCGCCAGTCGCCGAAGTACTTCCAGGTCAGCGAGTCCGGGCCGAGCGGTTCCGGTTCGGTCATTTTCCAGCCTCCAAGGCGCGGCACCAACTGACTACATCCGTTGTCAGCGTATGGTTGACAACGCCCGTAGTCAACTGACGAGTAGGTACGCGAGTGACAACGCCGAGCCGGACCTGGGCTGGCACGACCTTGGACGACCGGAAGGCCGTCCGGCGTGAACAGCTGATCGAAACCGGCCTCGAACTGCTCGGGACGGAGAAGCCCGTCAGTGTGCGGGCGGTCTGCCGCCACGCGAAACTCACCGAGCGCTACTTCTACGAGAGCTTCGCCGACCGCGAGGAACTCGTGCTCGCGGTGTACGAACGTGTCGGCTCCCAGGCCCATCAGGCGCTGGTCGACGCCGTCCGTGAGACGGCCGAGCCGGACGCGCGGGCGGAGGCCGCCGTCACCGCGTTCGTCGAGCTGATGGTGGACGATCCGCGCAAGGGCCGGGTCCTCCTGCTCGCGCCGATGACCGACCCGGCGCTGAGCCGGCGCGGGCTCGAACTGTTGCCCGCCTTCGCCGAACTGGTCCGCGGCCAGCTTTCCGGGGGCGACGACGTCGAACGGCAGATGGTCGCCGTCGGGCTGGTCGGGGCGCTCGGCAACGTGTTCATCGCCTACCTGAACGGGACGCTGCAGGTCTCGCGGGAGCGGCTGGTGGCGCATTGCGTCCGGCTGGTCCTCGGCGCCGATTCGGGGCGGTGACACCGTAGAACGAAACGAAGACGGGCTGACGGCGGCGAGGCTCACCGCGCTGCTCGGCGCTTTCCGGCCCGGCGACGGCGCGCTCGGTGTGTCGGAACTGGCGCGCCGGACATCGCTCGCGAAATCCACCGTGCACCGGCTGGCCGGGCACCTCATCACCACCGGATTGCTCGAGCGCGAAGGGACTTCGGTCCGGCTGGGGATCAAGCTGTTCGAGATCGGGCAGCTGGCCATCCGGCAGCGCGGCCTGGTCGACGCCGCCCGCCCGTACCTCGCCGACCTGCGCGAGGCGACCCGCAACACCGTGCACCTCGCGGTGCTCGAAGGCACGGAGGTCGTCTACCTCGACATCCTCAGCGGCCCCGACGCGCCCGCGCTGCCCTCGCGCATCGGCGGCCGGTTCCCCGCGCACGCCACCGGTGTCGGCAAGGCGATCCTCGCGTTCTCACCGGAAGCCGACGTCGAGAAGGTGATCGCCGCCGGGCTGGCACGGGTCAGCGCGCGGACGATCACCGCCCCCGGGCTCCTGCGCCGCCACCTCGCGAAGGTGCGGGAGGAGGGAATCGCTTACGAGCGCGAGGAATCCGGTGTCGGGGTGGTGTGCGCGGCGAGCCCGCTGCTCGACGGCTCCGGCCGGGCGCTCGCGGCGATCTCGATCTCCGGCTGGGCGAACCGGATGCGGTCCGAACGCGTGGCCCCCGCCGTCCGGACCGCCGCCCTCACCCTGTCCCGCACCCTCCGCTGATCACCGGTCACCCGCTCGCGTGGGGGGCTTGGCGGCCGAGGTTCCGGGCTGGAATCAGAGGGCGGAGACGTTGCGCTCGGGGTGGGCGGGGCGCAGCAGGGGGACATCGGAGAGCAGGCCCCGGCGGGCGAGTTCGGGCCGGACACCCTCGCCGAACCAGTACGCCTCCTCCAGGTGCGGGTACCCGGAGAGGACGAACTCGTCGACACCGAGCGAGTGGTACTCCTCGATCAGGTCGGCGACCTCCGAGTGGCTGCCGACGAGCGCCGTCCCGGCCCCGCCGCGGACCAGGCCGACCCCGGCCCACAGGTTCGGGTAAATCTCCAGCCCGCGCACCCCGGCGCCGAGCGCGCCGCCGTGCAGGGCGACCATCCGCTGCTGCCCGACGGACTCGCTCGCGGCGAGTTGCTTCTGTGCCTTGGCGACCTGCTCGGGGTCGAGCGCGTCGAGCAGTTTCCGCGCTTCCGTCCACGCTTCGGCCGAGGTGTCGCGCGAGATGGTGTGCAGACGGATGCCGAACCGGACCTTCCGGCCCTGGGCCTCGGCGAGTTCACGCACCTTGCCGATCTTCTCCGCCACCGCCGACGGCGGCTCGCCCCAGGTCAGGTAGACGTCGGCGTGCCGCGCGGCCACCGGGAGCGCCGCCGCGGACGAGCCGCCGAAGTACACCTCCGGGATCGGCTTCGGCGGGGCCAGCGTCGTCGCACCGGCCACCTTGAGATGTTCGCCTTCGAAGTCGAACGGCTCGCCGGACCAGACACCACGGACGATCGTGAGGAACTCGTCGGTCCGCGCGTAGCGCTCGTCGTGGTCGTGCCAGTCGCCGAAGCGGCGCTGCTCGACGGCGTCACCGCCGGTGACGATGTTGAGCAGCAGCCGTCCGCCGGAGACGCGCTGGTAGGTGCCGGCCATCTGCGCGGCCAGCGTCGGTGAGATGACCCCGGGGCGGAAGGCGACCAAAAACTTGAGCGTCTTGGTCTCCCGGATCAGCGCGGCGGTGGTCAGCCACGCGTCCTCGCACCACGTGCCGGTCGGGGTCAGCACGCCCTCGAAGCCGAGCCGCTCGGCGGCCCGGGCGACCTGCGCGAGGTAGTCGATGTCCGGTTCGCGCTGCGCCGAAGGACCCTGGGACTTGTTGGCGTGGAAGCGTTCCACGATCGTCCGGCCGTCACCCGAGGTCGGGAGGAACCAGTGCAGTTTCACGCTCATCATTTACTCCTGGCGGCGTCGAGGTCCGTGGCGAAGCGGTGGTCGACGAACTTGGCGAACTCCACCTTGCCCGGCAACGTCTTGTCGTCGGTGAAGGCGTCGGCGAGTTGCTGCTCCGACGCGGTCAGCTCGTCGTCGAGCGCGACGGGCAGGTCCGGGCCCGCCTCGACGGCCTTGGTGGCGACGTCCGCTTTCAGCCCGGTCTCCTTGGCCCACGCCCGCGCCCACTCCGGCCGGTGTGTGTCCGCCCACTTCTCGGCTTGCGCGATCCGCACGACGTAGTCCCGGATGGCGGAGTTCTTCCCCGCGTCGCCGAGCGCGTTCGTCCCCGCGACTTGGAAGGTGTAGCCGTTCGCGATGCCCGTGCCGTCGGTCAGCACCCGGGCGTTCGACTCCAGCAACGCTTGTGACGTATAGGGATCCCAGACCGCCCAGGCGTCGACCTGGTGCTGGTTGAACGCCGCGTAGGCTTCGGACGGCTGCAGGAAGTTCAGCTTGACGTCCTTTGTGGTCAGTCCGGCTTTCTTCAGGGTCAGCAGGATCTGTCCGTGGGCCGAGCTGCCCTTGGCGACCGCGATCGACTTGCCGCGCAACGACGCGACATCGGTCAGCGGAGAATCCTGCGGTACCAGCAAAGCGTCGCTGGCGACGTTGCCCTTCGCGCCGCTGACGATGGAGATCTTCGCCTTGGCCGCGGCGGCGAAGATCGGCGGGGTGTTGCCGACACCGCCGATGTCGATGGCCCCGGCGGACGCGGCCTCCAGCAGCGGCGGGCCGGAGGTGAACGTCGCCCATTCGATCTTGTACGGGACGTCGGCCAGCAGGTTCGCCGCCGCCAGCAACGACTTCGAGCCGCCCTTCTGGTCGCCGACCTTCAGGGTCACCTTCGCCAGGTCGGCTTGGCTGACCGGCGCGGGGACGCCTGCCCCGGCCGAGTTCGTGTTGTCACTGCCGCAGGCGCCGAGACCGGCCGCCGCCAGCAGGGTCACTCCCGCGATGGCCCAGTTACGCAAGCGCATTTTCGGTCACTCCCAAATCGCCCAGCACCTGGGTGCGGACCTCGATGTGGTCGGCGAGCCGCCTTGGCCGTGGCTGACCGAGAACGTGTTCGGAGACGATGTGCCCTTCGTCGAGCACCAGCACCCTGTCGGCGAGCAGCAGTGCTTCGTCGACGTCGTGGGTCACCAGCAGGATGCCGGGCAGGTGCCGCTGCCAGAGGTCTTCGACCAAGCGCTGCATGGCTATCCGGGTCAGCGCGTCGAGCGCGCCGAACGGCTCGTCGAGCAGGAGCAGGTCGGGTTCGCGGACCAGCGCCCTGGCGAGGGAGAGCCGTTGCGCCTCCCCGCCGGACAGGGTGCGCGGCCAGTCGTCGGCGTGTTCTTCGAGCCGGACCTCCCGCAGCGCTCGCAACGCCGCCGGACGGTCGCCGGAGTTCTTGCCCAGCCCGAGGACGACGTTGCGCCAGACCTTGCGCCACGGCAGCAGCCGCGGTTGCTGGAAGGCGACCGACACCGCGCCCCGGACAACGACCTCGCCGGTGACGTCGGTGTCGAGCCCGGCGAGCACCTTGAGCAGGGTCGACTTGCCGGAGCCGCTGCGCCCGAGCAAGGCGACGAATTCGCCTTCGGCGATGGTGAGGTCCAGGTCTTCGAGGATCACCCGGGGGCCGAAGCTCTTGGTCAGCCCGCGGATCTCGACCGCGTTCACCGTGCCCGCCATCGCAACGCGCGCCTTTCCAGCAGCCGGACCAGGTAGTCGGTGACGAGACCGAGCACGGCGTAGACGAC